>Ga0315314_1001488_pt1 | contig 21114 bp, 17 predicted proteins | sample TDP9_MG_FD_203631 | JGI IMG/M metagenome (GOLD analysis project Ga0315314, IMG submission 203631) | Freshwater sediment microbial communities from Lake Towuti, South Sulawesi, Indonesia - TDP9 | ecosystem: Environmental > Aquatic > Freshwater > Lake > Sediment | place: Indonesia: South Sulawesi... | reverse complement strand
TCCTACGGCTCCCCAGTCCTTGCCTTTACCGTACACGTAGCCGTAGCGCAGGATGATGTAGGGTAGCTTGTCCCCGTAGAGGAAGATTAGGTCCTCGGCCATCATCTTGGTTAGGCCGTACATGCTGCTTGGTCTGCGCTCAGTGTCCTCGGTTATAGGTAGCTGTGGGTTTTTGGGGTAGACGGAGCCCGTGGAGCTATAGACGAGCCTTTCAGCCTCTTTCTTTATGCAGGCTTGAATGACGTTGAGGGTGCCAAGAACATTAACCTTCAGGGCGAGTTTTGGGTCCTTGTCCGTTGAATCAAATCTGGCTATAGCCGCTAGATGAAGAACCTTGTCTCCCTTTTCAATGTTGTTGGATAAGTCTTCGGTTACGTCACAATTAACATAGTTTATCCTTTTCGGTTCCTCAAATCTGCTTTCCACAATATCAAGGGCGTCTACAGAATATCCCCTTCTATGAAGCTCCTTAACTGTATGTCTCCCTATGAAACCGGCGGCGCCTGTAACTACTACTCTGCCCATTCTTTCACTTTTTGTGGCGTTATGGTCTTACAGGATGTTTCTGATGAAGCTTGCGCCACCAGTAACTAAGACTTTGAAATGATTGAGACCCATAGGTTCACTGGCGCTTTGATTTGATTGACCTCAAGGTGAAAGTTGAGAGTAGCTTATCCTCATAAGCTAGTACAGGCTTTAGAATAGGCCATACGATTTTGAGCTTACTAAAAATGAGTTTAATGTTCTCAACGTCGGGTGTACTAACAGCTCCCAAGAGGGGTGCAAGCGTAAGGTAGGTGAAGAGGAAGAGGGAGCCTCCTAAGATCACGTTGGTTAGGTTTTGGAATGGGGAGGTTTGGAGGAATAGGAATGTGGGTATGGCTGATATGGCAGAAGCCAAGTATATTTTCATGGAGTGTCCAAGGTTAAAGTTGACGCCGAACCTTTTCCTCGCCGTGGACAGTTGGTAAGTTAATGAAAAGAGGCCGGAGACTATGCCTGCGACGATGACGCCTGGAACCCCACACAGCCATATCAGCGCCGGGGCTAACGGAACAAAGACGGAGAGGTTGATTATGTTGGCTTTGAGGACGAGTCTGGTTTCGCCTACGCCGCTGAGGAGGGGGCTGAGGGCGATGGACCCGAGCCCTGTACACAGGTAGTTTAGGATGTAAATTGAGAGAAGTCGGGGCGCTAAGCTGAAGTTAGGGCCGTATATGAAGTCGACGAGGTCTCTGGATAGGATGGCTATGGCGATGGCGGCTGGAACTATGTAGAGTGAAGTGTACTTGACTAAGAGCCTGAACAGCTTTCTAGCCTCTTCGCTTTTCGGGTTAAGCTTTGAGAATGCTGGGAAGAGCGCGTTTATGGGGAATGTTAGAAGGCCTATTAGGGCAACGAAGTTCATAGCGACGGTTAGGTTACCGATTTCAGCATTTGAAGCGAAGAGAGCTAGAATGATAATCTGGTATTGGCCGAAGAGGCTACCCAGCAGGGTGGAGATGTAGAGAGGAAAACCATAGCCCACCATAACCTTGAGATTACCTGAAAAGCTGTTGCCTCTCGAGGCGCCACCTAAAGTTCTGTAGTGCTTCAAAAGGATAATGAAGCCAGCAATTCCAGCGGCCACGTAGCCTAGTAAATGGCCGACCAGGGCGCCGACAACGCTGAACCCTAAAAAGATGAGCAACGGTGATGACGTGACTTTCACGATGGATTCTATATTCATGGTCAAGGCGTTGTCCTGCATGCGGTCTAAGCCTAGGAATGTGGATTTTGTAGTTAAGAGGACCGCTTGGAATAATACTGCGAAGGCGCCAAGCCTGATGAGGTAGCCTGTGCCAGACCTGTTCAGGATGTGGGTTGCGAACCTGTCGGATAGGGTGAAGCAGGCAACGAACATGGCTGTTGCGGTCAGGAGGTTGAAGAGGAAGCCTGACTTCAGCATGTCCGCCACTAGTTGAACCTTTCCCTCAGACTTAAGCTTGGCTGAAAACCTGGTTATAGCCGAATTTACGCCGAAGTCTGTGAATAGGAGGAAGACGGATGGGGCGACGAGGCTGAGACCGTATAGGCCGTAGTTCTCAGGCCCCAGGAGCCTGGCGACGATGATGGAGCCCATGGCTAAGGTGAGTGTTGACAGGGCGTTACCTGCGAAGAGGAAGAAGCCTCCCCGGACAGAGTCCTCAGCTACCTTAACGAGCCTATTAGACAGATCGTCCTCGGACATCCAATCACGTGATACTCGTTTTTAGCTTTTGATTAGACTCATGATCTGATTGGCAATTCAAATGGCGACTGCAAGCACGCAATATTCTTCTAGTGTTTTTTGCGATTGTTGATGTCTTTTCCATTTAAATCTTTTTTTATCTTCCTTGTGATATAATCTATTTCTGTATATGCTAATGTAGGATACAACGGTAAACTAACTTCTCTTTCATACACTTGCTCTGTATTTGGAAAATCACTTTTCTTAAATCCGAAGTTCTTTCTATAAAAGCTATACAGATAAGTTGGTATAAAATGTACGCTTGTTCCGATGTTATTAGCTGCCAAGTATTTAGTTAAGGCATTTCTATCCATCCCGTATTCTGATGGTTCAACGAGCAACGGATAGAGATGATAAACATGTTTGATATTTGGGGCTTCTTTTGGGGTGGTTAATCCATCAACTCCTACAAGTTGTTTATTATAGTAATGGGCAAGTTGGCGTCTTTTCTCGTTCATTCTATCCAATTTCTTTAGTTGAACTAGTCCTATAGCTGCTTGAATATCGGTCATGTTATACTTCCATCCCGCACATTGAACTTCGTAATACCAAGAACCTTGCTGAGTATATCTTTTCCAAGCATCTTTGTTCATGCCATGCAAACGAAGGATTCTCAATTTGTCTGCGAGTTCATCATTATCTGTTGTAATCATTCCGCCCTCACCAGTAGTGAGATTCTTTGTGGCATAAAAAGAGAAACAAGTAGTATTACCGATTGTACCTATCTTTTTCTCCTTATATTCAGATCCAACAGCATGAGCTGCGTCTTCAATCACAGCCAAACCATGTTTCTTTGCGAGTTTCATTATTCCATCCATTTCGCATGGTTGGCCTGCGTAATGAACAGGAATAATTGCTTTAGTTTTACTAGTTATCTTTTCCTCGATTAAATTGGGATCAATGTTGTATGTTTCTTTATCAATATCGACAAGAACCGGCTTGGCGCCGGTATGAACTATAACGTTTATGGTCGAACAAAAGGTCAGAGGAGATGTTATTACTTCATCATCTGGGCCAATGTCTAGAGCAACCAAAGAAAGATGTAGAGCTGCGGTACAAGAGTTAACTGCTATTGCGTTTTTACAACCAATGTATCTAGCAAATTCATCTTCAAACTGTTTCGTTTTAGGCCCGAGTGTGAGCCAACCTGATTTAATAGTTTCGACTACAGAGTCTATTTCCTCTTCATCGATACATGGTTTGGCTAATGGTATGAATTTATTAATCATTTGATCACTAATATTTTTTATCCTTTTCTTGAATGGTGCCCTAAAGAGCTCAGTACACCTTACCCTGGTTTTTCCCATTCTTCGCTTCGATAATTCTTGAACCATCCAATGAATTCTTTCAAACCCATTTCTATGTTGTATTTTGGCTTGAATCCAAGTAACTTATTCGCCTTAGTAATATCGGCGCAAAGTCTGCTTATTTCACCTGGTCGTTGGGCGACGTGAACAGGCATTAATCTTCCTTCTTTTCCATACATTCTTATTATCAAGTTAGCTAAATCGTTTATAGATATTTCTTTTCCTGTTCCAAAGTTTATTACTTCACCACCAATATCCGTCTTTGCTTTAAAAACTAAATCAAATGCCATAACAGCATCGTTAATATACATATAATCGCGAGTTTGTTTACCCGTTCCGTAGAGTATTGGTGGAAGATCGGCCAAAACTCTCTTTGCAAAAATCGAAATCGCTCCCCCATACCCAGTTTCTTTTTGTTTAGGACCATAAACGTTAAAACATCTAACGATATTGACGTTTATACCATATGTTCGGTTGTATGCAAAACACATCCTATCGGCCGCAATTTTAGAGGCGCCATATGGATGTGGGGCATCTAGTGGGTGTTTTTCATTTATTGGAATATATTGGGCGCTACCATAGACCTCGCTTGAGGAGGCGTGTATTATTTTATTGATATCATATTTCCTAGCTATTTCTAAAACATTTAGTGTTCCAAGCACGTTTATTTCATATGTTAATTTTGGTTCAACTATGGATCTATCTACATGAATTTGTGCAGCTAGGTGGATAATGACATCCAAGTTGCTAGCAATTTTCTCTAAAAGATCAAAATTTCTTACATCCCCGGAAGTGAGTTTAAACTTTTTATTGGCTAGCAACCCTCTTACGTTATTCAAATTTCCATTCATGAAATTATCTAAGGCAACTACCGTATGGCCTTCATTAACATATTTCTCACACAAGTGACTACCTAAGAAACCACAACCACCGGTAATTAATATTCTCATTTTATCCCCCTGTTTAAAGTGAGCGTGTTCACCATCACGGAACTCCTTCTAACTTCTTAAATATTATTTGTGTGTCATTTCTTCAATTTTTTGTACAGAACAAATATTTCAGATCCTAATAAAGTTGGGAACAATGATGACATTTTCTGGATTCCCTTAAAGATAGTTCCTAAGATCTTTCTTTTGTGAAAGAGGCTTGAGGCAAACATTAAGGTGATTTCTTGATGTACATTTTTGAACTCTGGTTCAAGAAGCTTTTTTATTTCATTTATAGAAAAAGGTTCTATGTTTTTGTACCCTTTGAAAAGTCGTTTAAAATGCCTATAACAGAATCTCCGTTGGTTCGTCGAAAGATAACCTAAAAAAGGAATAAGCGTATGAACTTCTATTGGGAAGTATCGGTTCGGTGTGGCTATAAGAAGAAAATCATTTGTTACTCGACGCAACTCTTGAATGAGAGTTTTAGCTTCCGATTTAGAGGCAATTTCCGATTTAGCACTATAAGCTTTTGGTTCCCCAACGTGTTCAATAACGTCTATACACATCACCAGATCAACTGTTATCTTTAAAAGGCAGATGACGTCCATCTGAGAAAATAAGGTTATCCTTCACTTTTCGATAGTCTTCAATTTGTGCGGGATCAGGAAAATCTACTCGAACGAAAATTTTGATTTCCTCATGGGTACTGAAGAACAGAAACCAATCACTTACTCCAGAACCGACATCCAAGATTTTTCTCTCTTTGATGGCAGGAACTTTAGACCTCAATAAATAACAAACATAAGAATGAGTCGAAACTACTATCACTTATATATCCCTAAATGCGAGAGTTTCCCCGTTGTCAAATATCCTGTTTTTTTGCATTAGACTGCCCCTTGCCTCATCGCTCACTGGAAGAAGCAGAGACATGTACCCAGAAGTCGTTCTTTCGAAAGGCACTAGTATACCTTCGGTCTCTAAGGTGCGCTCCCTTAAGACACCAATGTCTTTGGGAGTCAAACTGAATGCAGTTATGTCTTCTTTTCTAAAACAATCTATTGTTTTATTTAACTTATACAGAAATATTTGATTGTAGAAAATATCGGTTTTGATATTCGCGCTTTTTGAAGCGAAAAACTGTGCTGCCTTAACTTCAGAGTCATAAAACGTAAGGAGGGGAACCATGTTCTTTCTCCATGGATATGAATCTATGGCTGCGGGTTCACTTGTAACGGAAAGAAAAGAGAACATTAAAAAGATAACGCAAATAAATGCAACTATTATTTTTCTGTTAACGCGAGTGCTAAGTATGAACCCAAAAACAAAAAGACCTGCTCCAAATAAAATTGCTTGAAAAAATTCTGTCAAGACGGCCCACCTATTTGGAATTATTGCATCAAAAGAAAGCATATACGCACCGAAAGGCACTAGCCACAGTATTGCATAACATATAATAATAAAATATTTGATGTTCGCATATTTGGCATTCGTTTGTCTTAAAAAATACGTGCCCGAAAGGATTACAAAAAATAGCGACAAATAAGATAACAAATTATTTAACAATCCATTTAGTTCTACAGGTGCAGGTTGTGATACGATAAGTCTAGAGATTTCTGAGTAAGCAGGGATCTTCAAAATTGCTTCTAAAGCAAAACCAAGCATGCTAGATATATACATCCAGTGAGAGATTAAAGTCATGCCACAGAAGAGAACAACACTTATAGAAAGGAGTTTTTTACTCTTTGGGAATACCGAAAGTAACATGTATGTTGGAGGTAGTAAAATCGTGAATGCAAATGCTGACAGTGAATTAGTAAAAAGCAACGCAACAAATGATAGTAGAAAGGGAATGAAGAACTTACGATTCTCTTTTAGAAACACCAAAGTATAAAAGGAAAAAATAAATAAAAATAAACTGAAAGACTGGGCAATTGTCGCTTGACCCAGAAATATATTCTGAGTTGAAATTGCGAGGATGAGTGCCGAGGCTAGTGCCAATTTAGAATTTAGTATTTTTTTGGCAATTATGAATACCACTAAAAGTGAGAAAGTCTCAACTATTGTAGTAAATAATGGAAAAGCAAATTCGTTATTAATTCCGAAGATCAAACCAGCAGTTGATGAGAACAATAGGGATACCGGCCAATATTGATAAGCTGATCCTGGAAGATAGCCAGTTATTTGTATGTCTTGAACAAATCTACTGAAGTACCACACATCTTCCCCAAAAAGAGAGTTCGTAATAATTTGTGTCGACGCCCTTAACATAAAGGCAATTAAAAGAATTGCCACTAAAATTTGGCTATTCATTTTGTCGTTACTCATTAAAATCCAGAGAAAGGTAACTAGAGAACAGATTGAAATGAAAATGAAGAATAGGAAATCCCGTCTGTAAATTGATTGATTTAAAGTTAGAAAGGAAAGCCCATAGAAGAGAGCAAACGCTAGAATGAAAAGACGATACTTTCTACTGGCATTCAAAAATTCAATTTTCTCTATGTTAAATGTCTTGTTTCTCACCAATAAAAGAGCCGTAATAACAAATCCGGCTGAGAAGCTAGGAAAAGCTGGTGGCCAATCTACAACATCCCAAAGGATAACGAATGCACATAGCAACAAGATTGTGTACATAACTCTGTTTGATATAAACCGCGATTTGCTCAAGATTTTCATCCCAAAGCGCGTTTAATATTTAGGGATCGTGTAAGACTAAGGTGTCTAACAATTTCACAAGCTTCTGAGTTAAATTTACTCTGTTAAACTCTTTTATTTGGGCATACTTGAGTTTGGTTTTTAGTTCTTTATTTCTCCATTTAATTATAATTTCTTCTAAGGCCTTTTCAATTTTCCTTACGTCGTCAGGCGGAACAGTTAGCCCAACATGCAAACGTTTAATCAGATTTGCTGCGGCGCATTCATCTGCCAACATCAGGATAAATTTTTTAGCATACAAATATTCAAAGAGTTTACCGGTGTAGATATGATTACCCTGACCAATAACTATCAATAGAACATCAGAATTTTTAATTAGACTTATGGCATCTTTATGTGGAGAATATGGAAGAATTTCCGCTACATCATCAAGATTATTTTTATTTATGCATTCCAGATGTTTTTTTACAATATTACCCATAAACGTTAAGGAAACTCTTGTTCGAAGATCTGGATTTTTATCTAATAATCTACTAAATGCTTTAGCGAAATTGTCTACTCTCCTTAGACCATATAAAGAGCCGATGGAAGTGAACCTCAGCTTCTGTTCAGGGATGCTCTTTATATTTTTAAAATCTGCAGGATCATATCCATTCATTATGACTATTATTTTCTTGGGATCTAACTCATAGTTTTTGCAGAGCAAACTTTTCATTCCTTCGCTTACGGTTATAACGATATTTGAATGATTCAAAACAAACTTTTCTAATCGTCTTTCCAAAGATTCATGAAATTTCGTTGGAGGCCTAATGGCTTCATTATCAACCCAAAGATCACGATAATCGGAGATCAAAGGTTTGCCTGTAAAAAATTTTAGAATACAGCCAATTATTAAACTAGTAAAAGGTGGTGCAGTAGCAAATATAACATCCACGTTTTCTCTTTTTATAATTTGTAATCCTTTTGAGACAGTGTGTAGTAACCAGCCTATGAAAAGATCAGGTATGTAAACAACCTTATAATTGCCAAGGGTCTTTTTTACAATGGGCGAAAACAGATCTATGGGTATCCTGTATGTCCTTTCTATTCTGATTCCTTTCGGTAAATCTTGCATAAGACTTGGGTCTTTGGAGTAAACACCTGAGTTTTTGACGGTTATTACGTAAGGTTTCCAGCCAAATTTTGGAAGATACTTGCTAAATTTTAGCGGTCTGAATGTTCCTGCTCCTCCCAGAGGAGGATAGAAATAAGCGATCAGCAATATTTTTTTCATCTTAATGTCGCTTTTTATTTAACAATGATTCATAGACGCATTCCATCTTAGCCATATTCTTATAGTAGTCTGCTTTTTCTAAGATTATTCTTCTGTTTATCTTCCCAATTCTTTTCGTGATGTTCTCATAATCACTTATGATGAAAGTCAATTTTTTAGCCAATTCATGAGGGTCTCCTTTCTTAAAAAGAAAACCGTTTTGACCTTCTCGTATCCATTCTTTGTTTGCACTAATATCTGATACCACTGGGACTAGTTCGCATGCCATGGCTTCTAGTAGCGAGACCGATGTGCTATCTGAAAGAGATGTGGACACGTAAATATCTGCAGCACTTAGATAGTCAGGCATTTCTTTATGTCCTACTTGACCGACGAAAATAACATTTTGCAATTTTAATCTATTCGCGGAGGATACAAGCTCACTCTTTAATCGTCCTGTGCCGAGGATTACATATCTTAAGTGTATCCCTCCTTTTTTTAGCATGGACGCAGCTTTTATAAGACAATCTACGTTGTAGACCGGTAGAAGATGTCTGGTGCTGATGACAACAACTTCATCGTCGGATATATTGAATATTTTTCTTATTTTTTCTCTGGAATCAGGCTTTCTTAAGAATTTTTCTGTATCGACTCCAAACTGTATTATTACAATTTTTTCCTCTTTACATCCTAGTTTTATCATTGCATTTTTTAAGTCTATAGCATCCGCAGTTATAACATTCGCATTGGCAAAAATATGTTTTAGCATTACTTTGCTAGTCATCCCCCACTTTGTGAGGTAAACGTCTGAACCCCAAGCAGTACATATGCTCGGATGAAAAAGACTTGCATGAAATCCGAAAGGAATCAAAAAATGACCATGCACTACGTCAGGATTTATCCTATCGAAGAGAGCCTTTAATTTTAAAGATCCCGCTAAAAGAGTGGTCTGTGTTATTGGTGGTAGCCGAAGTAGATATGACCATTTTGAATTCGGAGAAGGTAATGGTAGAAGATCATTAAATTCAAGGTGTGTACAACCATCAATTTTTTTGTCTGATATACTGAGTACAACAACGTCGTGCCCCTTTTTCGCGAAGTAACTTACCCATCTCTGCATGTGTATACAGTTTGAATCACCTACAAAACATAATTTCACGCGTTTCCCTCATTTTACTGCAACGAAAGTTAAGTAAACTGATAATCGTCTTAAGGGCCATATCGACGTAAACAAGTTTCGTCTTATCTTTGAACTTTTATGATTCAAATAAAATAGAAAGAGCGGTATTGGGAATGGCACCAAGCTACCAATAATTTTCAAGATTTTGAAATCGGTTTGATTCAGAAGATTTCTTAATTCTTTTTCATCAAATACGGCAGCTCCTTCAAGTTCAATGACATCTTTTAATAAGATATTTTTGATGAAGCTAAAGTCCTTTTGAACCATATTTACGAACATGACTCCCCACTTGTTATTCTCCGTCATAAGTAGTTTGCCTCCGTTTTTCAGTGTTCTGCGAAATTCGTCGAGGGTTCTCTGTCTATCCTGTTTTTGTAAATACATTAAAGCTGTGTTACAGATGATTACGTTGAAGACGTTATCTTTGAAGGGTAGTTGGTTAATTGTAGCTACTGCGGCTGGTTCATCCAGATTTTTCTTCCATAGATATAGAAACTGTCGCGAAATGTCAACCCCTATGATGTTTATGTTTGGTTTCTTAACCTTTAATTCTTTACTAATTCTGCCGTAACCACACCCCGCATCTAGTAAAAATAAGCGGGTGTTTAGCACTTCAGAATTAATGATCTCTAAGTTTTGCTTGTGGACAATGCTATTGAGTTCATTTAGTACCCAATCACTGGAGTCAAGAATAACGGCTCCCAAGGTATTTCCCTTTAACTTCGCTCGCATACTCCAGTATTCTTTAAATTCTGCTATGTTTCGCATTTTACTATTAGTCCATAAAGTCTATATTGTTCTCAATTCTCACTATGCTCATGTTTGCTCGATCTTCTGATGGTACATAACATTACAACATTGGCTGCAAGAGAAGGAAACAATTTTGCAAAAAAGTTAAAGCATCTAAAGGTGAGTTCAAAAAGCATTGGGTTCAACCGTGAAGTAATGGCAAGGAATTTATGGGATCCCCATGGAAAGAAACCTATATCTTCCCTTTTTTTAATCTCAAAATGTTTTCTTAAAATTTTTGACAGCCCTTTCAGATCGAATCCATAAGTATAGCTTGGTGGCAAAAGGCCTTTTCTATGCATCGGTACACTAACTATGAATTTACCATCTGTTTTCAATGTCCTACGAATCTCATCCAGAACTCTGTTATAATCACCCACATGCTGCAGTGTCGAGGCACATAAAATCACGTCAAATGAACAATCTAAAAACGGTAGGCTTTCGCCTATACCCAGAATTGCAAAAATCGTCACTTTTTCATTAGCGGCTCTTTTCTGCAGCTTTTTTATAGAGAGATTATAGAGTGGATCGATTCCAAAACATTCCACGCCCTTTTCAGCCATGGAAATTAAATAGTCTCCAGTTCCGCAACCCACGTCCAGAAAGTAGTTTCCTTTATGTAAATTTTTGTGCAAAAACTCGGATATAATTTCTCCACCATACGACCAGTACGTTTTTGTAACTTTATCGACATCGTGTTCCCTAATCTTTTTAAGTTCCTTTCTTATCACATTCATCTTTCTTTGCAATTTTGTAAATCTCAAAATTTCCTAGCGCGAGTACTTAGCTCGACGAAGCGTATCTCGCATTATTTGAGCGATCCTTCTTGCTATGTTTTCCCACGAATGACGTTCTGTTACGTATCTTCTGCTGTTATTACCCATCTCTTTTCTCATCTCCGGATCTGAAAGCAGCCTATTAATTTCAGAAGACATTTCTTCGATATTGCTCGGGTCAACAACTACCCCGGCGTTGATCTTCTTAAGAAAGTTTAGACCAGGTTCATCCGAAGCGATGACGGCCTTACCACACGCCATATATTCATAAAGCTTGATAGGAGAAAAGCCTTCAACCATTCCGCCGCATCTCAGACAAAAACAAACATCCGAGGCATTAATGTATAAGGGGATCAGGTCATGATCCACCATTTCAGTAAAGATGACACTTTTTTCCAACCCTAGTTTTCTAACAATTTCCTTATATTCTTTCAAGAGGTGCGGAGGGTATCCACCGACCAGAAGAAAATTTGCCTCGGGATTTTCCTTAATAACATACGGAAGAGCCTCAATTATGTTATTCAGACAACTCCAAGGTGACAATGAGCCGACAAAACAAAGTAAAGGATTTTCGAGAGGCAACCCCAGTTTTCTTCTACATTCTTTCTTATTCAGAGGTTCAAATGCGTCTAAGTTCACGCCGCATGGTACAACAAAGATCTTATTTCGTAACACGGAGTATCTTTTAACCAACTCATTTGCTATACCTGAAGTAACGCTGACTATTGAATTTACGTTCCTGAAGGCAAACTTCTCAAAGGCGAATTTAAGTTTAAAATGGCTGCTAATTCCCGCCATTCTTTCTTCGTCGACCATAAGTCCGTTCACTTCCAAAATTATTGGAACCCTTAGAAGTTTAGCCACAAATATTCCCGGGTCAAATAAGCAATGTCTTTCATAGATCACTTGCGGTTTACTTGTCAAACTAAACATCAACATTTTTGCAATGGAAATCAAAGTGTACGAAACTTGGCACAATTTTTTAACGTTAAGCCCAGAAACATTGTGAAAAACCAGACCTTTAACCTGGCAATTCGTCGAGCCGACATTTCTGGCAAAAACATGGACATCATTTCTTAGTTTTTGAAAGTTTCTAGCTAATTCAAGGATATGGGTTCTTTGAGCACTCATTATCGATAAATCTTCAAGAGATGAAAAGAAAATTTTCATTTTTGTTTATTTAATACGCAATTTATTAACGCATGCGTGCTTGCCATTAGTTATTTTTCTTGAAATAAGGGCAACAAATGCTTCATCGAAAATTATTTTGAAGAGGAACCATATCTTTATTAATGACTTCCTAAGAACAACTGGGAGTCTCTCCAAGAGAAGGATTTTAGTAGCGGCATATTCCAAATCTTTAGGATATCCGATGTATACGATGGAGAAATGATTCATGAACATTTTTTTCCATTCAACATAGTGTCTAGGTTTATCAAACTGTCTTAGGAAACTCTCTTGACGTGACCTTGTGTCAAACCGGCCTCTATATTCGACAACGCGTTTTTTAAATATTGGTATATATGGTTTACAGGGCTCAATAAACCAGCAAACCCCATTTGTTCGAAGAATTCTTTCAATCTCTTCTAGAATTAGTGGAGGGTTGACTATATGGTGAAGAATGAAAGATCCTACTACAAAATCAAACACTGAGTCTTTGAAGGGGAGTTTGTTCGTATTGAGATCAGAAACGACTCTGTATATCCCTTCATCTGTTATTCCTAAAACCTTCAAGGTTAGATCTCCCAGCGTCTTGATCATGTGATGAGAAAAATCTAAGGCTACTATATTCTTAGGTTTAAACAAAATTTTAATTGGGGCAGTTGGAAAAAGGGAGCCGCAACCTAAGTCAAGAACTAGCGAATCCTTTAGTTCATTTTTTAGGTCTTTCATGTTTCTTTCGAAGGGAGGCATTTGCTCGGAAAGCCAAGAAGAAACCCATTTTTCGTTCACTTTAGTTTTTTCCCATGCTTTGTATTGCGTGATGTCTTGACTTTCCATATCAACTATAATGTTTGGAATGCTCTCAATTATTGGAAAATGTTTGCCACATGTGCAAATAAGGAAATCTCCTGACTTTTGTAAGTTCCCCCCGCAATTTGGGCATGCAAGTACGTCTAAAAGCGCGAATTTTTCTAGATGCAAGCTGACTCACTTAACTATATCCGAAATTCAGCGATCAGAGACATGACTAAATGTTATGAGTAAGGTCAAATCTAATTTGAATAGTTTTTCTGTAAGAGTTCTCTGTACACATTAAGAGTTTGCTCTGCTGTTCGGTCCCATGTGAACTGTTCAATAACTTTCTTCCTTCCTGCTTGACCCATCTTTTCGGCGATTTCAAAGTTCTCAAGCAAATAAACTAGAGAGTCGCCCAAGGCTTTTACACTCCTTGGAGGCACTAATAAACCAGTCTTTTCGTCGAGCGTTTCTGGAATGCCGCAGACCGCAAAAGCGACAACAGCTTTTCCACAAGCCATTGCCTCTAAAATAGTTAATGGATGACCTTCATACAATGATGGAAGAACAAAAATATCACACGAATTATAGAACTTGGGCAAAGTACTTCTTTCTGCGAAGTTGTAGAAAACAATTGACTGTCTTACGTTAGATGAAAGATAGCGTGACATAACTTTTCTGTTTATACCTCCGATTATAACCAATTTTGCTTTGGGTATCTCTTTTAAAACTCTTGAAAAAGCCTTCAAGAGGTAATAATATCCCTTCCTCCAGCTCCAATTGCCGATCATTAAGATCTTAGGGTCTGTTAATTTTGTCAATTCAGGTATGACCCCACGTTTGGGTGAAAAAAAGTTTGAGTCAACCCCATTGTGGATTACTCTCAACCTGTCTTTACAAATCTTATAAGCATCGGATATTTCTCTAACTGTAGATGATGAAACCCCTATGATCCTGTCTGCTTTCTTAACGGAAATGCATTCTTGAGAAGCCTTCATTTTCAAATAAAAAAACTCTTTTTTGTTATCGACATGACCCAGCCTTCTCTCAATCTTAAACTCTCTAAGAACGCCAGCATCTGAACCGTGAGAGGTCATCACGAACATTCTGTTTTTAACGAGTCCGTAGATATAGCCATCAGCAGTATGAAAATGAACCACATCATACTCCTTAAATTTAACTTTTACAGCCGCGAAAAAAGGATAAGAAGGAATGTTAATTAGCAGAGGAACGTGATTCGCCGAAAAACAATAGTCAATGTTATGACCTACCTTTCTTAATCGCAAGGCTATTTCATAAATGTGACCGCCTACCCCAGTATTTGGTGTAAATTTGATATTTGATCCAACAAGAATCTTCATATTCCGTGAACGGCTCCTTGATGCGTTCTATCTTTTTTCCAGGTCTATAAGCCGAGCTTCTTCAATTTGTCTTTCGTTTCACGAGGCACACAATAGTCGAAAAACATCCTGATTGGGCTCATCATTACAAAAAAGGGATACATATAGACTACTCGAGCGCCAAAGAATTTTCTCAAAAATACTGGGTGGTCTCTAAGTCTATTTTTTTCATATCGTATTAACGATGTTGCTCTCACACCGCTTCCACTTTCTTTGTAGTGGTCGGCATGATAAACTATCATTTTGGGGTTGAAAACGAACTTATAACCTTTATTCTCCAATTTAAGACATAAATCAGTCTCTTCTCTAAAACCCGACAAGCTGTACCCTTGGCTGTAGCAGCCCACTTCTTGGATCGCCTTCTTGGGAAAAGCTGAGAAAGCGTGGAATATGGGCACCTTGATTGTCTTTCCCGGATTGTTTGTGAAGGAACTGATGACGTCGCCGTTTAGAGGAGATATGCAGGGGTTAACTCTGGTACCAAATCTTGATAAGACCTCTTCTCTACCCAATTCATGGGGTTTTACAAGGATCAATCTGCCACAAATAGCACCGATCTTTTCGTCTATGTACAGGCTGGACGTCTTGAGTATTTCTTCTAAGAATGTATCATTAAGGTACGTGTCGTCGTCCAAACTTAGAATATATTCTCCACGCGAATGGGCTATACCGAGATTTCTGGCACATGACACCCCTCTCCTAACCTTGTTTCGGATGTACCTAATTCTTTCATTTTCCAGGGACTCGCAATAAGATTGGACATCGTCAATGTCAGAATCATCAACTACGATCAGTTCCCAGTCGGTATACGTTTGGTTTATTACGGACGCTATCAGCCTCCTTAAGTACCTGAGCCTATTATAAGTTGGAACAACGATTGATATCATATCAAACCAACATGAGACATGGCGTGCACGGATGCGAATAATAAAATGATCGATATCTTAATCATTAGAGATCTGATTAAGAGCAAAATTTATTTTCCTAATAAAAACGGAAGTATCAAATTTTTCTGCTACTTTTTGGCAATATTTTGGGTCAAAGTGAAATTTATCAAAGTTTGGGACAACCTTTCTGAGGCTTGCAACATAAGGTTTTTCCAGTAAAATTCCAGTTTTTCCATGAATGATGCTCTCTTTGAAGCCTCCTTCATTAACAGCGATGCAAGGCTTACCAGAGGCCATAGCCTCTATAGGAACAATACCAAAGTCCTCATTAATGGATGTTTGGATCACCGCTTTGCATCTTGAATAGAGGTTAACCAGAGGTCCACCAAAAACTTCCCCAAATAGTCTTATGTTCTTTGCGTCTCCTACCAGTTTTCTTAATCTATTCTCTTCTGGGCCTTTTCCGACGATAATAAGATTCTGATTTAAATTCTTAAACGCATTCACTTGAATCTCAACTCTCTTGTGCCACATCAATTTTTGAACTGAAAGAAAGAAATCTCCCGATTCTCGGTGTCTAAATTTCTTTGTGTCAACTGGACAATGTACAACCTCTGACTCCCTGTTATAATACTCTCTTACGCGATTTGCCACATTCCTTGAGTTGGATATTATCTTGCTTACATTCTTAACATATTTCTGATCTATCTTTTTCAACCAGTTAAGCCAAGCATCATAAAAAGGTCTGATCATTGGATGCCGTTTCATTTTATTCTGCTGATTTAAATCATAGATGATTCTTAGCGGCGAATTACAATACCACAAAGTTTTTCCTTTTCTAGCGCCGGTTATTGCCCAGTCACCGCCACCAATTATAATTTTGTCATAGTATGATAAGTCCAGTTGCTTAAAATAAAATAGTGAAGCTGTTTGTTTCAACCCATCTACTGCAGGAATCTTAACCTTCGGTGTTATTATCCTCTTTTCAATAGGTTTTAAGAAGTCAGAATAGAATAAGGTAAACAGATGGGCGTTTAAGTATTTTGTAAGTGAATACGCACATCTTTCTCCACCCCCGGCGCCCTCAGAATAGGGGTACAAAACGGCAATCTTCACATTCTATCTCCATTTTTCAATTAGATTTTTCATCCCTTTAAACACTCCCACCGTTAGAGCGATTCCTCTAAATATATTTAGAGGGAAAAGAATCAACGTATGCAGAAATGGAAAACGATTAAAAATGCGCATAGTATATATAAAATTAAGCCCAAGATAGATTCCAACTGTTATGTAAAATAGAATTTGCGTTATCGGTAAAGAAGTTGAGAGCAACAAACTAGCTACAACTGAAGTTAACAAAAATGGCTGTGTCATTAAAATTCTATTTGCAAAGTTGTCACCTCTGATTGATTTATGCTTCCAAATAATTTTAATTCTGCTCTCCGCCGCTTGTACTTGTTGTTTCCAGTATTCTTTAAGTGACCCTCTATGGTAATGTGATACTTTAGCTTTTGGATGAAAAATGATTTTGTAGCCTGCTTTATTAACTCGATAAGCCACGTCTACATCATAACCTGTTTTGAGGTTTTGCCAATCACATCTTCCTATTTCTTCTAAAACAGTTTTTCTGTATGCCAAATTCATTTCTGGCGCAGACATAAGATACCTTTCTAAAGTAGAGTATCTATATTCAAGTTCATAGCCAATTAACTTCTGTAACAAGTTAACATTCTCAGGAGTTACTACCATACCTGCCACTCCAGCAATCTTGTCGTCTTTAAATGGCTCCAGAATCGTTTCTAACCAGTTTCTATCTACTGTGCAATCAGCGTTAGTGAAAGCAACAAATTCATATTTTGCAATGTTTAACCCTAAATTTATTCCATAGCCAGCACCCATTTTTCCCGCCTCCTGTAGGAATATTACATCCAAATGATTGTTAGCTTCTCTAAATTTCTCCACGATCTCCTTTGTACCGTCTACTGAATCGCCCTCGACCACAATTAGTTCGTAATCTTGTTTAGGGTAATTGAGCCTCGCAATTGAGTCAAGGCAGGCTTTTATGGTAATTGCTGCGTTTTTGCATGGTAATACAATGCTTACCTTTTGCATTTTTTACATCTTACATAAACCAATTCGCGTGCATGACTCTTATATGATCTTCTTCCAAAGGCTATAAGGGATAACGTGCCGAGCGTGGTAAGCCAACCTTTTTATTTCATCTATTTCTGAGTTTTTATCGATCACACGCTTAAAGAATACCCAATTAAAATAACATTCCCTCATGGCCCGTTTAACCCAAATACATAAATCCTCATATGATAAATGAGGATAGTTAACTTCCCCATTTTTAAGATAGCCATTTTTTCTAAGCCATTCATAAAAGGATGTGGATGGGTAAGCTTTTGGAGTTGCAAACTGATAAACATCCACATTCAGATTTTTTGCCCATTTTATCGTAGCTTTTATTGTCTCCTCGTTTTCACCAGGTAAACCAATTATGAAATCAGCTAATATCTTTAGTCCTACCTTGTTTGCATCCCTAGTGAACTTTTCCATGAGTTTTGGGGTAACTCCCTTCCTTACGTTTTTTAGGATTTGTAAATTAGAGGACTCATAACCAACCTGTAATAGCCTGCAACCCGCCCGTTTCATCAGTATTAACGTCTCATAATCCATATCCGCTCTAGAGTAGCAGGACCACGTTATCTTTAGTCCGTTCTCAATAATCGCTAGAGATAATTCTCTTGCTCGCCACGGAGGCAAAGCATCATCTTGTATGAAAACCTCTTTTACAAAGCGCAACTTTTCGGAAATAAACCGCAGCTCCGCTATCACGTTATCTATACTGCGTGTTCGGTACCGTGCATCTTTATTAAGGGTATATGGCCATAAGCAGAAAGTACATCTTCCCCAAGGGCATCCACGACCTGTAAATGTATCTACAAATGGATATAATTGAGGACCTATCCTATAGTTTCTAATGTTTAAGTGACTACTGTAAACATCTGTGACGAATGGAAACTCATCCAACTGTTTTGAGGATACTGGCCGCCTATCTTCATTATTAACTATTTTATCGTCCACTCTTCTTGTAAGGCCCCTAATTTTTTCTTCCGGAACGCCATTAGCAAGCTCTAACGTTGTGAAATCAAACTCTCCCCTAGCCAAAAAATCAATTTTCTCTGATCTACCGAGCACATCTTTTGGATTTATAGAACACCAAGGACCAACAAACAATATACGGCTTCCTGTGAACTCCTTTATTTTTTCGCTTAACTTAATGTGAACACCTAATCCTTTAGTAGAAATATAAACCACCGTTAAATCTGGAGAGAAGACCTTTGCTTTCCGTAGCACTTCCTCAAAAAATAATTCATCAGCTTCTGCATCGATTAACTTAGTTTCGTGATCATGCTTCTCTAATAGACCTGTACAATAAGCCAAATAAATTGGATACCAATGACTACCTGAGATTGTTATCGTATCCCATCTGGCGCTATGAATATATCCTCTTGAATAAGGTGGATTAAGCAATAATACCTTCATTTTAAAAGAATAGCGCCTTTTTTAACTAACAATTTGATAAAAGCTAATCATAGACGCTTGCCTTCTTCTCCATTTTATCTAGTATCCTTTGAGGTATTCGAATTAGTTCTTCCGTAAACTGATGCCTCTCTGCCAAAGAGAACAACATTGTTGATTAAGAAAAATTCTATTGTCTCCACGATTTTCTTGGATGCCTTCCCGTCTCCGAAAAAACTTCTCTTCCTTTTCCGTGACGGAACAAAATCGTAGATCGCTCTAATGATCCTTTCCTTGTCTGTTCCAGCGAGGAAATTCCATCCGCATTCAACGGTCTCGATCCACTCGGTTTGGTTCCTTAGTGTAATGCAAGGGACTGAGAATAAATATGCTTCCTTTTGAATCCCTCCAGAATCAGTTATGATCTTCAACGAGTTTTTTTCAAGGGCGAGGAAGTCTAGGTAACCTAATGGTTCAATAAGTACGACGTGCTGGGAATTCTTTAGTTCACTGAAAAGGCCAAACTCGATCAGTTTGATTTTAGTACGGGGATGACAAGGAAAGACTATCTTTTCATTTACCGCTAGGAGGGCTTCTACGATGTTCGCCAGATTTTCCCTATAATCAGTGTTGACAGGTCTATGAATAGTAGTAAGAATAAATTGTTTCCTTTCTATGTCCAACTTTTCAAAGATCTCAAATCTTCTGTCTATAAGGGAAGCATTATAGAGAACACTATCATACATAACGTCTCCTACCTGATGAACACCCTGTTCAATTCCCTCTCTCCATAAGTTGTCTACCGAGGTTTTAGTTGGGCAGAATAATAGTGCCGACAGGTGGTCAACTAACACTCTGTTCGTTTCTTCTGGCATATCTCTGTCATAACTTCTAAGCCCTGCTTCTACGTGCGCTACTGGAATTCTGAGTTTCGCCGCAGCCAAAGCGCCAGCCAAAGTAGAATTAGTGTCCCCGTACACCAACACTATGTCAGCTCTGTATTTCATCAATGCTTTCTCTATACCTATTAACATCTTCCCTGTCTGCCAACCATGAGGACCAGAACCCACTCCCAAATTTATATCCGGCTTAGGAATGTTCAGTTGGTCAAAAAATACGGAATCCATCTCAAAGTCATAATGTTGACCTGTGTGAATAATTCGGTGATCAAGATTGTCCTCAATCGATTTACTAAGTGCGGCAAGCTTAACGAAGTTAGGTCGAGCACCAACCACTGAAACTATCATTTTTTCTAATTACTATTTATTAGTTTGACTTTCCTTTTAACATGCCCGCAACAGTAAATGCTAATGTAGGATAAATCGGAACTAACAAGAATACTAACAGCGAGGATGCAAAGAGAACCGGCTGAACTACAAGCTTGGTACCTATGAAACATCCCTCAGCCTTTTGCGCACATATCTGACTTATTGTTTAGTTGTTTTCTGCCTCAGCCTGGTTATCGCGTACAGCATGAGCGATGTTATGAACAGTATCGTCCCCATGAATAGTGCCCCCAATGTTATCAACGCTACTGGTATGCTGAAATACCTCGTCACGTTAAAGTACCATAGCAAGTATACCCCTGTCCCTATCCCCAGCATAGTCAGCATGGCTCCAGGTACTCCCAAAAGCAGCAGCGGCCTCTCCTCAACAATCAGCCTCAAGGCCATCCCAATAAGCTCGGCTCCATGCCTCACCGCATTCCTCTTCGAAGTCTTCTCCAAGCCTTTGTATCTTATACCTGTGGGAACCTCCACCACCCTCAAACCATTTCTAACCGCCACCGCCAACTGCTCCGTTTCTACACCATAACCCTCAGCCTCACACTGCTGCATGAGATCCAAGACCTTAGCTGAATACGCTCTAAAGCCACTTTGAGTATCCCCGATGACCACCTTCGTACCTTTTCTACTTACCGAATTGACGAATTTCAGTCCCAGCCTGCGGTAAAAGGGAGCATCCGTCTCAGAGCCTTCAACATACCTTGAACCTATAACCATGTCAGCCTCTCCCCTAATTATCGGCTCAAGAAGCCTCGGTATCCCCTTCGGGTCATGCTGCCCATCCGCATCCATCGTCACAACAACGTCCGGATTTAACTGCTTCAAGTACTCTAACGCAGTTCTCAAGGCTGCACCCTTACCCATATTCTTGTAATGTCTCACCACCATGGCTCCAAGCTTCTC
>Ga0315314_1001487_pt1 | contig 21115 bp, 19 predicted proteins | sample TDP9_MG_FD_203631 | JGI IMG/M metagenome (GOLD analysis project Ga0315314, IMG submission 203631) | Freshwater sediment microbial communities from Lake Towuti, South Sulawesi, Indonesia - TDP9 | ecosystem: Environmental > Aquatic > Freshwater > Lake > Sediment | place: Indonesia: South Sulawesi... | reverse complement strand
GCACCGACAATGCCGCCATGATAGCTGCCGCCGGTAACGCCAGGCTGAAATATGGAAACATGGCCGGTCTTGATCTCGACGCTATTCCTAATGCCCCCTTAGAGAGCGTGATATGAGACACAAAACACTGGTGGTAAAGGTTGACCCTTCGAATCCTGAAAAGGAGGCTATCACCCAAGCAGCCGAAATAATAAGAAGAGGGGGGCTGGTCGCCTTCCCTACAGAGACAGTCTATGGGCTGGGAGCAGACGCCCTGAACCCTGAAGCAGTGAGGGGAATCTTCCTCGCTAAAGGGAGACCCCTGGATAACCCCATAATAGTTCATGTAGCCGAACTAGAACATCTAAGAATCCTTACTGAGGATATAGGGGCGGAGGCAGCTACACTAATGGAGAGGTTCTGGCCTGGTCCTTTAACGCTGCTCTTTAAAAGGTCAGCCAGGGTTCCCCAGGATGTCACTGCGGGGCAGGAGACAGTAGCCGTCAGGATGCCCAAGAACAAGGTAGCCCTGGCACTAATAAGGGCCTTTGGTGGTCCTATTGCCGCCCCCAGTGCTAACCTCTCCGGGCGTCCCAGCGGCACTACCGCCATACACGTCTTCCAAGACCTAGGGGGAAAGATTGATTTAGTTCTTGATACTGGCCCGGTAGAGGTAGGGGTAGAGTCTACAGTGCTCGATATCTCCACCCACCCGCCCACTATACTGAGACCAGGGGCAGTGACCGTAGAACAGCTAGAGCCAATCCTCGGTGAAGTTGTCCTGGGTAAAGAAAGGCAGCTTCTAAGACGTTCCCCAGGCACCCGCTATCGCCACTACAGCCCCAAGGCAGGGGTTATCCTGGTGGAGGAGGATAATAAGGAGAGAGTGGCTCAGTTGATGGAGCAATACACCAAAGAGGGGCGCAAAGTAGGGGTAATCACTCGCCACCCTCATTTCTATCAAAGCAATAAAAAGGTAATAGTTAAGGCGATGCCACCAGAGCTGAAGGAGTATGCCCGGCAGATGTTTGCCGTGATCCGAGAGTTGGACGAGGAAGGGGTAGACCAAATTATCGTAGAGGAGGTCGAGGAGAAGGGGATTGGTATAGCCATAATGGACCGCTTGAGAAGGGCAGCCTCCAATAAATGAGACATCCCGCAAAACACTTATATGATGTGATTATTGTCGGCGCCGGGCCAGCCGGCGCTACTCTGGGCTATGAGCTGGCTAGAAAAGGGGTAGAGGTGCTTATTCTGGAGAAGGAGAGGCTACCCCGATATAAGCCCTGCGCTGGGGGTATCACCGTCAAGACTGCCAAACTGCTTGACTTTGACCTTAGCTCAGTGGCACGACAGGTAACCTACGGAGCCAGAGTTACCTACAAGGATAATAGGGAATTTACCAAGTGGTATGACCAGCCCTTAATCTATATGGTGATGCGTGATGAATTCGACTACTTCCTTGTCCAAAGGGCTGAAGAAGCTGGGGCAACGGTGGCTGATAATCAAAGGGTTCACCAGCTAGAGGTGAACCATCAGGGAGTCGAAGTCGTAACCACCCACGATACCTTCAAAGCGGAAATTTTAGCTGGTGCCGATGGGGCTAACAGCATAGTAGCTAAGAGTCTCGGCTTAAGGAAGGGTATTGAACTGGGTATTGGCATAGAAGCTGAAGTTTCGGTTCCCCGGGAAAAGCTGATAAAATGGGACTCCCTCATGGGATTGGATTTAGGGCATATATCTGGCGGGTATGGTTGGATTTTCCCTAAGAAAGACCACCTATCCATCGGTGCAGGAGGCTCCCTCCGCCAGGCGAAGAGGTTGAAGCCTGGCTACCAAAAAGTTTTGGCCTCCCAGAACTTGGGAAGCTATGAGATTACCCAGTTGAGGAGTCACTTTCTGCCCGTCCGCAAAAATGGGTCAGCTATTCACTGGGGGAGAAGCCTATTGCTCGGAGATGCCGCTGGCTTAGTTGACCCGCTTACCGGTGAGGGCATCTACTACGCCATTAAAAGCGCTCAAATTGCTGCCCCAATCATCACCCACTGTTTGCAAGCTGGTACCATTGATCTAAAAGGCTATCAGGATGCTGCGGCTAAGGAGATAATGCCCGAGCTAAAAGCTTCCCAAGCTCTATTGCGACTCTTTACCTGGTTTCCGGGGTTGTACTTCGATGCCATTGAAGGGAGCAACCGCTTATGGAGGGCTTCTTGCCGCCTGCTTCGAGGCGAGGAGTCCTATATCAGTCTCAAGGAGAGATTAGGGTCCTTCCAGTTTCTATTTGACCTGTTGAGTAAATAATCGTCCATGCCTCCCCTTGTCAGGGGGCACCATGAAGTATGAAAATAGATATGCTAATTACCGTTCATGGTGAGCTTGTCGAACCATGAACCACCCTTCGACAGGCTCAGGGCGAACGGGGTAGAAACTCTATTTTCCGAGCAATCTAAGGAGGTAGCGCCACCCTTTAGGGTCGCCTGGGCGAGTCGCGGATGTTGGCTGGCCACAGCACGTTGCCTGTAGAGACTTCGTGCTACAATATTTGGCACATTATCTGCCACGAATAATAATGAAGCGAGGTTATAAATGAGGAATCCTAAGCAAGCAAGACCTTTGGTTGGAGTGGTGATGGGCAGCAAGTCTGACGAGCCTTTAATGCAGCCGACGCTGGACATGCTTCAGGAGCTAGGCATTGAGTACGAGGTCTCGGTTGTCTCGGCCCACCGCCACCCTGAAAAGACTCGCCAATATGGGCTTAATGCCCGGGAACGAGGTATCGAGGTTATCATTGCCGGTGCTGGAGGGGCAGCCCACCTCCCCGGGGTTATGGCTAGTTGGACCACTCTTCCCGTTATTGGTGTCCCTCTGCCCACCAGTGAGCTGAAAGGGCTAGATGCCCTACTTTCCATAGCTCAGATGCCGGCTGGCATCCCGGTAGCCTGCATGGCCATCGGCTCCGCCGGTGCCAAGAACGCCGCCCTCCTAGCTGCCCAAATCCTGGGACTGAAGTATGATAAGATAAGAGAAGCTTATGAGAAATATCGGCAAGGGCTGGCAGGGGGAAAGTAGCGCAGGTCTTTAGACCTGCCCAAAAAGCAGACCTAAAGGTCTGCACTACAAAATTTGTAGTTGCCCAATTCATTGGGCGATTGTGCCTGATAAATCAGGCAATTACGGGGGATTTATCGAAGCCCAAAAGCCCCGGCAAGTCGGGGCACTACGAAAAATGTAGTGCGGGTTTTTAAACCCGCCCAAGAGCTCCGGTAAATCGGAGCACTACGAAAATTGGAGTAGGAAGATGATTGAGCGCTATTCCAGACCAGCAATGAAGAGAGTTTGGTCCGACAAGAACAAGTTCGATAAGTGGCTTCAGGTGGAGATTGCTGTCTGCCAAGCCTGGGCAGAGCTAGGGGCTATCCCCAAAGAGGCGATACCCAAGATAAAGAAGGCCCGCTTCGATTCCAAACGCTTTGAGGAAATCCTCAAGGTGACCCACCATGATGTGACCGCCTTTCTCAACACCATATCGGAGAGCCTCGGCGAGGAGAGCCGCTTTATCCATCTGGGGCTTACCTCCTCCGATGTAATGGACACCGCCCTCAGCCTGCAATTATTAGAAGCAGCAGACCTCCTGGCCCAGGACATCTCTGAACTCCTTGCCATACTGAGGGAGAGGGCTATCGAACACAAACATACCCTGATGATGGGACGCACCCATGGTGTCCATGCTGAGCCTATTACCTTCGGGCTCAAGCTGGCTCTTTGGGTTGAAGAAATGAAGAGGAACGCTCAACGACTGGCCGAAGCTAAAAAGGCTATCGGGGTAGGTAAAATCTCCGGCGCAGTAGGCACCTATGCTACCGTGCCCCCGGAGGTTGAGGAGAAGGCTTGCGCCAAACTGGGGCTCGCCCCGGCACCGGTGTCCAGCCAGATTTTGCAGCGGGACCGCCATTCCCAATTTGTCACCACCTTAGCCATCATCGCCAGCTCCCTGGAGAAGTTCGCCACGGAAATCAGAGGGTTACAGAGGACCGAAATCCTGGAAGCAGAGGAACCCTTCGAGCCGGGGCAGACCGGTAGCTCAGCCATGCCCCATAAGCGCAACCCCGAGCTTTGCGAGCGCATCTGTGGACTGGCTCGGCTGGTGCGAGGGCATGCCCTGACCTCTATGGAGAACATCGCCCTGTGGCATGAGCGGGATATTAGCCACTCCTCCACCGAGCGCATTATCCTGCCCGATTCCTGCCTGGTGGTGGACTATATCCTCAGCCTGTTTACCTACATTATGAAGGGTCTCCAGGTCTATCCCCAGCGGATGAAGGAGAACCTGGAGCTTACCCAGGGGCTGGTCTTCTCCCAGCGAGTGCTCCTCGCCTTAATAGACAAGGGTTTGAGTCGGCAGAAAGCCTACGAACTGGTGCAGCGTAACGCCATGAAAGCCTGGAAGGAAAGGACTGATTTCCTCCACCTCCTCCAGGCTGATGCCGAGGTCACTGCCCATCTCTCAGCAGCTGAACTGAAGTCTCTCTTCGATTACCAGTACTACCTGAAGCACATAGACCAGGTCTTTGAGCGACTGGGCTAACCAGTTAACCCAACATGCCTGAATTGCCAGAGGTAGAGACGATAAAGAACGACCTACTTCCCCAGTTAGTAGGTCGCCGTTTCACTGAAGTCAGGCTATTTGATGACAAAATCCTGCGCCAACCTTCGCCTGAGGGCTTTCGTAAGCGCCTTGTGGGGCAAACTATAAAGGATATACGCCGCCGGGGGAAGTATCTCCTCTTTCACCTGTCTAACGATGAAAAACTGGTCCTCCATCTGAAGATGACCGGCGTCCTGCTGCTCCAGCCTTCCTCGTCAGAGCTTGAACCTCACACCAGAGCCATCTTTCACCTGGATAATGATAGACAAATTCACTTTTGCGACCAGCGCAGGTTCGGGGCAATGTGGTTAGTGGAAGATGAAACGGAGGTGGTCGGTAAACTCGGCCCCGAGCCCCTTGACCACAACTTTACCCCCAAGGTTTTGGCTGATATTCTCCGCCGACACAACGTGCCCATAAAGGTATTGCTTTGTGACCAGAACATCATCGCCGGGATTGGCAATATGTATGCCGACGAAGCCCTTTTTGCCTCTCGAATTCATCCCCTAAGGAAGGCAAAAGACCTCTCCAGAGAGGAGGCAGAGCGACTGCATCAGGCTATCCGTCAGGTATTAATAGCTGCTATTGGACACGGTGGTGCCAGTGTCGATACCTATCAACATCCTGATGGTGAGCTGGGGGTAGCCCATTTCTTCTTCCAGGTGGCCCATCGCGGTGGTGAACCGTGCTCTATTTGTCACACCCCTATCCAACGTATCTCCCTCCGCGGGCGGGGCACCTATTTCTGCCCTCAGTGCCAGAGGACTTCACTTTAAGTCCACTTTATCTAGTTCGACACTAGTTAACGCCCCACTCTTCACGATTTTGAACCTGTCCGCTTTCTTATCAAGCCTGAAAAGGCTTCCCCACAGAAAGAGGAGGGCAGGTTATTCCCTCGCCCCTGAAGGGAGAGGGCTAGGGTGAGGGTGAAATTCCCCCCTCCCGCCAGGGGAGAGGGAGAACCAGCATTATTGGGTAATGGCAAGGCATGTTTGACTACTGCATCGGCTTATGTTACAAAGAGTTAAAAATATAGGGAGGAATCATGGCTAAGATTTATTATGATAGTGATGCCAATCTAAATCTACTTAAGAAGAAGAAAATCGGTGTCATCGGCTATGGCAGCCAGGGGCATGCCCATGCCCAAAACCTGAGGGATAGCGGCTGCTCAGTGATAGTAGCTGAAGCATCAAAGAGCGAGGCATGGAAGATTGCTCGGAAGGATGGCTTTAAGGTAGCCACTGCTGGAGAGGTAGCCCAGGAGGCAGACATAATCGTGATGCTTGTCCCCGATAACCTACACCCGATAGTCTATCGAGAGGCAATTGAAAAAGGGCTGTCCTCAGGCAAGACATTGATGTTTGCTCACGGTTTCAACATCCACTATGGGCAAATCGTCCCTCCAGCTAACATTGATGTCAGCATGATAGCCCCTAAATGCCCCGGTCACATGTTGCGCCGCCTCTACACCGAGGGTCTGGGACCTCCAGCCCTGGTGGCTATTCAGCAGAACGCCTCAGGCAAGGCAAAGGAGATAGCTTTGGCTTACGCCAAGGGAATCGGCTGCACCAGAGCTGGGGTTTTGGAAACCACCTTCGCTGAAGAGACAGAGACCGACCTCTTCGGGGAGCAAACAGTGCTCTGTGGCGGTGTCTCTTCCCTAATAAAGACTGCCTTTGAAACCCTGGTGGAGGCCGGCTATCAGCCAGAGATAGCCTACTTTGAAGTCTGTCACGAGCTGAAGCTTATCGTTGACCTTATTTACCAGGGTGGCTTGAGCTACATGCGCTATTCAGTGAGCGATACTGCCGAGTATGGCGATTATACTCGCGGTCCCCGGGTGATAGATGATTTGGTCAGGGAGGAGATGTGGCACATTCTCCAGGAGGTGCAGGACGGCAGCTTTGCCCGAGAGTGGATCCTGGAGAACCAAGCCGGTCGCCCCTGCTTTAATACCTTAAAGCGGAAAGATGCAAACCACCCTATTGAAATAGTGGGTAAGCAACTACGGCAGATGATGCCTTGGCTAGGGGCTAAATAGAAAGGAGTTAAGCTTAGATTGGTTTCGCAGGATGTCTTTGGCTTCATCGGAGGGGCACTGACGACAGCAGCTCTTGTGCCGCAGGTGGTCAAGTTATACAAGATTAAGAGCGCCCTGGAGATAAGCCTGCCCTTCACCCTTTTGCTCCTTTTGGGTATGCTTTGCTGGCTGGGCTATGGGATAGTATTTCATCTCTTCCCGGTCATTCTCTGGAATGCAGTGGGGTCAACACTGGTAGCTATGCTTCTATTTGCCAAGCTGAAATACGGCAGATAGATAGGAGGCTTTGGCTGAAGGGATGACAGCCTTTAAGTATCGTTGTTAGAAAAATTGGGCGTGCATCTAGGGAGTAAATTCGAGATAATAGAGAAAGTCCCAACACCTTGCGCTGAAACTTAGACTTTAGAATATTTGTGGGGAGAATGGAATGGAAAAAGTTACAATCTTCGACACCACCTTACGGGATGGGGAGCAGGCAGCCGGGGGGATGCTGAATCGCCAGGAGAAACTGGAGATTGCCAAGCAACTGGAGAGGCTCGGTGTGGATGTTATCGAGTCTGGCTTCCCCATTAGCTCACCAGGCGACTTTGAGGCAGTGAGGCTCATTGCCCAGGAGGTACATCAGCCGGCTATTTGCGCCCTCACCCATGCTAACCCCCAGGCAATAGATACAGCCTGGGAGGCAGTCAAAGGAGCAAAGCACCCCCGCATCCATGTCTTCCTCTCTGCCTCCGATATTCATCGCCTTTATCAGCTCAAAAAGAGTCGGGAGGAAATCCTGGAGATTTCCCGAGACATGGTGGCTCGGGCTAAAGGATATCTGGAGGATGTAGAGTTCTCTCCGATGGATGCCAGCCGCACTGAGCCTTCCTATCTTTATAAAATCCTTGAGGCAGTCATTGATGCCGGGGCAACTACGGTGAACATCCCCGATACTGTCGGCTACGCCATTCCAGAGGAGTTTGGAAATCTTATCCAGGGCATTTTCGATAATGTGCCCAATATCCATCAGGCTATAGTCAGTGTTCACTGCCATAATGACCTGGGGTTGGCAGTGGCCAATAGCCTGGAAGCCCTGCGCCGAGGAGCAAGGCAGGTGGAGTGCACCATCAATGGCATTGGAGAGAGAGCGGGCAATGCCTCTTTAGAGGAGATCGTCATGGCTCTGAAGACCCGCAAGGACCTTTTCCACCTGACCACCCAGGTTGACACCACACAAATCTACAAGGCCAGCCGCCTGGTAAGCGAGCTCACTGGCTTTGTAGTTCAGCCCAATAAAGCCATTGTCGGGTCGAATGCCTTCCGTCATGAGTCGGGCATCCATCAGGATGGAGTGATTAAGAAAGCCATCACCTATGAGATTATGGACCCCCGGGAGGTAGGTATTCCGGCCAGCAGTCTGGTATTGGGGAAGCTGAGTGGACGCCATGCCTTTAAAGAGAGGTTAGCTGAATTGGGATACGCCTTGAGCGAAGAAGACCTAAATCGTGCCTTCCTCGCCTTCAAGGAGCTGGCCGATAAGAAAAAGGAGGTCACTGACCGGGATATCGAGATTATTGTGGCTCAGGAGATGCGCACCCTCTCCGAAACCTATCACCTGGACCATGTTGAGGTTTCCTGTGGTGACCATAGCATCCCCACAGCTACAGTAAGGCTCATTGCCCCTGACGGTCAGGTTCTGGCCGATGCCGCTTTGGGCACCGGACCGGTGGACGCAGTGTATAAAGCTATTAATCGCATCATAGGGGTGCCCAACACGCTGACCGAGTTCACCGTTAAATCGGTCACTGAAGGCATTGACGCCATAGGTGAAGTGTTGATCCGGATCGAGAGCGACGGCGTGACCTACACCGGGAGAGGCGCCGCCACCGATATCATCGTTGCCAGCGCCAAAGCCTATATGAATGCCCTCAATAGGCTGTTGGCAGCTAAGAAGAGGAATTCACCTTGACCCTAGCTGAGAAGATTCTGGCTGCCCATGCTGGCAAGAAGAAGGTCACCCCTGGCGAGCTGATATCGGTCAGGGTTGACCTTGTTTTAGCCAATGACATCACCGCCCCTATCGCCATCAAGGAGTTCCAGCGCATTGGGGTGAAGAGGGTCTTTGACCCTCAAAAGGTGGTCATGGTGCCCGACCACTTTGTCCCTAATAAGGACATCCCCTCGGCAGAGCAAGCCAAACTGATGCGAGAGTTTGCTCTAGAGCAGGGCTTGATTTACTTCGAAGTAGGGCAGATGGGTATCGAGCATGTGCTCCTCCCAGAGCAGGGGCTGGTGCTGCCCGGTGAGGTAGTCATTGGAGCTGACTCTCACACCTGCACCTATGGCGCCTTAGGAGCCTTCGCCACCGGCATGGGCTCCACTGATATCGCCGCTGCCATGGCTGGCGGTGAAATCTGGATGAAGGTGCCACCGACCATCAGATTCGTTTACAATGGGGAACTCAGAAAATGGGTCGGGGGCAAAGACCTTATCCTTTACACCATTGGCCATATCGGTGTAGATGGCGCCCTTTACTCCGCGATGCAGTTTGAGGGCGAAGCCATCGAGGCGCTGTCTATGGATGGGCGTTTCACCATGGCCAACATGGCCATCGAAGCCGGGGCTAAGGCAGGTATATTTAGAGTAGATAACAAGACCCTGGAGTATGTCCAGCCCCGGGCAAGGCACCCCTATAAAGTCTATCAGCCAGACGAGGATGCTGAATATGCCAAGATTATTGAATACGATGTTTCCAGGCTCGAGCCACAGGTTGCTTTTCCTCACCTACCCTCCAACACCAAACCAATTAGCCAGGTGGGTGAAATTGAAATCGACCAGGTGGTTATTGGCAGTTGCACCAATGGCAGGTTAGAGGACCTGCGAACGGCTGCCCAGATACTTCGAGGCAAGCTGGTACACCCCAGGGTACGCTGCATTATTATCCCTGGTTCTCAGCAGGTCTATCTCCAGGCACTAAAGGAGGGACTGATTGAAGCCTTCGTCAGGGCAGGGGCGGCGGTGAGCACCCCTACCTGCGGGCCCTGTCTCGGCGGGTATATGGGCGTTCTGGCCGCTGGCGAGCGCTGCCTGGCTACCACCAATCGCAACTTCGTGGGCCGGATGGGAAGCCCCCAGTCCGAGGTCTACCTAGCTGGCCCTGCTGTGGCTGCCGCCAGCGCTGTTATGGGTCGAATCGCCAGCCCTGAGGAAGTGGTGGGCGAAAAGGCGAGGTCAGGTCTGGGGACCTGACACCCACATGAAAGAAGCATCCTGTGATAATAACTTGTGCCTGTCAGGTCCCTGACCTGGCAGGCCTATTGGAGAGTAGCGTTAATGAAACGACAGCGTCGGCTAACCTATAAACAATCTTTCGCCTATTTTGTTACTACGACCTTATCAGGGTTTGTTGAGTTGTTCAACCAAGATAAGTATGCCCAAATCCTCATTCGCAATTTAAATTTCTATCGTGAAAAGTTTGAATTTAAACTGTTAGCATACGTAATCATGCCTCATCATCTTCACCTGATTATCCTGCCAGCTTCGAAAGGAAACATCTCTGAGATTATGAGGGATTTCAAGAAGTATACAGCAAGGGAAATCATCCAGCTATTGGAGGAGGAAAAGCGATTTGACATCTTGGGCATTTTCCACGAAACGGCTCAAAAGTATCACTTCAAAGAGAACAGGAAATATCAAGTGTGGGAACACCGCTTTGACGATCTGGCATTATATTCAGATAAGGTTTTCAGAACCAAACTGGATTATATTCACAATAACCCGATAAAAGAAGGGTTAGTGAATAGTCCGAGCAATTATCTCTACTCCAGTGCGAGGAACTACGACTCTGGCGATCACTCAGTTATTCGGGTTGATTGTGAGACAGGGTTCTGCCTGATGGGGTCAGGTCTGGGGACCTGACACCCACATGAAAGAAGCATCCTGTGATAATAACGCATAGGGAAACAATGAAATCAAATTTTGAAGGAACGGTTATTGATGTCGAGACGATTGGAGAATTTCATGACCAATATCTCGATTCAAGAAGATATAAAGACCAACAACTAGTTATTTTTGGATTCATAAACAGCCACGATCTGGAGATATTCTGTGCAGAAGGAGAAGGAGCGGTCAGTAAATTAATAGAGGAGATACGAAAGATCATAAATGGACTAGAGAGGCCCTTTTATGCCTTTAACAGTGGATTTGAGCGAGGCGTTCTCTTTTACAACCTTGGTACGAAGATTGATTTTGATAGGGAACTTCAAAGAGGAAGAGAATCTAAAGCAGGGGTAGTCAGAGAATTAGGTATTCCCAACTATGATGACCCATTTTTTGATAGTGGACTTAAATGCATGATTGCCTGGAAAAATGGAGAATTTGATAAAGCGATAGCACACAATAGAGCTTGCCTTTTAAAAGAAAGAGAGATTCTATTGAAGAGAGGATATATAAAACCAGCTGAATTAAGATTCGTTAGATAATGGTAAGGGTGTTCACCTTTCTTCCCGTGCCCGTCAGGTCCCTGACCTGACACCCACAAACCCTCCCAGAAGCAGACCTAAAGGCTTGCAGCTACAAAAAGGAAGGATTGCCAGCCCTGAGGAGATAATGAGATGAAATTAACCGGCAAGGTCCATAAATATGGGGCTAATGTGAATACCGATGCCATTATCCCCGCCCGCTACCTGAATATCTCTGACCCCGCTGAGCTGGCAAAACATTGTATGGAAGGCGTCGACGAAGATTTCACCACAAAGGTGCATTTAGGGGACTTTATCCTCGCTGAGACTAATTTCGGCTGTGGCTCCTCTCGAGAGCATGCCCCTTTGGCCATCAAGGCAGTCGGTATTTCCTGCGTTATCGCTAAAAGCTTCGCTCGTATTTTCTTCCGCAATGCTATTAACATCGGTTTACCTATCTTAGAATGTGACGAGGCAGTGGAGGAAACCGACTCCGGCGATACCCTGGAGGTTGACCTTGCCACGGGTGAGATCAAAAACCTTACTAAAGATAAGTCATTTCACGCCAAGCCCTATCCTGATTTCATGCTGGAGCTGATCTCAGCCGGAGGGCTTATTGAGCACACCAAGAGGAAATTATCTAAGCGGTAGTCGGGGTCGTCTCGACCCCGACTCTGGGTCAGGGACGACCCGGAGTACAATGATGTAGTGCAGGTCTTTAGACCTGCCAGAGTGCTCCCATAAATCGGAGCGCTACGAAAATATAGGGTAGCCTAGAGCATCTGCTCTAGGCATGGTTGGAGCAGATGCTCCAACCTACCCCGGGTTTCAGACAGACTCTGAAGGTCTGCACCAAGAAAAATAGAGGAAAGGATGTCTGGATGAAAATTGATCTGGCTGTTTTACCCGGCGATGGCGTTGGTCCCGAGGTGGTGAATGAAGCGATAAAGGTTTTGGGAGCGATTGGCAGGAGATTTGGGCACGAGTTCAACCTCCATTACGGGTTGGTCGGTGGTGCTGCCATTGACCAGTTCGGGGTGGCTCTCACCGATGAAACCCTTAAGATGTGCCAAAAGTGCCATGCCGTGTTGCTGGGAGCAGTAGGTGGGCTTAAGTGGGATGACCCCTTAGCCAAGGTTCATCCTGAGGATGGCCTCCTAGCCCTGCGCAAGGAGTTAGGACTCTTTGCCAATCTCCGCCCGGTCAAGGTCTTCCCCATGCTCCTCAATTCCACCACCCTGAAGCCTGAGGTTATTAAGGGGGTAGACTTGGTGGTGGTGCGGGAGCTTACCGGCGGGCTTTACTTTGGCAGACCTAAAAGACAGTGGCGGACCTCCCGAGGCAGACGTGCTGTGGACTCTATGGCCTACTCTGAGCAAGAGATTGAGCGCATCTTGAGGGTTGGTTTTGAGATTGCCAGGGGACGGCGTAAGAAGCTAGTCTCAGTAGACAAAGCTAACGTCCTGGAGTCATCGCGACTATGGCGACAGGTGGCTATGGAGATTTCAGCCCAATATCCTGATGTAGAGCTGGAGCACATGCTAGTCGATGCCACCGCAATGAGGTTAATCCAACGCCCCGCCTATTTTGATGTCCTGGTGACGGAGAATATGTTTGGCGATATCTTGACCGATGAGGCATCAATGCTGGCTGGTTCTATGGGGATGCTGCCCTCAGCTAGCCTAGCCGGGGTGCCTCAAAAGGGGACGATGACTTTTGGTATGTATGAGCCCATACATGGCAGTGCCCCCAGGAGGGCAGGGCAAAATCTGGCCAACCCCATTGCCACTATCCTCAGCGTAGCTATGATGCTCAAGTATTCCCTCAGCCTGGAAGCGGAGGCAGAGGCAATAGAAAAGTCAGTGAGTACTGTCCTAGAGGCTGGCTACCGTACCTATGATATAGTGGAGGAGGGAAAGACCAAGGTGGGGACGAGGGAGATGGGGGAGCTTATTGCACGCAGGGTAGAGGGTCTTTAGTAGCCCAGCTCAGGTAACTCCCATGGCTAAGAAGCTTTACTCCAAGACTAATACGGATTTCGTCACTAGGATAATGGGGGTCTTGGAGTCTTTCAAGCACAAAGGCAAGCCTTACCTAGCCTATCTCCAAAGCAGGGAGCGCAATGACGAGTTTCTCATGCGTGATAACTTGGTCAAACCTTTATTTCAGGCACTTGGTTATGACCAGCAGCAGGATTTCAGCCCTGAAGAGAGAATCGTTAGCGGAATAATCGACACCACTATTCGTAATGGATACAACCATCCCATCATTGTTATAGAGACTCAAAGCAGCCTTCTAGAAGATTTGACCAAACACCGCAATCGCCTCTTCAGCTATACCGAAGATATTGGTGCTCGCTTCGCCATCTTAACTGATGGGGTCAGATTCGAAGCCTGGGAGTGCCCCGGAAGAGGCAAAGCCAGGTTTCTAAGGGTGTCACTAAACTTCCAAGAACTCTACTCCAAGTTCTTAAAGAAAGGAGTGGAAGGCCTCTCTGAACTCGATGTAGAGAAGGTGCTTAAACTGAAGTTCCTTTCCAAAGAGTTGCTCTTTGTTCGAGAGGAAGAACTCTATGAAGAGCCAGAGCTACATGTCTCTGATCCCAATATCTTTTCTCAACTTATAGATGACCTCCAAGGTGCCATGGAGCTAGTAAAGTCTGATATCATAAGTCAATTTGAGGTTCGGCAAAAAGAGTGGCAAGGGTACCAAGACCTAATTGCCAAAGCAAAAACCGAAAGAGTCTACCCTAGTGAGTTCAAAAAACACGAACCTGCCAAACATGCCATAGAATGCTACAGCAAGTGGCAAAAAGTGTCTCCAGGGGCTAACAGTGGCAGCCAAGAACTCTTTTGCACCGAGACTATGTACATTCTCTTTAACCGCCTCCTACTTATTCGCATCTGTGAGGATAAGGGGCTTACCCCGCGCCAGATATCTAACGGGGGAATTAAGACTTGGCTTAGCTGGAAAGGCTTTATGGAGTTTAAGAAGGCTAATTATGCTGAACTTCTTAGAGCCGCTTATGAAACTATGAGTCGGGTTTATCCTCACTTATTCCGCCCAGGCATTTTCGACTGGTATCTGCCCGACAGTGACATCGTCCTTCGCATCCTTTTCATCTTCAACCGCTACAATTTCAGGAATGTCGATCGAGATGTCTTGGGCAAACTCTATGAAAAATACCTTGACAAAGAGGAGCGCAAAAGGTTAGGGCAGTTCTACACTCCAGAGGAAGTAATTGACTATATTTTAGAAGCTGTCGGTTACATCCCTGAAAATGAGATCGAGGGCAAAAAATTGCTTGATCCCGCCTGCGGCTCAGGAGGATTCCTAGTCAGAGCGGTTAAAGCCTTAGTGGAGAGATACCAGAGGCGCAATGTTCCCACTGAGATTATCCTGAATCGAGTGCGTGATAGTATTTACGGTTTTGATATTAACCCCTTCGCTGCCCATCTAGCCGAAATGAACCTTCTCTTTCAAGTAATCGACCTCATCAACGAGGCAAAGAAAGTTAATCCAGATTTTAATATGGAGAAGTTCAATATTTTCGTCACCGATTCTCTCAGGATGCCCAAGGTAGGAGAGCAGGGTCAATTGTCTTTGGAAGAGTCTAGCGAATACCTGGAAGAAGCTGAGATCGTCAAGCAAATCAAGCTCAAACAAGGAGACTTTAGCCAGGGCTTCAATTTCGTAGTTGGCAATCCACCGTATGTGAGAACTGAGAGCATTACCCCAGACTATAAGAAGCGCTTGGCCCAAGATTTCAAACATGTTTACGAAGGCCGATTTGATCTATACATCTTTTTCATCGGCCTTGGCATAGATATGCTTAGCGAGGGCGGAATGCTCGGCTATATTGCTCCTGGTAAATTTTTGGTCACTGAAAACGGTGGAATGTTGCGACGATATATACTCCGCAGCTGCTCGATTCATGAAATCGTTGATATTTCTCGAACCGAGGTATTCAAGGAAATTGGCAATTACCCAGTAATGGTGCTTTTACAAGAGGAGAAAGATGCCCAAGCAAGGGATAATACTCAAATTAAGATAAACGAGTTACTGATAGATTCAATTGGAGCTTTGCCTACGCTACGACGAGGAGTAGAGCAAGGGGCAGAAGATATCTACCGCACTTACCACGTACGGCAAGGTAGATTTGCAAGCAACTTCGACAGCGTCTTCGACATTAGCAGTTCTGAAGAGGTGTATGACCTGAGGATAAAGATCGAGCAAGGCTGCACCAGACTAGGGCAAATATGCGAGGTACACCAAGGCATTATTACCGGTAGGAAGAAGCCTGAGAACACTGCCCGCCGCAGAAATATTATCTCGGCGGATGATCTTGCCTACCTTTCACAAGAAAGAGCTAGCTTGTGCAAAAAGGTTATCGACGGTAAGAATATGCCTGGTCCTTACTGTATACATTGGCAAGGTGAATACCTCATTTATGCCCCCAAAGAACTGACCGCGCCACGGGAAACCAGATGGTTTGAGACAGAGAAACTTGTAATACAGAAAATTGCTACTCGTTTGACCGCTACCTATGATGAGGAAAGGTTTTACTGTCTGGACACTCTCTATGTATGCTTGCTAAAGGATTTCAGCTATAGCCTCAAGTACCTGCTTGCTCTTCTCAACTCTCGGTTAATGGACTTCTATTATTCCTCGGTTTTCAGTATGGTTCATATTGGAGGCAATTATTTAGAGTATCGCACACGATATTTGAATAATCTCCCAATTAAGCCGTCGCCAGCCGAGACCCAGGAGGAATTAAGCTGCTTTGTTGACCAAATGCTTGAAATTAACCGAAAGCTGCCTGAGCTTGAAAAGCTTGCTATCAACCTTCCAGAACTGATTAGAATATACAATATCCAGACCAAAGACCTCGCTGATTGTCCTGAGGCAACACTTGTTATGGAAAAAGAAGTAATGGGCAAGCCCAACATAAAGCGTGAGCAGACAAAAGTATTGCTTGATCGCAAGTCTTATATTAAATGCACTGATGAGAACCTAGCTGAATACCTCGAACTCTACCTCAATTCCATTAAAGACAAGCTCCAGGGCAGAACCAAAACAGACTTGCACCGACTCCTTCAAGTGCCTAAGACAGCCGAAGATGTGAAAGCAATACTAACTAAACAAGAAACTCTGCTCGAAGAAATCGACAATCTAAAGCAGCGCCGTGACAGCATTGACTCTGAGATCGACCAAAAAGTTTGTCAACTCTATGGAATCGAATTAGGAGAATAGAAGGGTGACATGGTGACTGGCACAGCCACCAGAACGGGCATAGCTAATCTGCCTTTGCATTATGGCCGGGTGCCACCCTGGCTGTTTCAAAGGATGGTCAAGCTGGCCAGAGAGATTACCCTTTTCATTGTCACCGAGTTTGGAGCCGAGGAGATGCTGCGCCGCATGTCAGACCCCTACTGGTTTCAAGCCTTCGGCTGCGTGCTGGGTTACGATTGGCATAGTAGCGGCGTCACCACCACCCTTTGCGGCGCCCTTAAGGAAGGTTTAAAAGGGCTGGAGAAAGAGATAGGGCTATTTGTTGCCGGTGGTAAGGGACGCACTTCAAGACGCACCCCGGCTGAAATAGAGAACTTTGGCTCCGCCATCTCCGCCGATCCTGACCACCTAATATACGCCAGTCGAATGGCAGCCAAGGTAGATAACTCAGCACTTCAGGATGGCTACCAACTTTACCACCACACCTTCCTCTTTACTAACCAGGGCCGCTGGGCAGTAGTCCAACAAGGGATGAATGAGGTTAATCGCTATGCCCGCCGGTATCACTGGTTAGGTGAAGCAGTGACCGACTTTGTTTGCGAACCTCATGCTGCCATTTGCTCTCAGGGGCGGGGAGAGGCGTTGAACCTGGTGGCTAGTGAAAGCGCTCCAGCACGAGCCACCATTACCTCCATAGCCACAGAGCAGCCCTCAGAAGGAATTTTGAGCGATATGAAAAGATTGAAGACGCTCGATCTTCCACCCCGGCATTCCCTTTCTTTCCAGGATATCCACCCTGATAGGCTGAGTAAGGGACTTTTTCTCATCCATGAGCGACAGCCAAAGGGCTTTGAGGAATTGCTCAGCCTGGAGGGGGTAGGAGCAAAAACCCTTCGGGCGCTGAGTCTAATCTCTGAATTGGTCTATGGAGTTCCCGCCAGCTTTCGCGATCCAGCACGCTATAGTTTTGCCCACGGGGGGAAGGACGGACACCCCTTCCCTGTTGATCGACAAACCTATGATAGAAGCATTGAACTCCTGGCTCAAGGGGTGTCTAAAGCCAGGGTTGATCATACAGAAAAGAAGACAGCCCTATCCCGGCTAAGTAGAGGATTCCTCAGAGAGTAATGCGGACACCACCAGCTATTCCCTGCTTGACCACACACCAAATTAGGTTATAATGTTATACTGAAGATGAGGGTTATCGCCGGAAGAGCAAGGGGTAGAGGGCTTAAATCGCCGAAGGATTCCACTCGCCCCACAACTGGGCTGGTTCGGGGAGCCATATTCTCCATTCTACAACCGATGGTTAGTAACTCACGGCGAGTGCTTGACCTTTACGCTGGTAGTGGTGCCCTAGGTATTGAAGCCCTTAGCCGAGGCGCTGGCTGGGTGGACTTCGTAGAGCATGATCCCAGGTGCTGTGCTGTAATTAAGGAGAACCTAAAGAGAACAGGGTTTACATCGCAGGCGAAGGTTTATTGCTGCAGTGTAAATAAGGCACTCTCTATGCTCAGTGGGGTATATGATATTGTTCTCTTAGACCCCCCCTATTTCGATCCCTCTTTAGTCGATACCTTAAGTAATTTGCTCAGTTCCCAGCTCGTTGGGTCGGGCTCCATTGTCGTGGTGCAGTGCTCCTCCCATCAAACCTTACCCGCAGATATAGGTCAGTTCCACCTGGTCAAGAGTCGATATTATGGTGATACCTGCCTTTCAATCTATCAACAGGAGGATAAGAATTGAAGGTAGCGCTTTACCCCGGTAGCTTTGACCCAGTGACCAAAGGGCATGTTGACATCGCTACTAGAGCGGCAGCCCTCTTCGACCGCCTGATTGTCGGTGTTTTCGACGCTCCTCCCAAAGACCTCGTATTCACCACCAAGGAGAGGGTGGAAATGCTAAAGAAAGCTTTAGTCCACCTGACGAATGTGCGTGTGGAACCCTACAACACCCTTACTATCGAATTTGCCAAGAAAGTGGGGGCGAAGTTCATCGTGCGGGGGCTGCGGATGGGCTCCGATTTTGAGCGGGAGTTCGATATGGCGCTAATGAACCAGCGGCTGTCCCCAGAGATAGACACCGTCTGCCTTATGTCCAGTGCGGAGCACCAATTTATTAGCTCCAGCCTGCTCAAAGAGGTACTCCAAGGAGGTGGCGATGTTAATGCCTTCGTGCCCGAACACGTAATCAAAGCCCTAAAGGAGAAGCTCTTACCCAAGTATAAAACATAGAAGGAGGTGTTCTAGATGGCATACAAGATTACGGAAGACTGTATTAACTGCGGGGCTTGTGAGCCAGACTGCAAGAATGAGGCGATTAAGGAAGCGGAAACAATCTATGTCATTGACCCCAATAAGTGCACTGAGTGTGTCGGCTGGTTCGAGTCCTCCAAATGCGCTGAGGTTTGCCCTGTGGATGCTTGCGTACCTGACCCAGCCCATAAGGAAACTCGACAACAATTGCTTGAAAAATGGCGGAAACAAAATCCCGGTAAGACGCCAGCCGTTACTTAAGGGATCGCAGGTTATATATTATATAGAAGATAGCTGCCTGCCCTTTTACCCTGCTCTATTAACTGATTTAATCCACTGACTGCTTCACGAGGAGGGAGGAGTAATAGTTTTAAGTTAGACCTCTGGGGCATACTTACTGCCCCAGAGAAGTGGATTTTGCTATTAGCTCCTCAGCCGATGACTACAATTTCAGCTCCTTTTAGCTCTTCAACCTCTCGGTTTTGGAGTCGCAAATTGTTGAATCCTCAGTCGTTGACTCTCAGCGCCCGGTTATGATACTATTCGGGGCGACGCAAACATATACGCATACGAAATATGCGCACAATACTGTAAGAGGTGGCATGTATGCACGCCAATAACTACAAAGATTATATGTTTACCCTTCTCAAGAAGGTAATCGATGAGATCGGCCCACGTCCACCTTGCAGTGAGGCTGAAAAGAAGCTGGGCCAACTTCTGGTTGAGGAGTGGAAGCCGATCTGTGACAGGGTCGATGTGGAGCCGTTCACATGCAGCCCAACCGCGACTCTGGTTTTGTTGTACATAATAGTATTGTTCTACTTTATCGCTGTCATTCTCTATTGGTTCTTTCCCCCGCTCGCTCTGGCAATAGCCACCGTCAGTTGCAGCATAATGTTTCTTGAGATTTTCCGGCTGCGAGAGTTCGTCGATTTCCTCTTCCCACGTAAGCAAGGCGAAAATGTAATTGGGGTAATTCGACCTAAGGGCGAACCGACACGGCGGGTTATTGTCAGCGGACACATGGATTCGGCATACGAGTTTACTCTCTTTTCGTATTTGAAGAGCGCCGTTTTCCTGGCAATCGCAATTGCTGTAGTAGCGCAGGTAGTAGCTTTTGGCGGATGTCTTGCCAAAACCATCGCCTATTTCAATGTCTTCACTGCTGAAGCCGCTCTTACCGGAGTCGGGATAGCGATGATTGCACTCACTCCTGTCGTGGGGCTTTTCTTATTTTTCACCTCATGGAGGCCGGTCCCCGGTGCCTGGGACAATATGTCTGCGGTTAGTGTAGTTGCTGGCCTAGGCCAGTACCTGAGTGAGGCAAAAAGGAGTGGGGATTGGTTTCCTGAAAGAACTGAGGTGGTGCTGCTGGCGACATCGTCGGAGGAGGCGGGGCATCGTGGTGCTAAGCGATATGTGAGGAGGCACCTGGAAGAACTAAAAGCAATACCCACACATGGCTTGTTCTTGGAAATGATAAAGGATGAAAAGTTTCCGGCGGTGTGGATGGGCGAGTCTTCTACCGGGGCAAGACATGACCCTGGGCTGGTCAGGATAGCTCAGGAGGTGGCCGCAAGCCACAATTGGCCCATGGCTGCCAGGCAAATGCCGCCACCGTTTACCACTGATGCTGATTCCTTTTCACTGAGCGGAATCCCTGCTACGTGTCTCACTTCTTTTGATGCCTCCCGACTTGATCCAACCTACCATACGAGGTACGACACTTATGAGCACGTGCGGCCTGAATCGCTCTCAGTGATGCTTCAGGTAGTCATTAACATGATCAAGCGGATTGACAAGAGCTAGGTGATGCTAGGAGAGAGAGTTGCCGATCTTGGGCAGTGTAGCGACGGCGTGACAACTGAAGACAGTGGCTCAAAAGCAAGTCCTGTCGGAGCGATATAATGCTCCAAAATCACTTCCTTTTTGAAAGAACGAGAGCCAAACCTACATATTCCTCGCCTTCTCTTCTTCACTGTGTCATCGGATAAATAATGACATTGCGGTGATATTTCCTGCCCCGATAACTATCGTGCCGAAGCTAAAGTTATCTATCTTGATCACAATTAGCTGTAGGCTTTAAATTAACCGAGCACTCCCTTCAGAGCCTCATCATAATCTTCAGGGAGAAGACCACGCAACAAGGCAAATTTCTCCATCAATACATTGGCCAGGGGAGAGTCATTAATAGTCTCCCGTACTCCAGAAAGCGTATCACCGTTGAACCACTCCCAGTTAACTACAGCGGTAAGAACAGCGGCAACCAGTAGTGCCCCTACAAGAAAACCGAAGAGTATCCCACCAAGGGAATCTACCCAGCCCATCAACATAAACTTGACAAATCGCCTTATTACTAAGCCAATTATGTTGGCTATTATTAAGATGATAATCACAATAAGGGCAAAAGAAAGGACGGAAGCCCACAACGCCCCGCCAGGGGAAAACTTATCCGCCAGGGAGTCAGACCACTGACCTGCCACCACTACACCAACTATCAGCCCAACGATACTAAAAAAGG
>Ga0315314_1001486_pt1 | contig 21116 bp, 22 predicted proteins | sample TDP9_MG_FD_203631 | JGI IMG/M metagenome (GOLD analysis project Ga0315314, IMG submission 203631) | Freshwater sediment microbial communities from Lake Towuti, South Sulawesi, Indonesia - TDP9 | ecosystem: Environmental > Aquatic > Freshwater > Lake > Sediment | place: Indonesia: South Sulawesi... | reverse complement strand
TCCCCGTCGGGACCCGCGACGATGCTGTGCCCTGTTACGACCCGATTGTCTGGATATGTTGTGTGGGTGTTGTTGACGTAGACGCAGAAGACGGTGTTCTCCGCCGCTCGGGTTGATGTGATGTGCTTCCAGAGGGCGTTCCTGTTGTGGGGTATGTTGGAGGGGTTGAAGACCATCTGCGCTCCCCTGAGGGCGTAGGCTCGCGCGAGCTCGGGGTATATGGCGTCGACGCATATCACGATGCCAAACTTGACATCCTCGACCGTGAATACCGGTAGGTCTCTTCCGGCGCTGACCTTGTCTCGCTCACCGAACGCCATGGAGGGGAAGCGCTTGTCGAAGAAGCCCACAACCGAGCCGGACCGGTCTATGATGTGGCACGTGTCGAACGTCTGGAGTCCACGCTTGGTGAAGAGACCGCCCGTGATGAGGTTGAACTTGTTGTTTGAAGCGATCTTGGCGAGCGTATCGAGCGTGCTTTTGTAGTCCTTTTCCTCTAGGGTCAGCGATCCGATCCACGCCTCGGAGAGGCAGACGAAGTCGACGTCCCTCAGCTGCGAGAGTATCGAGCACATCCTGCTGAGGTTCTTCTCCCTATCGACTCTGTCTCTGGCGAACTGGACGAGGGCTATCTTCACGCTGCTCACCGGCGAAGGAATTCTCTGGGTTTTGCCTTGATGAAGATTGAATCGCCCTGTTTTGAATTTATTCCTGCGGTCGATCCGGGGGTCATACCTATCAGAACGTTTGTCAGATCTCGTCCTACTATAGTGGAGTATTGGATATAGAGTGAGATCAACCGCCATAACTCTCAGATAGTGTTCGCTTCTATCTCAGGACGCTGGAATTGCCGTCTTCTTTCCTGATAAACGCCTGTATCTGTAATGCGCTTTGAAACTGTTTTCATTCGATTAGGATGGCTTCCTTGACCCCTTTGAAGTGCTCATCTCCTGTTAGGACCTCTGCCTCAACGACTTGAGCCGTTGCAAGTACTATGGAGTCAGCCATCCCCCAGCCCCTCACCTTTGTCTTCATCGCGGCGTTTATCTCTCCAGCCCTTATGGCGATATCCTTCGTCAAGTTGACGACAACCGTCGAAGAAGTGATGAAATGCAAGTCATCGTCGAAAGGCCAGCCCTCTCGCGTGTATTTATCACTTAGTTCGGCTAGGGTTATGGTAGCCGTTGCTGCCTCTCCTCCCTCAATTGTTCTCCGAGCCCTCCCACCAGCCTGTGAACCTCTAAAGTACTCGATCCAAGTGTAACTGTCAACAACGTACCTATAGCTCATGGGAACGAGCCTCATCCTCCTGAGTGAACGGCTTCATCTCCGGATGAGCTCCGAACCTAGACTCTGGGACGTTCCTGGCTTTTCGGATGAGAGCCCTAATGGTCTCGTCTAAGCTCTTGGCGCCCAGCTCGTTTCTCAGCTCCTCCAAAGCCTGTAGAGTGATCCTCTTAACCTCAACTGTGGTCTTTGACAACTCGGTTACCATAGCTATGGACTATAGTTCAGCGATAAAAACGTTCTGCGAACGAGTCTCTAAGCCCAACTAGTTGCGACAGACTCAAGCCATACTGGTCGCGGAGTAGCTCAGACATTCCTTGAGGATACGAGCACTAGCCAAATAGCTCCCATTACCGAGGTAAGTGTCTCCTGTATCGCCACCCCGCGCCAAGGCCACGGCGCGAACCAGACCGCCGCGGAGGCTATCCCGAAGGCTAGGGCAATTGCCCCAACTTCGTGCGAACCCAGCGGCCATGAGACGTAGCTGTAGATGAGCATAGTCAGATCGATCACCACGAAGAATATCAGGGAAACGGTCAGGTGTATGCTACCCGCGTTCTCGGGGAACACGCCTATCATCGCGAGATCTATCCCGGCGACGGTGAGTGGGATCGTCCAGACGAGATACTTCCAGGAAGAGTTGCGAAGCGACGTCAAGACCGCGAACAGGGCTACAAGGACCCCGCCGAGAATCATCCCCACGTTGTATACCAGCCCTGTGGATGGGTGCATCGCCGTGTTCCCTAGGTCGCTCAGCGCGTTATCGTAGAAGTTGAACCAGGGGGAGATCGCTATCGAAATCGCTATGAAAAGGTAGGCTGTTCCGATGCCGATAACGCCAAGAGCCCTTTCCGTTCTCACAGTCGAGAACCGTCTTCTGGCAGGGATTTAAGGGTTGAGTGGTCCCCCATTCTGTCGGCCCAGGTTCGAGCCTCGTCACTCGCCCAGCCTTCGAAGCTCGTCGGCCAGCCCAGACTTGGATTGTCTGAGCCGGAGTCTCTGCTCAGTGTACTCGTCGCCCGTGATGAGCCCCTGCTTGAAGGAGGAGTCCAGCCTCTCAAGCTGGGCGTCTATGTCTGCGATCCTCGCCCTGAGTTGATCCGCATACGATGCTGGGCCAGCCTGCTCGGCGATCTGCGCTGGCGTGAAGGAGGCTTTGATCATCCCGTCTTCGATTCTCATGATCCTGTCGGTTGCTCTGGCGACGTTCGGGTCGTGGGTCACGACCAGGGTGGTCTTGTCCATCTCCTTGCTGACCTTCACGAGAAAGTCCACGACGGTCTTTGCGTTGACCGAGTCTAGCTCGCCGGTTGGTTCATCGGCTAGGATCACAGGCGGATCGTTGGCGATGGCGGTCGCGATCGCGACGCGCTGTTGCTCTCCGCCACTGAGCTCGTCGGGCTTGTGGTCTGCCCGGTTCACCAGCCCCACGGCGTCTAGGAGTGTCCTAACCCTCTCTTCTTTCTTCGCCCTAGGCATGCCCGCAGCCGTCATGGGGAGCTCAACGTTCTCGGCGGCTGTCAGCGTGGGTATCAGGTTCAACCCCTGAAAGATGTGCCCCACAGTGTTTCGCCTGTACTTTATGAGCTGCGGAGTGGAGAGTGAGTTGACCTCAAGGTCTCCAACCCACACAGACCCCGCAGTTGCCCTATCGAGACCGCCTATCACGTTGAGGAGCGTGGTCTTCCCGCTTCCGCTCGGACCCATTATCGAGACGACCTCACCCCTCTCCACCGTCATGTTCAGACCTCTCAGAGCCTGGACCTCGATCCTCCCGATTCTGTAGACCTTGAACAGGTCTTTCACCCTAACATCTAGCGAAGGCATCATCTCACCCTCTCAGCTGTGGCTTAGACATGGACCTCAATGAGGCGATTATGACGGGTAGCACCATCGACCCGATCAGGAGGAGGCACACCCCGGTCACGATGTAGAGGGAATCAAGGGGGAACACCACGCGCCTCAGGACGAGAAGCGCGGAGATGTTGTACGACGCCGCGTTCCCGCGGGTTGTGATGTAGCCGACCAGCGCGCCCAAGGCAACGGAGAAACCGATGATCCCCGCGCTCTCGGAGAGGAGAGTCAACGCCATCTGACCGAACGAGAGCCCCCGAACCCTCATTATGGATATCTCCCTGCGCCTCTCTTGGAGAGTTACCGACGTGACCAGAATGATGCCTATGGACGCCGCCAGCCCGGCGAAGACTACGCCCTGCTTCTGGACGTTGACCGGCCCGGTCAAGATCACGTTCTGCTCTCGAAGCCTCATCTGCTCCGCCACGGAGTCGACCGACTGTATCTCTGGACGAAGAGCTTGGATGGCCCTCGCCACCGCCTCCCCATCCGCTCCGGGAGCAAGTTTCACCAGAATTCTCGTCGACGCGGAGACAGTGCTGTTAACCTGATTGTACAAGCTGACCGGAATGTAGGACCAGTATCTCGAACCGACTCTCATAATCTCGGGCACACCCGGCATAAACGTCTGGCTCGTTGTCTCCGTGCCGAAGAGGCCCGTTATCCTCAGGCTGAACGGTTTTCCTCCTAAGCTGAACGTAACCTGGTCTCCGATTCCAAGATTGAGGGTCCTCGCTACCTGCCTGTCCAGTATGACTGTCCTGTTGTCTGTTCCGAGGGGCTCGAAGGCGGAGTCGACTCCGCTGCCCGCAAACCACTCGCCTTCGTAGTAGGCGGTGGGAAGCCACTCCGAGACATTGACGGCTCTCAGAGGCACCGAGCCTAGGCTAGTCTGGCCTGAGAACGAGTATTCGATGGTGGCGGACTCGATGTCTGACATGTTCCGGATGTCGATCAGCACAGAGGACGCGTTGACGGGCGAGAAGAGGGACACGCTGAGATCAGCGCCCACGGTCGAGTATATCGTTCGTCTGGCTAGGTCCTGCTGACTGGCTATGTCCCCGACAACCGAGACGCCGTACCCCATTATCAACGCGGCTAGGAACGCGACGGGGACGACCCTCGAGACGTTTCTCCGAATGTTCTTGACGGCGAGCCCGACGAGATCCCCGAAGAGGGCTCTGCCGATCTTGGCGAGCCCCTCGTTGAACTTGAGAGAGCCTTGGACGAATATCCTCGTGAACCCCCAGAAGAAGAGGATCGGACCGATGTAGCTCAGGACGCCGTCGAGGAAGATTCCGATCTGAAGAAGGATGAAGACGAACAGGTTCGTAGAGCGTACCTGCAGTGCCATCGACTGGAGGTCCAGCCCGAGGAGGAGGATCAGAACCTTGTAGGTGCCCAGAGCCAGCGCCAGCCAGGTCCACAGCCTCCGGTGGGATCTCGGCTCTTCGGGGTATGTGTACTCTCTGAGGGCGTCGACAGCGCTCAGGTTAGACGCCTTTAGGGCAGGTCTGAAGACCGAGAGGAACGCCATGACAACCGTGAACACGACGGCTAGCCCTACCGTCTCCAGGTTGACTGTGGGGGGGCTGCTCAGCAGGCTCGTCCACCGTCCGGTCAGGACGGGGTCCAGTGCGACGCCCAGAGCCACGCCGACAAGCCCTGAGAAGACGCCTATGAAGATGGCTTCCCCGAGAAACATCCTGAGGAGCTGGCCGCGTGACAGGCCCTTTGTCAGCAGTAGCCCTATCTCCCTTCGACGAAGGTTGAAGGAGACGCTCGCCACTGTTGTGCCGAGGTACCATGCCATGAAGAAGACTGGGAGAGCCATCACCACGAAACTTGTCCTCATGATGATCGATGTGATCTGATACTGGTTGAGCACGCTGACGAGATAGTTGTTCGCGGAGAGTCCGTACGGCGCGACCTTGTTTGAGATCTGGGAGGTCACCGTCTGGAGCTGGTCGATGGATCGACTGATGTCCCAGGGGTCGACCAGCCCAGCTCGGTCGAGCTTGATGAGGACATCCGTCGTTATGGGCGAGGTGGGGGCTGACTGGTTGTAGGAGAGGTCCATAACCCTAGCCAGCGTCTCCCAGCTGGTAAGCAGGAGGTTCTGCTGAGGCCGCCCTTGGGTCGTTCCTCCGCCAAATATGACGGCTCTTGAGGGCATGTACGTGCCAATGGAAGTGTATGCTGAGGTCGTGTACCTTCCAATGGACATGTAGAATGCCTCGTCGGTCAGGGTCACGAATCCGGTCACCGTCAGGTTCAGCGAGACCACTTGCTTGGGAGAGCTGGAGATGGTGATGTTAAAGGTGAACACCTCGCCGCTTCGAAGACGGAGAGCGTCCCTGGAGCTCAGGTCCACGAAGGTCTCGTTTGCGCCGAGGGTTCCTGGACCCCACTGGCGCTCCATTCCCTCCCTCACGCGTGAGGTTTCCGGGATGGCTACGAGGGTGAACGTGGTCGTCGTGTTGTCGCCGGACAAGACGATACCGCCGCTGGTCCGCGAAATTAGCTCGGCTCCGGTCACGTCGGCGACGGTGGAAGCCAGGTTCAGGATGTCGGTTGCGTTCTGAGCTGTGATCTTTGTGTTGCGGGTGCTCACGGCCGCGTCTACTGCCTGCTGTTGCAGCGTCTGCTCCAAGGACTGTCTCGCGACGGTGTCTGCCCCGACGTTTATTCCTGTGAAGAATGTTGAGGCGATGAGCATCCCCAGAGTTAGGGCTAGGAAGAGCCTCCACCCGCGGAGAACCCTCTTGAAGGAGTAGAGGAGCACAGATCACCCCTCAGCTTTCTTTCTTGTTGAACTCATTTTGTCGATTAGACCAACGCTCGGTCATGGAGGAACTTCCTGCTTCCTTCCGCATCGGTGGCAGTAGATAGCATCCCCGTGTATCCTGCTCCCGCAGTGGATGCAGTACCTCTCGACTAGGGGTGGCGGGGGTGTCGGAGGCGGCTGAGGTGGGGGCGCCAGCTGGACCTGAGGAGTGGGGGCTGGAAGACCCCTCGTTCGGTCCACGTACATGACAAACAGAAGGAGTGTGAAGAATGTTGCTATCAGTATGTTTGCGACGAAGGCGATGAGCCCAACCCCTGCTGAAGTCGTCGGCAGGTAAGGAGTCGACGCCATTCTTCGGGGGAACGCGGCAAGCAAAGACATCGACATGAACGGGACGGCGAAGATTCCGCCAACGAGACCACTAACTAGTATTCTGAGTCCAACATAGCCGAGCGTCGACAAGATGTTCCTCCTAACAAAGCCGAAGCATCGTACGAAAGATCCGACAAGCCCAGCCTCCTCCACCACTACCGCCTGCAGCCAGGGCAACGTTAACACGTAGACAGCTAGTTCAATCAAGCCGACTACGAAGATCGTCGAGGCGAGAGAGAGGAGCAGGATCGGAAATCTGGGTGTGACCGTGGTGAAGGCTACGGTCCACTCCCTCGCCGTCTCCGGCATCCTTCCGAGCGACACTGGGGCTATGGGGCCTATGGCGGTGAGCGCGACGCCTAGCAACACGACTATTGGCAAGCCGAACAGAATCCCTAGGAGGAGGAGGGCTCCGAAGACCTTGGCGAAGTACCTTCTCCCCCCGTGAAGGAAGTCTCCCATGCTCGTCTTCTCCCCAAGCGCAACCCTCCGGTTCATGTAGGCCTGTCCAGCCAAGGCAAACGAGACTATGATGAGCGCGACTACGACTACTACGACTCCGGTGACGGCTACTAACGGAAGAACGGACACCGTCCCCCCGGAGGAGAGGTATACCGCGATCGCGGGGATGACTACCAAGGCTGCGGCGATCATCACTATGACGGGAACCGCGAAGTGAACGATTAGCGTCGGCGCGAGGAGTATCCAGTTGTCCCTGAGAATATCGACAGACCGCCTGACCAGCGAGACTAGGTCCACTCAAGCCACCCTCGAAAGTCTGGAGAGTCGCTCTCTCCTGCTAGCTACGGAGAGTGACCCTCTGGTAAAACCGTTTTTGACGAGGGTTCTCGTGAAGAGTGTTCTCTACAAACTCTGGGCTAGACTGAGTAACAGGTCGACGAGTGCCTCTGCGTTACTGAAGACGGCGTACACCGAGAAAGTGACCAAAAGCACGACCAAAGCCTCGCTTTTCGTGATCTGGCAGACCGCGCTCACGGCAAGCAGGCTTAGCAGGAAGCTCCAGGCGAACGAAGCCATCAAAACCACTGGTTGTAGCATGGTCCACGGATTTGGGGGAATCAGCTCCAAGCCAAGAAGAAGATCCAGAGAGTTTGAGACAAGGTACGGCATGTAGGAAAGCCCTATGGAGACCGCGAGGAGGACTGGGCTAGGCTTCTTCCGGTAGAGGGCTCGGACGAGGATCGACACAAACGCCACCTGTCCGATGAATCCGAGCAGGTAGGTGAACGCGTACTGGACATCGGAGAGGGAGCCCGTCACCAAGACGAGGAGTAAGATCGCCGCGAAGTCGATCAGGTAAGGCAGTCTCTCCCTTTGAATATCGGCAAAGACGAGTGTAGGCCTAGCTATCAGGTTCACCAGCCCGTCCAGGGACCTCCCCGCCACCCAGCCCGGACTCAGCTTGGAGACCGCTCTGGCTGATCCATGTACACCGTTTTTGGCCTGGGTAATGAGCTCGTACGCGGTTAAACCGCGGTCGTTCAGCTGGTATCTGCCATCGTCCAGCTGGTCGAGCAGGTCACCCAGCCTCTCCAGATGGTAATTGAAGGTGCCCGTCTCAAGTCCTAGCTCGGCTAGGATCTGGCTGTAGGTTTGGGGGCCCTTCTCCCTGAGGAGACGTATCACGTCTCTTCGAACTGGATGACCTAGCGCAGAAAACAGCGGTTGGAGCTGATCGCCGGACACGCTCTCTCGATGTAGCATCGGCGAGCCGATCGGGTTAAGGCTTTTGACTTTTGACCCTTGACCAGAATCTGGAAGAACCCTGTAGTCTCGTTTGACTTGTGCTGCTCAGAAGATCGCTAAGGGCGAAATGAAAGTGGCGTGGCCTCCGAACATCAAATATTTGAGAGAGTTTTCTGAACGAGGCTGGCTCTCGAAAGAAACATAAGCCAAATCATCCATCTTCTCAAGGCGCTCTCGTGAGGACGAGTGGAGGGGCTTCAGATGCGGGTTATCGTTCTGGGATGCGGCTTGATGGGGAGGGTCGCGGCTCGAGCACTCTCAGAGGAGAGGGATGTCTCCGAGGTGACAGTTGTAGACGCGGATCTGAAGAAGCTTGAATCGCTAAAGGAAGCGTCCCGTAGTCAAAAACTGGTCATCAGCCACACCAGTGTGGTTGACCGAGACAAGATTGTTAAAGTGATCAGGGATTCCTCGGTGGTCATCTGCGCCCTCCCGCAGAAGCTCGCTGTAGTGGGCGATACCGCCGCGATGGAGGCGGGAGTGAACGTGGTGGACATCGCTTTTGAAGATGATCAGGTGCAACTCCATCCACGTCTTGTCGAGAAGGGTCTGACACTAATCCCCGGGTGCGGACTAGCTCCAGGACTAACCAACATCCTCTCCCGCCGCGCAGTGGACGAGCTGGACAAGGCTCACGACGTCTACATCAAGGTCGGAGGCATCCCCCAGAACCCCCAACCCCCGCTCGAGTACAGGGTTGTGTTCTCACTGGAGACGGTCTGGGACGAGTACCTCAAGCCCGCCAGGATCATCAGGGAAGGGCGTATTCAGGCTGTCCCCGCGTTGTCTGGGCTTGAGACGGTTAACTTTCCCCAGCCCTTCGGTCGGATGGAGTGCTTCTACACCGACGGGCTGTCCACCCTGATCCACACCATGAAGGGCAGAGTCCGAGAGCTGGAGGAGAAGACGGTCCGATATCCGGGCCATGCCGAGAAGATCGAGACCCTGATCGAGTGCGGACTCCTCGGATCGGAGCCCATAGCCGTCGGAGATACGCAGATCACCCCCCGCAGGTTCCTCACAACCCTCCTAACCCCCAAGCTCGAGCTGGGAGACGAGAAGGACGCCACCCTGATGAGAGTCGACGTAACAGGCGAGAAGGATCGGCGGAGGGTGAGGTACACCTACCAGATGGTCGACCTCTTCGACGTGGAGAGGGGCATCACCTCGATGGCGAGAACGACAGCGTTCCCGGGGATGATCGTCGCCTTGATGCTTGCCAGGGGCGAGATCAGCGGGAAAGGGCTGGTTCCACCCGAAGATGCCATCACGGAAGACGCGTTCGAAATGTACATCGCCGAACTATATCGAAGAGGCGTCCATGTCACCGGGCCTTCCGTCAGGGCACGTTCTTCGACCTCCAGCTTCTGACAGAATTCACATCTGTAGGCGTGATGGGCGCGTGGAGAAACTAGCTTAACGACCGTAAAGACCCGGTCTGTTTTGCCCTTTGTTACACTGATAACAATAGCCTAGATTATATGTATAGTATTTCCTCAAATAGCACTCGGCTTCCTGGCAAAATGATTAAGTAACAGTATTAATGATTCTTTTTGGCATCTATTCTGTAGCCTAGTAAGATATTTGGAGGGAGAACAGGTACGACTTACCTGGTTACCGGTGGCACAGGTCTCATAGGTTCCCGCGTTGCTCGTGATTTGGTTCGAGAAGGTGAGCAAGTAGTAGTATATGACTGGCGTCCAGCTAGAAGCTCTCTGGAGCGGCTAATGAGTGAAGAAGAAATAGGAAGCATGGTAAAGATTGTCCAGGGTGATATAACCGACGTACCTCACCTCTTCCGTACCATCAAGGAAAACAATGTAGAGAAGATTATTCATACGGCTTCTCTTCTGGCCCTCGAATCAAACGCAAATCCTCTCTCAGCCGTGAAAGTTAATTGTGAAGGAACAATCTGCGTTTTCGAAGCCGCGAGGATCCTGGGGCTGAAAAAGGTGGTCTGGGCGAGCTCTAATGCTTGCTTCGGTCCGCAGGAGAAGTATCCTGAGGAGTATATCCCCAACGATGCCCCTCACTATCCACAGAATGTCTATGCGGCTACCAAGTCTTTCAATGAAGTTGTAGCAGCCTACTATTTTGATCAGTATGGTGTGGATATCACAGGGATAAGGTATATGCATGTGTATGGTATCGGGCAGCAGCGGGGAGTTTTTGTTACCATTGTTCAGGAACTTATTTTGAATCCAGCACTGGGGAAGCCGGGTAGAGTCCCCCACGGGGATGCCATCATAGGCTGGAGTTACGTGGATGACCCGGCTAGAGCTACGGTGATGGCGAGCAAGGTACCCAAGACGAAGACGAGGTCTTATTCCATCATGGGTGATGTCCACTCCGTAAAGGAAGCAGCCGATTACGTTAGGGAGATCCTTCCTGGTGCCGACATTACTGTGTTGCCGGGCACTTTTACTGGGGACCCGGTTAAATTTGATACCCGGCTTATTGAAGAGGAGATCGGCTATCGCCCTCAGTGGTCGATGGAGCGAGGGATAAAGGAGACTATCAATATGGTACGGCGGGAGAATGGCTTACCTCCAATCTGATGCCAAGGTTTCATCTATCATTGGCTGAAGAGGATACTTTGGAGGAATCAACATGAAGAAAAAAAGAATAGGAGAGCTGCTATCAAGGTTCCACCACGTGGGGGTGTTAGTTAAGAACCTAGACGAGGCTGTTGAATACTATGAAGCTCTAGGTATAGGGCCATTTGAACCCTCGAATTTGGTTCATACAGACAGGAGGGTGTATGGCAAGCCTGTCACTGATGTTAAAAACATAGCAAAAGCAGCAAGGATGGGGCCAATAGGGATTGAGCTAGTTCAACCTGTTTCAGGGGAGTCCCCCCAGAAGAAATTTTTAGAGAGCCGAGGCGAAGGCATTAACCACATAGCCTTCATTGTGGATGACATCGAAGAAGCGACATCTATCATGGTGGAAGCAGGGTTTAAGGTGATCTCCAGTTCAAAAAATGAAGGTGGCGGTGGCATGGCTTACTTTGACACCGACAAGGTCGGCGGTGTTCAGATTGAGCTGGAGGAGCTACCTCCTCACCTTCATAAAGATCCATATTGGGGCCTTAAACCCTGAGGCAATAGGCTTAACAAAACACAGGAATGGAGAATCACGTCTCTCGGCGCCTCCGTTCCTTCGATGCCCTACAAAGCCCCCGCTAACTCATAATGCCTGAATCGCTAACAGGGCTCCTGCTAGAAATCGTTCTGAAATTCGTGGGTTCATACCTCTGACGGTTTGCACCGAAGGCGAGCACCCGCAACCTCTCTGTTGCTCGATCGGCGGTTCCTTGGTAGCCTGACGGGCGAACGTATTTATGTCCAATCCATCATCACCCCAGCTGAGGGCAGAAATTGGTGGTCACCAGTCAGAGGGAGTTCCACGTAGCGATCGAAAAGGGAGAAAACGGGTACTATGTCGCAAGCGTAGTGGAGTTGCCGGGTTGCCATACACAGGCAAAGAGCTTGAATGAGCTGGACAGGCGCATAAAAGAAGTCATAGAACTTTACCTTGAGGCTGAGGGGAAGGATCTATCCATTCCTGAATTCATCGCGTTGAAGAAGGTCAGGGTTTGAGTGGCCAACGAAAGTCACTTCATCGTTGGCCTGCCCATAACCCCAGCCAAGAGACGCTTTTCTAACAAGATCAAACGACGACTTTTCGGGTGGCTTGCCCCCTCGAAACAACGAAGTCTTATATGACCAGTTGTCCCGCCTATCATTCTGGAGGGCTGGTTTTGAAGATCAAAGACATCAAGACCGCGGTCGTCAACACTGGGGATCTCCCGTACATGCCGAAGGGGACACCAGTCGGCAGAGACTACAACTGGGTGATCGTCCGCGTGATCACGGACGAGGGGATCGACGGCTACGGCGAGACCTACTACGACCCCGAAGCGGAAGCCCAGATCCAGGGGAACAAGCCCCGCCTCATCGGCGAAGACCCCACCAACCTCAACAAAATCAACGCCCTGACCGGGACACAGGCGCTCTGGCAGAGCCGCTGGCGGAGCGGCGTGGAGATCGCCTGCTGGGACATCCTGGGCAAGTCCCTAGACGCACCGCTCTACAAGCTATTCGGCGGCAAGTACCGAGACAAGATTAGGATCTACGCTGACTCGGGCGGACACCTGGGCTGGGGCGTAGGCAGCCCAGACCCCAAGGAGTTCCAGCGCCGAGCCAAGCAGGTCTTAGCAAAGGGCTTCACAGCCATAAAGTTCGACATAGACCCGCCGGAGCACTGGAGCTGGGCCTTCAACAGGTCGGTCAGCGAGGAGGAGCTGAAGCGCTTCGTGAAGCAGGTCCAAGCCGTCCGGGACACGATCGGAGACGAGATGCCCCTAGCCATCGACTGCCACTGGAAGTACAGCGTCGACGACGTGATCAAGATCGGGAGGAGGTTCGAGCAGTTCAACCTCTGGTGGCTTGAGGATCCCGTCCCCCACGGGAACATCGACGCCCTGCTGACAGTGAAGAACTCGATCAAGACCCCTGTTAGCGTGGGGGAGACCATGACGAACCGCTACGAGTTCCGACCCCTCATAGAGAAGCAAGCCACGTCCATGATTGGACCCGACAGCCGCCACACTGGTGGGCTCCTAGAGTTCAAGGCGATCTGCGACATGGCTGACCTCTACTTCATGCCCTGCGCGCCCCACAACATGACCACGCCCATAGGGTGCCTTGCCACCGCCCACGTCTGCGCCGCCATGAAGAACTTCGTCGGCTTGGAGTTCCACTTCCAGGACGTGCCCTGGTGGGACGACATGAGCAAGAGCCCGCACCCGGTCATCGACAGGGGCTTCATAACGGTCCCGGAGAAGCCTGGCATCGGCGTCGAGCTGAACAAGCAGGTGATAGAGAAGCACATCACCCGGGGAAAGGACTTCTTCTCGTAAACGATTTCTATTTTCCTTTTTTACTAGATCCTAGGATAAACTGAATCCTTGGGGGCGATTCCTGTTTCTTACAGATTGGGTTGCTTCGGGTACCCTGACAAGTGGTGAAAGACCTAGAAGCATTCCTTTCAAATCGTTGGCAATCGGTCGACCATCTCGTTTTTTAATCCTCGATGCTTAAGCGATTGGCTTAAGTATTAAAGTGAATGTTTTTAATACGAGGTGGCGAGATTGCCCGTCACTGTCACTACTAGGGTCGAAGATGAGCTTGCAAAAGCCATCGACGAAGTGGCGAAGAAGGAGGGAATGGACCGATCAACGGTCATCCGCAGATTCCTCTCCAGAGCTGTCAGAGATTGGCTGATTGAGACGAGCCTATCCGAGTACGAGGATGGGACGCTAACACTCTGGCAGGCCGCCGAAAGGTGCGGGCTTTCCCTTTGGGAGATGATTGCGGAGGCCAGAAAGAGGGAGGCTCACGTACCCTATACGCTAGACGAGCTGAAGGAAGATCTGAAGGCTCTCTAGATGAGCCCTATCGTTTCAAACGCCACGCCGCTGATCTATCTCGCCAAAGCAGGCAGACTAGATCTGTTAAAAAGCGTCTTCGGTAAGGTCTTCGTTTCCGAAGAGGTCAAGGTCGAGGTAGTTGACAGAGGGAAGGCGCTGGGAGAAATGGATGCCTTCACGGTTGAGAAGGCAATAAACCAAGGATGGATCAAGGTTTTGAAAGCCGACCCACTGGAACTACCTATGAGGCTCCAACCTGGAGAAGCAAGCACCCTCTCCTTGGCGAGGAAGCTTGCGATAAGTGAGGTCTTAGTGGACGAGATAACCGCGAGGTCCGTTTCCCGCTTGCTAGGTCTGAAGCCTCGAGGCACAATCTTCGTCTTGCTCAAGAGCCTTGAACTAGGAGCACTGGACCTAGAGGGGTTCTTGGAGCTACTCAGCCGTCTCACGCAGTGTGGGTTCAGGCTGAAGGAAGAGGTCTACCTCGAAGCCGTGAGGAAGGCGAGAGAGATAGTTCACGAATAAATCTCCACCATTCTCTCGCGAATGAGCGTAAGATTTGACAACAGTAGACTTGGGGAACTCGATGATCCTGGTCTGTTCAGGTCGGTTTTTCTATAGCTACATCAATGTATGCTTCAGCGTCGTAGAGGGTTCCCTCAAGCCCTCGGTGCCTTCCACCTTTCATGACTAGTCGTGGCCCAGCGACCTTCCGGGCGACATAGACGATTCGTCTGCCAACGATGCCGTCGCCCTCACCAGTCAAGATGGTCATGGCTTACCCTTCCTGACGACGCCTCTCTCAAGCATGCGCCTGACAGCCTTGAAGACGAGACCGTACTCCAAGCCCAGCGCGTCGGCGATCTCGCTGGCGAACCTTGCGCCCGGATGCGCATCCAGGTACTCGCCGATGAGCCTCTCAGCCTCCTCGAGGCTTACGTCTTGGAGGCTGACAACATCCATCTCTCGGAGCTTATCCCTGACAGCCTCCCTGAGGAAGTCCGCCGAGCTCCGATAGAGCCCCGCCTTCACGAGGGCCTCGATGCGAGTGTGGTCAGCCCTCGACAACCTCACCGCGACTTGGTGGGCTTCCTTTTCCAGGAGTTCTTGAGCCTTGGACATTTTCCATCGTCTGATACCAATTGGTATCATAACTATATAGGGTTTTCACGAAACTCTTAGACTTGGACTAATAGTGAACAAGATAGTTGAAACGAGCCGTTCCTGAGAAAACCTCTCGAATGACCCGTGGTCGAGAACATCAGGGCGCTCGCAGACACTGCAAAGAAGCCTGGCATTGGAATGGAGCTGAACAAGTAGGTCCGTTGAAGCACATCACCCGCTGGAAGGACTTTTTCCTAGATTGAATCCCGGGTCTCGTGGAGGCAACCCACCTCATAAGACGGTGCATGTGCAAGGCGGAAGTGTACGAATACCATACGTTCTGAGAGCGGGTGGAGTATCTTGTATTCAATAGGGGTTCAAGTTTCGCGATCAACGCCTAAATAGAGTATATACGCACAGCCACCCTCCTCGGCAGAAATTCGTTAACTCACAAATTCTGCAACAGTCCCATGGTCGCCACGACCGACCTGCAGATCAAGGAAGCCGCCCTGCGATCAAGTCCCACTGTAGAAGCTGAGACTTCTTCACGGTAATCTTTCACCCGTAGTCCGCAAGCCAAACTTGAGTGGAACTATCTTAACAGCATCGAGCACCCGTTAATAACACTCATAACAAAAATAACAAAATAAACGTGTGAACTCGGCTTCACCGATGCGGTTTTCCGACCGGGCAAGCCTCAATGCACGTCGTACACTCAACATAGCTGTTCGAAGTCGGCCTCTGAACGAGCTTCTTATCCAGTCTCCTCACGTCATCGGGAACATCCGGTGAGCAGGGGCTCTCCGCCGAATAGGTCATACAGCGCTCGATCCTCAGCTTGTACGGCTCGATCGCCCTGGTTGGACAGGCAAGGATGCACCTCTCACAATCCCTGCACAGATCCTCCTTGAACGGCTCGTCCACATCGAGCTCCGCCTCAGTCAGCACCGAGATCAGCCTCACCCTCGGTCCGTACTGAGGAGTGACTAACAGGGTATTCTTCCCCTGCCACCCCAGACCACACTTCACAGCAGCCGTCTTGAGGGGAATACCAAGCGAGTGAACCGTTTCAAAACCCCTCCTTCGGAGATAGTCCACGACCATCCACGCCTTGCTCCTCAAGATCTCGTAGTAGAACAGGTAATGCTCCCGGCGAACCGCGGGAGGATGCATTCCAAAGCCCCGCCAATCGGGAGGATTGACGGAGAGGTTGAAGGCTCGGTCCCAGGCGTTGAAGCCCAACAGCACCACCGACTTGCAGGTCGACAGCTCGTCCTCAGGCGAGTATAGCTCACGCATCTTGCCGACCCACCCATAGGGAAGGTCACGAAGCGCCCTGGGTGTTGTAACACCCACGGACACGAACCCTGCCTCACTAGCCTTCCGCTTCAGGTCTTGCGTTAAGGTCAATGATCTGGCTCCTTTCAGCTAGGTATCGAGGTTTTTCTTGATCGATATCCTTTAGCCGATCCCCAGCTCCTTCTCGAGGTCACGGTATTTCTTTTTCAGCGAGTGCAGCTCCTCGACTCTCTGCCACTCAACAAATCTCAATTGGTCTTGGATCTCGTGGAAGCTACCGGATAGTAGTTGAAACACTTTCTCTTGGTCTGCCTCTTGACCGATCAGGAATATACGGCTGTTCCACAGGTCATATGCATGCTTCAGTTTGGTCAGAGCGTGGTACAGGTCGCCGCCCACTTGGATCTCAAACACGTACGTGGGAACAGAAAGCTGGACCCTTCGCCACACGACGTCGAGCTTGCCTATGTCGAAAGGATACTCTTCCTCGGCAAGAAATTGCTGCAATCGTCCAGCTTCGAGGATCTTCTTCTTGAGAGCATCGTGAGAGGGAGTGACGGAAGGCTCTTCAGGTTCTTGAGGTCGTGGGATCTCCGGCGGCTTTGCTGTGGAGATCAAGCTAAAGACTGTGAGCAGTTGTTGACCCACGTCGTCTTCGATAGGCTGAAAACCTCCTCTCACGCGGAGCTTCAGTGTTTCCGAGACAATCCTAGTGTCTTGCCAACGCTCGTATGGCAGACACTTCTCAACGTCGAACTCGAAGCGGAGTGGCCAGATGATCTTGTTCTCGCGAACCTCTTGGGGCCAAAGCGGTCGATTCTGTTTGAACTTTGTTCGAATGGTGCCGTATCCGATTAGCCCGCTGACCGGGGCTGTGGCGTAGAAGAGGACAAAGTCGTTCTCGCTCATTCGGTCCCAAAGGGCTCTCTGGGTCTCCTTTAAACCCCATATGTTTCCGTGGTCAAAGGCGGTCTGCCAGTTCTGAACCGTCCCAACAACCAACCAGAATCTCGACATGTGATCTGCCTTGAGCGGCTAGCCCCTTACACGTATTGGAAAAACTCGAGATAATCCTTTCCGCCTACCGGAATTTGAACGAAGAGTAACCAGGAAAGACTGGGTTCAGTTAGGCAAATCCAGTTCGAGATTACGAGTTAGTGCACTAACATGGTGATCGAATACGGCCAAATGCCGATTAGTTGATACACCATTTCGGTGTATCAAGTGGCACGATCCGGCGTAGGGACAGTCATCGGCAGAAAGACGCGAAGCAAGGGAAAAGAGTACACTCGAATCTGGATCTACATTCCCACGAAAGTAAGCGAGGACTCGAACTTCCCTTTTCGGATTGGAGATCCTTGCCTAGTTGAAATCGTGGAGAATGGTCTATCGATAAGACGCGCCCAGCTCTCTGAAGACGAATCAAGAGTTTGGAGATTACGAAGAAGACGGATGACTACACTGCGGGATTGATTGGTGCACTAGGAAACGGGTGTTCCCTGCTTGAGATATTGGCTCTGTATAACGATCCCAGAGAACTGGCAAATCGTCAGGGAAAGATTGGTTTGGGGAGTAGAGGAACGGTATCAGACAACGATGAGAAGGTTGGCCCGAGATGATTTCCTGATCTTTTACGTAACAAATCCTCAGAAGGCTATCGCTGGTATCTACATAGTAGCCTCTGGCTGGTACCAGGACAATATTCCCATAGGGTGGGTGAAGCGAGTGAAGGAGAAGCCTGTGCTCACAACGTTTCCTTTCAGGGTCAGAATAGCACCCCACATCGTTCCTCCACAACCTGTTCCGGTCGATGGAGAGCTGCTTGATCAGCTTTTATTTGTTACCGACAAGAGCCCGAGAGGACGTGTTGTTTTCTTTTTTCCCTCAATGGTTCTGATTCCGCATGAAGATTTCCAAACGATCGTTTCGTGGCTGGAAATCAAGATTGGACAACGCCCAGCAACATGAGCAAGAGTTAAGTTCGTAGCAGACGGCCAAGGCCTCGATCGTGATAATCTGCTGGCGTGGGGATTGATCCCATGTATTGTCCGTACTGTGGAGGAAGGATGACCCCTGGCAAAAATGAGTACCAAGAGTCTGTGTGGCGATGCGCGAAGTGTGAGATCGAAGGTGCCTCAAACCATAGGGGAGATGAGCTGATTTTTTGGTTGACCGATCCTTAGCCCTGAGTCTTCCACAAAATGCGGGATGCAGGAATGAGCAATGTTCCGAGACGCTGTGACAGGCGAAGCATCGAAAGTGCGGAGAATGTTAGAGGCGATGGATGGATATTCTGGGAGGATGGAGAGGATGATGAGGAGGCTAGATCATAACTATTGGAGGTGAAACGAGCGTTGCCGATACCCAAGTGTCCAAACTGCAAGAAATTCCTGTGGACCGTGCGGATCGAGGAGCATGACACGCTCGACTGGGATTCGACGGAGCAAGCCTACAAATCGGGCGGTCAGGGGAAGGGTGTCTGCGTCTGCGCCAACTGTGGCAAGGAGATCGGCGGATACGGACAGCTGAATTGGGGCTTCTACCCAGAAGTTTCTGACTCGTGATAGGAGACGCTAGAAACCCAGAATCGCCAAAGATGAAGCTGAGGCTGAATAGCGAACTTCTCTCTATGGACTCGATATGCTGGTTGTGTCTGGCGAATGACGTGTGTAAGGCTCGGTTTTCGAGCAGATCTCCGGGTCTCCGGGGTGAAGACTATAAGGTTCTCGGCAAGAAGAGAGATGTAAATACGGGAGATGACAGGCATGGTTGTGGAGGTTCTTGTGGGTGAGAGAGCGCCCGACTTTACGCTGCCGGACACCGACCTCAAGCCGAGGAAACTGAGCGAGTTCCGCGGCAAGAAACTGGTCCTAGCGTTTTTCCCTGGAGCGTTCACCTCGGTGTGCACCAAGGAGATGTGCGCATTCCGGGACTCCCTGGCGAGATTCAACGAGTTGAAGGCTCAGGTAGTGGGGATCAGCGTCAACGACCCCTTCTCCAACAAGGGGTTCGCCGAGAGGAATATGCTGACTTTTCCGCTGCTGAGCGACTACAGCCGAGAGGTGATAAGGCTCTACGGGATCGAGATGAAGGATTTTGCGGGGCTGAAGGGGTACAGCGCCGCCAAGCGCTCAGTGTTCGTCCTGGACAAGAACGGGGTTGTTCGCTACCGATGGGTCTCAGAAGACCCCCGAGTAGAGCCGAACTACGCAGAGGTGCAGAAAGCGCTAGAGAAGATCCCTGACTAGAGCTCTAGAGCAACCCTCGATGACGCCGGCTCACACCTCCTCGGGTTAGCACCGCATCTTCAGATCATGGTTTGGTTCCTTCGAATCTGGCGATAGCCGTTGAGGTTGAGACTCTTGTGCTGTTCAGGGTGCAACTTTCTCTAGACTTGGTCGGGAGACGGGAAAACGCCGAGAAGGTACAAGACACTCGCTTGGGAGGGCTTTGGGAGTCCTGCTGTGTTTATTCGGAGGGCGTCGTGTCTCGACTAGCACGCGAGGAGGAACAGCCAGAGAGGGACGAAGACAGTGTTCCCCACGAGGTCGAGCCTCTCCTTTGTGACGACGATGCTGAGGGGCGGGTTTAGGCTCTGGGCAAACTCTCTTAACCCTTTTAGATCCCTCTCGTCGACGGAGTCGCGGTACTTCACCTCCACCGGGACGGGTTTCTGGAGGAGTTCCATGACTATGTCCACCTCGTATCCTTGGCTTTTCCAGTAGAAGAGCTGTGTCTCGGAGGCTGGTTCGAGGTTGAACTTCAGTCGTTTGCAGTGGTCTACGACGACGGCTTCTGCCACCCTTCCCAGTTCTGCGGGGTTGCGGAGGAGGTATTCGTTGAGGGCTCCGACCGCGACGTTTCGTACTCCGGGGTCGTTGATGTAGACCTTCCGCTCCCGGCGTACCCGTTTCATCCGGCTACGGCTGTAGTATTCGGACTCGGAGACGAGGAAGGCTGTTCTCAGATAGTAGAGATAGGCCTTCAAGGTCTCCCTCTTCAAGCCGAGGGTTCGGGCGAGCTCCGAGTAGTTCAGTCTCTGGCAGCATTCCTTCGCCAATACGGATACGAGCTCCTCGAAGGCGACTGGGTCCCTGATCTTGAGAGTTCTGACGATGTCCTTGTAGATGGTCAGATGGAGGTAGTTACGGAGTGTCTCTGATGCACGCATCAGATCCTCCATGGCTACGACCTCGGGATACCCGCCTTTGAGCAGGTACTGCTGCAGGAAGAGGATGATGTGGTCGATGTCCTTTGCCAAGAGGTTTGCGTTCTCCCTGAGTGAGGAGTGGAACACGGTTGCGTTCTTGTCCTGGACGGCTTTCAGCAACGCGCCTCTCAGCCTCCAGTTTACATGATTGAAGCGCTGTTCGAAGTCCTCTTCCTTCATGTGGAACCTTACGGTTTCGAGAAACTTCATGGGGAATACTATCTGCGGGCTGAGTCTGCCTACCAAGGATTCGGCGCCTCCTGTGAGGATGTTGACGCTGGAGGAGCCCGAGACGTAGAACTTCGCCTTGTACCCGAGGTCAAACCATCTTTTCAGCACCAGATCCCAGCCGGGCAGGTACTGAACCTCGTCCAGAAAGAAGTATGTGGGTTCCTTCAGTTCGGAGAGGGGTTTCTTTAACACGTACTTCGCATATAGGTCGAAGATCACTCGCAGGGATTCAACTGTGATCTTCAGGTATGGGTCGTCAAGGGATATGTACATCGCCCTCTCGGGTCCCACCTTCCCGATGAGATGTTCGATCAGCTGGTACATCAGCGTGGTCTTCCCTACCCTTCTGGCACCGACGACCGCTACGATCTCGGGGCTGTCAAGGGTTTCGAGAAGCCTGTGATAGTCTTGTCTTTTGAAGGCTGGTGCCTTTGCCTCAGGGACTCGACCGGTCGTCCACCAAGGATTGTGCACGTACAAAACTCTAAGCAGTTCCGACTCCTCAACTGTATTCGAGTTGCGAGTTCTCACCAACTTGGAAATCACGCCTCTGAGAACGCTGTAATCTATGGAGGTCGAGCTGTATTTAGACTTGACTGTTATATCGGTCAAGTTATCATACAAACTTGACCACTACGATGGTCAAAATTATCGGAATTTTGACCCTTATAACGGTCATCTTGAGGAGGGCTGTGACAGTCTTCCAGTCTATAGCTTTTCCCGTTAGGGGCATACCTGTATTATCAGTGCTTGGCTTGAGAGATCAGAAA
>Ga0315314_1001485_pt1 | contig 21140 bp, 25 predicted proteins | sample TDP9_MG_FD_203631 | JGI IMG/M metagenome (GOLD analysis project Ga0315314, IMG submission 203631) | Freshwater sediment microbial communities from Lake Towuti, South Sulawesi, Indonesia - TDP9 | ecosystem: Environmental > Aquatic > Freshwater > Lake > Sediment | place: Indonesia: South Sulawesi... | reverse complement strand
TCTTTAGAAGCCAGGGTTTCTGGACGCTAGTTCATGACATCCCTGTAGGAGCATCCAAGACAAGACAAATTACGCACAATTACAAACCAGAGGATAAGAAGGTAATAGATCTCTTGAAAAAATCTGGAATAGCCTTCAAACTTGTCGATTTGTCTAGCTGTTCTCTAATGTGTAAGTTGAAGACAAGATTGACCCGAATCAACGCAACTCCAACTCTGGTCCTGAACGACAGGAAAATAAGGGGCATAAAAAGCATTGAAGAAGCGTTGCATGAAATCAAAGTCAATTCGTAAAACTCTCATCAACCCACAAGCTGCAGGGCTACAGGTTTAGAGCTCGTTTGGATTTTCGGTTTTTTGGCTTCTATTGCACAAGGGGGATTGAAACTATCATTTGCAGTGATGTAAGTGACGTGATTATTATGCAGAAGAGTACTTGGGTTTTGGTGCTGTTGAGGAACTTTGAGTCTGGAAATATTTGTTGGTACCGTTTGCGGACGGCGCCCAGATAGACTAGACTAGGCACCCAACTTACCACCACGCCTAGGAGTGTTCCTCGAACGTCATAAACCAATATAACACTCGCTAAAAATAGAAGGTCTGCAAATAGGAGTAAAAGCGCATAGAGCCACGAAAAGGACTTCAGAACGATTCTTATCTTCTGGTTTTGAACCAAGCGCGAGCTGAGCCAAGATATTACGAGTACAATGAAAGGGACATAAAGTAATTTTATGAATTGGATTTCTATGTTTGGCGTAAGAGGAGGAACTGGCAAAGGGAATAAATGCATAGATCCAATCAAAGCCCCAGACAGCGTACCGAGAATCAGCACAAGCCAGTTAAACGCCTCATCTATCTCCTCCAAACCAACACCAATTATCATTAGGATTCTAAAGGCTATTTATTTTTGCGTTGCCGTTGATGGTGGTAGCGGTTAGTATTCTTCTTTTTTGTCTATTAGTCCGTCTTTTCTGGCTTTGTATTCGGCGATTTTGAAAACAACCACACCGATGATTATCGTCGCAATCGATGTTAAGACTAGATACAGTAGGTCTGTCTGAACAGCAAACGTGGCTTGATGCAGAATTGAGTACCTTATGGTTCTTAAAAAGTACGTGATGGGCAAGATGTTCGAGAAGGCTTGTCCCCACGCTGGGAGTATTTCTGGTAGGAACACGACTCCTCCGAACAGGTAGAGGATGCCGTTCACGTACTCATTGAGCATGAACTGAACCTTAGACGTCATAATGTTAATCGCACACAAAACAAAACCCAAGGCAATGAAGCACACTATTCCCACCGCCAAACTCACAGCCAACAACGGAAAATCAATCGACAACCAGTTAATCGGAATCTGCACACCCAGCAGTCCTTGAAAAATTAGCACTCCAAAACCGAGCGTCAGAAGCAACGATATTGACGCGTTCATAACGCCGTTCAAGGCTCTGCCAAAGATGTACCACCACAACGAGCCCGGCGTGAGGTAAATATGCTTCAGCACCTCGTAGTGGGCTCTGTCCTCGTGTATCAGCATCGACATCGTCATCATAATCTGCACCACATAGATGAAGAAACTGTTCCCAATGAACATGAACGCAAAATACTCAGAACTAAAACTCCCGCCCACCGCACTGCCAATGAGGAACACGAAACCCACGATAAGCAAACCCGCCAGCGGACGAATCAGATAGTAAATAGCAAATATTAACGGGTCAGTCCAGTTCGTTTCAACCTTCCAGCCCACCCACATAGCCTGCTTAATCGTCCGCAGAACCGCGTTCACTGCCACCGCAACGTCAACCTCCCCTCCTTCTTACTCAAATTCTCCATAAAACCCAACGCAAACCTCGCCAACGGCAACAAAACCACGATAAAAACCACCAAAGCGACTATGTTCACCCAAACATCAGCGATTCCGGCGCCCGAAACCAAAACCTGCCTAATGCCGTCCAACCCGAACGTAAGCGGAATAAACGAAGCCAAAAGCTGAACCGTACCCGGCAAGTATTTGATGGGAAAGTAAGACCCAGACAAGAAGTACACGGGCTCCTGCAGAAGGTTCGCCGTGTGCCAGGCTTCTCTGCCGTACATCATGAACAAAGAAGCAAACAACATACCCAGCGCATACAGCGCCACAATCGTCAAAAAGAACAACAACAAAGCCGTAAAAGGCTCACGAACCACCAGCGGAGTCTGAAAAATCACCGTCCCAGCAACCAAAATCACCACAGCCCTCATGGTCGTGTTCACTATTCCACCCAAAGCCATCCCCAACAGAATCGCCATCCGAGAAATCGGAGCCACAAAATAAACCCCCAAGATTCCTGTTTCTTTCTCCCAATAAAACTGCGCCGACATGTTCCAAAGCACGTTCATCCAGAAAGCAATCATCGTCCCGCCTATTATGACGAAACCCGAAAACTCTGGCGGCGCGTTCAGCATTTTGTAGAGGTAGATGTAGGCGCTCAGGGTCAAGACTGGAATGACCAGTTCTGCGACAATCCATTCGGGCTCGCGGTTGCCTCCTTTTACTCTGACCCACAGCCTCGCGTAAGCCACTCGCAGGTTACGAATCAAGTCGTCAAGCACTCGTGCCCGCCTCTTCCTCTTCAAAACCCCGCCCGACCAGACTAATGTAAACATCCTCAAGCGTGGGCTCGGCTTTGTTAACCGCCAAAATCTTCAGCTTTTGTTGTTCTAGTTTGGAGGTGATTTTCGAGAATGTTTGTTCATCGTTTGTCATGACTTTCAACGATGTCGTATCCGTCTGGATGCTCCTGGTCTGCGAGTACCCGACCACGCCCGCCATCTTCTCCAAGAAGCCAAAATCAGCTTGCACTGACGAGACTTCGACCTTCATTATCACGTGTTCCTTCAATTTTTCCTTCAAAGTATACGGGCTGTCGCAGGCGAGGATTCTTCCACGGTCGATTATGGCCACCCGGTCGCACATCTCGTCCGCCTCAGCCATATAATGCGTCGTCAACAAAACCGTCCCCTTTCGCTCTCTCTTCGCCCAGTCCACGATGTAGCCTCGCAACTTCTTAGAGGTCAGAACGTCCAAGCCCAAAGTGGGCTCGTCCAGAAAGAATATCCTCGGATCATTCAACAAACCTCGAGCAAGGTTAAGCCTCTGCTTATACCCAGTCGACAGCTTCGACATCCGCGTGTTCGCGTACTCTTCGAATTCCAAATCAGTCATCAAACGCTTAATTTCTTCCTTCGCCGCAGAAGAACTCAAGCCGTAGAGCTGCGAGAAAAACCACAAGTTCTCACGTGTGGACAGAATCCCGTAGCCCGGAGTCTCACCGCCCGAAACCAAACTAATAATCTTCCTCACCTTTTCAGGCTCTTTAACGACGTTGAACCCGCCTACGTAGGCTTCGCCGCTCGTCGGAAGCAAAAGCGTCGTCAGGACTTTGATTAGCGTGGTCTTGCCCGCCCCGTTTGGTCCGAGAAGCCCGAAAATCTCGCCCTCGTCTATTGAAAACGAAACCTCGTCAAGAGCCTTCACTGGCTTATCCTGCCCCTTGAATATTCTGACCAGGTTTCGAGTTTCAACAGCACGCTGCACAGCATTCACGAACCGACAAAAGATGCACCGTAGCATAATTAAGAATTTCCCTCTCCCAATACGGCATCGCTTCTCCATGCACCAAAACAGACCCACCCCAGAATTTTGAACCAAAAAACTATATTTTGTAATTAAAAGATCACTAATTTTACATTTTTCAATATAAAAAAGCCATGTTCGGTTCTATTTCGAATCTAGCAAGGCAAAGTTCTGAATGATTTTCTTCCGACCTTCCCGTGGCTACGTGTTTTTCGCTAATTTTTTCCATAGTCTGTTTGCAATTTTTGACGGAAAATCGCACTTACCTGGTTCTTTCGGTGTTGTTTCTCTATGGTTATTTAATATTCGGCTGGTTTCGTTCCGTTGATGAGAAAAATCGCCTGTTTCTAATAGTTTGCTTTCTTTTCAAACTGTCTTTGATAGATTTCGCGGACTTTTTGAATGGTATCGGCTTCCTCAGGGGTTTTGTCGCCTCTTATGCGGGTTATTCGCGCAAAACGCAGCGCCATGCCGCACTCGTATTTTGGGCTTTTCTGAATCTCGTTGTAAGCAACTTCGACCACAATCTTCGGAACAACAACCAATCTTCTACGTTCATCCTTAATCGTGAGTTCTTTAAGTTGTCGCGTCATGTCAATTATTTCCTCGTCAGTCAAACCCTTGAACGTCTTCCCAACAGGCACGAACCTACCCGTCTCCTCATCCCTCGCCGCCAAATAATAGTCCGAAAGCCACCCGTGCCGTCTGCCATACCCATACTCAGCCGCCACGATGACAAGGTCGAGCGGTTCCAGAATGGGCTTAATCTTAAACCAACGCTTACCCCGAACGCCCGGCGTATAAGGGCTGTCCAGTTTTTTCGCCATCAAGCCTTCATGTCCTTCGTTCATGGCGGTTTTTAGGAATTTTTCCGCCTCGGCTGCGTCTTTTGTTATAATTTGTGGGGTTAGCGGGATGTTTTGGGCGATTTCGCCGAGTCTTTTTCTTCGTTCGGTGTACGGTGCTGAAACTAGGCTTTCGCCATCAACGTACAAAATGTCAAAGAGGTAAAGTTTGACGGGTACTTCCTTCGTCATCTCGTCAATCTCGTGCACTCTTCTGAACCGACGCATCAGATGTTGAAAAAGCATGGGGCTGCCGTCTTCGCCTATCGCTATGACTTCGCCCTCGAGAATCACGTCTTTCGCCTTAACCTCGTTCTGCACTTGTTCTACCACTTCGGGAAGACTGTCCGTAACGTCAGTAAGCCTTCGGCTGAATATCCTAACTGTCCCGCCAGACTTATGAATCTGAATCCGTGCGCCGTCCAGCTTGTACTCAAAGGCCGCTTCGCCGCCCAGCTCGTCTAAGGCGTCTTTCACGTCCTTAGCCATCTGTGCCAGCATGGGTTTAACGGGTTTGAGGAGGCGAAAGCCGAGTCTTTTAATGCCTTCTTCGCCTTGGGTTTTTGCAATCGCTGCGACTTCGCCTACGTCGCCCGTGAGCATGACTGCATGTTGAACCAACTTGAGCGGCACGTTAAACGCCTTAGAGACAGTGACTTCCATGAGCCCTTCATGAAAACCCGTCCGCATGTCGCCAATCAGAATCTTGACAAGATACTTTATTTCCAACGGTTTCGCAGCGCCAAGCAAAGTTTGGAGCAGCCGTTCTTTTCTTTCTCGTGAACCGTGTCCGCTTGTTTCGGCTATCGCTTCGAGAGTTTCTCTGATTTTAAGAATCGGCAAAGGCTTCTCGCCAATAAGCGTCGCCTGCTTCTTAATTCGACTTGATTCGAACAGTGCCTTCGCCGCCGTGCCCACATCGCCGGTTTTGCTGAAGGCTTCCCTGAAAACGCTCCAATCGGCATCGGTTAATCGACCAAGAACCCCGCTTAATGTCGCCCAACTAATCTCCAAAACTCGCTGATCCCACTTTGGAAACGCCCGTCCCAAAAGCATCGAAACCGCAGGCTCAACCTCTTCTGGGCTTAATTGTTGCAGAAAAGCCGATGCATAATCAATCATGGCGAGACGTTTTTTGGTGGCTTCGAGTTTTTCGCAAAGTTCAGCCAACGCAGAGAATGCGGTCATGTGGGTCAAGATGATTTAACCAACATAAAGTCACATTCGTCGTTGGCATAAAGGTTTTCATGTAGAATAAAAAAGGAAAAACGTAGGACTAGAACGCTTCGGCCAGTTTTGCCTTCAGTTCCTTTATCTTCTTGTCTAATTCGGCCTCTTCCTTCTTTTTCTTCAACGCCCTATAACAGTCCCTTGCATATTCGAGCGCGCCAACCGCAAACCTGTCGAAACCCTTGCCTAGGGCTATGTCGGCGGATTTGAGGAACCGTTCTGCGGCGGTTTTGTAGTCTTTCATCATGAAGTCGCATTCGGCAGCTTTGAACATGGCGTACGAGGCGTCGAAAAAGTTGTTGGCTTTCACGTAAAGCTCTGAGGCTTCGAGGAATTTTTCTGAGGCTTCCTTAAACTGTCCCTTGTCGGCAAGCACTGTGCCTTCTTTATGGATCGTCACGGCGTCTTTTTTCTCGCTCAAGTCCATTCAACTCCTCGGGTTTAATCCGTAACAATCGCCTTATAATATTTTAACGTTTTTGCCCCGAAGCAGATGTGCGAGCAGAAAGGTTTTGTATCTAATCGCACCAAAAATACACTGCACCATTAGAAGGTGACGATAAGAATGCCCGAAAAAATCTGCGACGCACACGTGCATCTGGGCGAATCAGGACCGTGGCAGCCACATCACAAACCTGAAATTTTTATCGACGAGTTGATTCGGCTCTTCAACAAGTTCCAAGTCGAGAAAGCCATAGTCTTTCCCAACCCGAACCCGGGCGACAAGTACCCAGCCACAAACGACTACATTGCCCAGTGCGTAAGAAAAAACCCAAAACGCCTGATAGGCTTCGGTAGAACCGATCCGCGAAGAGGAAAAGAAGCCATAGACGAACTCGTCCGCATAAAAGAAAAACTCAACCTCGCCGGATTAAAACTGCATCCCATGGTGGAATGCTTCCGCCCGGACCATCCATTTTTCGCAAAGTTCTTCCAGAAAACCGCCGACCTCAACCTGCCCATCCTATTCCATACGGGCGACGGCTTCTCCTCTCCAGGACTTGCAGCGAAAATCGCCAAGAAATACCCAAAACTGCCTATCATCTTGGGGCATATGAACGAGGGCTGCGTCAACGTCATGCGGGACAGGGAGAACGTTTACGTGGAAACCTCTGGCACTATACCCGAGTTTGTTGAAATGTCCGTGGACATCGACGAAAACCGCGTCCTGTTCGGCTCAGACGTGCCCTATTTTCGTTACCCTGTGCAGATGGCAGTAGTTGAAGCCGCGGAGGTTTCGTCGAAAGTAAAACGCAAAGTCTTCCACGACAATCTTTTCAAACTTTTCAAATAATCGTGGCTTATCCTATGACCCTGGCCATCCAAAAAGCCACAATTACCAACCTGGAAACCCTCCACAAAATCGAACAACAATGCTTTACAAGAGAAGCGTTCTCGAAAAGTCAAATCGCATGGCTGCTCAAGTCGCCGACCTCGGTTAGTTTGCTGGCAAAATCAGACGACGAAATCGTGGGCTTCATCATAGGCTTAATCTACGACGACGAAGGAAAACGAGTCGGCCACGTCTTCACCATAGATGTCGCTCCAGCACATAGAAGAAAGGGTGTCGGCGAGAAGCTGTTGGAAAGCATGGAAAAAGAATTTGCAGGCTTGGGTGTTGCGGTTTCGTTTCTTGAGGTGCGGGTGGACAATGAGGCTGCTAAACAGCTTTACAAGAAACAGGGCTACGAGGAGGTCGAGGTGCTCAAGGACTTCTACTACCGAGGCGGACACGGCGTGAGGCTCAAGAAGAACCTGTCACTCAAACGACCATAGATACAGGTTCAACGTTTCTCTAAGCGCTCTCTTTAGTTTGGCGTCTGGGGTTTCAACGAGGACCAACTCGCCCGTAACATCGATGGGGCATCCCTGCAAAAGGTGACCTCCAAACGTGGCGCCTTGTTCGTTTGCCACTGCAATGTGCGCATGCACCACGAGTTCGCCGTCTTTCCGGCTAGAAACGTTACCCGCACAGCACACAATCTCCAGTGGACCGTTTATTCTGATTGGCTTGTAGTTTCTGTCTTTGTAGAAACCGACGACCGCTCTTTTCAGGGTGCCGATGAGGAAGAAGAAGCCGGCACTTATCTTGTTCTGTTCTGCTCGTTGTTTAATTGCGTTGAGAGCGTCTTCGTTTTCGTCGAGTCTGGCGAAGACGGTTCTCCCAACTTTAGACTCTGCCTGGTTCACGTTTCCACCCGCTGCCTTTTTCAGTAAACGTTTCTGGGCTAAAAACCTGCTGGAAAAACTGAGCCTGGTTGATGCTTCTGTATACACCACACGTTTTTGGACGGTTGGTGAAACATTAGAAGAGCCAGTATACTCTTATCACCAATATCACCAGAGTTTCACTAGTCTCCTTTTTCACATTGCTAAAATAGTGGGTTTAGCCTACACTAATTGCTTCAGACACATGCACTCGTGGCAAAGAAGCCCGAAACACGCCCCATCGGATCGGTTTTCTGAAAGCCTTAATCTGGTGAGGTTCATGGAGTTCGACTCTGAATGTGAATTCTGAAGAAGGATTGTGTCTTCATAACTCTTATGCAACCTCCAGGCTTTACTCGTGTGCCGATGTGAATTGAACGGCAAACAACTTTTCCTGGAAGAAGTGTATGAGAAGGTTGGCGACAAAGTCAGCAAACAAACGATCGAAGAAAAAGTCGACCAGTTCGCAAAAGACGGTGCTGTTTTCTTGTTCCTAGAGCTGATGCGATTGCGCCGAGAAATCGAAAAACTCAAGGACGCGATTGATTCTTTGACGAATGAGGCTTACTTGTACGCGAAACGTTAAGCACTAGTCTTCCATCTTTTTTCTCTTGACAAAATAGTAAAGCCCTAGCGACGTAGCGTAAATTCCCAACGCAAGAAATAGTATCAAGCCAAGGTTGATTTTCCAGAGCATCATACCCACCCCGCCTATTAGGCTAAGAATTACTCCAAGCGCCACGACCTTCAGCGGATTCCAGTCTTTAAAGCCCAAGTCCTAATCAACTCTTACTCTTATCGCCGCCTTTTTTCGAGAAGCTTCCGAATTATAACGTCGTAGCTTTCGCCCTTTTTACCCCGCTCCTTCAGAAGCTCAACAGTCTCCTTGGTTACGCGTATACTCGTGTAAGCGGGATTCTCTTTCTTCGGTTCAATAAGCTCGGTGCTCAACGTCGCATCACTCTGCATAAGTGTTATGCACTCTGCTTAAAAGCGTAGCGGTAACCCCGATAATGGAGGCCTCATTAAAATATACTGACGAAAATCTCCATGCATTGCAAAAAACCGCCAAAAACACCCGAAAACGCGCAGTGTGCGCAAATTGTACGCAAGTGTGCAGTTTGCGTCGGGGTGTGCAAAAATGTTTTTTGGGGGTACGTGTTTTTCTATCGACATGTGCAAGGGTCTAAACGCTTTTATAGAATTACGGAGTTGATTGAGTCTATGAGAATTCTCATTTTCACTGAAGGAACAATTCTAATTCACAGGAGTTGGGTTGGCGTTTCGCGGGAGGAGATTGTAAAGCAAGTCAAAAGCGGCGGTGGTCCTTGGCAGAACGACTTTGCAGGTTCCGTCCCGAAAGGAAATTGTGTCAAGAAAATTGCGGCTTGGAAAGAGCAGGGTGCGGTCATTTTGTATTTGACTTCCAGGAGGAAGACTGAAGAGATTCAAGCGATTAGAAATGTTCTGGAGGAGTATAATTTTCCCGAGGGTGAATTGTTCTTCAGGAGGGCGGGCGAAGAGTATAAGGATGTTGCTGAAAGAGCGTTGCCCGATGTTATCATTGAGGATGACTGCGAAAGCATCGGAGGAGAGAAAGAAATGACTTATCCGCACATCAAACAAGAACTGAAGGGTAAGATAAAGTCAATTGTGGTGAAAGAATTCGGCGGAATCGACCACTTGCCAGACAAAATTTCAGACCTACTAAAGTACTAACGCCCAGCCTTGCATCTTTTGCGTATACAGAAGCATCAACAAAACTTACAAAAATTCTCCATAATTTTCCAGACTCAACATTCACGAGTGGGTGCTTTTGCAGAAAAAAGCCTAGGTATACAGTTGCAAAGTTGTGTGTTGCGGAATTAAGTTTTAATTAGTTGCGTGTTCGTTTATGTAAGCGGGAACGTTCCAGTGAGCAAAATCAGCACGGCAGACTTGAAAAAGTGGCGGAGACGCGGGTTCTACAGCGAAGGCGCCTTGGTTAAGTTTCTACAAAAAAACAACTACCACGCCGTGCGCGTACCCGTCAGCAACCCCAGCCTGCACCCGTTGCCGGACGTGATTGCCCGAAGAGAGGAGCATGTTTACGCGTTTGAAGTTAAGAACGCGGGCTACTACGCCTACTTCCCCAAACAACAAATGGACAAGCTCTTCCGTTTCTTAGACGAACTCATCCCGCTTCCGAACACGCAAAAACACCCTGTCCTCGCGGCACACTTGGGCAAAAGGTGGGTTTTCAAGGAGTTGAAGTGGGAAGACTGGCAAAATGGAAACCTGCTCGAACAAGAACGCATACTAAAACGCGACAAGGGCAATTTCGATATTGAAGAGGGCGAAAAGAAAGCACGCTTGCACTCCCAAGAGTTGCGGGGACTGATATTTGAAAAAATGGGCGAACACTGGAACACCATAGCCAGCACCCATCCCACGGAGAGAGAAGCAGAGTTCATCCAGAAAGCCCTACCGAACTACGAAGTAACTCTTGATCTCTGCTGTGGCACTGGGCGTCATGCTGTTTTGCTGGCGAAGAAAGGCTGGAGCATAGTCGGCGCCGACCTATCAAAGACGCTCTTGAAAATAGCAAAGTCGAAAATGCGAAAAGAAGGCACCGATTTTCCCCTCGTCCAGTGCGAAATGCGGTATTTCCCTTTCAGAGAAGAAACCTTCTCGGCGGTGGTCAGCATGTTTACGAGTTTTGGATATCTGCCTACAGAAGAAGATGACCTGAACAGCTTTAAGGAAATCTCGCGTACGCTTAAGCCTCAAGGCGCCTTTCTCCTAGACGTAATCAACCGCGACTACCTACTGAAGGTGTTCAAAGAAAGCGACCTGGCCGACTTCGGCGGCTTCACTATGGAAGAAAAGCGCTGCCTGGACGAGCGCAAGATGAAAATAACTGGCGAATGGGTAGTCACAGACAAAAATACCGGCGAAAAACTGGTTTTGGAACATCAGCTGAGGCTTTACACGCCCGAAAAGCTTCATCGAATGCTCGCTCTCGAGGGGCTTCAACCGAAGGCGTCGTATGGCGGCTATGAAGGTGAAAATCTAACACCAGATTCGCCGAGACTGATTGTTTTGGCTGAAAAAACGTTATAAAAACAATCCGCCTATTCTCAACCATAGGTGTCAACTTGACCGCAGAAAAACAATTCACTCTGGAAGAATTGAAGCAGTACGACGGAAAAGACGGCAGACCCGCATACATCGCCTACAAAGGCAAAGTATACGACGTCTCAGAAAGCCTGCTCTGGCTGGAAGGCGAGCACCAAGCCCAACACATGGCGGGCAAGGACTTGACAGAAGAGATGAGCACGGCGCCGCACGGAGAAGAACTGTTGGAACGCGCCAAACTCGTCGGCATACTCGCCCCACAAACCCCTTAACGCCTCAACAAACCCACAACATGCCTAACCAGAACCTCAGCCACATCGACTCCCGAAGCCCGTCCAAGCCCTTGCCAACTAGGCGAACCGTTGACTTCCAACAAGACTGGCCCTTTTTTTGTTTCAAGCAAGTCCACGCCAGCATAAACTAAGCCCAAGGTTTTGGCTGCTTTTATTGCCATTTTTTCCATTCTTTTCGGCAATTGTAATGGTTTGGGTTTGTTTCCAAGGGCGATGTTGGTCTTCCAGCTGTCTTTTGATGCGATTCGGTACATGGAAGCCACGACTTTGTCTCCCACCACGAACGCGCGAACGTCTCGACGCGGGTTTTCCAAGTACTCCTGAACATAAAGGGGAACACCCAACTCTTCCAGCCTCCTGTAAGCGTTAAAGGCCAAGTCAGGACTGCCAAACCTCATAGCACCAAAGCCTAAAGACCCCGAAACAGGCTTGTACACTGTTTGCTTAAGGTTCCGGGTTTTTCTGTAAGCCCAGTGAGCGCTCTCGGTCACGTAGGTTTCCGGAACAGGAAACCCAGCCTTGGCCAGCGTAAAGAGGGTTGAGTATTTATCACGAACTTTTAGTAAAGACTCTGTCGGGTTAACTACAAAAGTGCCCGTTTCTTCCAAGTGCCGTATGAGCCCGATGCGTTTGATGATTTGCTCGTAAGAACCCGAGTCGAATGACCTCAAAAAACACACGTCAACATCCTTGACTTCACGGTAGCCAACCCAAAAACGGGAACCGCGGCTACTTACTGAAGCTGACATGTCTCTTACGCGGCCTAAAATTGTCTCACCGACCAGTCTCTTGCATGCGCTGTAGAGTTGTTTGTTATTTGCGTCGAAACTTCGCCCGATAACAACCAAAGCCCGCAACGCAGCACCACGAAATCAACCTCTTGCCATGGAGAATTTAACTTTTCCGCAACCCCCAACGAAAAAGGCATTGTGCTTAATTGCATATGACCGAATTATCATATTTTTGATTCTTTCGACGATGCACTGAAGTAACCGTCTCCGTTTTTTGACTGAAACTTGTCAATACGTGTCCACAAAAACTTTCCAAAGGGGCGATTTGCTAGAATTCTGTTAATTTTTTGCTTTCTATTTTTATGGTTGCCGAAAAATGTGTCAATAAATTGACGTGTGCGGGCAGTTCGTTTATAAAATTTTGCATTTGCAGAATGGAAACGATTGGGGTGTTGTTGTGGAATTTGAACGTGCCGGGGATGAGCGAGAGCACGACGGGGATGAGGGTGGCTTGATGCCATTTGTTAAGTTCTAAGGTGTCCACAAATCTTTCCAGTCCCTCCGCCAAGGCTTGGGTTCTCTCCGTCTGCGCTTCAGCCGCCTTCACAATCGACGCTCGGCTCCAGTGGTGCTGCCAATGCTTGCAGTCGATGCACGTTATGAGGGGTTGCTTGAACGCGAGAAGGTCGATTTCCCACCGTTTATCGTGGGTCTTGAAGTGAAAATTTCTCCTCACCCTGTAGCGGTCGTTTTCGAAGGCTGTTGCCGCCATGTTTTCGAATTCTTTCCACTCCAAGAATTTGCAGGCTCGTTCTATGTCTGCGCCCCGGTTGACTGCTTCTACGGCGAGGTGCAGTTTTTGGTTGGGTGCAATCTGGAGGAATTTTCCGTTCAGTTGAATAAAGCCTTTTGTGTCAAGTGCTCCGAGCAGTTCGTCTGCAACTGCGGTTGGCGTGTGGGCGTCTTTTGCAATCAGGTCTTTTTGTACTGGTCCGTTTTTTGCCAACTTGAGCACAGAGAGGATGATTTCGCGTTCGGTTTGCATCACTATTATGCTCGTATTAGGGGTTATTATGGGGTCTGCTTGTGTGCATTAAAATTAATATGTTTCACCCTCACTTAGTCTTGGAGACGACGCGTATGTCAGAAGACTATGAATCGAGAACGCCAAAGTCCAAAAGACTTTATGAAAGAGCGAAAAAAGTTTTTCCCGCAGGGGTTTCCTATTTTATTCGTTTTTTTGAGCCGTACCCGTTCTGCGTGACTCATGCCAAGGGGAGCAAAATCTTCGACGTCGACGGCAACACCTACATCGACTTTTGGATGGGACATTACACGCATATTCTGGGTCACAACCCCGTACCGATACGGAAGGCTGTGGCAAAACAACTGGAGCGAGGCATTCATTTGGGTGTTTGTCATGAGTCAGAAATCGCCTTGGCAGAGCAGGTTGTGAAGATGGTGCCGAGCGCTGAGATGGTGCGGTTTACCAATTCTGGCACCGAGGCTTCGATGTATGCGACTCGGCTTGCAAGGGCTTATAGCGGGAAGAGCAGGGTCGTGAAGTTTGAGGGATGCTGGCACGGCGGGTATGATGGTTTACAGGTGGCAGTTAAGCCGCCGATGGATGAGCCGGAGACAGGCGGAGTGCCACCCGAGATATTAAAGAATACCATAGTTGCGCCGTTCAACGACATCGAAACCACAAGGGAAAAAACGAAGAATCAGGAAATCGCCGCGTTCATCATCGAGCCCGTCCTAGGCGCTGGGGGCGGAATCTCGGCGGATAAAGAGTTTCTCAAAGAACTGAAGGAACTGTCTCAAGAGAAGGACGCGTTGCTGGTTTTTGACGAGGTCATAACAGGCTTCAGAATAGCGCCGGGTGGTGCTCAACAATTCTTCCGCATTACTCCTGATTTGACTATTCTGGGGAAAATCTTGGGTGGCGGCTTCCCAGTCGGCGCGGTTGCTGGCAAGAGAGAAGTGATGGAGCGGCTTGATGCAACGCTCTATGAAACGCCGGAACTGTGCTTTCACGGGGGGACCTTCAGCGGGAACCCAATTACCATGACTGCTGGCTTGACGATGCTGAAACAACTCGAAGACGGCGCAATAATCCGTCAACTGAACAAGCGATGCGGAAAACTTCGTCAACAGATTAGTGACATTTTCGAAAGAAAGGACATTGGCGTACAAGCCATGGGTGAGGGCTCTCTTTTCCAAACCCACTTTACAAGCGAAAAAATCAGAGACGTGCACGGCGTTTCCCGTGCAGACACACAAAAGCTCATTAACTATCACATGCACTTGATGATGAACGGCGTGTTCTTTTTGCCCGGAAAGCTGGGTGCATTAAGCAAAGCCCATAGCGAAGCAGATTTGGAAATATTACTGAGTGCAACAGAAAGCTACGCTCAAAAAACCGACGATAGCGCCATTCCTATGCGCCGTTTCGCACCCAAAGCATGAACAAAACAATTCCAGTGACTACAAAGATTAAGGATGCTTTCACAAAACGTTTCTCTACCCATATGTCTCTCCATCTATCCCTCAAATCGTCAGGCATCGGCCACGGATGCTGAGACATGGCAGCCCCGCCGCCTAGGGCCAGCATTATGCCCCCCGCCACGCAAAGCAATCCTTCCAAAAAGTAATAGTCACGTGGTTGCCAGCCGGGAATTTCGAATTCCGCACGCTCTCCCAAGAACGGAAACACGTAGAGGTTGAGCACCATGAGCACTGAAGACAGCGATACAATTCCCAGAAGCACTAGAAGAATCGAACGGACAATTTTTTTCGTGTTTTTGGTTAACATGACTACTGAGAAATGGCTGACGTTTCGAGTATAAATTTTTCGACCACCCGAACCGAGCTCCTTTGGACTGCAACCTTCTGCATCATAATTGACTGAGTTAAAGTTATATATGCGAACTGTGTTCTTGTCAAAATTCTAGGGGAGCTGGAAAGTTATCCGGCTGAGAGGACGACTAGCGTGTCGTCGACCCTTAGAACCTGATCCAGATAATGCTGGCGAAGGGAAAAACAATGAACAAAACCAACATCAAATCCTCAACCGTAATAATCGCGGAAATCACCATTTTTGTCGCCCTCGCAACCGCCCTAAGTTACATTAAACTGTTCGCTCTGCCCCAAGGAGGATCAGTGACTGCTGCATCCATGGTGCCCATTCTTTGGTTGGCATTGAGACGAGGCGCAAAAATAGGAATTTTCGCCGCTGCGGTTTATGGTCTTATACAGTTGATGCTTGAGCCTTTCATAGTTCATCCGGCTCAGGTGCTACTCGATTATCCAGTTGCCTTTGGCGCTCTTGGGCTGGCTGGATTCTTCCAGAAACGTCCGTTCTTAGGAGTCAACGTGGGCATTCTCGGTCGCTTCATTGCACATTTCGTTTCGGGCATAATTTTCTTTGCAAGCTACGCACCTGCGGGGATGCCGCCCGCTATTTACTCTGCAATCTACAACGGGAGCTATTTGCTGCCCGAGCTGGTGGTAAGCATTTACATAGCCTATCTTCTGCAGGAAAGCAAACTACTAAGAATCTATCTCTAAGAAAAGATTGAAGAACGTAGAAGTTGGAAAGTAATCGTTATGGGGAAACTTTCACAACGCGAACTTAAAGATGTGCTCAAATGCATAAAAAACCCCCCTAAAGTCGTTGTTCCGCCCATGGCGGGTTTTGATTCCGGCGTGCACGAAATAGGCGATGACATGCTTATGGTGGTCACCACAGACCCATGCTTGGGCGTTCCAACAGAATGGTTCGGATGGTTCCTGATTCACTATGCGGCTTCTGATTTGGCAGTTTTTGGCGCTAAAACCAAGTACGCCGCCATCAACCTCCTCGGTCCACTAAAAACAAGTGTGTCTGTCTTCAAAAAAATAATGCAGCAAACTTGCGAAACTGCGGACGAGTTGGGCGTAAGCATAATCACTGGGCACACAGGCACCTATGACGAATTGTCGACTGTTATTGGAACATGCACAACCTACGGCTTCATCCACAAAACAAACCTAATCACACCCGCAGGCGCCAAACCACAGGACCGCATAATCTGCATAAAGCCCATCGGCTATGAGACACTCGTAAACTTCGCTCTTACTCACAAGAAACAAGCAGAGAAACTGTTCGGCGCCAAACAAGCAAACAACTTCGCATCCCAAATAAAAACGCAAACATGCGTACATGAAGCACTTTTGCTGGCTGAAATCGGCGGAATCCACGCCATGCACGATGCGACAGAAGGCGGTTTTGTGGCAGCGTTAAACGAAATCGCCGACGCCTCAAACCTCGGATTCAAAGTAAACTATACCAAACTGCCAATCCCGAAGGAACTGCAGACATTAGCGAAACACTTCGGGCTTTCTAGAAAACAATTAATTTCCACGTCTTCCACGGGCACACTACTCGCCGCTGTTCCGCCCGAAAAAGAAGATGAAATAATGAAAGCGTTGTCCAAACGAAAGATAACTGCAAAAACGATTGGAGTTTTCACTAAAAACAAGGCTAGAACCATAGAATACCATGGGAAAAAGGAGAGGTTTCCTGCTGAGCCCGACGACCCTTACAGTAGAATAGTGAGCGCCTAGCAATTCTTAAAGAAAAAGTTCCTTCTCCTTTGGTCTTATCAGGTCGGTGGCTCTTGCGGTTTCGGATTTCGGGTACGCGTAGCCTCTTATTATGGCGACGGGTATGGCTTCGTTTGCTTGGCCGATTACGAGTTCGGCGGCTGAAGAGAGTTCGTCGGCGACTGCAGTCCGTTTTATGCGCAGAACATAGCCGTAAAGGTCTTTTTCGCCTCGGCGGTCGCGGATGGGATTAAGTCCCGAAACACCTACGGCCACGTTAATCTCGCCGTCTCGCAATGGGCGTCCGTGGGTATCAGAAATTATCACCGCAACTTTTTTGCCTGTTAGGGTTTTGATTTTTCGTCTAATCCGCGCTGCCGACCTGTCAGGGTTTTTTGGCAGTAGCGCCACGTTTCTTTCGCCGGGCACGTTTGACCTGTCGACGCCGCTGTTGGCGCAGAAGAAACCGTGCTTGGTTTCGGTGATTAGGCTGTTGTTTCCCATGCGGACGATGCTTTTTGCCTCGTTTAAGACGACTTCAACGATGGCGGGGTCTTTATCGGTTTGTTTGGCGATTTTTTCCGCGAACTTTGACGGCTTGACGGTGTCGAGGTTTACGATTGCGCCTTCGGCTTTTGAGACCGCAACGTGCGTGATAACAATAACATCGTTGTCCAGAAGCGGAATTCCCTGTTTCTCGGCGGCTCCGCTTATCATCTTGGCAAGGTTGTCGCCTTTTTTGATGAGCGGCAGCTTTTGTATGGGGATTATTTTGATGTGTTCAACCATTTTTCTTACCGTCCCTCGTTGGCTTTTTTCGTGGTGTTTAGGCTACTTTTGGGCTTTTAAAAGAGTTTCTGCTCGTTTCAGGTCGGCTAGCGTGTTGACGTTGAAAAAAGTGAGCAACTTTGGGTCCAGCTGCTCCAACACCAGAGTAGACATGTACCTGACGTTGTGCATGTTGGCTATCATGGCTCTCATGTCCATTTTTCCTTCTTCCAACGCTCTTTTCGTCGCCGCGAGCGCGGTTTTTGTGTGATAAGCCGCTTGCAGTGGTTCTATGCGGCAGTCTGGCCATCGTGGAATTGAGGCTGCTTTGTGGATGCATGTGTCGAGGAGGAGCCATGCGATTTCTGCATTGACAAACGGCGTGTCGCAAGAAAGCAAGAGCGCGTACTCGTTTTTTGCGTGGTTAAAGCCCGTGTACGCGCCGGCGAGCGGGGTCTGGACGTGGTATTCGTCTACTACTACTTTCGTCCTTTGCTTGACTGTGTTTTCGAGACTGTTTCTTTGTTCTTCCCTGCTTATCACGACGATTTGCTCGTCAACGACGTGGGCAACTCTGTCCAGAACGTGAAGAACAAGCGGCTTGTTTCCAAGCTGCAGCAGAGCTTTGTCTTGGCCGAGTCTTTTGGATAAGCCTCCGACGAGAACGATTGCAGAGTACTCCAAACGCTAAACCTTCGCAGGACTATTGTTGCGAGCCTTAAGTAAACCATGAACATAAGTCTTACTGCGCCAAGTCTACTTCGACAATTGATTTATTAATCTAATCATTGTAGTAGGCTATTTCTCAAAAATGTCAAAAACAAAGTGTGGAGCAAGGTGTGAAATTTGGCTAGGAAAACCGATGTGTTGCGTCAGAAATATGAAAGACTCATCGAGAAGAACAAGGAAGTTATCCTCGCAAAAACGTTGTACAATCTCGTCGAGTGGGACATGGAGACGAAGATGCCCCCAAAAGCCGTCAACCTGCGCAGCCAGCAGCTAGCCATGCTAAGCCAATTTGACCACAAATTGAGCACAGACTCTGAAATCGGCGACTTGCTAGACAAGATTCAGCGCCACCCAGATTACGACTCCCTCGGCGAGGTTGAAAAACGCAACGTGCACTTGATAAAGAAAAACTACGACGAAATGACAAAACTCCCCGAAAAACTGGTCACAGAGACAACCAGGCAAACAGCAATCACTGTGAACGTTTGGAAAAGAGCCAAAGCCGCCAAGAACTTTGCAGTGTTCAAGCCCGAACTGGAAAAGCTCGTCGAACTGAAAAAGAAGAATGCAGAGATTCTGATGGGCGTGAAAGGCACGGCGACGCCCTACGATGCTCTTTTGGACATGTACGAGCCGTCGATGAGTTCGGCTATGATTACACGACTTTTTAACGAGTTGCGGGCGGGATTGATTTCGATAATGAAGAAGTGTTTGGCTTCGTCAAAGCAGCCGGACGAGTCTTTTCTTGGACGCAAGGTTCCTACAGATGTTCAACGAAAGATTTCCAATTCTCTCGCCAAGCTCATTGGCTACGACGTGGAGTCTCCAAACGCTGGCGGAAGAATCGACGAGACTGAACATCCTTTCACCAGCGGTTATTATGATGATGTGCGGATTACGACGCATTATTTTGAGGACAATTTCGCCTCATCTCTCTTCTCCGTACTGCACGAAGGCGGACACGCCATGTACGACCAATACCTAAGACCCGAATGGATATACCAGCCTGTGGGCAACAGCTCTTCCATTGGTTTTCATGAATCTCAATCGCGGTTCGTGGAAAACGTTTTCGGGCGTTCACGCGAATTTTGGAGCTTCTATCTACCAGAACTGAAAAAATTGACGGGCAACATTTTCTCCGACATTACACTGGACAAGTTTGTACATGCAGTTAACGCAGTTAAGCCGTCGAAAATACGCGTCGAGGCAGACGAGGTCACTTATTGCCTGCACGTCATCGTACGGTTCAACATCGAGCGCGACCTGTTCGCTGACAAGATTTCTGTGTCGGAACTGCCCGAAGTCTGGAATCAACAGTACATGGATTATTTGGGCGTGAAAATCGAGAACAACTCCGAAGGCGTAATGCAAGACACCCATTGGGGCGTAGGATATTTCGGCTATTTTCCAACTTATGCTCTGGGCAACATCTACGGTGGACAACTCCTCGCAATAATGAAGAAGGACATGCTCAACTGGAAACAACAAATAGCAAAAGGCAATTTCCAGCCAGTTAGACAATGGCTCACCAAAAACGTGCACAGCTACGGAAGCCTTTACGACCCGCCGGGTCTCATTGAGAAAATCACGGGCGAAGAAATCAACGTAAAGCATTACTTGGATTACCTTGATGAAAAATACGCCGTTCTTTATGGATATTAAAACCGATAAAAACGGGTTCGCATGTTGAAGCTTACTCAATCAGTCTACTTTAACCCGCGGGAAGCTGGAGCGAGCAACAACGGCTTAATCGTGAGAACCAATGATGTTGTTTTTGTTGACACTTCAGAATGGCTGAAGACAACGGAGCAGGACCTAAAATTCGTGGAAGAAAATATTAGAAAACCAGTCCGGTTTCTTGTCAATACCCACTTCCACTCAGACCACACGTTCGGAAACCAACTATTCGACTGTGATATCATTGCAAGTCACAGAGCACCGGAACTGATTAAACAGAACGAGAAAGAATTGCCTAGATGGCTTCGAGAAGAAAAAGAGCCAGAAACGTTGGAAAACCTCCGCGCCGTCAAAATCACGTACCCAACAATATTAGTCAAAGACACGCTGCGGCTAGAAGACTCAATCCTTATGATAGAATTGACCCGTCTGGGCGGCCATACGTCCGACTCCCTCGTAGTGCACATACCGGAAGAGAAAGTCGCGTTTACGGGTGACCTAATCTTCGAAGGAAGCCACCCCTTCATGGTAGGCTCAGACATAGACGAATGGCTCAAAGCGTTAGATTGGCTCAAAAAAAGCGGCGCAAGACTTCTTCTTCCCGGGCACGGAAAGCCATGCGGCACCAAAGAACTAGAGTCCATGCGCCATTATCTTTTCCAGTTCAAAACAAACCTCAAACACTTAAAAGCCAGCGGAACACCAGCCGACGAAATCGCCAAGAATCCCCACATGCTACAACTTCCCAAACTGGACAAACCGCAACGCATGGAAAGAAACATCTTGTACCAATACGACAAAGTCTAAACTCACACCCGCAACATTCTACTATGCAAAAACGATACTAGACTAGGGGGGAGCGTGTGTGTTCCTTCTCCGAGCCTAAAAGTGACGATAGTCGACCTTCCGCAAAAACCTTGGTTCGAGCGTGCGTACTTATTAATTCTAAATTCATAAAACTTATTCAGTTTAATCGTCTCTTTTTCTCGTGGGATGGTACGCACACCATAGCGATTGCAGGCAGGGGTTACTAGGTGAACTGGACTGACCGATTTCTACTCGGTGCGTGCGTAGCACTGATGATCGTGTATGGTTTAGTCGTAACTAGCTATGTCGTCTATGATGCTCGCAGAGGGGTAGAAGTATACCAGAGACATATTTTCGCCTTTACTGAGGAAGGGAGGGTGAGCATAGTTTACGTTGCGGCCAATCAGACTTCGCAAGAAATTTATTGCAAGCTCCGCAACGATGGACCGAATTGGTCGACACTGACTGAATTAAGGGTGAACGGCACGCGCGTCGATACTGGGGGTTCATTGCCGTTGAATTTTGAACGCTTGTTA
>Ga0315314_1001484_pt1 | contig 21145 bp, 20 predicted proteins | sample TDP9_MG_FD_203631 | JGI IMG/M metagenome (GOLD analysis project Ga0315314, IMG submission 203631) | Freshwater sediment microbial communities from Lake Towuti, South Sulawesi, Indonesia - TDP9 | ecosystem: Environmental > Aquatic > Freshwater > Lake > Sediment | place: Indonesia: South Sulawesi... | reverse complement strand
CCTCCGAGTTCCGTTGACTTCAGTTCCTCCAATTCGCGGCGGACCGAGTCTATCATGCGCCTCTGGTCGTCAAGGCGTTTGACGATTCCCATGACCGTCCATTCGCCGAGGTCAGGTGGCCTAGAGTGATTGGTCCTTCGTTGTGGCTCCGTCAAGTTCCGACTACTCCATCGTCATGATGGTTTGTGAGAGCGTATATCTACGTTTTTAACAGCGACCTTGAATGTTCTGATTCGCAAATGGCTGGGGCAAGCATTGGAAAAGATCGGCGCCAAGCTTCACTTCAAGGGGATCGTACAGGGAGTTGGCTTTAGGCCCTTTCTCTATAACTTGGCGTCCTCGCATGGGATGGTCGGCTATGTCCGTAATACGGGCGACGCTGGCGTCGAAGTTTACATCGAGGGACATCGCCCCAGAGTAGATGATTTCACTAGTGAATTGAAGACGAGATCCCCGCCTGTGTGCGAAGTGAAAGACATACAGGTGGAGCTAACGAACTTCTCAGGGAAATTCCGGAACTTCACGATCTATGCTAGCGATCAACGACGATCCACTTCCAACTCGATGATACCCCCCGACATTGGAATCTGTGAACGATGCTCAGCTGACATCCTCAACCAGAAGTCACGGTGGCACTTGTATCCGTTCACATGTTGCGCTTCATGTGGCCCAAGGTTCACCGCTGTGTTCGACCTTCCCTACGATAGAAACCGAACCAACATGGTGAACTATCCGCTCTGCCCGAAATGTCACGAAGAGTACGAAGATAGTCGAGATAGACGGTTCCATGCACAGGGAATCTGTTGCGTGAACTGCGGCCCAAAAATGAAATTCTATGATAGCAGGGGGCGCATCATTGAGGAAGGCCAAGCTCTCGAGGAAGCAGCGCGCCTCATTGGCGAAGGCGCAGTCATAGGAGTGAAGGGAATAGGCGGAATCCATATCGCAGCGTCCGCGGCTCAAGACGAACCTCTCCTTAGGATCCGTACGCGAAAGAGGAAACCCTTCGAACCGTTCGCCGTGATGTCGAGAGATATCGACAATGTACGTAAGTTCGCCCATGTTTCGAATCTTGAAGCTCAACTCTTGCAGGACTGGCGAAGGCCGATAGTCGCGCTGAAGAAATTACCGGACAGAGTTCTCTCCGATTTGGTGGCGCCGGGCCTAGATACGGTTGGCGTTATGTTGCCCTACACTGGGATCCATCTCCTTCTAACCAAACATTGCCGAGAGACTGCTCTTGTGATGACGAGCGGAAACATTTCGGGGCTACCTATGGCAATCGTCAACGATGAAGGATTTCAACAACTCTCGGACGTGGTCAACTACTTTCTGTTGCATGATCGTACGATCGCCTCACGCTGTGATGATTCTGTCGTCAGAGTCTTGGGGAACACTCCCACACTGATTCGACGATCGAGAGGGTTCGTCCCGACGCCGATCGAGGTACCTGTGACAGCTAGGCACGATGTGATAGGTGTGGGCGCCGAGTTGAGAACTGTTGGAAGTCTTCTCCACGGAAATCAGTGCTATCTTACGCAGCACATCGGCGACGTGGATGATCTCGAAACATTGGTTTTCCTTCAGGACGCCCTGCAGCACACGTTAGGACTGGCCGGGCTGTCGCGTGAGGGCCTGGCTGTCGCTCACGATGCACATCCGAGATATCTGACATCGAGATTGGCGAGGGATTTGTCTGACGAATGGAATGGCACAGCGATATCCGTTCAGCATCACCACGCTCACACAGCATCCTTGATGGCCGACAACGCTACGCCGGCGGATGAATGCATAGTTGCAATAGCGGTGGACGGTGTTGGATTCGGTACGGATGGCGACGTTTGGGGTGGAGAAGTCTTGGTTGGTTCGTACAGAGAGTTTGAACGAGTGGGACACCTGGCTAGGCAGCCCATGCCGGGCGGAGACATCTGCACGATCTTTCCATTGAGGATGTGCGCCGCAATCCTTGCGAAGCATCTTCATGATGACAGAGTGAGGTCAATCCTTCTCTCCAAGAGTGGGTCCGGGAGCTTGGCAGAGGCGGACCTTGATAGAATTGAGACACAACTCAAGAGTGGTGTTGCCTTGAGTTGGACATCGAGTGCAGGAAGGGTGCTCGACGCGATGGCTGCAGGATCAGGCATCTGCTTTGAAAGAACCTACGAGGGTGAACCTGCTATGAGATTGGAGGCGGCCGCTGCAGAGGGGAAAGCCACAACACTACTCCAAGAAGATGATTTGGTAATTCGCCAAGCTGGCATCTGGGTTGTTGATACGACTAGGCTGCTACTTGAAGCACTTCTAGCTGAGAGGAGGATCCCAGTTCCAGATGCTTGCGCATCTTTCCAGTACACTTTGGCGAAGGCTTTGGCTCACATCGCAACAGAGGTCGCGAAAGAGAGGAACATTGCTAAGGTTGGCATAACGGGAGGAGTGGCCATGAACGCTGCCATAGTGGAGACAACTCGGAGATACGTTGAGAAAGAGGGGTTGGTGTTCCTCCAACATAGGAGGGTGCCTCCAGGCGACGGCGGGGTGTCCTTAGGGCAGGCAGTGGTGGCTGCCTCAGGCCTGTGACATCACGAGTATCACAATCCCTTTCGCCAAGCTCCCTGTACCAGACCCTTGATTCCCTTTTCAAGTTCCTCCGCAATGAGCTTCATGACTCTAAGCTCCTCGTCTGTGGTTGTCTGCGGTGAGATCCTTCGCTGATCCATATATGTCCTGACTCTGCCCGCTATCTCAAGGAAGGAGGTGAGTTCAGGAGTGTCGAAGAGGCCAACGTAACCGAGGAGAAGGATCGTGTAGATCGAGGCAACTATGTTATCTCTGGCTTGGGTCACGGTCCTATTGAATGCCCCCCGAGTCAAATTGGGCCTTCCATGTCGAAGTTTGGCTTTTTCTTGTCCCGAAAGACACCTGCCAGCCAGTTCTTCTCCTAACAGAGAAATCAGAAGGCTTTCAAACTGCGTTTTTGTTAAATTCGAATGTTCGAGCAGAATCTTGACAATTTGATCTTGGAACGTTCCTTTGAGAGGCTGCATGGCGGTGACTTGAGAGGTCATCAGGGTAGATCATCCCGGGATACGGATTTGTATCCGGTGGGGCTTAAGCAGTCTTGATCCCGGTGTCCCAAAGCGTTCTGCGAAACTTGAGGCAAGTAGACAGCTTCTTGCAGCTTGTCAGAGGAGATTGGTGGCTTAGCGCTCTTAGGAGCAGGGTCTCCCCCCCCTAGGTACACCGTATACCATATATGAACGCTTACACCATATACCGTATACCGTTGGAAAGAGAGATGACTCAAAGATGCACGCCTGTAATCGCATTTGGAAACCAGAAAGGCGGCACCGCGAAGACAACCACAACCATCAATATTGGTCCGTGCTTAGCCGACGAAGGACGCAAGACATTGATCTGCGACTTGGATCCTCAGGGAAGTTGCAGTCTGGGCCTCGGCATCGACAGTTACGGGCTTAAGCATACAATGTATGATGTGCTCTGCAAAGACGGCAATGTTGGCGACGCAATAGTCCCAACAGAGATACAGAATCTCTGGCTCTTGCCTGCTAACATAGAGTTAGCTGCTGCCGAGTTTGAGCTTATCTCAGCCCTCAGACGGGAGGAGATCTTCAAGCAGAAGGTTGCACCGATCATCGGAGACTACGATTTCATCTTGTTGGATCTGCCTCCTTCGTTGGGAATACTAACGATCAACGGCTTGGCGGTTTCAACGCATTTGATCATTCCAATTGAAACGGAGTTCTATCCCATGGCCGGTGTCAAGATGATGTTGCAGCTACGCGACTTAGTTACGAACCGGCTTGGCCACAGCCTAGAGACAAAGTTCCTTCTGACGAAGTTCGACGCTAGGACCAGGCTAAGCTCAGAGGTGGCAGACATGATACGTCAAAACTTCAAGGAACAAGTCTTCAGGACAGTCATTCCGCGAGCGGTGAAGGTTGCAGAAGCGCCCTCGCATGGGAAGCCAGTCACGCTATACGCCCCGGAATCGCCGGCGAGCATTGCATACAGAATGCTCGTCAAGGAGGAGATACTGCAACTTGTCCAGTGAGAGAGAACGGCTTGGACGAGTCGCTAAGAGCCTCTTCGCTGAAGCTCCGGCTCAGCCGAAGCCGACAGAGCCCCAACCAGTTCAACCTGCACCGGATGCTGAAATCTGGAGGGAAGCCGTCAGAATTGCCGAAGAGGAGCCTCGCGTGACTTTTGTCAGTAGTAGAGTTAAGGCAATCTTGGTATACCTGCGTAAGACAGTACCGGACGTCAGTGTCTCAAAGGTCATAGCGCAAATTGCTGAAGATGCCGTCAAACAGAAGTATCCGGAACTGTGGCAACGACTGAGTTAACGATGAGCGCAGTTCAAACTGTCACAACTGCCAACTGTAGTGTTTCCCGCTTACGCTCGGACTCTAGATGGTTGCCGCCTTTTCGTACAGCCGTTTGAGTAGGTCTGGCCGGAGGTCACGAAGCGTTGGGAGGAACGTACGCACCCGTCTAAGGTCACCGTAGTCGACCTGCGCGACCACAAGATCCTCCAGATCGTACTTTGCCTTTGCCAGCACTTCGCCATTGGGGTTCAAGAGACGACTGCCACCCCAGAACTGGAGTCCATCTTCGATCCCAACCCTGTTCACGAACGCGAGGAAGACAGAATTCTCCATTGCACGTGCCTTTGTGAAAGTCTCGAAATAGTCTTTCCGGACTCCGGGGGAGACAGATATGCAGACAACTAGTTCCGTTCCTTCCGCTGCGAGGACGCGAACGATTTCCGGGAAGAACAGGTCATAGCAGATGGTTAGACCGATCTTGCCAATGGGCGTGCTGACAACAGTTGGCTCGTATCCTGGACGGAAGTACCTCTTCTCTTCGAAGACGGTTGCCGTAGGGAGGTGCATTTTCCTATAGCGACCGAGGAAACCTGTCGTCCCGATCAAGATACATGAATTGTAGATGATCCCCTCAGCGGCCGCCTGCTCCGGCATGCCGAAGATGATGTGGACGCCATTATCCCGGGCAATGTTCTCGATGGCTTTGACGGAAGGTCCGTCGACAGGTTCCGCGAGATTGTAGAACAAGTCTCTGCAGGCGTATCCTGTGAGAGACAGTTCCGGGAAGATCACCAAGTCAGCTTCATGCTGCCGGGTCCTCTCTACCCACTCCTTCATGACTCTGATGTTGTGCTCCTTATCGCAGCGCTTAGGCGAGAATTGCACAAGGGCTACAGAGATCTTGACCATCTTATCCCTCATTCCCCGAGTCTGCGAAACTTCCTCTCAACTTAAATGTGTTGTTAGCTGGTGCGCGGCGCCACTCGACAGGAAGCACATATATGAGTGGCCGCGAGAGCCAATCGCAGGGATCCTCCATGAAGTTGACACCCGAGGTCTTGAGGATAGACCCGTCACAGATCGAAAGTAGAGTCACGGGCTTCGTGAGAGACTACATTACTCAAACGGGGGCGCCAGGAGTTGTTCTCGGAATCAGCGGAGGAATCGACAGTGCGACTGCTAGCGCGGTCTGTGCCAAAGCGATTGGCGGCACAAGAGTTCTTGGATTGAATATGCCTGAGGCCGAAACATGGAATGAGACCGAGATCCAAGACGCGCAGCTAGTTGCCAAGATGTTTGGAATAGATCTGGTGACCATAGACATATCAGATATGATAAGAACGTTCTCTCAGAAGGTCCCGGTCTTTGATACCAAGGATCGTCTGTCGAATGGAAATGCCAAGGCTCGCATGAGGATGGTTGTACTCTACTACTATGCGAACAGGATGAAGCGACTCGTCGTCGGCTCATCGGACAAGAGCGAAGTCATGCTAGGGTACTTCACTAAATGGGGTGACAATTCCACAGACATTTTGCCGCTTGGTGACCTTTACAAGACTCAGGTACGTCAGCTGGCTACTCATCTCAACCTTCCGTCGAGGCTGGTTGAGAAGCCGCCGACACCGAATCTTTGGCGTGGACAAACTGCCAAAGACGAACTAGGGCTAGACTACGATCTGTTGGACTTAGTTCTCTACGGCTTGGAACATTTCATGGATGTGGAAGAGATAGCTCAAGACTTGGGTCTACCAATTGAGATTGTGAAAGGGATCGAGGCTCGGTGGCTAGGGTCAGAGCATAAGCGAAGGGCCCCGCTCACTGTGAAACTCGGATACAGATCTGTGGGTCATGATTTTCGTCTTCCATATAATGTCTGAACGAGAACCAGATTGAGACACCTCTTGGAAGGTTGAAATAGAACGGTAAGAAAGGGTCCACCAATCAATGAGGGTGCATTAGGTGGGACGTCGACGGCGGCGCGTAGTAAAGATAGTCAAGAAGAAGCTGCCAACAGTCTTCTCATGCCCCAGCTGCGGAGAGGAATCCATCAAAGTAGCACTAAGCAGGGCCAGCCATCACGCAACAGTTCAATGCGCAGGATGTGGACTCAAAGAAGAGATCGAAGCTTCCCCAGCGGACCAAGTGGTTGATGTCTACTGCAAGTTTACTGATAAGTTCTACGGCGGAGTCAGTCAGACACTGAAACAGGAGCACGCGCCTGTAGAAGAGGTCACAGGGACGCAGACACAGGTCGAGATTCGAGAGGAATCCGAGGAAAAGAACCGCACCGTGGAGAAAGATACATCTGCGCAGTTAGTCTCCGATTCGTCTGAAGGGGAGCCTGAAGTTAATGAAGCATCAGACGAACCTGCTGAGGGGCCCGAGCAGGCTGCAAATGAAGAATTGCAGGGCGAGCAAAGCCCTCCCTAAACGTTTCAATCAGAATTATAACCTCCTCTTGAGGCAATAATCTCAAGTGAGACGTCCTAGTTGATGCTTCGTTGAACGATTCGTCATACATTCGTGAGATTCAGCGCAGGTTTAGGGACACATACTCACTCGCGGAACAGGCGCGATCCAAGGGCATAGATCCTTCTCCTAAGCCAGAATCAGCCGTCACCAGTGACGTAGCAGAAAGAGTCGAAAAATCCGTTGGGCCAGAAGGGGTGGCAACACGCATCCGAGAACTCACACGGACCATGCCTCGGGAAGAGGTCGCGTTCAAGATAGCTGAAGAGATAGTTCTCGGAAAGTTTGGCATTGGCGGAGAGGAAGCCGGGGAGAACGCAATCCGTACTGCCCTATCAATCCTCGATGAAGGAAGAACTGTGGCCCCGATTCAGGGAGTGACAGGAATTAGGGTCAAGACGAACCCTGACAGATCCAAGTACTTGGCCGTGTACTTCGCCGGGCCGATTAGGTCCGCCGGCGGCACCGAGATGGGACTTACACTTGTGGTGTCAGACTATGTACGAAAGATGATGGGCCTCGACCGTTACAAGGCAACGGAAGAGGAAGCAAGAAGATTTCTCGAGGAGATTCGGCTGCATGAACGCGAATTGACCCGTTTCCAATTCCGAGTATCTGACGCGGAGCTACTGAGTGTGTTCACGCGTCTTCCCGTAGAGGCGACGGGGGTTGAGACAGACCCGGTTGAGGTTGTTTCATTCAGGAATTTGCCACGTATTGAGACCAACAGAGTGAGGGGGGGCGCACTGAGAGTCGTGAATGACGGGCTGATAGGTCGAGGCCAGAAAGTCATCAGAATCATCGAGAAGATAGGAATAACCGGCTGGGACTGGCTCAAGGAGATTCGCAGTGCACCCACGGAAGAAGAGGAAGCACGCAACTCCATGTTCATGGACGATGTCATCGCAGGACGTCCGATCTTCTGCTTTCCAAACACGCAAGGAGGTTTCAGGCTGCGGTACGGGCGAAGCAGGAATACGGGACTTGCAGCACTTGGTATGCATCCGGCTACCATGAGGGTTCTAAGGGATTTCGTTGCAACGGGGACACAGCTTCGAATAGAGGCACCGGGCAAGGCTGGAGTCGTGGCCCCCGTGGAGTCAATCGAACCCTCAATTGTGAAGCTGAAGGATGGGTCGGTTGTTCGCGTGGAGACCGTACAGCAAGCTGCTGAGCTGGCAAAATCGATTCAACAGGTGCTGTTTGTAGGGGACTTGCTCGTGGCGTTTGGCGAGTTCTTGGAGAACAACAGACCTTTGCTCCCTTCAGGGTTTGTCGAGGAATGGTGGGCGAAACTCCTTGAGAAGGAACTCCATGGCAATAACATTGATGCGTCTGCGCTCGTGCAGGCCGGATTGTCTCACGAGCGGTTATACGAGATTCTTGCGAACCCTTTGATTCAGTTTCCCTCGGAGAAAGAGGCTCTTTCTATATCGAAGCTGTTCGGTGTTCCCTTGCACCCTCGCTTCACATATTTCTGGGAGGGGCTCTCCTTCGATGATCTAGGCCACTTACGTGACGCTTTCTCTTGCAGTGAGGCGCAGCCTAGTGCCGAGAAGGCTGTGAGCGCCTTACCCAACACTCTGAGGCTTAAGGGAATACTTGAGGCTCTTGCTGTTCCACACACGATGAAGGATGGGGGAATAGAGGTACCTGAAGATCACAGGTCGGTTCTGAAATCTTGCCTAGGCATGGAGAATCTTAACGTTCCGTTGAATCCTGAGTTCTCTGTATTGGATAATATCTTCCAAATATCTGGTTTGAGGGTGCGCAGGAAGGTTGGATCGTATGTCGGTGCAAGGATGGGGAGGCCGGAAAAGGCGAAGAAGAGAGAGATGAAGCCTACAGTCCACTGTCTCTTTCCGGTTGGCTTGCACGGCGGGCCTCGTCGCAACATAGTGGAAGCTGCCAGAGCCAACAGGCTGATTACCGTTGAGGTGACGAAGCGAAGATGTCCTTCATGCCGAATGGTGACACACCAAACCATCTGCAGCAAGTGTGGCAACTCGACAATCATTGAATATGTCTGCCACAGGTGTGGAAGACCGGTTCCTAGCAACAAATGCCCTTCATGCAAGATCGACGCGGCATGTTATGAGTCGAGGTCAATTGATGTTGGGGAGCTTTTCCGTTCTGCATGTGCGCACGTAGGTGTCGATCGGGCACCGGACCTTGTGAAGGGTGTAAAGGGGCTTACAAGTGAGGGGAGAACCCCTGAACCCATTGAGAAAGGAATCCTGAGAGCGAAGTTCGGACTCTCAATGTTCAAGGACGGAACTATCAGGTTTGATGCCACGAATGCGCCTCTCACGCATTTCAAGGGTAGTGAGGTCGGAGTTGGAATTGAGAAGCTCAGAGAACTTGGCTACGGCGCGGACTTCAGGCAGAGGCCGCTTGTTGATGGAGATCAACTATGCGAACTCAAAATGCAGGACATCGTGGTTCCGGAGCATTGTGCGGAGTATTTGGTATGCGTGGCAAAGTTCGTAGATGAGCTATTGCAGAAGCTCTATGGCTTGCCGTCGTACTACAACGCAAGGACAAAAGATGATTTGGTGGGGCACCTTGTATTCGGAATGTCGCCTCACACCTCTGTCGGCGTTGTGGGAAGGATAGTCGGGTTTACCAAGGCCAGTGTTTGCTTCGCGCATCCTCTATGGCATGCCGCCAAGAGAAGAGACTGCGACGGAGATGAGGACGCGATAATGCTTGCACTGGACGTTCTGCTCAACTTCTCTAGGGCATACTTGCCAGCTAGGATTGGGGGATTGATGGATGCTCCTCTCTTGCTGACAGTCGCACTAAATCCCGCCGAGGTTGCCAGACAGGCATTCAACATGGAGGTTGTTGAGGGCCTTCCTCTAGAGTTTTTTGAGCAGGCGGCTCGTCAGACCGATCCGAAACTCCTTCAAGACATTATCGAGACGGTGTCGCAGCGCCTTGAGGTGGGAGGATTCGGAAGTGAGGTCCCACTTGAAGGGTTCGGCTTTACGCATTATGTGAGCGATCTGAACGTGGGAAATCTAGAGAGCCAATACAAGAGGTTAGGAACGATGCTCGAAAAGGTTCAGGAACAGATGCAGCTTGCCGAATCAATAGTTGCGGTAAAGGCTACGGAGGTCGCTAGGCGAGTGCTCTCAACACATTTGATGCGTGACGTTACGGGCAACCTGAAGGCGTTCTCAACGCAGAAATTCAGATGTACGAAGTGCAACACCAAGTTCAGGCGCATCCCACTGAAGGGGGTATGCCAGCGATGCGGAGGTAAGTTGGCCCTTACGGTCCATAGAGGAACGATAGAGAAATACATAGAGGTCGCGCGGGACATCATTAAGCGATACGACCTTGGAAAATATCACGAAGAGCGGCTTCAGCTCATAGAAGATGAAATAGAGTCGCTATTCGTTGAAGAGGATGGGAAGAAGCAGAAGGTGTTGGGCGAGTTCATGTAGTGGTGAATTATGCCCAAGATTGTGTATCACCCTAAGGCGCGTCTGACAGTAGTGCGGAATGTGAAGGCGGGTCTCATTTCCAGGACCAAGATCATATCCTCGATAGAGGATGGCGCGAGAACTGTGGCCGAGATTTCTAAGCGATGCGCGCTCAGCTATGGATGCGTGGCACACCACCTTCGTCTTCTTAGAAAGGAGAAGATAACCGTTCGATCGAGAGGCAAGCGAGGGTACACGTGGATGTTGACCGAGTTCGGTCAGCAGAAGCTTCAGTCGTAGACGAAGAGTGGCCTTTTTAGGTCTGGCGCCCTACCGGACAGCAATGACTGAAGCTTGACCAGCCCACTCCTAACCTGCGATGTCGGTAGTCTCCCTTTCAGCGGAGATCTTGAGAGCTTCACGAGGGGAGCGGGACTTTACAACTCGCTCTTGGAGCTTCTTCATCCCAAAGACCCGCTAATATCCGGATCATGTCGGCTTTTCGAAGAGAAGATCGTGGAGGGGCTTCTAGGAAAGCTTCAGGCGGGGATTGACGTTCCAAACTTTCCTCAGTTCAGAGACATGAACGAGATGTTTCTTCAACTTATGGAAGGTACAAGGAAGACAACGAGTGGATATGAACTCACCGGTCGGTTAAGACTCAGCTCTGAAAGGAAGGTTTTGCCAGAGCTTGAAGCTGTCAAGCGAAACGCGTCAAGAATCAGAGATGCGGTCGGGCATCAGATCTCATTGAAGATCTGTGTGACCGGACCGTACACCTTGTCCTCTTTGCTGGTCAATAGGACGGGAGAAGTTTTTGGACAATTCAGCGATGTGCTTCAACAGATCGTTGAAGCCAGCGTCGTCGTACAGAAGAATGTGGAGGTCGTTCTCGTTTCTATTGACGAACCGGTATTCGGCTTAGCGAGCGACACACTTCTGGACAGAGGCGCGTCGGGACGAGAGGCATTGCTCAAGGCATGGGAGGCGATTTGTCACAAAGTAAAGACCAGAGGTGCCCAGGCCCTCATTCATCTTCATAACACGGCGGATGACATCTTCTGGGGTGTGAAGGGGCTTGACATAATTGAGTCACACGTAGGTGACCCCCTATATGGGTCCGCAAAGTCGAAGGAGGCTTGCGAGACAACCGACAAACTCGTCAAAGCGAGCATTGCAGTGACAGACTTCGATCGTCTGGTTCGGGAAAGGATCGTGGCGTCAAATCCTGGCCTCAGCGAGGCCTCCATAGGACCTCTTCTTGCGGAGGCTTGGGCTTCCATCAAAAAGGGGGACGTAGATCCAACCGTTTACCTAGAGTCGAAAGGAGTTATGAAGAGTAGGCTGAAACGAATCTTGAGATTATTTGGAGAGGAACGGGTTCCTTTCGCTGGACCTGAATGCGGAACAAAGAGTTTTCCAAGCACAGATTGCGCCCTCGAATACTTGCGGAGGATATCCGAAGCAACAAAGCGGAAAACGTGAACTGTATCCTACTTTTCTTGGCATCGGCAAGGTATGCGGCGGCATCGAGGGCATCCTTCACCGTATTTCTCAAACGATGCCTTCTCCAAGTCGATCCCAAGGAGATTGCAAGTGCTGCATAGCCAAGCGAAGACATCTGCAGCCTCGTCCGCCACTTTCTTCTTGTTCCTCTCCAGCACAGCGCCTGCGAATTCTCCGATCTCAGAGATCATCCATAGCAAAGTGCCGTGCACTCCTCTGCGCTTGTCGCGGTGAACGTACGTTCTCTCCATGAGTTCTTGGAATTCACGTATCGCTTTGCCTCTTGCTGGCATCGACGCTTCACGACTCTAACTATCTCCACTAGGGTTTCAGATTTTCTCTAAGAAAGTCTGCGCAAGATGAGGCTCCTTATGGAACAACGTAGAGGACTCAGTCATAGGCATTTATTCTGGCGAATATCGTAGTATTTCCAATGAGTCATCAGAGACGCCTGAGGACTGATAGATGAAGTCTGAGCCTTTGCCAAGGTTTGAGAGTTACTTCGGTGCCGCCCTGTTTGTCTGTGGAATCTCATGGTTCTGGGACTACGTTGCGTCAGTCTACTTCCCCGGTCAGTCAGCATTGAATCTGACGTTTCTCTCTGCGTTGGTATACTTGGAGGCCTCGTTCTTGGGTGCCTTTGGTCTGGCACGCAGAATCTTGGGGAAGCATATCCATGTTGGGATACGAGTCGGGTTCGGCGCGTGGATGACGAACATGGTGTTCCGACTTATAGTATTCGAGCTGGCTGAAGCGCTTTGGGGATTCGCGATCTATCTGGCCAGCTTCTTGGTAGGAGGATTTCTTGGTGGTTTCTTTGCAAAGAAGTTTCACGGAGCTGAAGCAAGCGAGAAGGGTTAAGAGCCTCAAATGGTCAAATGTTTGGTGGTACCTTTGGAGTCTATTGCTGGCATACCGCCCGAAAGAGAGAAGGAGATCATAGAGAAGCTAGCAAGGCGAGTAGTGGATTCGGGTTTGGGTACGATGGCAGTCATGACATTGCACTCCATTGCCCCACTATCGTTCGCGGTAGCCCAAGTCGGTATGGTTGCCGGCTCCCCTCTGCTGATGACTCTTGATTTGTTGGGATTGAAGGTATATGAGTATGCGGGCTTGTTCGCTGAGTCGACGCGGTCTCGGGAGAATGTGGAACGCCTAATTTCTAGGATAGAAGAACTCATGAAGGAGGAAGAGGACGCTCAGAAGATGGCGAGGAAGGCTAGAGGGGATGAGCGAAGAAGCTGGCTTGTCCGGCTTAGGGACTTCTTGACTTAGTTCTTTCTGCCGGTGTTTCAAGCCTAGCACATCAATGTTTCACGGCTTGACTATCGAAAAACGTTATAACGAGTTTCGAGATAAGGAGCCCAGAAAATATAGGTGAAACCAATGTTAGTCGCAGGAAGAATTTTCGCACTTGGAATGCTGATAGCTCTATGGGTCTTCATCATCGGGTGCATGGAGATGGCGAAGAAGAAGCTTCCATCGTTTCGAAAGCTTGCAGGACTTGACGCGTTGCCGGAGATGGTTGGTAGAGCAGCTGAGATGAATAGGCCTGTACACTACACGACAGGCCTCGGTGAGTTGACTGGAACCGTCGCCCCTCAACTCGTCGCAGGATTGGCCGTTCTTGGATACGTTTCGGAGTTGGCTGCCAAGTATGGAGTCAAAATCGTCTACTCGGTCTACCAAGCGCAAGTGATGCCGCTCGCAACCGAGATTATGAGAGAAGCATACATAAGGGCTGGAAAGCCTGACGCGTTTAACGCCGAAGACCAAATCAGATACTTATCGGGCGAGCAGTTCGCGTATGCCACTGCCGTGCAGGGCTTCGCCGAAAGGGAGCGTCCAGCAGCAAACATAATGATCGGACCCTTCTACGCGGAGTCGATGATGTTCTCAGAGACATTCTTCAGAATCGGCTCTATCCAGTTGGCTGGCACGGCCAGAGGATACCAGATTCCATTCTTCGCCGTCATATGTGACTACTTGCTGATAGGCGAGGAAATTTACGCTGCAGGCGCGTATCTATCCAAGGATCCCGTACAGTGTGGCAGTATACAGGGCCAGGATCTTGGCAAGCTGATCGCATGGATCCTCATGTTCGTCGGTGTGCTCGCAACAGTGGCCGGCAGCTCCATCATCAATGATCTTCTGAAGGCGTAGGTGAGAATAATGTCTCTGTTCGTCAGAAGGCAATTACCTATTGTGCTAGTGTTCGTTGCAGCCGTGCTGGTGATGGCGGACTACTTCCTGAAGATTCCGGGAACAGGACCTGTTGTCAAAGACCTGCAGAACTGGGGAATCATACTCACGGCGTTCTCACTAGGCTTTGGCGCCGTCAATCTGTTCTACCTTCACACACGACACATCTCGAGACGCACTCCTGGACAGTGGCCATTCAGCACCTGGTTACTCCTAATGATCGTGGTGTTCACAATCGTCGGTGTTACAATGGGGCCAACGGGACCACAATACTCATGGCTGTACAACTCATCATACTTCGCGCTTAGCGCAACCGTTTACTCCTCACTGGGGTTCTACATGACTACTGGTTGCTATCGAGCTCTCAGAGCACGGAACGCAGAAGCAGCACTTCTCCTAGTTGTGGGAGCCATAGCTCTACTGAGGAACGCTCCGGCAGTCGCTGTGGGCGTACCCATAATCATACCTATGGAAGCGTGGCTCAGCGCGATCCCCACAACCTCGGCACAGCGGGGCATCATGATCGGAGCTTCTCTTGGAGCCATCGCACTTGGAGTACGAACAATGATCGGCAGAGAGACAGGATTTCTAGGTCGGCTAACCGAGGCCGAGAGGAGAGGTTGAACATGAGCAAGCAAGGAACAGGATTCTGGGGAAAGCTCGAAGATGTGCCTAGGGAGATCCTATACGCCATCCTCTTGATCGTTTTCATTATACCTATGCTTAAGCCGGTCGGCTTTCCTGTGCCGATATCGGATGCGGTGAAGAAATGGCATGCCACAATCGACGCGTTGCCCGCTGGATCAGCGATCATGATAGACTTCGGATACTCAGGTGGAGGAGAGCCGGAGCTTGGTCCGATGGCCGTTGCGGTGTACCATCACATATTCAGGAAGGGAGGACTGAAGTCTATTACCATGTCAACGTCCCTAGAGGGACCTCTGCTTTGGGACAAGGTTATCGCAGAGGTTAACCCCGCAAAGTACGGCGCGAAGTATGGCGTTGACTACATCCACATCGGCTACATATCGGGGACAGAAACAGCGATGGCGGCAGTTGGAAAGGATCTACGGGCAACGACCAATACCGACTACAAAGGGGCTTCACTTGACCAGTACCCGATCATGCAGGGCATCAAAGATGCAAGCAGCTTCAAGTTGCTAATATGCTATACAACCGGAGGCGACCAGTCGGAGGGATGGGTGCGGCAGTGGTACACACCATACAAGACACCCTACCTATTGTCTGTGATAGCTATGATGGTGCCGACAATGTTACCATATCAGAAGGCAGGTCAAATAGTCTCACTAACTTCAGGCGCACAGGCGGGTGAAATGGAATTACTTCTTGGTGTGCCTGCGCGCGGAATAAAATCTGCTGATGTAATCACTTTGACTCATTTGCTCGTCTTTGCGTTCGTCGTAATGGGGAACATCGCGTACTACGGGAGAAAAGCTTCAGAGCGCGCACGAGGAGGCTAAACCAATGGCAGTAGATCTAGCATCCGTCGTCCAGATATGGTTAGCAGCGCTATTCACGATCTGGATATACAGTATCGCCTTTAGGGACAATGTGTTCTTCAAGTTCGCCGAGCACACGTTCGTTGGGGCCGCAGCCGGGCATAGCATCGTGTATGGATTCGATAACGTGAGGAGGTACGGTTGGGATCCATTAACGAAGGGAGCGTTGCTCTACGTTGTCGTGTTTCTCCTTGGAGTAATTCTCTACACCAGGTACCACAAGAAGTACTTCTGGGTCAGCAGGTTTCCACTAGCGGTAATGGTGGGCATAGGCATCGGGCTATCTATGAGAGCCACAGTCACGGCGGAGTTCATCGCGCAAATCCAATCCACAGCTGCAATGAAGGTTCTTGGAGTTGACGCATGGACAGGCTTCAGCAACCTGATCTTCATCATCATTGTGCTGACAGTGGTCTACTTCTTCATATTCACACTCCCGAGCATGCACAAAGGCAACTTGGGGCTAATCTCCAAGATTGCACGATTCGGAATGATGGCCGCCTTCGGCTACTCCTTCGCCAACACGGTACTCTCAAGGTTCAACATGATCTTCGGAAGACTCGACTTTCTAATGTCCTCATGGCTACCGCTTCCAGGAGCCATGGTTGCGATGCCGATAGTATTGATACTAGTGGCATACGCCATGATTCCTGCTCAGAAGCGACCGTGGCCTAAACCAGGAAAGACGAAGTAGCGACTGCACAACCTTTACTTTCCCTTTTTTTTGGTTCTTACCCGCTTCCAGCAGTAGCCATGAACGCTCGGTCTGACTTAGCGGTCGGTGGGGATTGTCGGGGCTCGGCCGACTTGGGTGCGTATTCGTCTAGGAGCCGTTTCTGCCATACGTCTAGTCATCTACTGAGTTCCAATGATGCCGAAGGATATGATGCTCCGCCCAGCCGAGAAACGCCAGACTCATAGTTGCCGCCTATCAGAAAGCCTGAAAGGAAGAGTTCCGCAGATACTAGGAGACTTTCGATCGTAGGAGGTAGCGGATGCATGTTGGACCTGGCCATAAGGAATGGATACGTACTCGATGGGACAGGTAACCCTTGGTTTAGAGCGGACATTGGTGTCAAGGATGGGAGAATAGCGACGGTTGGCCGATTGGTCGAGGACGCAGGCACATCGATCAATGCGCGCGGTCTCACACTATGCCCCGGCTTCATTGACATGCACTCCCACTCAGACGATGCGCTACTCATCAACCGCAAAGCGGAGAGCAAGGTACGCCAAGGAGTGACTACTGAGGTAATTGGCAACTGCGGGGATTCAGGAGCCCCGATCAACAAGGCGATCAAAGAAGAGATGAAGAAGACCGGAGCCCCAATCCTTTCAGCAGGAGTGAAAGTTGATTACTCGACTCTGCAGGAGTACACGAGGAAACTTGAGCGACAAGGAATATCTGTTAATGTTGTGCCGTTGGTCGGACACGGCAATCTCAGGAAGATGGCTGTTGGGTACGATGACCGTCCGCCGACAGGGAAGGAACTGGAGAGAATGAGAAACGTCCTTGCCGGCGCCATGAGGCAAGGTGCCTTCGGAATGTCAACAGGACTGATCTACCCCCCGGGAAGCTATTCAGAGACCGCTGAGGTCATTGAGCTAGCAAAGGTCGCCTCATCCTTCGGAGGGATATATACATCTCACATTCGAGGCGAAGGAGGCACGCTTCTGAAGGCTGTGAAGGAGGCGATCAGGATTGGTGAGAAGGCCAAGATCCCAGTTGAGATATCCCATCACAAGGCAGGTGGAAAAAGGAATTGGGGGAAGGTGAGGCAAAGCATCAGGATGATTGAGGAGGCTCGAGCGCGAGGAGTAGACGTAACATGTGATGTGTATCCATACGTTGCCTCGAGCTTCGGCCTTGTCAATATGCTTCCTCAATGGGCTCATGAAGGCGGCCCAGAGAAGATCGTTTGGCGACTGAAAGATCCTAACACGAAGAGGCGGATGAGACGTGACATGTTGAAGGGGGCACTCAGCTCGGCACATTGGGACCGAACTATGGTCGCCCAATGCCCGAGACACCTAAAATATCAAGGCAAGTTCGTTGCAGATATCGCGAAAGCGAGGCGAGAAGATCCTTTCGAGTTTGCTTTCAACCTTCTGATAGAGGAGAGGTTGGCTGTAGGAGTTGTCCGGTTCGGCATGTGTGAAGAGGACGTAGAGTATGTCATCCGTTATCCGAATGCAATGATAGGGAGCGACGGCTCAGCGCTTGCCCCGTACGGCCCACTTGGGAAGGGTCATCCTCATCCAAGAAACTTTGGGACTTTTCCACGGGTACTAGGTCACTATGCGAGAGAACGTGGAATAATCACTCTCTCCGACGCAGTGCGGAAAATGACTTCGCTTCCGGCGCAGAAACTTGGCCTGAAGGATAGAGGAGTGATTCTGCCTGGCGCGTGGGCTGACCTGGTGATCTTCAACCCGAAGACAGTGATCGATGTGGCAACATATGGGAACCCGAAGCGATATCCAAAGGGAATAGAGTACGTCATCGTGAATGGCGTTCTTACGCTCAGCAGAGGGAAGCATACTGGCGCAATGGCCGGTAAGGTTCTGAAACGTTCATAGGAACCAAGGTCAGGGCTGCGCTCGCTGACAGAACGGGCAGAACTTTGCCGCTATAGGTATAGACTTCCCACAGAAGGCACAGTACTTCAACTGAGGTGGCGTCGGAACCGGCGTCACAGGTTGCGGTTGAACGGCTGGTTGTGTGGGCTGAGCAGGTTGAGCCGGCGTGAGCGGCGTTGGTTGGGCTCGCGCTGCCGGTGCAGGTGCTGTCGAGGGTGCGGGGGCAGGCGTCTTTCCTTTGGTCAGTACCTCTTGAGTTGCTTCGTATGACAGCTGATAGATGAGGCGGATCATGGTCGCTGTGGAGCCGAGCAAAAGGATAAGGTAACCCAATATCGCTACAGCGATCCCGGCGAATGCCTCCGTCCCCAATGCCACAGGCCGTCGGTTGAGTAGGTCGGTGAGAGCGTTCGTAAGAGGCACTGTCGCAAGTGCGAGGCCAATCGCTGCCATAACTCCGCCAACGATTCCCCAGACAACAAGCCAGAGAAAGTAGATCAACGCCCTTTTGAAGGCGCTGAACCAGCTTAGAGGCATGGTCCTTCGTAACCTCAGTTAGGTATGTCGCATCGTACCCGTTAAGAGCCTTTCTGCCATGAAGCGATCTGAAATGTAGCCAAAATTGCCATAGTTCTGCGTGTTGATTACAAAGGATTCGATCGCATTACCCTGATGCAGTCGCTATCACTCAGTTCCTCATGAGTCAGCTTGGAAGGACTCCTCGTGCAGGCCCCATCACCGAACATCCGCCGGCTGAAGATGCGGGCTGCTACTTTGGAATTTACAAGCCTCCGGGGCAATAGTCACACAAAATCTCTTATCTACCTAGCTTCCTTCAGTGGACAATTCGAGTTGAGTGAACTATGCTTCCTAGCTTGACAGAGCAAGACGTAAGAGAGGCTACTAAACTGTTGCAGGATCTTGTCCGCATAGACACGACCAACCCTCCGGGAGATGAAGGTAAGGCGTCAGAGTTCCTGAAAGGGGTCTTCGATAGCGAGAAGATCGAATGTGACATCGTTGGTCCTGAGAATCGTGAGAGCTTCGTGTCACGACTTCCTGGAAGAGCCGCAAAGCCACGGCTGCTCTTACTTTCACATACCGATGTTGTTCCGGTGACAGATGTCTCCAAGTGGAGGCATCCACCTTTCTCGGCCGAGATCGAGGGAGAGTGGCTGTACGGCAGAGGCGCATGCGATGACAAGTTCGATGTAGCTGTAGAAGCGATGACGATGATTCTACTTAAGAGGCATAATGTCAAGTTGAATGGAACATTGATTTTTGCGGCGACTGCGGATGAGGAGGCTGGGGCACAGTATGGCTGTGGCTGGCTGGTTACCAATGTTCCTGACAAGGTGAAGGCCGAGTACGTTCTCAACGAGGGCGGCGGGGCCCCGGTCAAGATCGGTGGTAAGATCTTCTATACGGTGGGCTTCGGTGAGAAAGGCATCTGCTGGTTCAAGCTAAAGGCAAAAGGCAAGGCCGGGCACGGTTCGATTCCAACGCTTGGTGACAATGCGAATCTGAAGATGGCTGAAGCCTTCAGCAGATTGTCGAGATACAAACCTGAGATTGTGATCCTGCCGGAAGTCAAGGAGGCGCTTCTCCAATTTGCGGGAGCCTTGATGGGTGAGCAAGGTGAGAAAATAGTCGCCGAGCTGGCTACCTCGGACAAGATTGACGCACTGTTGAATCAAGTCGCCTCCTTTGAGAAGGAGTTCGCAGAGATGGCTAGGGCCCTAACAAGGATGACGATCTCGCCGAATGTGATACGTGGAGGTAACAAGGCCAATGTCATTCCTGATGTCTGCGAGGCTGAGGTTGATACGAGGATCCTGCCCGGACAAGACGAGAAGTATGCTGTCAGCAACATCCAAAGAGCAATCGAAGAAACTGGAGTCGAGATAGAATCGACCCGCTATCAAGCGTCTTCGTCGTCGCCAACCAAGACCCCCTTCCTCAACACTCTTTCCCAAATCCTGAGGAAACATGCAGGCAACGTGAACATTGTAGCTCAACTCAACACTGGTATGACCGATAGCCGCTTTTTCAGGCAGATGGGTGCTGAGGCATATGGATTCATACCAAGTAGTCCTACGCAGAACATCAAGGAAATCCTTCCGGGAATTCATGGAGACAACGAGAAGATCGACATACCGAGCATAGAGTTTGCCACCAGATTCCTGTTGGAAGCGTCTCAGGCCGTCTTGAAGTAGAAGCCACGCGATTAGGTGGGCCCACCCCCTTAGGCAGGTAACGGTACTGGTAACGGTAGATGGTAACAGCTTGGGCCAGCGACCTCAACTGTTAACACGTAGCTTGCTTGGAGCATCGGAGGATTGAATCTGTGCTTCGGAAAGGTATATACTTGGAACTCGGGCAGGTTGGCACGTTCAAGCAACCTGGCGTTTGAGGCGTTTGGGATAGAAATCTATGAGAACAGATTTCTCCGGAACTTTTTCGATGGTTGCACGATGCGAAAGAACCGGTGAGCTGGGCGTCTGTGTTTCAACTGCAGTTCCGGCTGTGGGTTCAATAGTGCCGCATGCAGAACTTGATGTAGCGGCAATTGCGACCCAAGCTACTTCAAATGTGATGTATGGCGTCAAAGGGCTTCAACTCATTAAGCTAGGTTTGTCGCCGAGTAGTGCCTTGGATGCTCTGCTTCGGGAGGACGAGAAGAGGGAAGTTAGACAGGTGATAATGATTGACAAGGACGGGAGGACCGCGGCCTTCACCGGAAGAGAAACGGTTGAGTGGAAGGGGCACCTCACTGGAAGAAACTATGCAACTGCAGGAAACATGCTTGTGGGACCGCAGGTGATCGAAGCAATGGCGAAAACGTTTGAGTCCGCGGACGGGCCGCTGGAGGAAAGACTGATGAAGGTGCTCGAAGCCGGGCAGAACGCAGGCGGAGACAAGCGAGGCAGAGTTTCCGCTGCGCTACTAGTCATGAAGAGGCTTGAAGCCGATAGTCCCAGACCTTGGGTTGATCTACGCGTGGATGAGCATTTGGATCCGGTAGCGGAACTACGGCGCATATATGAGGTATTCAAAGCAAGATATCTCTCCACAAAGAAGGCCTGACTGG
>Ga0315314_1001483_pt1 | contig 21149 bp, 21 predicted proteins | sample TDP9_MG_FD_203631 | JGI IMG/M metagenome (GOLD analysis project Ga0315314, IMG submission 203631) | Freshwater sediment microbial communities from Lake Towuti, South Sulawesi, Indonesia - TDP9 | ecosystem: Environmental > Aquatic > Freshwater > Lake > Sediment | place: Indonesia: South Sulawesi... | reverse complement strand
TACAATATGTCGAGGCACTTGGGTCGTGACTGTGAAAAATGTGTCAAGGAAGCAAAATGTAGGTTTCTCGACTTCGTCACGGTGAAGGAAAAGGGAATATCTGCTGTCTTAGAAATGATTTTGGCTGAGGTTCAGGAAGCACAGGCGAGACGGTTGGTCATAGACAGTTACTCCGCATTAGCTCAGGCCTTTGAAGAGAAGATAGAGGCTCGAATCATCCTCCACACCATTCTAGGGAGACTCGTGAGAGAGTTAGGATGCACCACGATCCTCATATCTGAAGTTCCCCAGGGTGAGGAGCGGATAGGCTTAGGTATAGAAGAGTTCGTAGCCGACGGGGTCATCCTGTTCAAGGCAAACGAGCTAGATGGACGGCTATTCAGGGAATTGAAAATCAAGAAGCTGAGAGGTACACCGCTCTCAGAGTGGACGTTCACATTCACACTCAAGGATGGATTCAAGACTTTCTCACCTTTCAGAGTTAAGCCTACAGAGAAAACAGAGAGATTCAAGCCGATACCGGATCCGCCCGAAAAGTTCTCCACAGGATTTCAAGAATTGGATCGCTTATTGGGCGGAGGGTTCCCTAAAGGTTCAACGGTGCTACTTGAAGTCGACGAACACGTTTCAACTTTCCAGTACCATTTAATCTTGAGTCCGACTGCTTGGAACTTCTTGGCGAAGGGTAGACCCGTCATAGTAGTTCCCTCGTCGGGTGTTGACTATAACATTATACAGAGGAATTTGATCGAGGTTGGATTTACAGGAGCGGAGATCAACCATCTTTTAAGAATAGGGGTCTTTGAGCCTTCATTAGCACCAAAGGAACCCTACATAGTCAGATTGGAGGGAAAAAACATTGAGGAAGATTACCAAGTATGCCTCAAGGTCGAAGAGGAACTTATGAAAGAGACCGGTAAGCCTGTGCTTCTTGCTACAGGAGCCGATTCTTTAGTAGCCTATTATGGCATGGAAGCCATGAAAATATGGAACCGACACGCCACTTGGATTAGAGAGAAAGGGAACCTAGGAGCATTGATACTTAAGCCTAGCTACGTCGATTTATCCAAGATATTGGGTGCCTTAGCTGACATACACTTAAAGATAACCAGAGAACACGGGGCACTAATCTTCTACGGTGTCAAACCTAGAACGAACCTGCACGTAGTTGAGGTGGACACCTCCAAGGGACACCCGCTACCCAAACTTACACCAATAATTTAGGAGAATAAGGGATGAAGAAGCTCATCCAAATTTCCGAAACAAATTATTTATGAATGGAGAGCAAAAAATGACTGCCAAGCCAGCAAGGATATGCATGGAAAATTTGAATGAAATCTTAGGGAAATCCGTCACCTCAGCAATCATCTACTATCTGGGAGGAGCCGAATCTCTCCAAGACCCCAAAGTCTTCGAGCGCGTGCGAGAGAGGCTAGAAGCTGCATTCGGCGCAGGAGCAAATGTAATCCTGAAACGTATCTTGAAGAACGCGGAAACATCCTAAGACCCCTGTTCACCATTCTATAACAGAACGTTAACCGAACAGTTCCTACATCTAATTCTCTAACTCTTGAAGCGGCTTCCCAAACTCCGTGAACTCCAGTTGTAATGGACCAGTCGCCTTCCAAACTTCATGTTTTCAGCCATCAAGTTGTTGACGTGTATCGTAGATTCCACCAAATCTTCACGCACACTAATAACAGTTTCCACTTGTTTTTCTGATGATATTGGAAATACTTTGGACTATATCCTTGAAAGAGCTCGTATTCTGGGTTTAAGGCTGCAGCCGGACAGAGAAAACATTGACAACTCCAGAATTGGAAAGTTGCCACCTTACTCTCATAGACGGGCGTCTACAAAGTAACCGAAAGATGCGTTGTGATGATTAATCGGCTGCCGCGTAGAGGTAAAAGGATCTTTCCAAATGTCAAAACGTTGACATCGATGTTTGACAAGCAACACAGGAGAACTGTGTTCAAACTCTGCAATCCAAGGTTTGAACAGATTACCTTTAAGACTTTCCGCTATTGGAAGGGCATGCTTGAAGCGCATGAGACGAGAGATCTCTTTTATGTGCAACGGTTCTTAAGGCACAAAGATCTCAAGAATACGCGGAAATACATTCACTGGGCCGAAACAATCTTCGGGGCATCATCAGACGATGAATACGTGACGAAGGTCGCGACGACGCTTCAGGAATACTGCAAACTGCTGGAGGGATGCTTCACTTACGTCAGCGACTACGGCGATGCAACCGTTAAAGTCTTAAAGAAGCGCAAGTAAACTAGAGTGTGTGGTTATGCTTGAAAAGTAGGCGGCTAGAAGCATAATCTAGACTTGAGTGGGGATGATTAGGCGTGGTTATAGAGATTATTATGCCCAAACTCGGAGAGACGATGGAGAAGGGCAAGATAATCAAGTGGCTGAAGAAGGAAGGCGAGAGAGTAGATAAAGGAGACCCCCTCCTAGAGATAGAGACGGACAAGGCAGCCTTAGAAGTTGAGGCGAGAGGCTCAGGAATCCTAAGGAAGATTCTGGCTCAAGAGGGCGAGGTCGTGCCGGTAACCAAGACGATAGCATACCTCGCCGAAGAGGGCGAACGATTACCTCTGGAAGTCGTCTCGGAGCCTACAGTCACTGTTATGGGGGAAAAAGAGGCTGAAGCCAAGGTCGAGCAGGCGCCTAAAATCAGGCCGGCGATCGAAGTGAAGGCTTCGCCTCTGGCTAGAAAGGTAGCTGAGGAGAGGGGTGTCGACTTGGCCCTTGTAACTGGCACCGGTCCTGGCGGAAGAATAACTAGAGAAGATGTGGAACATTATTTGGAAAGTAGACCTTTGGCTCCAGCCGTTGTTGAGGCTCCAGTGGCTCCGTCTCCACCCGTTCCTTCGGAAGAGTATCAAATCGTTCCCATGTCCAGTATGCGTAAGGCGATCGCCAGAAAGATGACTTACAGCAAGTCCAGTATCCCGCATTTCTACATCGGCTCCGAGGTTGACATGACCGACGCCGTTAAGATGAGGCAGAGTCTGGTTCCGACGATTGAGGCCAAGGCTGGAGTCCGCTTGTCCTTCACACACTTGCTGATCAAGGCTGTTGCCATTGCTCTGCAGGAGTTTCCTCAGATCAACGCTGTCTATGAGGGGGAAAACATCAAACTCTTGAAGGAGATCAACATTGGGATCGCTGTCGGCTTGGAGGACGGCTTGATCGTTCCGGTTCTCAAGAGGGCTAGCACGATGGATCTTGTTCAGATAGCTTCTGAGGCGGATAAGCTCGTCGCTAGGGCTCGGGAGAAACGGCTTCGCGAAGACGAGTTTGTAGGTGGGACCTTCACAATCTCTAATCTTGGCGGATATGATGTGGACTCGTTTATAGCTATAATCAACCCTCCTGAAACTGCAATTCTAGCCGTTGGGAGGATAAAGGAGAAGCCAGGCGTCGTGAACAGCAACGTAACCGTTAGAAGCATGATGACAGTCACTCTGTCTGCTGATCACAGGGTTGTCGACGGAGTCACAGCAGCAAAATTCTTACAAAGAGTCAAGACGCTTCTAGAAACACCGCACAACCTACTAATATACTGAAAGCAGAAAACGAGGAACCTACTGAAACAGCCAAGAGCCCAGAAAAGCATCTCTTACATTTCACTAGCTCGGCTTCTCCACCACCACATCGGTATTGCTTGATGTTTAGGAGATCAATAATGACCCTCCGCGTTTTTTGACCGTGACCAGCTAGCTAGCTAGCTTGGGCACACAGTTGAAAATCTTCTTTATCTATGAGTCTCACCTGTAAGCTTTTGGTCAAAGCTGCTATTGGAGCAGAGAGTAAACGTTAAGTTTGGTTTATATTGGTTGAAGTCTGAAAAGAGTGAAAGTTTGGACGGAGAGTTGGTGTATTGGAGAAGGTTAGAGTTGGAGTCGTAGGAGCAGGTTTCTTCGGGGAAAATCATGCTAGAGTTTACTCTGAGAGCCTACTGGCCGAGTTGACCACGATAGTCGATGTGGAACCGGAAAGAGCAAGGAATGTAGCAAATAAATACAATGCCAAATCATGGTATGCGTCTGTGGATGAGATGCTTGAGAAGGAGGATGTCGATGCGGTATCTGTGACCACGCCTGAGTTCTGCCATAGGGAGCCCGCAGTACTCGCTGCAGAGGTGGGTAAACATGTCTTTGTTGAGAAGCCTATAGCGCATACGATGGAGGATGCTGCTGCTATTGTGGATTCAGCTCGGAAACACAGGATCAAGCTTATGGTTGGGTATCTCCTCCGCTTTGATCCACGCTATGCCGAAGGGAAGAGGCAGATTGAAGATGGCACTATTGGAGAGGTTCTCTCTATCTGGGCTAGACGAGCTGGGAGGATAGTTGTTCCTCAGAGGGTAGCAGATTGGAGCAATCCGATTTTCTATATGTCTGTGCACGATATAGACTTGATGAACTGGTACGTAAACAGTACAGTGGAGAGGGTCTACGCTGAGGCTACTATGAAGATGTTTAAAGATAAGGGAGTGCCAGTGCCAGACATTGTTCTAGCATTAATGAGGTTCAGAAATGGTGTGACGGCATCTCTTGAGGTTAATTGGTGTCGTCCTGTTGCTTGGCAGTATCCTCTGGAGTCCCGTCTACATGTATCTGGAACGAAAGGTGTTGTGTATGTGGACATATACGACCAAGGGTTGAACATTTTCTCTGAAAGCGGACACGTATGTCCAGACATGATTCATTGGCCTGTAACCAATAACCGTTTGACGGGTGATTTGAAAGAGGAAGTAAACCATTTTCTAGAATGCATTATCCTTGATAAGGAGCCTTTGGTAACTGGCGAGGATGGGATAGAATCGTTGAGGGTGGCTTTGGCAATTATGAATTCGCTCAAAACAGGAGATGTTGTCGAGCTGTAGGTTCATCCCCCGATCCCGTTTCAAGTACCTAATCATTGGTTGTCGGTTTTCTTTATGTATCCCTAGCTAGGATGTAGTGGCAGCTATGGGCAATGTCAATATATACATATAAACAATCCTTACCTAGTAATGTTTATATGTATATACTCGACGTATATATGAGGGGCTGTTATGGGCAAAGTCAGTGTAATCACATTGAGAGTTCCAAGTGAGTTGAAGAGGGAGATGAGCCGGGTTAAGGTGAACTGGAGCGAGTATATCAGAAACGCTATTAAAGTGAAGTTGGAAGAGCATCGGATGATGGCTGCTTCCGCTAAGATTGAGGAGATCATGAATCGGGCTAAGGTAGTGCCCACAGAGGAACTCGTTTCTTGGATCAGGGAATTCAGAGAGAGATGAAGATGCCCAGATTTGTGGCGGATGCCAGCGTTATCGTGAAGTGGGTGTTGCGAGGGGAGCCCTATCAGGAAAAGGCTCTGAGGCTGAAGGAAGATCACATTTCTGGGCTGGCTGAATTATGCGCACCGAGCTTCCTCGTTCAGGAGGTGGCTAACGCCCTTTGGAGGGCTATAAAGCTGGGGAGAATATCTGAGGTGGACGCCCGAGAAGCATTGTTGGCGCTGAACGACATGAGGATTGATCTTCACGATGTGGGTTGGGCTGAGACTTCCGAAGGACTGGGCATCGCTCACGAGTTAGACTTAACTGTGTACGATGTGTCATACCTTCTTCTGACTGATGAAATGGAGGCGCCGCTTATCACAGTGGATCAAAAATTAATCGGAAAAGCTGAAGGACGTTTTAGGATCTTACACCTCAAGGACTACTAGACCATCATAAGTAGCTTGGAGAATAAAGTGTCCTATTAATCCTTCAAGTGTCCCGCTGTTTCATAAGCACGGAGCAACTCGAGTGGTCAAGCAATGAACTAGAGAAAGTAACCTAGGAAGATGAAAGGTCTTTATGTGTGTAGACTTCAACCATGGGTTTGGCCTTTTCAGCCATCTCCTCATCAAAAGTTATCAACGCTCGATTCTTCTCCTTAGCCGTCTGGACCACTATCGCGTCCATCCCCCTCAGACCGAATCTCACAGCCAACTCCGCAGCCTCATTTCTCCTCTTCGATGTTAACTCACTGAAGGTAATGAAATCCATATCCTCCCATCTGACAAGCTCATTCCTAACACCGATTGCATTATCCACCCCTGCTCTTCTAGAGACCGACCCACAAACCTCAACGAATACGATGGCACTAGTAGTGGCTCGATATTCCCCATGAAATATCTTCTCAATCACTTGCCGCGCTATAGGCCTAAATTTATCATCCTTCACAAATGCTGAGACGAGAACAGAAGAGTCCAGAGTCACTTCTTCAACCATGACTTCTCCCTGTCTTCTCTAATGGCGTCAACAGCCGAAACGCCCTTAGGCCAAACATTGCCTATCTTCTCAGCCACAGCGTCGAGCTTCCTCAACAGGTCGTCAGCAGAAACTGGCACTAACAAGACGCCTCTTTCGGTCGAGATCTGCTCAACTAAGCCGCCCTCCTTCAGACCATGCTTCTCTCTAAGCTCCTTCAGTATGACAACTTGTCCCTTAGGACCAATCTTACTTCGGTACTCAGTCATACAGACACCAGGGTATAACTGAAGTAAACGTACAAATAAATCTTATGTTATAACTGCAATCGCCAGATTCCTCGACATCATCCAGACAAGAAGCTAGTAGGACAAGGAGTCGCACTTCTCCAGTTCTCTAACAAGCGAATTAGCACGCAACTCTATCGCTCAAGGGCCATCACCCGCTAGAACAAACCTATCATCTTTACTCACCAAGATCAACGCTATGACGCCTCCAAAACTCTAGTCGACTAGCACCTCAGCATCCAATAAGGCTCCCGTCCATTCCAAATCAGAGACTCACTCGATGCACTAGCACCGCAACAGAAAACATATTTGGATCCAAAAGAGGGGCTAGATGGACTATGCGCATACACAAAGAAACATAACCTCTGCTCCTAACTCCTCAGCAACCTTAACAGTACCACCAACACTGTTACAATCAACCCAGAGAACGGGACAAACTACTCTCATTCCAGAAAGCCCAAACTTTCTAATGGCGAGTTTTCATTTGCACATCAACCGCAAAGCCATAAAATCTGTATGAAAGCGCCTAATTAACCAATTGATGCAGGAGCACGCGTCAATGATTGCCGTCATGGAACACCTGAGAAGCGCCGAAGAGTTCTACAAGATAGGGTTAAGAGAGTACGAGGAAGGCAAAAAGAGCGGAGACATTCTAAGGATGAGACAAGGATGTGAAAAAGTCTTCCACGCATACGTTGAGGCTTCCTCAGCACTAATACAGAAACGAGGATTCCCAGAGCCAGAATCCCACGCGGAAAGAGCGGAAATTCCGTACAAACTCGGAGAGAAGAAACTAATAGAAGCAGGAGACGAAGCGTTCCTATACCTTGACAAATACGCCTACTACGATTGGAGAATACCCCTAAAAGTGGACGAAATCATGAAAGGCGTCGAAGAAACATTAAACTACATTCGAAGAAAGATGGAGAGATAAGCATTACAAAACATTAACCATTGACCCCGTCCATGTAACCATTGGCAGCATATGCCCAAAGAGGTTCTAAAGGCTCGTTTGTGACGCATAGGAATACGGCGATATCAAAAACGCGCACCCAAAAAACCCTATATGCTACTTTCATGTAATACCTTTCAGGGTCTACCGATGAGTAGGTACGTCACAGTCTCCGCAAAGGTTCCCAAAGAACTGAGGGCGAAAATTCAAGAATTGAACATAAACATCAGCCAACTGGTTAGAAGAGCCATCGAGGAGGAAGTTAAGCGAAAAGAAGAAGACGCGCTGAGGAGGCTCGCTGTGGAGGCAAGTCAGTCACTCAGAAAAATCCCTCCCGAAGAGCTCACCAAGATCATCCGCGAAACGAGAGAGCAAAGATGAGTTATGTCTTTGACGCCAGCAGCATCCTACTCTTAACGAGAGAGCTCGGAGACAAAGTAGTCGACGTTGTGAAGGAAAACCTAACTGCGTCGCTCGCGTATTACGAGATTGGAAACGCCATATGGAAGGAACACAACATACTGAAAAGACTTGACGCCAATGAAGCCGCAAAGGCATTAGGCTTCACCTTCTCGCTACTCAAACTGATGAAAGTCATTACTATAGAAGACGCAGACCTAGGCGTAAGGACGTTGCAAGAGGCAAGTAAACTCAACATCACGTATTATGACGCGACATATTTGGTCACAGCCAAAGAGTCGAGCGCAATCCTAGTCACAGATGACGAGAGGCTAGCAACCGCCTCAGAAAAAATCGGTATAGAAACGGTTTCAAGCAAGAGCTTCATACAGAGGGTCAGCAAAAGGAAAACCTATTGAACCGATCACCAGCGATGAAAGGAGGCCAAAGAGACTTCACTAGAATGTGACAAGACTTGATGATTCCGACTCTTTCGCCAGAATCCACCTCAATCAGCCAAACATTCCTATAGCTTAGCCAGCCAAACCGCTAAAGAAGATACTATGAGTAGCGCCAAGATGATGATCATGAATCTGCGTGACCATCATTTTCTTCACAATCTAAACTTCGCTCATGCAAGAGATTGAACTTCATCCTTGGAATATTTGAAGGATCCAGAAAGTATGTTGTGCTGCTTATTTCCCAAAGTCGAGGGCGGTGATATTATTCGCTTGCAGTAACAAGAGGGCAAAGAAAGAAGAGAAGAAAGAAAAGACCTGTGGGAAGTAAAACTTCCCATTCTACCTTATTTTTTGACGACGAAGCGATCGGCCAACAATCGGCGTAAAAGCCGAAAGGCTAGGTGGGTGTCATCAACCCTCAACTCGACAGCTTTGTTGCTGTTTATTTCCGTGAATGTCTCCTAGCAAAGACGTAGAGAATCGCATCACCGCTGAAGGGAGCTGTGAACTCTGTGCAGCCATCGCCGATCGTTATCTCCCCAGCCATCCTCCCACCATTGCTTGGGTTCAACCACTCGAAAGCAAGCTCCGTCTTCGCATCTGAAAGGTCCACCATCACATCCCCACCATCGGGTAAGTAAACCAGATATTCAACTCCTGGGTCTGCCAGACAGTATCTTGTCGAGGCCAGATCATTACGCGGAACCATAGCTGCCAGGTTCATACAGTTCGCATAGGCAAGCGTGTATCCCAAATTTCTTCGAATCGGATCCCAGCGCGGATCTAGCCTAAGCGTTTCTGATAGATGGTCGGTCCAAGTTACTTCTCGAACATCTTTTTTCCTGGGCTCGCGATACGGATCCATGAAGATTGGGTTAAGCCCTCTGCAGAAGCTCTTCCAGATCCATGCCACGTTGCCTCCGATTCCCCATAGATGGTCCGTGTCAGAAAGGATGACCTTGCTTCCATCCCCAGCTGGTGGGTCATCTTGGTATCCTCCGTCTGGACTGGGGGAGATCCAGTCCGCTGGGCTGTTAAACAGGTTCTGGTTAGTGCCTCTGTACTCCTTTGCCCACTGAAACGTCATTCCAACCGGGTGTTGTTTTAGCTTGCCTTTTTCATACTCATGAATGTAACGGATCATGTGGTATTGCCATTCTGTGGAGTAGGCACCGCTTTCGTTAGCTATCTCATACAGCACATTGTCCAGATCGTTAATAGAGTCAACAACCTTGCGCACATAGGCCTCTTGGAGCGCCGTGACAGCGGGAATTTGCAGTGTGTGTATCTCGAGACCTCTGCCGTCTCCGTTTGGATCTCCATTGATTCCGTTGATGTTGTTCTGGATGTTGAAGGGATGTCCATCCCAACACCAAGGTGTCAACGAAGCATGCAGGCCATGACCTTCAAAAAGCATGATGGATACGTAGAATCCCCTCCTTCCAGCTTCCACGACTCTCGAGCGTAACCTATCGAAGTACGCTTCATCAAACTGGTCCAAGTCGAACCTCGGTTTGCCGTCGAGGGCCGTTGCTGGTCCCGTTCGACGCCATGGAAAGGGTTCAGCATATGTGAGCTTGCCGTCATATGTGTATGTGGTCAGCTCCCAAGTCCACAAGCGGATGAAGTTGTGGTTGCGCTGCTGAAGAAAATCCAGATAGGCCTCAAAGTCGAAACAGGGCGGGGGATCAGTCTCGCCCATGTCCTTGAAATTGCTCCACGTATGCGATCCGGTGAGGTAGACTGCTCTTCCGGTCCCGTCAGTAAAGTATCGCGGATTCAGAGGATGAACTCTCAGAGGTCCTGTAGCCTGGGCCACCTTGGTCTTTGCCGACATAATCCCCTATTCCTCCTTTTCTTGGGTCTATCTTGCCTTGTCTCGCGCTCAAATAGTTTAGCAGGTTCAAGATTTCCAATACAGAATCCTTAGTGTTGGCCATAAAGGCAGTACTAGAGCAAGCTGCCAAAACTGCTTTCCGGATCAGACTATTTGTTCAGCACATTACTCTGAGAGAGTTGTTCTAACACTCTTAAAGCGATCAGTGTCATCCATTTGCTGGGTTTTCCTTTCGCTTCTATATTGGTTTGCATCCTTCCAGCCGGGGTGCTTTCCAGTATCCATGTTCCATCTTTTTGCCGTTTCCGCAGAAGGACTTGAACGGCGTCTAACATGCGGCTATCTTCCCGGTAGCCCAGTTTCGTCAAGATGTCTAATCCCCTCAATATGTTATATCCGTAAAACCATGGAAACCCAAGATTCAGCCACGATTGGTTAATCACTCGGTAGTTGTGGTGATCGGCCTTGAAAAGAAGATGCATAAGCACGAACTCCGCACCATTCTGCACTGCACGCCTCATTTCGTCAGTCAATTCCGCTTTCGGAATTTCGCTGAAAGCCTCGAGCGGAGATATCGTCCCATAAAAGCATCCGTGCTTGTCTCTCACATGTGCTCGCCAATAGGGACAGAGCCACCCACCGTCCTCGTTTTGAATCTTCACGAGCCATTCCAAAGCCTTATCGACCTTGGCGTCGTCTTTGTATCCCATCCTAACCAGCGCTGCTGCAATGTTGCCGGTAAGGCAGGAATACTGATGTTCATAAACTAATGCGGAGGCCCACTCATTGGCCGGCGGCAGTTTCCTCCCTCTCTGTCGCAACGACTCGTATTCTCTCCTCGCCTGTTCCAAGCTGTACATTGAAAAGCCGCCTTCATCATGTTGAAACTGAAAAATGTGTTCACAAGCCCTTCTGACTCTCTCGTCAGTTTTGTCCATCCCCAGCTGGCCTAGGATCATTATCTGCCAGTAGGAAGACTTGTACTTGGGCAGGTAGGGACTTGTGGGCTCTTCCCAGTATCCAAGCGGGTTCTGCCTCGCCAGGATTCTCGCCACTGCCGGGGAATCGGGAATCGCCCTCTTTGCGGCTCTCACCTGCGGGTCATCCTCACCTTTGTCTAGTAGGTCTCGCAACGCTAAATGGCGAACGGACGGATTTGACCACTCGAGAAGCCAATCTACCGGGCTTTCTTCGAATATTTGAGTCCAACTCTTCAAGATATGCACCTCAGCGGCATTCCAAAGGATCTAGTACACATCTAGCGTTCCCCTCACTAGCCCATTCTTCCTGTTTATACCGGTAAACCCGCATAAGATTAATATGACACATTTCGGTTCATTCCTTTCACCAATCTCGACTACCTTTGTGTCTTTTCTTTCCAAGTTAGTGGGCTTTAGCTGAGAGACAATCCCTTACCCATTCTGTCACGCGTTCATCAGCCTCTTTTGGATATTGGTAGCCCATCTTCTCAGCTGTCTCGGTGGATAACCATCGAAACAGATCCATTGTCGCTAGCAACGCGCGCCTGACATCGCGGTCGCTGTAGTGGGCAAATGCGCCGCCCAATCCTTTCAAAACGCGAGGATCTGCCCACCTTTCCAGGAAACGTCCACGGAACCATGTGTCATAGTTCAAACCGTGTGTCGCGCGAGCATGCCATTCAGTTACCCGAAGTAGCAATCGGTGCATGTAGCAGTCACAGCACGTCTTAGCCCACCATAGTTCGCCTCGACGTAGATGCTTCGCAGCAAAGACTGCATGATATAGGAAATCGTTGATGACCTGTCGAAATTCACTTTGTGTCGGTGGGCGAGGGGGCGGAGCCGCAATTGAGGAAATGGGCGCCCTGAATTGGGCTGCCATTCCATCTTTATCCAGAATCACGCGCATCCCGCGACCGAATGTATTCACAATCTCGGCTGCAATCTGGGGCGTGACTCCACTCTGCAGAAGCTGGTCGGCATTTTCTTTAGGGATTATGGAGAAATCAACATCGAGCATGCCTTCAAAAAGGACTCGACGTTCCATTTCATCTCCCGTTGCAGTAGGTTCGACGAACGTTAGCACAGGATTTCCGATATTCTCTAACCAATCCGTTCTTGAAAGGTAGCGATCTGGATCCGTGGTGATGACTATGATATCTAAGTCTGCCCATTCATCCGCCGGTTGGTCGACGCGAGCCCGAGACCCCACAATGACCGCCGCACGAATATCTGGACAACCCTCAGCCCACTTAACGAATCTCTCTAACAGCTGTTCATAGGATGCTTTGGTTCGGCTGATTTTCAGTTCCTTTGCAGGGGCTTCTGACTTGTTCGTTGGCATCCTTCTACTCTCCTATTACAACCTTTTGGGCTAATTCCGCTAAAATATGTTTCTTTGGTATGTGCGTTCTCATCGTCATCGCTGATCCGGTTGCCGGTCACAAATCTTAAGAATTGAACTCGATCATAGATATCTTCATGATCCGGTTTGGTGTGATTCTTCCGACATACGTCTCGAGCTACGACTTGGTTAAGGGGGTTGCGCTTGAGGCTGAGAAGCTGGGGTACGACTCAGCCTGGCTGAACGATCACTTCTTTCCAGGTTGGCTGAGCCCCGGACGTCATACAAGCCCGACTCTAGAGTGTTGGACCACAATCTCGGCCCTCGCCGTAGAGACGACAAGGCTGAGGCTTGGAACTCTCGTCATCTGCAATAACTACAGGCATCCTCCAGTTCTCGCCAAGATGGCTGCAACCTTGGATGTCGTTAGCAAAGGCCGCCTCGAGTTTGGGATAGGAGCTGGAGACCTGCCTATAGAGTATGAAGCCTATGGTCTGCCTTATCCTAAGGATTCTGTAAGGATCGAGCAGCTCAGGGAGGCACTTCGGATAATAAAGATGATGTGGACCCAGGAGAAGCCATCTTACACAGGAAAGCATTACTGGATAAAGGACATGCCCTTCAACCCTAAGCCAGTTCAGAAACCCTATCCGAGAATCTGGGTAGGCTCAATCTCGGGGAAGAGAAAGATACTTAGCGTAATCGCGGAGCACGCGGACGTCTTCAATGTCCTCGCAGCTGATCCCGAGGGCTATAAGGAGCGGATGAAGACCCTTGACGTCTTCTGCAGGGAACTAGGCCGGAACTCAAAGGAGATCGAGAGAAGCTGGTTTGGGGAAGTCAACATCTTCAAGACGAAGGCTGAGGCCGAGAGGTATCTTGCCAGAAACAAGCCTAAAGGGGTCTCTGTGGAAGAATTCACATGGGGGACTATCTTCGGAACTTCAGAGCAATGCATCGGGAAGATCAAAGAGTACATCCAGGCTGGGGCGACATACTTCATTGCGAACCTTGCATTATACAAGAAAACCAAGGCCCTCAAACTCTTCGCAGAAGAAGTTATCTCAGCATTCAAGGAATAGACACATATACCGGCAAACGCCCCCTTCTGCTCCACGAGATAAAAGGAATTGTCGTTTAAGAGTAAAGACCCCATCTTCAAGCAGATCTCTAGGCAAGTTAAGAGATAAATACCAATTCTTTCTATGGTTGTGTCGATGGCTATGGTCGAGTCAGAGGTTGAAGATCTCTTCGGGGACGCTGAAAACCTTTATCGAGAGGCGCTAAAGGATCTCCAGGCAGGTAGGATAAGGAAAGCTGCTGAGAATGCTTGGGCAGCTACAGCAAAGGCAACAGATGCGTTGTTGCTTGCGCGTGCGAAGGTCGAAATCGTTAGGGGGTTAGGCAGGACAAGGGAGATCTATAAACTGGCTAAGACGGAATCTGACATCCGAGCTTTGGGATTAGTGAGAGAGTATAATGATAGGATTCTTCATCTTTATGGCAATTGCTTCCATGAGGGAATCTGCGAAATACCAGATGTCGATTTGGGAAAGCTGATCATCGAAACGGGAAAATATATAGAAAATGCAAAGAACCTGAGTTTAAGTAGATGACATTTTAGCGGAATTCTTTGTCGAGAGGCAATTGATATCAATATGTACCGATGGAGATCAATGTGAGCTATTGCTTGCGGGTCGCCATCAATTTTTTCCAACCGTCTCGAAAAGTGAAATAGCGGTTTGGCACCATCGGGGCCCTTAGGAAATAGACATCTATGTGTTCAGATTTTCCTCAAATGGGACTCTTGACGTAAGGTCTTGATAAGGAAGCAAAGACACTTGGCGTGTCCCTGTTTCACACGGTTAAAAAAGATCTTAAGGGTGAAAGAGTTAGGTGGTCCCGAATCATCAGATGGCTTGACAGTTTCGGCCTAGAACTTGCCTGTCCAGCAGTATAGACACAGGTCTTCCTGTTTTAAGCCTAGATTATTAGGCGCTTCGACCACGGCTTTGACCATACCTTCTAAGGTCTGATACTTCAGCGTTGTGAATCCTATCATCTTCGCAATCTCCTCAACCATCACCTCGTATCTCCGACTGTTCGGGTCCATGTATTCGCTGACATCTTCTATATCTCTCCCCTCAATCTTCATGATGGCCTTACGCGTCGCAAGGTCTTGGTTCTTGGTTGAGAGATCGAAGATGCATGGAAACATCTGCGGAGGAGAAGCTATCCTTCCATGGACCTCTTTGGGCTGGTAAGGCCACACTTTCTCCTTCAATAGGTCGTAGAGTTGGGTCCCCCGCCTGACCGAATCGTCAACCAGTATTATCCTCATACCTTTCATCACGTGTGGATTCGGGATCTGCTTATGCCTCGCGATGAGTTCTCTCTTCTCCTGTGTCGGCGGAATGTAGCTCCTACCCCAACCGGGCGTATACTTAACCAAGGGCCGCCTCAAGGGAGGCATCGATCCAATGATTTTCGTCACATTTCTTTCTAGATCATCCGCATTCGTTTTTCCCAGTCTCAAATCTTCCAACGCAGCTTTGACTTTCTCTGCGGCCAATTCCATCCTTCTTTTGACGTATCCTACCGAATGTGGAAAGCCGGAGTCAGCTATGCCCAGGACCAGATCTGCTTCCACATCATCAGCCTCTGCGAGAAATCCGCCGCATCTTTCCCTCACGATCTCAGCGTTTATGCCGTAATAGTCGGATGCGGGAAACCCGAAGTAGACATGTAGGAACGGACAGAACCTCTTCTTGGTGGGCGCGGTCACTCTGGTTTTGACGCCAGAATCATTTACTGATACGATCTCGCGGTATTGCAGAAACCTGAAAATTTCGTACCCCAAATTTGGGAAGGCGGTTGTTTCAGAAGCCATGGCCCAGTCTTCTCCCCTTCTACCGACGGCTAGGGGAAACGTGTCGCCCGATATGTATATACTTCTGTCGTCTTTCGATAGGACGAGCAGAGAAATGGAACCATCAACCTTCTCGTACATTTTCTCGATTCCGTCGGCTACATTCTGACCCCTGCTTATCAGTTCGCCAACGATCTCGGTCTGGTTTAGAGCTGTTCCCCTAGCCTCAACTCTTGATTTTTTGAGTGTCGTACCGCTCTCAATTAACTCTGAATACAGGGCCTTCACGTTTCTGATGATGCCACTTGTGCAGAGGGCGAAGGTTCCGATCTTCGACTCGAGCTTGACCGGTTGCTCCTCCTCCAAGTCGCTTATCACTCCTATGCCTAATGTGCCCTTTATCCTGCCATACTCTTTCTGGAACTCGGACTTGAATTGGCTATTACTAATGTCATGAGAAACTACTTGGATGTCCTCGTCTAGGAACGCTAGGCCCCCAACCTCCGTCCCCAAATGAGAGTGATAATCAACCCCAAAGTACAGGTCTCTCGCAAGTCTATTCTTGGAGACAACCCCGAAAAGACCACCCAATTCCTCCACAACCTCTTGTAGAAGCATCATGATTCGACATATAAAAGACTTTTTCGCTTCCGTGAAACCTCGGCTTCACGATGAACTGAGGTGATCTCATGGTGGCAGGCCGCCTACGAGGCAAGCCCAGCGATTCTTGCGAAGAAGCTTTCCGCTATCTTCTGAAATTCATCCTTAGCGCTTTCGTGTACGAAGTTAGCGCGATCCTTGCCTATCTCAACAGCATCAAGAAGATCAACTGACATCTCGAAATCAGGCTTGGCCAACCACCCACAAACACCATCGTCATCTAAGACCGCGTAAAGCCCAAAAACTATCTTGAGAACATTCTCTCCGCCAAGACTGGTCAGCCATCCTAGAGCTTTTTCAGGCCAGGTTATTCTGCCAGCAAAGGAGAACAATGATATACCCATCTTCCTATCTCCAAGTGTGGTCTTCCCTTCTTGGCTTATGTAGCCCTTCTGAGCATATTTTGATTGAAACTGATGCCCAAGAATCAAGTAAGCTCCTTGTCTAAAGACGCGGAGAAACCGTTGATCCCTTGAAAGATCATCCAGGATCGGTTGCGGAGACTTTGTGTTGTGTTCTGTTCCGTTAAAAACTGGAAACCCGTGTTTTTCAGATACGTTCAGAATTTCCTGAAGTCTATCTCTTGTATTCCTTGTCGGTATCGCTTCCGCCGCAAATATTCCGGATTCTTCAAGTTCGTAAAAGAGTGAGTCTAGATCGCTCTCCTTCTCTGTTACTGGGTTGCCCAGAACAGGGTAGGTCGGTATTGCGCCATAATCTCTGAAGAGTCTAACTAGTCTGTCAAGGCTTGGAAAAGCCTCCGGAGGTTCCTCAACGTAGGCTGGTCCTCCAGACTTCAATAACCCATTTCTTATGAGGTCTTGGAACCCACTTTCTGTGAGGAGATCCTCATCCTTGAAACTGCCCAAAAGCCTCCTCAGAAACTCTTTCCGATCCCGTTCTTTTGGGAATTCGCGGTTGATAAGTTCGGCGATTGCTTGGGCAACATGCCTCTCAGTGACATTCCCTCTAGGCGTAAACCTTAATACATCTTCAAAAGACAGACTCAGTGAAGGATCGATACCCCCCAGGATCGAGTCAACTTTTTCAGTCATCTTTTCGCATCTTTTCTCTAAGGCAACCCTCATAGTCGTAAGAAGCCTTTCGCTCGGAGAACCAGGCTCAAGGTCGTGTACTACTCCTTTGCCGCAGAGGTAGATCCTTCCAGGATTTTTCGGATCGTTATACCTTTCACCCTTGTCACTAGCCTCCTCAGACATGGCCATGGCTTCGACGCTGAAGGTCGCTTTCAATCCTAATATTCTGCAGGCTTCGCCGAACTCCTTGTGGCCATCTATTGTGTAATGGTCGTTTATCCCGAAAACTTCAAGTCCAGATCTGTAGCCCAACCACGCGGCTTCTGTTGGAGATCTGAAGATGCTGAATGACTCGCTTGTATGTATGTGGGTATTAACTCCGCCATGCTTTCTAGGAGGACTGATGACGCCCACCTTCTCAAGACGTTTAAGCTCTCTGGCAGCATCCAGTCGCGACATCGGCTTCTCTTCTCCAGCATAGTTCAGCTCGCCCTCTTCAGGCTCTGCAAGAAGCTCGATCAGCTTCTTGACGCCTTGAGGAAATTGCTCGTTTACCATCCCTTGCCTTTCTCCGTCCTGTCAGCTATGATCTACCCATTGATCAAATCTGCTGATTAGCTTGATCATGAGGAAGTCAGACCTGCAAAACTTAAACATCACATTATTAAGATGTAAACCATACTTCAATCATTACGAGGCACGGCTGAATATGAAGGCTGCCATACTTACTGGAAAAGAGAAATTTGAAGTGAGAGAGCTTGAGAAACCTCGCTCTGGTCAAGGGGAGGTCTTGGTAAAAGTCCGTGCGTGCGCCATCTGTGGGTCTGACCTAAGGATTTTCTCCGGAAGCAAAAGCATCGATGTCCCGATCACAGGTCATGAGATATCCGGTACCGTGGAAGAGATCGGTAAAGGCGTCGAGGGGATCTCCTTCGGCGATAAGGTTGTGATAGAGACCGTGGTCGGTTGCGGTCAGTGTGAAGCATGCAAGAGAGGCGAAGAGAACCGTTGCCTCAACAAATACAAGGCAATCGGCTACCAGTATAACGGAGGATTTGCCCAATACATTCTCGTACCAAGAGAAGCTGTTAAACAGGGAAACGTCATAAAGGTGCCTGAAAGCATCAGTTTCGAAGAGGGGGCACTGGTTGAGCCGTTGTCATGCGTGTTGAACGGCTGGGAACCCTTCAAGAAGCGGCGAGAAGGCTTCACAACTGTTGTTATGGGTGCAGGCCCGATTGGTATGCTCCATTCGGAGTATGCTAAGTCGCTGGGCAGCAGGGTCTTCCTTGTTAACCGTACCGCCCCGAGACTGGAGCTAGCGAAAAAGATAGGCTTAAGGGTTGACGAGTTCATTGATGCGAGCAGGCACGACGTTGTAGAAAGGATTAAAGAACTTACTAACGGTGTAGGAGCTAATGTAGTTGTATGCGCCGCGTCCTCCAAGGAGGTTCAGAAACAAGCTTTAGAAGTCGCGGCGGTGGACGCTGACGTAAGCTACTTTGCGGGTATCTCGAAGGATGATCCATTTAGCCTAATTAACACAAATATTCTTCATTATAATGAGCTTCATGTACATGGGGCGAACGCCTCAAACAGGAAACAATACGTAGAAGCTGTCGACTTGGTAGTATCCAACAAGATCGATGTCAAGAAAATTGTGACCCACAAGTTTCCGCTGGAGAAAATCGAGCAGGCTATGCGCGTCGAGGAGGACAGGAGCGAGAACGCTCTAAAGGTGATAATCGACCCTTGGATGTAGGGTCTCAAGGGAAGTAGACTAGGACTCTTCCGGGCTTCGTTCTGGCTTCTCCTTCTTCTGTGTCTGCGTACCTGAATGCTGTCTCCAGGTCCTCGGGTGACTTTATTGTGAACCGCTTCTCAGAGATTATGCGCTTGACCTTATCTCTGAACTTGGTATCCTTCAGGAGTTCAATGACCCTTTCGAAGTGCTCCATTCTGCTCCGGACCGAACCCCTAAGTGCTAACCCTTTATTAACCAGCCTATTTACGTCAACTGGAACCTTGCTCCCGGAGAGACCGAGCACAACGCATCTTCCGCCCGGTTTAAGCAGGTCAATAGCTTGATCTAGTGTAATGTCCTGGCTTCGACCTCCAACTGCCTCGAAAGCAACATCAAAGCTCTGCCCCAAACCTTCCAGTTTCTGTTTCTCTCTGATAGAATTCACTGTGACTGAGAAATCCTTCGCCATCGATAGCTTCTCATCCACAATGCCGATCAAATGCAGGTTTTCTCTTGGAACAGCACCGACATACGAGGTGATTAAGGCTGTCATGTATCCTATGGGACCGTCTCCGATAACCGCAACCTCCTCGTCGCGTGGGATCTCTGCAACCTCAAAGGCATTCAGCGCGATCGATAAGGGCTCGGTTAAGGCGGCAACTTCCAACTCGATTCCTTCAGGTACCGGAACAACTCTGTTCTCAGGGTATAGAAGCAAGGTTCTAGACAATCCATCGGCAGTAGCTGCCATATACTTGGAGTTCTGGCAAAAGTTCTCTCCGACTCCGAGTTCACATGAAACGCATTGACCGCATGGCAACATAGGATTGACCACGACATGTGATCCAGTCTTCGATTTTGCACCCTCACCTGTGTCGACTATTCTTGCAACTCCCTCGTGTAGGAGGCACATGGGAAGGCGTCTTTCCAGCTTTTCCTTTTCCTTCTCTCCTTTGAAGTATAGGATCTCGCTTCCACAGATTCCGGCGACAACAGGCCGTAATAGAAGGAGGCCGGCGGGGATAGATTTGATAATCCTTTTTCGAGCAGCAAACTTGAAAGGCTCCGCGAGGCTAAACTCAGTCACCCTATATTTTCCCATATTGAAGCATCTCTACGCGCAGTTTGAACTGTCTTACTGGTTGTATTAAGCTACGTTGCAGAAAATAAGGAATACGCGTTCTAGCTCTTTGCGGCAACAGTTTTTTATACAGCGATTCTCTCACTTTTATCGTAGCATTCTGTGCAAGAGTCGAATGGAAACGCAAGGGAAGCTCTATGGTAGATACACCTCATGAAGGAAGAGTTCAAGGAAAAGTTGCTATAATTGTGGGTGGTTCAAAAGGAATCGGAATGGGGATTGCGAGAGACTTGGCCGAGGAAGGAGCTCGTGTTGTGATAGTCTGCAGTAGAACGATAGATGAGGCGCAGAAGATAGCCGCCGATATCAACCGGAAACACGGCAACGAAAGGGCTATAGCCGTACAAGCAGATGCCACTAGTGAAGAAGCAGTAAAAAGGATGGTCGAGAAGACCGTTGAGGTTTTCGGTGGAGTCGATATCTTAGTATACAGCGCGGGTGTTGTAAGATCTGGAAGTGTCAAGACGATGAGCCTGGAGGATTTCGAAGTAGTGACCAAGGTGAATTATATTGGATACTTTGTATGCGTCAAGCATGTGGCACAGGTTATGGCTGAGCAGCACAAACGTGATCCCTCACGGATAATGGACATAATCCAGGTAAACTCGAAGTCTGGTCTCCAGGGAAGTTACAGGAACGCTGCATACGCTGGGAGCAAATTTGGCGGAATAGGTTTGACTCAGAGTTTTGCGCTCGAACTCCTAGAGGACGGGATCAAGGTCAACGCGATATGCCCAGGAAACTATTTTGATGGCCCGCTCTGGTCCGATCCCAAACATGGGCTTCTTGTCCAGTATCTGAGGGACGGCAAGGTTCCCGGGGCTAAAACCGTCGAGGATGTGAGAAGATACTACGAATCGAAAATACCGATGGGGAGGGGATGCGCGATAGAGGATATCATGCACGCCATATACTACATGATAGAACAACCCTACGAGACTGGACAAGCAATCCTCGTTACAGGCGGGCAAGTAATGAAGACATGACGCAACACACTTGACAAGATGTCATAACCCTGTGAAATTCTGCCTTATGGCCGTGGAAAGTCCTGAGCCTATCCCATCTATGGAGTTTTGTTCAGAGGAAAACCCTTAAATGAGTCACCCATAAAAATAGCAAAAGGAGAGAAGAATGAGAAAGATAAGATTAAGCAGAAAGGACTACGAGGATAA
>Ga0315314_1001482_pt1 | contig 21162 bp, 22 predicted proteins | sample TDP9_MG_FD_203631 | JGI IMG/M metagenome (GOLD analysis project Ga0315314, IMG submission 203631) | Freshwater sediment microbial communities from Lake Towuti, South Sulawesi, Indonesia - TDP9 | ecosystem: Environmental > Aquatic > Freshwater > Lake > Sediment | place: Indonesia: South Sulawesi... | reverse complement strand
GGTAGGCTTCGAGGACCGTCACTGAATCTATGATGGCGAGCTCTATTTTCTCCTTTTCAACAACGTAGCGATACGTTTCGGCAAAGGTGCTCCAATCTCTCAAGTCGGGGTACAAAACCGTGTCAAGCACGTATAGGTTTTCCATGATTTTGCCCCAGTCCAGCCCTAAGATGTCTGCCTTCTGTTTCAGACGAGATTGCAGATCAAACCGTGGGGTTGCACTCTTCCAAGTGTCCTCGGCGGTGGCATAAAGAACCTTCCTTCCGTTAGCCGCTACCCTAACAGCGACTTCCTCCACCAAAATGGACTTCCCCGCTCCAGGGAGCCCAGTGATGGCGAATTGGCCACAAATGGGCACCCCGTTTAAGGTTTGGCCTTCCGGCGTCAAAAACAATTGATCTATGAAGGTGCCGGTTGACAACCCTATTAGCGGCTTCTTCGCTTCAGGAGCCACGTCTGGGCGAAGAACAAGGCCGCTTAATTTGTCCTCCTTCCGCTCGATCTCGGTTTTCATGGGCCTCGTGGCTAGCTCCCACTCGTCGGAGGGCGCCCTGGCCCCTTTCATGGCTTCGGCTAAGGTCTTTGCCATGGCCTTCATGACGCTTTCAACCTCAGGAGCGACTTCTAGTGGCCTTTCCTCTGCTGGAGTTGGCGGTGGCGCAACCGCTCTAGAAATGATTGGTTCGGGGGTGAGGAGCACCCACATCTCCCCTCTCCTATCCACAACACCCTTAGACCTTAAGGATTGAAGCAGCGCGTAAGCTGAGTTGGGGCCATACTTGGGAACCCCTAAACCCTTAGAAATATCATTTAAGGAGGCTTGTCCTTGATGATCCCTTAGAAATCCTATGACATCGCTTTCCTCCACATTGTTTCCCCAATTTTTAAGTGTTCCAGTTCACTATAAACTTTCGTATTTTTCGGTGAACGGTGCATTTATTTTGTGTGGATTTCCACGGTGTCGCCGTCTTCGAGGGTGAAGGTTCCTCCGACTTTTTGTGGACTGAAGCGTAGTCGTTTTGACCATACTTTTGCGTAGGAAAACTGCTTGTAGAAGTCGCTGTGAATCCGTTTTGCTAAATCCAAAATAGTGGAGCCTTTTCTGATGGTGAAGGGTTTCTTGGATGCAAATCTCTCATTGGGTTCTTTGGTGTAGACGCGAATTATATCCAGCATCTCAAAGATTTCAGAGCCAAGCTTCTCTAGTCCGGACTTGGCTATGCAAGATACTGGAAGAATTTTCACTTCTTCTCCTACAAAGCCTTTTAGTTGTTCAATTCTTTTCGCAGCATCGGGAATATCTGCTTTGTTGGCTATGATGATGGCAGGTCTATACACTGTGCCCTCGAAGATGGCGTCTTCAACATCGTCGATGGTGGCTTCGCCTTGAACCTTAACCGTAGCATCGTGTATCCCATAGCCTTTGAGAAGTTGCTCTAGGTCTTTCAAAGTGCAGTCAATTAGGCGTCCTAACACGATGATTTTTAAACCCGCGCCCAGGTACTTCCTTTCGATCTCAACTCTAGCCTTAGGTTTTCGTGTGAGAATTCTTGCTTTGTCTAATTCCCGCGAGATCAGAGAGAATTGTTCAACCGGGTCTCGGGATAAGTCGATCATGAGAAGGAGGCCGTCTGCGTTTCTTGCTGCCGTTAAGGTTAAAAGTCCCCGAGCTCCTCCATCTGCGGAGTCTTCCATTAAAGCTGGCGCCTCCACCATCTGAAACTGCAGGTCTTGATAGTGAAACATGCCAGGCGTTGGCTCCTTAGTGGTATAGGGATAGTTGGAAACTTCCACTTTGGCGTTGGTTAGAAGAGAGAGAAGGCTGCTTCGTCCAACGTTGGTGAGTCCCAAAATCACGATTTGGGCGTCCCCTTCCTTTTCTACAAAGAACCTCGGCCCGCCCACTCCCGCTCTCTTACGCTTCTTGTCCGCAATTTCCCTCCGAAGTACGGCAATTTTCCTCCTAACCTGCGCTCGCAAGTTTTCTGTGCCCTTGTGCTTAGGAACAAGGCTTAGGAACTCTTGCAGCTTCTCGATTTTCTCTTCAGGTCTCTTTGCCTGAGAAGCTTCTCTCCATTTGTACTTAGCCTCAGCTGGAAGATTAGCGGGCATAAGGCAAGCTTCCAACAATAGGTCAACGCAACGGCGGTATTATTTCTTTCGAAAAAAGAACACCCGCGCACATAGCAAAAAAGGAAGGGTTATTCGCCAGCTTTACGCGTAAAGTTGTCCACATTGGTGTTAGCAACTGGGTTTTTCCTTCGACTGCTTACCCTTAAGCACCACGAATAAATCCTAGGATAAGTGGTGCCTAACAACGCATGTCTATATCATTAACAGTTCTACGGGCTTTAGTTTTCTTGTTATTGGGTCGACTTGATAGCCCAATGATTCTAGGCTTGTTGCTCCAAGTACCGATGTGTCTTCTGGTTCACCGAAAATCACTGGAACCACTCTACGCTTTCCACCATATTCAATCATGGCCCATCCAAGGTCGCGTTCTACGATGGTTCCTCCATGAACCCTTAATTTTTCACGATCAATAGGTTTCAATTCAAGCTTCTCGAGCGTACCGCGAGGTATAGAAGTGAATATGGCTCCACTATCCACTAATAGGTTAACTTCATCCGATCTTGTTGGGGTTAATGGATTAGCCACCTGTACCTTTACGTAAGTGGAGCCCATCTCTTGCACCAATTACAATTTATCCATCTCATCCTAAATACCTTGACTCTCAGCGGAAACCCCGCTTGGCCATGTTCGCTAAAATAAAAAGAGGGGAGTTTGCAGGGGATATCTCCATCCTTCATTACGGCGCTCGAATATCTTAGGATAATTAAAAGCTTAAAAAAGGAAGTTCAAAATCTGATAAAGAAGTTTATTTGGTACAACTTTGAAGAATAGACTCAGTATAGGATTCTTGTTGTGTTAAAACTGTAACGCTTTCCTAGAATCTGAGAATTTTTTCAAAGGCTTTGTTTAGGCTTCTTTTTATTTCCTCAGCGCAAGCCTTGTAGGCTTCTATTCCCCTGCCGTAAGGGTCGGCAATGTCCGGCTTTTCGGTTTCTCCGGAAAATTCCTTCAAGGTGAAAGTCTTATCCCTAGCTCTTGGATCGAGGGCAAAAACGTGAAGTTTATGGCTTCTCTGCATGGTTAAGATGAGGTCTGCCTTCTCTACCATCTCCAAAGTTAGCTGCCTCGACCTAAAGTTTGAAAGATCCACCCCCTCATCTCTCATCAGCTGAAAGGCTTCTTCTGTAGCATAGCCCTCAAAAACGTTTAAACCTGCCGAAAGAACCTGAATCTCTTCGGAGGCTTCTCCTAACCTATCCCTCAACATTTTCTTCAGGAAGCCCTCGGCTATGGGACTTCTGCAAATGTTCCCTGAACACACAAACAATACAGTTTTTGGTTTCAACCTTACCTTCTCGATGTGAGGCTACAAAGAAGTGACGAGCATCCGTTAATAACAATGATGGTGAACCATGTCTTTTCAAAACTTAGCGCCTTGGTTACGGAATCCGAACAGGCATGTCAATTTAACACGTTTTCCAGAGGGCACACGCTTGTTCTAGGTTGCTCACTTCGACGTTTTCTTTCTTACAGAGCACCTTCTTTTCTTTTACACGGCTATTGGCACGTCGTTTGGCTAAAAACCCGCCTTGCTGAAAATTTACCTTGACTAAGAATCGAACCTCGGCATGCTCTAATTGCTCGCTGGCGTAGGTACAATTTCCGCAAATTCTAAGCATACTGATCCTTCCCTTCGTAGACCTCAAAGCGACATATAATATATCTTAATATTTAATATATCGTTCAAATCTTGGCATTATGTCAAATCTGGTAATATATCGAATTCCGTAACATCTTCAAAACCAAATCTCTCTTCGCCTATTTTCAACCAGGATTTCTATCATGGATGTTTGTTTCACCCAAGAACAGCTCTTTGGATAAACTCGAAAACCTTTGCGTCAGAATTATACTTCATCTTAGACTTCAGTATGGGCGGTTTTTACTATAACACCTAAATCTTATCTTCCACTGTGTCATAATGGTTTGGAAAGGGTGGTTGAAATGGAGGTTTTGGAAGCGATCAAGAAGAGGAGAAGCATACGCAGGTTTCGGTTAGAAACCATTCCCGACGAAACGCTGCGGTTGATTTTGGAGGCTGGGCGTCTGGCGCCCTCTGCTGGGAATCGTCAGCCTTGGCGATTTATCCTAGTTAAAGACGCTGAAAGAAAGAGAGTCCTCGCCGAGGCGACGGACAACTACCTGTTTGTCGCAGATGCCCCCGTAGTCATCGTCGCTCTTGGAGACCCCACCGCTTCTCCGAGATGGTTTAGACAGGACCCAATGATCGCCATGGAGCACATGGTTTTAGCAGCAACATCCCTGGGTTATGGAACCTGCTGGATTGGAGGATTTGATGAGGAGGAGGTTAAACGCGTTTTGAGGGTTCCGGAGAGGCTGGCGGTGATAGCCATGTTGCCGATAGGCGTTCCAGACGAGTCTCCCCCTCCCAGACCGAGGAAGGCACTGAGGGAGATCGTTTACCTAGAAGAGTATGGCAAGCCATTAGCCTAGCGGTTAAATCTGACTTCGAAAATGCTTTTTGTGCATATAAAGAATGATGCAAGATTTGAAGGCTAACATGGACATTAATGATGCCCATAAGCATAAACTGAAGGAAATTCAAGATTTTGAGACGTACAGGAGGCTGGAACCGCGTAGGTGGCAAAGTTTAAAGGATGGAAAAACGCTCAAGAAGCAATAAAGATTGTGGATTACGCGATTAGCCGGTTTAAGAAACTCATGTAAAGTAATGTCTCTGGATGCGTATGCGCATGAATAGAGAAAACGTTCAGGGATCTAGGCTAAAGCCAACTTTAGGATTGTTTGACGCTACAGCTGTAAGCGTTGGTGCAATCATCGGTGCAGGGATATTCGTCGTAACTGGTATTGCGGCAGGTTTAGCAGGCTCAGCCATAGTGGTTTCCATGCTTATAGCAGCAATCGTTTCCCTATTCACTGCATTAAGTTTCGCTGAGCTAACAGCGTGGCTACCGAGAGAAGGAAGCGTTTACGAATTTGCATACCAACTAGTTTCTCCATTTGCAGGTTTTTTGGCTGGCTGGATGTGGATGTTATCCAACATTTTTGGAGGCGCCGCGGTTTCCCTCGGATTCGCTTACTATTTGACAGCGTTGTTTCCAAGTTTATATGCTAAATGGGTTGCAGCTATTCTCTGCATAGGCTTCACGGCGCTTAACTTCTTTGGTATTCGCCAGTCAGCTCTACTTAACAATTTACTTGTCACAGCGAAATTGTTTATTCTAACATTCTTTTTTGTTTTCGGTTTAGGATACAATAATCCAGCGAATTTCACTCCATTTGCACCCTCTGAAATCGGCGTGCTTTATGGTGCATGCTACATTTTCTTCGCCTACGGCGGCTTCGCAAGGGCAGCAGTTGTTGCAGAAGAGGTTAAAAATGCCAAACGGAATGTTCCTCGAGCCATACTGTTGTCGTTGGTCATATCGACGGTATTTTACATACTTGTTGGAGTTGTTGCTGTTGGACTTGTAGGAGCATATAAGCTCTCGAATTCAAATTCGCCATTAACAGAAGCCATAAGCGCTACTGGAAGCGCAGTTGCAGTCCACATAGTCTCTTTCGGAGGGTTGTTAGCAACGACAAGTGTTCTGCTTACATCAATTTTAGGAGTCTCCCGCGTGGCTTATGCAATGGCGAGGAGAAAAGACCTTCCACAAGCCTTAAGCAGACTGCATCCAAAATACAATTCGCCTTATCACTCCGTCTGGATTGTAGGTTTTTTAATGACGTTACTCGTTTTATTTATAGACCTCACAAAAGTTGTGGCCATAAGTACATTCGCGATGCTTTTCTATTATGCCATTGCTAATGTCTCTGCTTTACGGTTGAAAGCCCAGAAAAGGGTGTATCCATCGGTTGTGCCAGCGTTAGGCACAGCTACGTGCCTAGCATTGTTAGTTTTCATTCTTTTTACTTCACCACAAGCATGGATTATAGGTGTTGCAGGGTTAATAGCAGGCGCAATTTCTTATATTGTTAAAAAAAGCAAGGGATGAGAAAACTGCCTCCTGATATACTAGAGAAAATTGTTTAAGCCCTATGCATCATCTACGTGTTGGTATCGCCCATGTCTTTGAAAGCCACCGTAACCACGAAGGGAGCGATTCTGTTAGGAACATACGCGGCTTGTGACGCATTTGACGAAAACAAGCCCTTAAGGGTGGTCACCCATGCCCATTATGACCATACAATCGGCCTGAAGCAAAGCTTGAAAAAGTGTGAAGCGGTCGTGATGACCCCAGCCACAAAGGACCTGATCGAAGTTTTGAAGGGCTCAACATTTTTGACTGCCGGGAAAGTGAAAACTCTTGAATATAAAGAGACGCTGATGTACGAGGATGAGCGATTGACCCTGCATTACGCGGATCACATCCTTGGAGCGGCTCAGGTTCTCTTGGAAGATGCCGATGGAACGAGGATCTTGTACACCAGCGACTTTCGGCTACCCAAGTCTCCGGTAATAGAAGCCGACATCCTCGTCATGGAGGCTACCTATGGAAACCCCACTCGCGTCAGGCCCTTCGAGAACATGGTGAAGGGCATGCTTATCTCTTTGGTGGAAGAAGGCTTGAGGCAGGGTCCCGTATACGTGTTTGGTTATCACGGAAAACTTCAGGAAGTTATGCAAATTTTGAATGATGCAAAGGTGGAAGTGCCGTTTATCGTTCCGGAAAGGATCTTTCACGTCTCAAAGGTCTGTGAAAAGCACGGGATGAGGCTTGGAGGGTGCCTCTTGTCAAGCGACGAAGACGCCCAAATAATGGTGCGGGAGAGCGTGCCCTGCGTTGCCCTCTACCACATGGGTTCCCGCCAATACGTGGGGAAGGATGCCTTCCGCATTCGTGTGAGTGGCTGGGAGTTTCGTAAGCCCTACCGAAAAATAGCCGAGAACGAGTATGTAATTGCCTTAAGCGACCACTCAGACTTTAATGGACTGATCCAGTACGTGAAGGAAAGCAAGCCGAAATTAGTCATAACCGATAATTATCGAATCGGAGACGCTGTGGTGTTGGCAAAAGAGATCCAAAAGCGATTAAGTATTCCAGCAAAACCCCTTCCGCCTTGAGGAGAATTCTTAAAACATCCTTTCTACCTAATGAATGAAAACGGAGACAAAGCATGGAATGTCCGGTAAACTTTTCAAGAACCAGCCGTTAAAAAAGTCAAAAGAGATTCACGGTTCTTTGTGGCTTCTCGTAGGTTCGACCTCATTCATGATCTTCGCTGTTTTCTGGTCTTGGTTTTCCTATCCGATGTTGATTCCGACGCTCATGTCTGACATGAGCCTAACGTACGTCGAGGCATCGCTTCCCATGAGTGTTCTCGCGTTTTCTTACATGATACTACAGATTCCATCTGGCGTTATCTCCGACAGATATAAGGCGAGGCTGCCCATCATATTCGGAACGCTGATATGCTCAGCCTCCAGCATATTGTGTGGATTCTCCGCCTCCCTCGACTTCCTACTCATAGGTAGGCTTTTGTTTGGTGTGGGATCGGGGCTCTGCTTCATACCCGCGGCATCCTTCGTCAGCGTAAACGCGCCACCGGAGCTTAGAGGGAAAATGGTTGGGTTGTATGGAGCCTCCACGTCCATTGGAGGCGTCGCAGCCTTCCTCTTAACACCGGTAATCGAATCCGCATACACGTGGCGCTGGTCTTTTATCATCCCAGGAATAATCGAGTTCATTGCTGCCTTCATATTCTGGATGTTTGCTAAGCCATTGAATGTTGCCACCACACAGAGGAAGGAGCCCGAGGAGGGTATGAAGTTGAGAGTCGCTCTCATGAGCAGGGAGATATGGGTCCTAAACTACATCGCCTTCCTCATGCTCGGTGTGTTAACAGCGGTCTCTACTTGGGCTCCTGCATATCTCATAGAGTTTCGTGGGTTCACACAGATGTTCGCCGGAATCCTCGTATGCCTCTTGCAGACTGCAACGGTTGTGGGTATGCCGGTGGGAGGTATGGTGAGTGACAGAGTCGGGAGGAAGGCACCGTTCCTCATAGGGTTTCCTCCGTCTGCCATCGCCATAGCCTTTATCGGCCTCCTCAGCGGCCCCACAGGAATTGCGTTATGCCTAATCCTGATCGGTTTCTTCCTCCAATTCGCATTCTCGTCCTCTTTCGCTGTGGTGCTGGAAATCTATGGACCAAGCCTAGTCGGAAAATTAAACGGCATTCTAAACACGTTTGGGGCTTTGGGAGCAAGTCTTCTCCCTCTAACCTTCGCCTACCTCCTCACCATTACCGGAGGCTACATGTGGCCGTTTCTAGCCATGGCGACGGTTACAATAATTGGGACCCCCCTATCTTTTCTAATCAGGTTTCGGAGACTTCAACGAGCATGATTTTCTCTAAGGCCTCAATGGCTGAGTCAAGGTCTTCTAGAACCCTCCTATGACATGCATCGAGTATTTTCCGTCGCCATAATTCATTCCAACCTTTGATTACACGCCCTCTCTTTTACACACAAGTCTTGCAGTCTTTCACTGCGTATTTTAAAGGAATTATGCAAAGAAGATAAAAAGTAGTTCTGGCATGATAACGGTTGTGTTGGAGGTTTAGGTATGGAGGGCGCGGTTATTCGTTACGAGCCGTTTCAGGAAGTGGTGATCATGGAGTGCACTCCATTTTCAACGCCTGACGACCTGGCTCGCTTTGCCAACGTGGCCGCTGGAGGAAAGCCAACGGGCATTTACTGGGCTGAGGGAGTGGCCTTTATCTACTATCCCCTGCCAACTTCAACCGAGGTGGCGGCGAGAGCGGTTATAGAAGACAAAAGGGTTTACTGGGCGTTTGTGAGTTATGCGTTGATGCCTAAGTACCGCTCCATGATCGAGACCAAGGAAAGGATCATGGTTCCCGTTGTAGACATGTCCCCAAGTCCCTTGTTTCAAAAGGTCGCTCAGTGGCTCAAAGAGCAGCATTGAAAGACGGCATAATCTATGCACGTTTCCTCATTTCACTTAGAGGCAGCTCCCCCGCACAGTTTTGAACTGACAGTGCACAATCCCGCTGGCTGGTACTGGTATAACCCCCTAGAGGTTTTTTCGAATGGAAGAATCTGGGCCGCGCTGCGACTTTCATCAAAGGCTATTGTGGGGTTGAGGCTCGAGTCATCGGGGAGTCTGGATCGACCGAGGGTCTTGGCCACGGTTTTCTCCCGTCAAAAACTTAAGGCCAGCGAGATCGCGGAAGTCTCAGACATGGTTGCAGAGTGCGCCGGCTTGGATGAAGACTTGACAGAGTTCTATGACGAGGCTAGAGAAGATCCTGTTTTAAGGTATGCCATAGAGGACTTGTACGGGATGAAGAGGGGCGTTCTACTGCGCTCTGACATTTTTCCCTCTGCTGTACTGGCCGTAACCCTACAGAACGCCCCCGTCAAACGAACCGATCAGATGCTTAAGCTCATCATCACCAATTATGGACAAAAACTGTTCTTCGACGGGAGGTTAACCTATACATGGCCTATCCCCCAATCTATCATGAAGACCACAACAAAAGAGCTAACCGAAAAATGTCCTAATCTAAAGGAACTGGCCCAAATGCCGTTTGAAGAGGCACGGGCGAAGTTAATGAAGCTGAAGGGGATAGGCCAATACTCAGCAGAGGTTATCCTCCCCCACCCCCAAGCCTTCCCCATCGACATCTGGAGCGCCCAAATCTTCTGGAGGCTCTTCTTCCTTGAGGAGCCTATGCCACCAAAACTTGAAGCCATTCAGATCGTCCGGAAACACGCTGAAAAAAGATGGGGAAGGTGGCGAAGATTAGCCTTTGTGTACGTTCTAAGCGATCTAAGGAATCTATCCAAAAGGCTGGGGGTTAATTTTTAATGCCTTAATTAGGTCTATCAACGGTTGAGACCCACATACAGGGTTTCGAACAAGCTACAGGCATCCTAGCAGGATTTAATTCTTATAGTCCACGTGGAACAACATTGTGATCGCTGCACAAATGAAAACACTGAATTTAACGGAAATACATTAAACCATAACGACTTCGATAGAATCCGGGATTAAAACCTTCTGAAATCACGTCTGAATTAATATCAGACCATCACCATTTTTGCCAAATTTTCGGCAAACAAGAGCGAGGGAGGGAGGGGGTATTTATTTAGATGCATACGCGTGAGCCTCTTCTACGACGCCTAAAACTCAGGAAAGTTGTTCGGAATTTCACGATAAACTTTATAAGAAGATTATCGTAAAACATCAGATACAAGAGGATTCCAATGAAGTTGGACAAAAGACTGATCGCCCTATTGGGCGTCTACTTAGCCCTTATTTTGGTTATTGGATTCATTGGAGTCTCTCCAGCGCTTTCTGGCTTGTCCACGATCCTAGGGACCGTTATACTAGGCACCACCGTGCTGGGCACCACGGTCCTCTCCTCGGTGCTGGGCTCCTCCTTGCTGGGCACCACCATGATCGCAATATACGGCGAGGCCCTAGCCACGGCCCAGCTCTACGTTAGTCTCATCTGCATCGGCCTGCTGGTTTACTTGGAGCTCACGGACCCCACCTATGGAGGAGTAAAGAAATTCCTCTTAGAAGTCAGAGAAAGCTGGACAAGCATCGCCGCCCTCTTGGTGCTATTGTTCCTAATTTTCGTGGCGTTTAAGGTCTGGTTGATCATCACCGCATAGTTTTCCCGCATCATCTCACGTCCCAAGTATCTCGAAGAACAACCATTAATAAAGCAAATTTATACCAATCTCTCTTTTTAACTCATTTTACTTCGTTCATGGTCACAAGGCCTTCTTGAAAGATGATCTCCATTGAACAAACAAGACCAAAAATTCGCAGTCATTACTACTTTGCCTTTACATACTTGGCTTAATGATTCTTTAGAAGACGAAAAGGCTCACGCAGGGAAAGCACAAAGAAATGGTTTCAGTAACTCCTAATTACCGCACTTTGTTTTATTAATAACAAGCCCCTTCAATACTGGTGAAGGAGCCCGGCAGAATCTGGGTGCAGAGTTGGTGAGGGATGTCTGGAATCGAAACCCTACTCCATACATCAAGGGGAAGGAAAAAGAGCAGCCCACGATCATCGTGGACAGCCGTGAGGTAGGTACGGCTCCCAAAATCGTTAAGGGTTTGAAAGAACTGGGAGCCGAAATTGAGATAGAGGTTCTCCAGAAGGGCGATTATATCGTGTCTGACCTCTGTGCCGTTGAGAGAAAAACTGTGCACGACTTCGTTTATACCCTTACCCGACGATACCTCTTCGAGCAGCTATTTAGGTTGAAGGAGATGTATCCCAAACCCATCATTCTCATAGAGGGATACCTCCCCATCATCTACAAGTTCAGCAAGATCCAGCCAGCCTCGGTTTGGGGAGCCATGTTTGCCCTGATCAAGCAGGGAATTTATATGGTTCACACCACCACCCGCAAGGAAACCATAGACTTTCTGTACACCGCGGCCAAGCAGGAGCAAATCGTGGATAAGAGGATCCCCATCGTACATCCGGTAAAGAAGCTCGAAACCTTGCCGGAAGCCCAAATCTTTTTCATAGCCAGCCTTCCAAACATCGGTCGAGAAAAGGCAGGGTCCCTCCTTAAATCCTATCAAACTCCCTTGAACGCCTTAATAAACGTGGATGGGTGGGCAAAAGAGGTTTACGGTTTAGGACCGAAAATCACAGAGAGGGTGAAGCAAGTTTTGCACACACCCTACCAGGAGTGATATGGGTATGGAAGTTGAAATCACGCCCACCAAAAAGATCGTCGTTTTGGGTGTAGACAAACGTTCCCTCGAAGATCTAGCATGGTGCGCCTCCACCTATGGAATCAACCGCCTCTATTGGGTTGACGGGTATCTGCTTTGTGTAGAGGTGTATGAAAAGTCCTTTGACCATGAGATTAAGAGAAAGGAGTTCCCCATCAGTCAAGTGTGCTATACAGACTTCCCCAAATACATTCGAGTCTTTGAAGTGGAGAAGGGCATACAAATCCCTATGGTAAACACTTCGGATATGCACATGTTCAGAAGCCTAATAAAGGCGATTTTAAAAAACAGGAAAGATGAGTTAGAGCCTCAATATCCTTAGAGCGTTTTCTCCAAGGATTTTTTGTTTCGTTTCCTCCCCTAGTGGTAGTCTTCGTATGGTTTCTATATTCTCTCTGATGCTTAGGATTCCTGGCCAGTCTGAGCCAAAAACGACCTTGTCGGCAATTTTTTCTAGCTCTGGGAAGTACTTCAAGAGGTTTTGAGGGGGGAGCCCCGAAATTTCGATGTAAACGTTTTTGTGATGTTTAGCTAGGAAGAATGCGGCGTCATACCAAAAGCCCCTTCCCCCATGCGCTTGAATAATGGTTAAGTCTGGGAAGTCCACGGCTACATCGTCAAGGTGCAACGGGTCGCCATACTTCAATTTTGTATGTTTAAAGACTGACGATCCGGTGTGAAACATTATAGGAATTTCCAGTTCTTGAGCCTTCTCATAAAGCGGGTATAATCCGGCCTCGTTAGGGTAAAAATGTTGGTAGGGTGGCAATAGTTTCAAGCCCCTCACTCCCAAGTCCTTCACCAGCCTAACCAAGGTTTTCGGCGGGTTTGGGTCCTTCATGGGATTAACCGAAGCGAATGGAACCATTCTCTTCTCGTCACGACAGAACTCGGTTACAAACTCGCTGTCCACAACCCCCGAGGTTAAGGGCGCAGCCTCCGCCAATACAACTGCCAAATCCACGCCCTCCTCATCCATAAGCCTCAAAATGTTCTTCGGAGTCATGAACCCGTCAAAGTCCTCATAAACTCTCGGGTTGATGTCCCTCATGTATTCATGAACCCAAGGATTCCACATGTGGTATTTCGCTACGTGAAGATGAAAGTCCACTATCACCATTTTCTCCCATCCAAATAATCATGCAGTATTAGAGGGTTTGCTTCTCTAAAACTTATCCTTGCCATAAAACAATTCCAGCCGGATCATTTCACCTTTCTGTTCATTGAGGTTTGCAACGACGGACAAAACACTTTTGCGACGCTGAATTCTTAGAGGTTTAACCTGGCAGAGATACACATGTTTGCCGATCGATACCATCTAACCCCCTTTATGACTATGTGAGGGGGGAGGGGGAGTTAGCATCCTTTTGAAACTCAGGAAGAATTTTTTCAAAGTAATCCAGCGATTCTGGATTAATTAAAGCATCCCTATTTAGGACCGGCCTGCCATGTATTATGTTCGTTACCGCAATTTCAACCTTTTTCATGTTGAAGGTATAAGGAACATCCGGCACTTCGATGATTAAAGCTGGAACATGCCGGGGGGAAGCATTTTGGCGCAGGGTTTTTCTTATCTTATTTTTTAAATCATCTGTCAAACCAAACCCTGGAGCAAGCTTAGCAAAGAGGATAATGCGCTGATCTCCTTTCCAACTCTGCCCTATTGCTAGGCTGTCAGCAATTTCTTCAAATTCTTCCACTACATTGTATATTTCAGCTGTACCTATGCGCACCCCGGATGGCTTTAAAACGGCATCGGAACGACCGACGAAAGTTATTCCACCTGTGTTGCTATGAATCGTGATATAATCGCCATGCCTCCATACATTCTTATCGGGATAAAAGCCAAAGTAGGCCTCTTTATACCTTTCATTATCTGGATCGTTCCAGAAATAAAGTGGCATTGAGGGAGAAGGAGCTTCGCAAACAAGTTCTCCTTGTTGGTCAACTAGTGGATTACCCTTCTCATCATACGTCTTCACTTTCATTCCTAAAGCCGGAGCTTGTAATTCACCAGCATATACAGGAAGGGTGGGACTTCCAGCAGCAAAACAGCCATTAATATCTGTGCCGCCCGAAATAGAATTGAAGTGCAAATCTTCTTTAATTTCTTGGTAAACGTATTCGAATCCTTCAGCCGAAAGAGGTGAACCAGTTTGGGATATTTCTCGTAACGATGACAAGTCATAGTCTTTTCCAGGCTTAACCCCCTCACTTCGGAGATAATTGATGTAAGTTGCACTGCAACCGAAAATAGTTATTTTTTCATCCTGAATCAGTTTCCACATGGCACCTGGATCAGGATAATTGGGATTGCCGTCATATAGCACTATAGTTGCTCCCACCGCTAAAGAGCTTAGCAGCCAATTCCACATCATCCAACTACAACTTGTTATATACATGATAACATCTTCTCGTTTCAAATCTGTATGTAGCATCAACTCCTTTAAGTGATTGATAAGGACTCCACCACCTCCTTGCACCATGCACTTTGGCTTACCGGTTGTTCCAGAGGAAAACATAATATACGCAGGATGATCGAAAGGCAATTGTTCAAATCGAATTTCCGGTTGTTTTTCTGTGGATAGAAAATCATCATGATGCACAGAGTTAGGAATATTGCTAATATCAGGTTTAGCTTCCACATACGAAGCTACAATCACTTTTTCCAGCGAGGGGATTCTTTTGGCGATTTTCTCAGCATTAAGTAATGTATTAAAAGTCTTCCCTTTATAGAAATAACCATCAGCCGTAAACAAAACCTTCGGTTCAATTTGACCAAGACGGTCCAGTACCGCTTGCGTTCCGAGCTCAGCACCGCAAGAAGCCCATGTAGCACCGATACTGGTAGCGGCAAGCATGGCAATAGCTGTCTCTATTAAATTGGGCATATAGGCACATACTCGGTCTCCCGGGGCAACCCCTATCTCGCGCAGCGATTTGGCCAGACGCGCCACAGAGTTGTATACTTCTGCATAGGTCATCCTGGCTGATTTCTTGGTTTCCCCTTTGAATATAAAAGCCACATAATCCTCTCTAAATCTCATGAGGTTCTCGGCGAAATTCAATCTTGCGCCTACAAACCACCTTACACCAGGGAACTTGCTTAAGTCATCAACCACCCTATCGTACCCACGGGAAGCTTTGATCACCCCAAATTCCCACATGGCCGTCCAGAAATCCTGTATATTTTCAATCGACCAGTTATACAGTTGGGTGTAAGAGTTGATTTCAAGACCGTATTTTTTGTTGACAAAGCCGATAAACCGAGTCATGTTGGCCTGTTTTATGCGTTCTTCAGAAGTTTGCCAGAGTAATTTTCCCATTAATTTACTTCCTTCACGTTATTTGATCCGTCACTGTTTTAGGTTGGGCTTAAATTTATTTAAGAACCTTTCATCAATTTTCACGTTTGGGTTTTTGTCCAGTTGTTTCTTCAACGATTTCCCAGAACTCTTGGTCGGTTACCCCCCTCCTGATCTCCCTAATTAAATCCTTTATCTGATGGAATATCCTTAGAATTTCTGCCTTTTCCCTGCGTTCCTGAAGTCTCTTAATTTTTTCCACGACATCTTGTACTTGATTAGAGGTGGCCTTTATCCCCTCTAACTTTAGTCTCTCCTCAATGATGTGCTTGCCCGTGAATTTGCCTAGGTGGAACCTCGTTTCACGACCCACTAGCGCTGGGGGTATGGGCTCGTAGCAGAGGGAATGAGCAAGCATGCCGTGAACGTGAATTCCCGCTTCATGAGAGAAGGTGTTGTCGCCGATTATGGCTTTATGAACCGGGAGCGGAATGGCGAAATATTTCTCGGTTAGCTGGGCTAACTCGTAGAGTTTCTCGGTGTTTGTTCCTGTTCGCACATCGTATAATATTTCTAAGGCCACCACGACCTCTTCGAGCGGCGCGTTTCCAGCTCTTTCCCCAAAGCCAGCGATGCACGTGTGCGGGACCGTGACGCCTTCCTCCACCGCAGCGAGGGTGTTGGCGGTGGCTAGTCCAAAGTCGTTGTGGCAGTGAACCGAGAGCGGGACCTGACGCTTGACCTCCTCCCGTAGCCTGTCTCGGATTTGAGCAACCAAGAATTTCATGGAGAGAGGTCTTAGAAAGCCTACGGTATCGGCGATGACAACGCGATCCGCACCAGCTTCAACGGCTGCTTTATAGATCTGAACAGTCGAGTCGACACTGGTTCTTGAGGTGTCCTCGGTCACAAAATCCACGATCACCCCGTGTTTTTTCGCGTATTCTATACAGTCAACCACCCTTTCGATGACCTGCTCCTTGGTCATTCTTAGCTTGTATTTCAAGTGCAGATCACTGAAGGCAACGAAAAGTGGTATCTCGTCTACGCCGCATCCGAGGCAAACGTCTACGTCTGCGCGAACGGCTCTGGCTGGCGCCGCAATACTCGCTTGTTTGTAGCCTTCAGAGGCTATCGTCTTAACGGTCTTCCTTTCCGCTTCAGACACAGCTGGGAATCCCACGTCTATGATGGCGACTCCTGTTTCATCCATGAGCTTTGTGATCTCGATTTTTTCATCGACGCTAAGAGAGACGGCTGGTGTTTGCTCTCCGTCTCTGAGGGTTTCATCCCAGATTATGACCTTTGAGGGAAGATTGGGAGGGAAACTTTGCGGAAGTTTGTTATAGTTAACTATGAGGCCTTCAGCCTCTAATTTCTCCAACATTCTGTCCACCTGTTAGGAACATCGAATTTAAATAGTATAAGAATTGAAATAAACCTTCCTTTTCATATCGATTGAAAAGAGGTGAGAAAGTATGGAAGTGAGGAAGGTGGCTGTTTTAGGCTCGGGATTGATGGGACATGGAATCGCTCAAGTTGCGGCTCAGGTGGCGAGGTACGAAGTCGGTCTAAGAGACGTGAAGCAAGAGTTTCTGGACAAGGGGATGGAGATGATACGGTACAGCTTGGAGAGATTTCTCAAAAAGGGGGTGATATCCGACAGGGAAACGAAGGAAATCTTAGGCAGAATCCGTCCAACACTGGACCTGGAAGAGGCGTTGGCAGACGCCGACCTCATAATCGAGGCAGTTCCTGAGAATGCCCAGCTCAAAAAGAGCATACTTGCGGAGGTTGATAAACTCGCTAAAGAGGAGGCGATCATAACTTCGAATACCTCCTCCATCAGCATCACTGAGCTTGCGTCGGCTCTCCGTAGACCAGAAAAGTTCTGCGGCATGCACTTCTTCAACCCCCCGCAACTGATGAAGCTGATAGAAATCATTCGAGGCACCAGAACATCCGACGAAACCGTCAACACGATAGTTGATGTCGCGAAAAGGATGGGCAAGGAAGCTGTTGTCGTTAAGAAGGACTGCCCCGGCTTTGTGGTGAACAGGGTTCTGGTACCGGCGTTAAACGAGGCCCTTTACCTGCTTTGGGAGGGGATCGCAGATCGAGACGACATCGACAAAGCGATTCAGCTCGGATTAAACTGGCCCATGGGGCCCATGAAACTGCTAGACTACGTTGGATTAGACACGACCCTAGCCATAGCAGAGGTTTTGGAAAAGGAACTAGACCCAAAGTATCGACCCTGCCCCCTATTGAGGCAGATGGTAAGAGCTGGCCTCTTAGGGAGAAAAACCGGAAGGGGCCTTTACGACTGGACGGAGGAAAAGTAGAACCGTTCATGGAGGGACCATCCATGGAGTATAAGAACACCCTTTACGAAAAAAGTGAGGGAATTGCAACCATCACCTTCAATCGTCCAGAAGCACTCAATGCCATAAACGAAGAAACTATCCTCGAAATTTTGTCAGAAATTGACGACGCGAAAAAGGATGAAAGCATCAAGGTGATCGTGGTCACAGGGTCTGGGGATCGAGCCTTTTCAGCAGGCGCCGACATCAAGATGATGAAAGGCGTGGATCCATTAAGGGGGAGGGAGCTTTCTCGGTTCGGACAGAGAATGTGCGATGGAATAGAAGCCTTGGAGAAGCCGGTGATAGCTGCCATAAACGGCTACGCCCTCGGAGGGGGCTTGGAGTTGGCTATGGCTTGCGACCTTAGAATAGCTTCAGAAAAGGCGAGAATGGGTCAGACAGAGATAAACATAGGGTTGATTCCAGGCTGGGGAGGAACCCAACGTCTTCCGCGATTTGTGGGAAAAGGGGTGGCAAAGGAAATGATCTTTACGGGCAAGATGATCGATGCTAAGGAGGCTGAGCAACTGGGTTTGGTGAACAAGGTTGTGCCCCCTGACCAGTTGAAGTCAGCCGTGAAAGAACTTGCAAACGAAATCATCAACAAGCCGCCGGTGGGTATCAAGATGGCTAAGGAATTGATAAACAGCAGCCTAGAAACCCCACTAACCGTTGGGATGGCGCATGAAGCCGAGTGTTTTGGCGTCCTCGCATCTACAGAGGACTTCAAAGAGGGATTAACAGCCTTCCTTGAAAAAAGGAAACCAGAGTTTAAGGGAAAATGATTTAGACTCGCATTTAAGCGAAACTGGCCTCAACGAGTAAGCTTTAGCAACTTCCGTTTTCTTTTTGCTAGCGTCATCTCTAAACTTAGAGATACTAAAATGGGATGCTTATTGCATTGGTGTGAACCTGTAGAACACCCTTCCATCCTCTAATTCAACGACCTTTAACCTAACCTTGTCGCCGATCTTGAGGTCTTCATATTTTGCGTCGTCTATTCGTGTAGATATGAGAAGACCGCCAATTTTGACTAGGCCTACGCAGAATGGGACGTCATCAACGAAGCCTAAGGGTGCACCTAGCCTTACCTCACTGAAGCCATAAAGTTCGCCCACAGTGCCCAGGTCCACCCATTCAAGCTCATCAGACAAGCATTCCGAACAGACGATTCTGGGAGGCCACAAGAGTTTTCCACACTTCTTACATTTGGTTGTTGTTAAACGGCCTTCCTTGAGATTTTTGAAGAACTGGCTGATCCTAGTGGATTTTTCGTCTTGGAGCGGATAGAAATCTAACATGAGTGGAAGCTTTATTTGTTCTGGACGCTTTATCTTCTCAAACCTTACCTTGCTCATCTTAAACTCCTCGAGTAGGCGATTATAGAATGCTGGTTTGCAGCGCCGCTTAGGCTGTGCTGAACTCCTATCTCAGCACCTGAAACGTACCTTCCCTTGTGAACATCTCCCCTAAACTGTTCAAGTATCTCGATGGTGTGATAAATTGAGGTTGCCCCCAGCGGGTGCCCACACCCCATGATTCCACCGCTCGGGTTTACAGCCACCTTCCCTCCGATGTATGGCTCACCATCCTCGATGAACTTCCCGCCCTTGCCCTTCTCGCAGAGTTCGAGCCCCTCGTACTCCATGATCTCGGCGATGGTGAAGCAGTCGTGGACCTCAGCGATGTCCACATCATCCTTCGTGATGTTGGCGGTCCTAAAGGCCTCCCTTGCAGCCATTTTAAGAGGAATCCACTCGGTTAAACTTGCCAGATTGTTGAAAACGTTTCCTATGGCGCACTGTCCAGACCCAATAGGATACATAGGGGTGTCCGTGTACTTTTTCGCATCCTCGGCTGGAACTAGTATTATTGCAGCAGCCCCGTCCGACATGGGGCAACAGTCGAAGAGGTTGAGCGGCGGTGACACCACTGGAGATTTAAGGACGGCTTCAACCGTGACCTCCTTTTGAAAGTGCGCGATAGGGTTCATGGATGAGTAGTGATGACTCTTCACGGATACCAGCGCCATCTGCTCCTTCGTGGTGCCAAACTCGTACATGTGTCTTTGAGCCGTGATGGCGAAGAATGGAGGGGCTGAGAAGCAGTTGACCCCATCCCACTCTCGATCCAACACGCACGCCATACTCGTCTGAGCCTCAGCCATGTCCGGCGGATACATCTTCTCCACCCCGATGGCCACGGCTATGTCAGACATGCCCGTGGCGACACAGTTCCAAGCATATCTGATGGCTGCTTGACCGGACACGCAGGCGAGTTCTGTTCTTGCGACGACCTTCCTCGGGGTTATACCGAGGTATTCGGCAACCATCGGAGCAACATACGACAAGAAAGCGAACCTTTCAGGCTCAGCCGCTCCGACAAAGATGGAGTCCACGTCCTTTGGCGACAGGTTCTCGACATCCTCAAACATGGCCTTCCCCGCTTCCTGCATCAAGTCTTTCCAGCTAGCCTCCCTACGACCAGCCCTCGTGGCGCCTCCACCAACAACCGCAACTTCTCTCATACAAATACCTCAAAACTATGAGTTTAGACAAGCCATATAAAATGATATGGGTAAAAGTAGTAACGACCCGCTTTTATGTAACTTTGAAACTGCCACTTCACTATTTTGGTTGAACCGCGGCTAACCCTAGTTCGAAGGCTCGAAGATTCACCTCTTTGAGTCTTTTCACTCGTTCCACGATGGCTTGTCGATAATCCTCGGTTTTTAAGGGAGTTAACCGGGTTCCTGCAAGCGCCCCTAACGTCACCACGTTCATCACTGCAGGATTTCCCGCCTCGACAGCCAACTCCACCGCGTTGAACGACCAAAAGTTTCTGCACATTTTCCTCACCATCTCGACCACCATGGCCACATCGGGATATTCAAGGAACCCCGACAACACCTCCGCGGGGTAAATCGGTCGAACGTTCATGACAACTGAGCTGTCTGGGTTGAGGTACTGGGAGCCGACCCGAAGGGTCTCCACCGGTTCAAATCCTAGGAGGATGTGGGCTTTTCGATAGGGTACGAGGGGTCCCAGCTTTTCCTCGCCAATTCTGATGTGGGACATGACGGCTCCGCCTCTTTGGGACGCACCGAAGGTCTCCCCCACCGTAGCGTGGTAGCCCCTCCTTATGGCGGCCCAGGCAATGATCTGGGAGGAAAGAACGTTTCCTTGCCCCCCAACCCCAGCAACAATAATGTTTATGGGAAACTTGTACATGGCGGTCAACCCTCCATCCTATAGATGGCTTTGTAGGGACATATGGTTGCGCACACTCCGCATCCATTGCAAAGCACGGCGTCGATTTTTGCTTTGTTTATGGTTTTGTCCCAAACGCAGGCAGAACAAGCATATAATCGCGAGCAGATTCCACATGTTTCTCCTGCGCATTTGTCTTGGTCCACCACGTAGGCTGGAATCTTTGCCCCTGCCCTTTCCATCTCCCTTCTGGCTATGAGGGTGCACTTTCTGCGAAAGATGATCACGTGGTTGCCAGGCGCCGTGATGCATTCATAGACAGCCCTTATCGCCTTTTTCACATCGAAGGGGTCGATGATCCTCATGTCTTTGATCCCTATTCCTCTCACAATGTCCTCAATTTTCACCTTGGGCGCATCGTTGCCCAC
>Ga0315314_1001481_pt1 | contig 21168 bp, 17 predicted proteins | sample TDP9_MG_FD_203631 | JGI IMG/M metagenome (GOLD analysis project Ga0315314, IMG submission 203631) | Freshwater sediment microbial communities from Lake Towuti, South Sulawesi, Indonesia - TDP9 | ecosystem: Environmental > Aquatic > Freshwater > Lake > Sediment | place: Indonesia: South Sulawesi... | reverse complement strand
GTCCAGTTGTTCATCAGCAAGTTTGTGAGTGGTGAGCTTACTAAATTAGACCCAACTTATGATCCCAAGTATGGTTATAGGTATCCCGTTGTTGATGCGATCTTGGGCGACCCCTCCAGCACCAAGGAATTTTTAGAGGGCCTTTTCAGGGCGGATATTCTGAAGAGAGAGCTTTACGATAAAATTGTCTATTGCCCATACTGCGATTCGGCTAACGTCTCTATTCACTACTGCTGCCCCTACTGCAAGTCTTTTGACATTAAGAAGAGCGCGTTAATCGAGCATATACCCTGTGGATACATTGAAGTTGAAGAACGTTTTCGAAAAGACGACAAACTTGTATGCCCAAGATGCCACAAAGAATTGACTAGGCCAGATGTAGACTATCGCAAAGCGGGAGTATGGTGCGCCTGCAATGATTGTGGTAAGAACTTTGACATTCCAGTTCCAGCCCATTTTTGCCGTGACTGCCGCAAAGGCTTCACCTTTGAGGAGACCCTTTACAAAGACGTATACTCGTATAGTCTAACCACTGAAGCCATGAAAGAGGCGACCGTAGGCTGGATCATGATCGCCCCGATAAGGGAGTTTCTGCAAAGTCGCGGATTCAAGGTGGAAAGCCCCGGCTTCTTGAAGGGAAAATCCGGCGCCAGTCACATGTTTGATATAACTGCTTCTCCCGCGGGAATGAAACGAAACATAACGGTGATTGACCTCGCAACCTCAACTGACGATGTTGTTTCAGAACAACCAGTTATTGCAATATTCGCCAAGATTTATGACGTTTCCCCGGATAGGGCGTGCTTGGTGGCAATTCCAAAGATAAGTGAAAACGGAAAGAAGCTGGCAAGCCTTTACAAAATAGATCTGGTTGAGGCAAAGGATCAGAAAGAAGTAATAAAGGCTATAGAGGCATGTTTAAAGAAATAAGCTAACTTCCTGAATAAACCGCGATATTTCCTCGCTTAGTTACAACCTTAACCGTAAATTGGCCTGCAGGTAAACCAATATCAGCACGAACATAGGTTGTGGTACCAGCCGAATTCACGAAAATGTTTACGTCGTAACGCCTATGGTTAGTTGAATTGATTATCCATAAGGAAACCAAATGAGAGGTTAAGGCTCCCTCGTTTTTGAACGTGAAACGTGTCCCATCGATCACAGCCCTTATCCCTAGAAAGTCGATGTCGACGGTTGTTTGGTTAATGTCAGCGCCTTCGTCCACAATCTTTACGTATATTGTGCCATCGTCTCGTACGTAACTTCGCCACTTGTCCGTGAGATTCACGGCATAGTAATCCCATTCAGTTGTCGGCGTGTGCCCTGCTGTAGAATTGAAACAGTTGTCGCTGTAGGCTGATGATGTCCAGTTGTAGGCTTTAAGATACCACTTTTCGCCAGCGTCTTCAGCCTTATACCTTAGTTGTATTTCAATTGTTTGAATGTAAGCGAGTGGATAGGTGGATATATCTATGGTGAAGGTGCCGGCGATGTCAAGTGAGTAATAGTCAGCGGTATTTGTTTCGAATTCGATCCAGTCCGCTTTAAAATCAAATTGAGTGGTAGTAGTCTTCACCCCTTTCACTTTGATTTTCCAGTTGCCCGAAATGTCACGGAAGTGCGTGGAATTAGTTACGATGGTCTGTATTTTTGTTTCGTCAGTGTTTGGAGTTGCACTTGATGTGTAAGAAATGTACCCAGCTCCACTTGTCGGATAACTTCCAGAAGTATAGTTGTATAATTGCAAAGTTGCATTCACATTTGCTATTGTCCAGCATGAATCAACTGTCCAAACAAGCTGAGTCCACGTTGCTGTATTAGATGTTCCCGTAAACTCGATTTCCACAGTGAATTCGCTTGGAAGCATGATGTTTGTTGCTCTTGTTTGGTCAGCTATGACTAAGGTGTTGTCATCTATTCTTAGAGAAGCAGTCTTGCCGGGACTAGACGTTGTCACCTCTATGTAATAATCAATTTCAAGATAATCTGTCTGGTCTGCAACAGTGTAGGCTGACCATGTATATGTTCCAGAAAGGGTGCTCCATGCAGTAGTCAATTCCCCAGAATTGGCGACATTAGTTACAATTGTTGTTCTTATGGTTCCGTTAGCTTGACGAATGAGAATATCCACATCACAATGAGCAGCTATGGCGGGGTTGCTTTTAATTGCTCTATAATAAATCGTCCATGTGCTTGCCGGGATAGAAGACACGCCTGTCAATGGATACACAAATTTGCCCACCAGTTTCCTACCAACCGATGCGCCGGAAACAGAAATGGAAATTCCGGTCGTGTCTGCGATATCTAACTTCTGCAGGCGGTAGGTTGCTCCACCGATTGTTGTGGTCTCTTGGTGTGCATAAAGTGTTTGTCCAGAAGTAGCGGTTGCATAACTTCTGAAAACCATGTAGACGCCATTATCTGAAGTCAAATCTGAAAAGCTTCCAGACATCCAGCTTGTTGACCCTCCTAAAGCATATCCAGACGGATTGTAAGGCAAAATCGTTGAAGCTTCCGTGAATCTTTCATACTGGTCGTCGACAGCCTGCGTGTCTGTGTAAGTGCCAATTGTGCGACTGCCTGTGTTCACCGTATATTCGCTTTGAGCTACAAACCAAGAAGAGCGACTGACACGCTCAACATTGGTGATGTCCATATTCTCCTTCATTTTTTCCCAGTCCAGTTGATTCATTTCGTAGCTCCACAGAACAATGTTGGATACGATAATTACAATAATTACTAGGCTGAGCACGACGACGATTATGTTGCTGGCTCCGCGCCGATTCCGTCTAAGCCGAAGACTTGTAATAGTCCACAACTTTGGTTCCCCTACTTGTTACAATGTTAACGTGATACACAAAATCTGAGTTCCAACCGTAGGTGACGTTTAGCCAACCGTGACCGTCAACTTCTAACTTAAGAGGAGTGAACGACTGCGGAGTGTGATTCACGTACACGGCGGCTATCCTAATGGAAACCTTGCCTACATTGCGGATATAAAAAGAAATTTTCCCCGTTGTAAACCAAGCATCCTCTACGATTAAGCGTTCACCCATGGTATCATGAAGGTTACCCGTGATAACATACGTGGCTGTTATTGCAATTGACATGGCGGCAACTGCGATAACCATCAATAGAAGAGTGCTTAGGACAGGGGTTAATCCCCTTTTGTTCCCCAATATGTTTCTCACTTGTTCCACCGCTATGTCATGAATTTGATGACTAGATACCCGCACGTTAGAAGGATGACGCTGTGTTTTAGGCCAGCGCCAACCGTTCCCTCACCCATCTTCCCAGCTATGAGACCGCCGAAGAAGGCTTGGATGGTACTCATGTGAAAGAAAACCCTTCTAGCTTCTCCCGGCGTCATTATGGCTGTAAACTCCATAGTAGAAAGCTCTGACATGCGGACAAAGAAGGAATTGAAAAGCATGATAATGGTGAAAAGAAAAACAAAAAAGGCCACGTAGGTAATCGCAACATAAGGCCTCGTCTGAGTTTTACGTTCCTTGTCAAAGGTTAGGGTTGTCTGTACGAATTTCTCCAACGGATCAAAGACTTTTTCAACCCGCCCCCCCGACCGACCGGCCTCAATGATTATCGGAACCATCCGTCGTATCAGAGCCGTGTCAACTCGCTTACCTAGAGATTGAAGAGCCTCTTCAAAAGAAACCCCCCAACTCATTTGGGCAACCATCTTCTTCAACTCCTTGGTTAGGGGTCCATAACGTCGTTTAGAGGCTTCTTCTATGGCCTGCGGAAGAGTCATGCCAGTTTTCTGAGCTTGAACTATACTTCGAAGAAGGTCAGGCAAGTGTTTGTCTATGGACCTCTTCCAACGATAATCCACGTAGTCCAGCACGGCTGGAGGAAAAACCGTGACCACCACCGCTAACAGAAGATACTCATCGAAGAGAGGTTTACCCCAAAGTGTTATGCACGCGGTTACAAGGATGACCACGCCTAGAAAACTGGACACGACCCAAGCGATTTTCTTTTCCCACTTTTCAACTTTTGGCATATTCGTCACTTCGGGGAAAACATGTCTAGAATTATGAGGAATACGACTGATCCAATTGGTAAGCCTAGATAGGTTAGGAGATACAACAATAAGCGCGGATCAAGCAATCCAGACCCGCCCCCACCCAGCATAGCCATCACTGCAAGCATCACCACAAAGATGAGGGAGCCCGCAACCAGTATAGTAACGTAAAACTCTGCCAGAACCGCAAGAATATCCGAGAATCGACGTAGAGCAATTCTTTTCAATTTCATATACTGATATGAACGATCTGTAAGATACTTTACTAGGCCTCCCCCAGAATGAACAGTGGCAATAAAACCTTCAAGGAACTCCTTAAACCCTTCAGAAGGAGTCCTATCAGAAGCAGCTTCCAAAGCCGAAATAACGTCAAAGCCAAAAAGTTCCACATCCCGCACTATGGTTCTAGCTTCGTTAGAAACAGCCAGCGAGGCATCAACTTGAGCCAAAGAACGAAAAATGTAGTCTGGCGGCACACCAGCACCAGCCAGTATAGCCATGTACCCCGCGGTGAAGGGAAGGCTGTCCTCCAAGGTTCTTTTCAAATTATCCGCACGATAGATGGGATAGGCATAAAAACCGATCACGGTTAAGGCTCCCGCAAACAAGGTTGCTCCAATTCCAAAGAGGAGAGAAGAAAGAAAGGAAAGATGGAAAATGAAAATCAAGAGCGTAGGTACCAGAATCAGAACCAAGGTGCAAAGCAACATGGTTGCCAAGACGATTGTGCTAACATAGGCCTTGAAATTGGCTTTCATTCCAGATTTCCGCAAATTCACATCCATATCTTTAAACAAAGGTAAGAATCTGGCTACTTTTCCTCCAACGAGCTGGTAAGCAAAAACCTGAGGCTTCGTTGCGCCTAATTTAATGCTCTCAACTAGACTGTGAAAGCGAAGAATGAATGGAGATAGGGGTTTACAAAAGGCGTTTCCAATGCGCCGATATGCTCTTTTGATGCTCTTTCTAACACGGCTTAGACCCATGGCATCCCCATCCTCGCCTTCCGATAAACCCTGGCAGGATCAGCGTAATAGTCTCTGATGACGGCGGTGACATCTGTATGCCTGCGAATCTTGTTTCTCGCCATCCATTCCAACACGGTTTTTCTTCGATGAAGCTCTTCTTGAACCTCCTCCTCACTGAGCCCCAAGCTTTTCATGTTCCTCTCCAAGATGTAGCTGCGGCCAGAATGCAGGAAAACGTCACTTTTTGGGTCCCACCGATAAACTTCGTTGGTTGAAATCTCCTGGGTCTTAGAATCTAAACCCGTGACCTCTGTCACTATAACGGTTCTTCTAGCTGGTTTCCCCTCGACTTCGGTTCGTAACTGAATCGTCACAGCGTCGATCATGGTGAGGAGGGGTTTAGGAATGTTCATGGGCTCAGATCCTAAACGTTGAAGAACAGAATTCACGGATTCACCATGAATTGTGCTCATGCCTAAGTGACCCGTGGCCATGGCTTGGAAGAGCGTGTACGCCTCTTTACCACGAACCTCCCCCACGATAATGTAGTCAGGCCTCTGCCTAACAGCCGCCTTCAAAAGATCAAACAGCGTAATGGCGCCCCATTCCTTTCCGTTCTGCCCAAAACCCGTTCGTACAACCGATGGAATCCAATTTTCATGGGGCAAGTTGAGTTCAGCCGTGTCCTCCACGCTGACAATCTTTAGTTCGGGTTTTATGAACATTGACAAACAGTTAAGCACACTTGTTTTTCCTGCAGCCACGCCTCCGGCCACGAGGATGGACGCCCGGTTTTCTATGGCGTACCAGAAGTATGCTGCCATGTCAGATGACATGGTGTTGAAGGTGATTAAGTCTGAAATGGTGAGGGGATCTACACGAAAGCGGCGAATCGTGAACGTGGAGCCTCTTCGGGTGATTTCGCTTCCGTACGTAAGTTGTATGCGGCTTCCATCTGGGAGAGAGGCGTCAAGCAAGGGCGTCGCGATGGAGATGTTTTTTCCTGCTAGGTAGGCCAGTCTGATTATGAAGGAGTTTAATTCATCAACGTTCTTGAAGATGATGTTGGTAGGTAGGGATTCGCATTCACGATGCCAAATGTAGATGGGTATGTTAACTCCGTCTGCGGAGATGTCTTCGATTAGATGGTCTTTCATGAGGGAGTCGATTTTCCCGTAGCCTATGAAGTCTCGTATGACATAGTACATGAGTTTGTCTACGGCTTCCTCGGCGATTTTTAAGCGGTAGTCTTTAATGATTTCCTGAACCTTGCTTTTCAGGTACTCCTCAGCTTTTTCTCTCGTTCCAATTTCTTTGAGGTTGACATCGATTTCTTCAATCAATATGGCTTTGATTTCTTTGAGTTGATTCTCTTCCTCCTTCAGGAGGGTGGGCTCGATTACTTCGTACTGTATCCTTTGGGTGTTTGGTTCCCTAACAACGGCGGCGTAGACGTAGGGCTCATGGATGGGATAAACTTCTCTGAAAATAGACGGCTTTTTTTCATGTACCATATTTGACTCGCTTTCCATTACCCCTCACTTTTGCCCATGTCTACTTCTTTCGCTGGGAAACTCGCCGAGGAATATGGCTCCGAATGGTTTCATAGCTAGAATATATTGTGTAGCAAGACTTAATAAATTCTATGTACGACAAATACCTAAACAAAAGCCTCTTCTAATGCCTCAACGCCTAAGCAGCCCAGAAAGGAGATTTGCGCCTCATCCTCTCTACGAACTCATTAAGCACCTCAAGCTCTTGAGAAGATAGGCGATCTTGAAATTTCGTCAGCAAGGTTTTTGCGTGTTCTTCAGGCACCTTAACGTAGAGTATATCATTTTCGTGGATGTGGCGTCCCACAACTGGTTTATTTAATGAAACAGCCACCTGCATTCCAACGTTGGCTTCCGATACCGCTTGACCACGATCCTGAATCTGCATTATTTCGCCAACATCCTGCCCATCTTCCCTAACAAGCATCCATTTCGGTTTGATCTGCCCAGCTAAAACCTCGATCCCCACAATGGCGGGCTTTGCCCTCCTAAACACGTAGCCAGGAAGAAGCTTTATTTTACCAGGCTTGATAAGTCTGTCAAATTCTTCTTTAAATTGCGCTTCTTTTTCGCTTTTGACCCATTGAATGTAATCATCGATTAAATGATAGATGATATTATGTTCAAAGACCGGAACCCCTCGATTTTTGGCTTCTTCTTCCGCGTCTGGCAGCACTTTTACATTGAAGGCTAAGACAACCCCGTAAAACGGCTCACGCTCCTTAACCACAACGGCCTCAGTGATGTCTCGCTTGGAAACGTCGCCGACGTCCGCTAACCGTATCGGAACGTTGTTTCGCCTCAGACTCTCAGCAATGGCTTCAAGAGACCCTAAAGCATCGGTTTTTAACACAACACCATCCACATCTGTGGTCACTCTGATTTTCTCCACCTCTTCAGAAACGGATTCAACATATTCTTCAGTGCGTTCTTCAGGGGGGATCACGTACAAGGGTGCACCAGCCAAGGCTTCTTCAAGATCCGGCGCTGCAATTTTTATTCCAGCAGCAGCTGAAACAGCGTTCACTGAGGAGAATTTGTCTCGAGGGTCTCTGATTTCGTCTAGAGGCTTGGGCAGAAGGACAGCGCGGACGTTGGTTACAATGGGTTTTTCTTTGGCTCCAACAATAATGGTGTCGCCTTTTTGGAGTACTCCATCGTAAATTATGGCATTGATGGTAATTCCGAGTCCAGGCTCCTCCTTAACTTCTAACACCGTGCCCTTAGCGGGACCCTTAGTTACTTGGAGGCGAGGACGCAAATACTGTTGGGTCAGGCCGACAAGAACCGCTAAAAGCTCAGGTATGCCTTCGCCAGTTTTAGCGCTCGTCGGGACAATTGCCACTGTTTTGGTGAAATCAGTTATCTTGTCAAATCGATCCACGCGAAAATCAAGTCTGGAAAAAGTTCCCATGATCGTGTACAGGCGTTCGTCTAGATCTTGGCGAACATACGAGTCTTGATCTCGGTAGGAGGCTGAGAAAGACTCGTCAAGCTTGGATTTCCAGCCAGGCAAACGGTCAATTTTGTTTGCTGCAACAAGGAAGGGAGTTTTCCTAGCCTTAAGGATGTCAATGCATTCATAGGTCTGAGCCTCAAATCCTTTTAGGATGTCGATGACGAGAATTGCAATATCCGCCGCAGCACCTCCCCTCTTCCTTAGGTTAGCAAAGGCTTCATGTCCTGGCGTATCAATAACTAGGAGTCCGGGAATTCGCACCCTTTTTCTTAGTCCTTTGAGGAGGGGCCCGCATATCTTTGTAAGGGTTTCAAGTGGGAAGAAGCTCGCTCCAATGTGTTGGGTCATGCCCCCGGCTTCACGGGCTTGAACGCTGGTTTTTCTGATTTTGTCAAGAAGTAGAGTCTTTCCAGTGTCAATATGACCTAGCACACACACGATAGGTTGCCTTGTGGGCATTCAGTTTCATCCCAGTTGAAATGGCGATTAATTTGACTCCACCAAGAATGGATGCATCAACATTATAAACCATTCTGAACTTTTCTTTCTAAAGTAAAAGCAATATTGGAACGATTAAAAGAGCAGTCATGTTTGTGAGCTTCATGAAGATGTTGAGCGAAGGACCCGCAACGTCTTTTAACGGGTCACCAACGGTGTCGCCAGTCACAGCCGCAGCGTGTGTTGGCGTGCCCTTCATCCAGAACTTTCTTTCAATGTATTTCTTGGCGTTGTCCCATATGCCACCGCCCATAGTGAAGAAAGGCGCCAAAATGGCAGAGGTGCTCAATCCTCCCAGAAGCATGGCACCTAACGCGCATTTTCCTAGTAAAAGCCCCACAGCGATGGGAGAAGCAATGGCGAGTAACCCCGGTGCAATCATGTGTTTGAGTGCGTTCTTTGTGCCGATGTCCACGCAGCGGGTGTAGTCTGGTTTGGTCTTGCCTTCAATGATGCCTGGATTCTCTCGGAACTGTCGCCTAACCTCGTCCACCATTAGATAGGCTGTTTTTCCAGTGGCTCCAATTGCCAGAGAAGAAAACAAGAATGGAAGTGCAGCACCTAGCAAGAGCCCAACAATAATGACAGGACTCAAAAGACCGAGACTGACCGAGTTGAGGTTTACCATTTTGCCGTAAGTAGCGAAGATCACCACCGTTGAAACGGTGCAGGACGCCGTGGCGAAAGCCTTAGTATAAGCTTTAGTGGTGTTGCCCATGGCGTCTAACTCTTCCAGCGCCCTTCCATTCCCCGTTTTTGTCCCCGACATCTCTGCTATACCCGCAGCGTTGTCACTAATGGGACCAAATGTGTCACTCGCCATGATAATGCCTATGGCCATGTCTGTTCCGAGATTGGCTGCAACTATACCGTAAAGCGAACCATTAGTTATAAAATAAGAAAACAGAATGGCGGCCAAAACGGATAAAAATGGCATGAACGGACTCTGAAACGCGTAGGACAAACCTGTTATAATGTTAATGGCTGCTCCGCGCTCAGAGGATTCCGCTATTTTTCTGACCGGTCTGCCATTGACCCCGATGTAATATTGTACGGCTAAACCAACTGCGAGACTGGCCACCAAGCCGCTCACTACAGCGTAGAATATGGTTATACTGTTTAGCAAAACTATAGAAGAGATGGCTGCGCCCAGAACACAAAAGATGGCGGTAATCAGCAGCCCAAGGTTGAAAGACATAATGGGTCTAATCTTTTTCCATCCTCTTATAACGAAAACTCCAACAATTGTTGCCAAAATCCCGGAGGCGCCAAGCATTAGGGGGAACATGAAAGCGTTTATTCCCAACGGCCCGAGCAGTATGGCGCCTAGAATCATGGCAGTAATGTAGTCATCGCTTATGGATTCAAAGAGGTCGGAACCTCTTCCTGCGCAGTCGCCCACGTTATCTCCAACCAAGTCTGCGATTACTGCGGGGTTGCGCGGGTCGTCTTCAGGGATGCGTTGTTCTATCTTGCCCACCAGGTCTGCGCCTATGTCAGCCGCCTTAGTGAATATGCCTCCGCCCAGTTGAGCAAACAGAGCTGCAAGACTTGCACCGAAGCCAAAGCCCACAATTAAACTTGGGTCTTGATAGAGCCAGAAGAGTAGGCTTACGCCAATGAGACTGAGCCCCACAACTGAGAGGCCCATTACGGCTCCGCCTCTAAAGGCGAGCGTGAATGCTTTTGTTGAGGAGGTTCTCGCAGCGTTGGCGGTTCTCACATTGGCTTTCACGGCAACTCGCAAGCCTATGTAGGCTGCCAACAGCGAAAGAAAGGCGCCAAATACGAAGGCGACGGCCACTTTCACGTCTTTAAAGAAAATGGCTAATGGAATAAGCGTTAACGCAACAACAATTGTGATGGTTTTATATTGTCGTTTTATGAAGGCGTTGGCGCCTTCCTGAATGTAGCCTGCGATTTTATCCATTTGTGGCGTTCCGGCAGGTTCCTTGCTGATGGACCGGGCTAAGTAAGTGACGACGAGCATTGCAAGGACTCCGACTGCCAATGCAAGCCATGTTAGGTCCATTTGTCACCGCTTCTCCTTCTCCTATAAGTTTTTGAAGTTCAGCCACATTGAAGCTGTCTTTCATACACTGTAAACTCCAACTTATAAACATAACTAACTCGTTAATGGGGGCGCCTTCATTTGACAGAATACTTAACTTGATGTACGCGAAGTTTTTGGGAAAAACATTTAACTTTTAAAATATTTGACTTTTATTTGGCATGGAAGGAATTTCATGCAGATAGAATCCCTTGAAAACGCTTTGCTTTCAGCGGTTAACCCCCTCCTGAAATCGATTATAAGGAAGTTTGATGTGGAATGTGAACAAGATGGAAGTTTGCTGATAAAATCCCTGAGATATTTTCTTGGAGAAGATGTCCATCTCTGTGGAAGTTGCACCGTTCTAAACCATAGGATAGCGAACCCCTTTTACCAGATTGGCTCCAGAATTATGCGAGCTGACACGAGGTTCATGAAGGACAGATTTCTAGAGCCAGAGTACGGCGAGGCTTGGCTGAAAGGATTCGCCCTAATGATGAAGGGAATCGAAAAGTACGGCATAAGAGTTCCATTTACTCCAGCAGGTCCCTTTGAAATTGTTTGGAACTTCACGTATTCCTGCAACCTCAGGTGTAAACATTGCTATGAGGACGCTGGTTTTTATCGACCAGAACTGGCAACAGATCAGACGCTTACCGCCATAGACAACTTATCCAGAATAGCAAATGTCGGCCTTCCAGCTCTGTCCTTCTCGGGAGGAGAACCCCTCATGAGAAAGGATTTCTTCGAAGTTGCAGCGTATGCGAAAAAGAAAATACCGTACGTAAGCATCGCTACAAACGGCACCCTACTCACGAAAGACAAGGTGAAGAAACTCAAAGAAGTAGGTGTAGATTACGTTGAAATAAGTCTTGACGGAGCAAGCAGGGAGGTACACGAAGGTTTCAGAATGGTTCCCGGATGCTTTGAAAAAACGATGAAGGGAATACGGAATTGTATAGACGAGAACATTGACACGTGCATAGCAACAACAGTGCATAAGGAGAACCTAGACGAGATATCGAAGATAATGGAACTGGCAGAGGAAATCGGGGCAAGATTTATGCATTTCAACTATATCCCAACTGGAAGAGCAAAGGAGCATATAGAACTTGATCTAAACCCAAACGAGAGATTTTCGCTGCTGGAAACGATGGGAAGGAAAATTCTCGATTTATACGTAAGAGCTAAAAAGGAAGAGGAGAAAACTGGAAAAACCAACATAAGCGTTGACAGGGTTTTCAGCACTTGCCCACAATTCGCAAGCGTTGTGAGAAAACTTGCGAGAGAGAAGGGGTACAGTTACACGGTGTCCGCTCATTATGCCGCCAAAAAAGGTGTTGAAAACATTGCAAACTTTTTGGGAGGATGTGGAGCTGGAAGACTCTATGTAGGTTTGGAGCCCGACGGAGACATAAAACCATGCGTTTTCTTTCCAACAAACAAAGACACGGTTCTTGGGAACATTTTGGAGGACGATTTTGAAGACATTTGGGATAACGACGAAATTTTGTGGAAATTGCGAACAAGAGAAGGGCTTGAAAGTTATAAAATAAATGGTCAGACAATTGGATGCGGAAACTGCGAAGACAAGTATATATGCGGAGGCTGCAGAGCCAGAGCATACAGTTACTTCAAAGGGAATTTGAACGCACCAGACATTGGTTGCATTAATAACGAAGAACTATGGAAGAAAGTGGCAGAGTCACTTCCGTAAATCTACACCAATTCTTGAAGGTGTTTTTCGCACTGAGAAATTACTTTATCAATTTCTTCAAATGGATAATTTGCATCAATATCCGCAAGCAAGCCTCTTCTTCTGAAGTAGTCAAGTACCGGCTTTGTTTTTTCGCGATACACCCTTAGCCTATTTTTGATGGCTTGAGGCGTCTCATCCGAGCGTTGGTAAAGTTTTCCGCCGCAAAGGTCGCATATTCCCTCAACTTTAGGTGGAATCTCTTTTATGTGGTATATGGCTCCACATTTTCTGCAAGTTCTTCTTCCACCGAGTCTGGATAGTATGACCCTATCAGAAGCGACGAAATTTATGACTTTATCTATTTTTTTGAATTTTTCTAGGGCTTCAGCTTGAGCAACTGTTCTCGGAAAGCCATCAAGAAAAAAACCATTTTTACAATCATCCCTTTCAAGCCTATCTTTCACTAGTTTAATGGTTATCTCATCTGGAACTAAATCCCCACGGGATACGTAATCCTTTATTTTTTTGCCTAGTTCTGTTTCGTCCCGTATGGCTTCGCGGAATAGGTCTCCCGTGGAGATTCGTGGGATATTATATTTGTCTGAAAGAATTTTGGCGTAGGTTCCTTTGCCTACCCCCGGGGACCCTAAGATAACGACGTTCATTGCTCATCTCCTTAACCTCTTAAGCCGGCTTCTAGAAAGGGAAGTGTTCGTTCGTTCAAGCTTTTCCCTTCTCTTCTTTTCCAAAATACTTTGTCCACCGAACCTTACGCGCATCCCGTTTCAACTTCACAGAACTTTTTCTGCATTTGTTTGAACAAAACCACAGAATTGTTCCGTCGTTTCTCACGTACATGATGCCAGTGCCAGGTAGAAACTCGTGTCCGCAAAATGAGCAAAGTCGAATTCTTGGCACCGGCGAACCCCCGTCGTCACCTAATTTTCTTGGCTTCCCTCTCTGTTTCCCTCAGCATAAGAATATCGTTGGTTCGCACAGGGCCTTTCACGTTTCTTGTTATGATGCGCCCTTTGTCTCTTCCTTCGAGCACCCGCACCCTAACCTGGGCGATCTCACCGGTTATTCCTGTTCGGCCAATTACCTGAATAACTTCGGCAGGGATTAGTTCCTCTTCTTCCTTTTTCTCACTCATCCGCTAGAGCCCTTCTTTTTCAGTTCCTCAATTCGACTGGAGATTTCCTTTACTAAAGCTACGGCGTCACCAACATTCGTGATGCACACTGAAGCCGCGGGTACGTCTATTCCAGCGGAAGCTCCAAGTTTTCCCTTGCTGGGCACGAAAATGTAGGGGATTTTGCGTTCCTCGCAGAGGAGTGGGAGATGGGCGACAACCTCAGGGGGGTCCACGTCTTCGGCTATGACAACAAGCTTTGCTTGTCCTCTCTCCACAGCCTTTGTTGTTTCGTTGGTTCCTTTTCTAACGGAGCCTGTTTGAGTGGCTATTTGCAGGGCTTCATAGGCTGCATCTGCCACCTCTTTGGGAACTTCAATTTTTACGTAAAATGGCCTTGACATAAGCCTCACCCTTTCAAGTGCTGAGTTTATCAACGAAAGGGTTTATGAATGTTTCGACCTAGACGACATTTTTATGGCGGGTATAGTAGTTGCTAAAGGATTTTTCTTTATCGGTTGGCAAAATATATGGTTAATTTCTTGTTGACATCCTCAACTCGAACGAAGCCGAAACGCTCGAATTGGATGATCTGGTCTGGACGCAACTCTTTACATGACTCCTCAGCGATGCCCATTGCCACAGAAGCGTCAGGCATCACAACTTCGCATGAAATACCGCTGCCTTCAGGAACCCAATGAATCAAAGGAGCACCTATTTTCTTGGCTTCCTCATAAGACTCGCTGTGGAAAACAGCTTCGATCCGACCTTTCTTAACCTTTTCAACTTGAAAGTTGAAGAGTTCCATAAACCGTATTTTTCTTCTCCTCCTCATCATGTCTGCATCGTCGCTTGAAACCAAAAAAGACGCTTCTCCCTCCTTCGGCTTTATAGTGAAGGAGCGGAAGCCCCTTTCAGGATGGTCTGGATGTAGCGGGATTTTAGCTGTAAGGGCGCGTGGAATGTTTTTTACGGTCAGTTTTCTTGGGTTGCGAACAAAGAAATATCTGTTTGCGAGGGGATCAATTATTTTTCGATTGTATGCGTAGAGGTTTTCCCAACTTAACACTACATCTGCAGCCTTGGGACCCACGTCAATCATTAAACGTTGGATTGCCTCCGGCGTTATTCCTCTCTTCCTCAAAGCGGCGAGGGTGGCGAGTCTAGGGTCGTCCCAATGTTTGAAGAGTCCGTTTCTGAGCCCCTGCAGAATTGTAGATTTGCTGAGGGATGCTCCGGTTATTTTGAGTCTGCCATAGTGGATGGCTTCTGGATACTTCCATCCGAAGTGCTGGTACATGTATTCCTGCCTTATCTGATTGGTTAAGTGTTCCTTTCCCCGTATGATGTGGGTTATGCCCATTAGGTGGTCGTCGATGCCGCACGCGAAGTTGTAGAGGGGCCAAACTCGGTACTTGCTCCCCACCCTAGGGTGAGGATACTTTTCTGTGTCGATGATTCTCAAAGCGGGCCAGTCCCGGACAGCAGGATTTGGATGCTCCAGATCTGTCTTGATTCGTACCACAGCCTTCCCTTCGTCATAGGTTCCATCTAACATGCGCTTCCAGCGAAGAAGATTCTCGTTAGGTGCTAGATCTCGGCAGGGGCAGGGTTGTCTAATCCTCACTTTTTCTTGAAAGTCCTTGCGTTTGCAGGTGCAAACATAGGCATGGCCATTTTTGAGAATCCTTTCAGCATGTTCGTAATATGTGGGAAGTCTGTCGCTTTGAATGAAATCTGCATCCCATTTGCAGCCGAGCCATGTTAGGTCTTCCCTTATGGAGTCGTAGAACCGTAACACGGGTTTCTTCATTTTTGGGTCGGTGTCTTCAAAGCGAAGATAAAAAATGCCTTTATACATTTTGGCGTATTCATAGCTGAGAACTATGGCTCTGGCAGAGCCCAAGTGCAAAACGCAGTCAGGATTAGGTGAAAAACGGGTGACGATTTTCTTGTATTTTTCAGCATTTGGCAAGGGTGGAAGAGCCCTCTTTTCTTCAACTCGCTCTCTAATCAAAGTTTCGGGCCATTTTTCCTCCAGCAGCCTTCTCTGTTCATCCAAGGAAAGCTTGTTAACTTCTCTGACGACCTCTGTGATGATGGAATTAACCTCTTTAATTCTCGCTTTAAGATGAGAGCGTTCTCCGAGCAGTTTGCCCATAACTGGTTCTGGTCGCGCTTTTCCTCCGTAACGAAGCGCGTTTAGAAGCGCAATTTTCCGAATAAGCTCTCTGGTCTCTTTTTCTTCGTTTGGAGTCAAGGCTTGCCACTTAATTTTAGGCTTCAATACTTTCGCGCAATAATGATGTCGGCGAGGTTTATGAGGTCTTCTCTGTCCTTTGTTGAAGGAAAGTATGTCAAGGCGTTTTTAGATTTTTTAATATACTCCCTTGATTTTTCTTCGGCGTAGCTAATTGAGCCCAAAGAACTGACTAGATTAATCGTCTCTCGTATTCCTTCAGGGGAGGCTGATCTATCGCCTAGAGTTCCAAGAATCTTTTTCCGCTGAGTTTCTGAAGCATGTTTAAGCGCGTGAACAATTATTAGGGTTCGCTTTCCCTCCCGAATGTCGCTTCCAACAGGCTTTCCAAGAACCTTCTCATCTGCGGTTAAACCTAAAACGTCGTCAATTAACTGGAAAGCTATGCCAGCATAATACCCGAATCTTCCAAGATTTTTAACTTGACTTTTCTTTGCACCCCCGATGATTCCGCCGCATCTTGCAGAGACTTCAAATAAAGCAGCGGTCTTTGCCCGGATCATTTTGAAATATTCATCCTCAGAAACGGTTTCCCTACTCTCAAACGTCATGTCGAGGGTTTGTCCTTCGCATATGGTTATTGTTGCTTCGCTGATGTCCCTTAGCACCTGTAAGATGCGTTTAGGTGGTACGTGACGAGGGTCCGTGTACTTGGTGATCGTTTCATATACTTTAGCGAAGAGAAAGTCTCCTGCCACGATGGCGGTCGGCACCCCCCACTTGACGTGAACCGTTGAGAGACCTCTCCTCTTTTCGTCTTCGTCTATTATGTCGTCATGGATGAGGGTGAACGTGTGAAGAAGTTCCAAGGCCGCTGCTGTGGGAACGGCGTCCTCCTCCCTTCCTCCAACCAGTTTACAGCTTTTTAAGACTAGGTATGGTCTCAGCCTCTTGCCTCCGGCGTCGATTATGTGGCGGGCAGCCTTGTAAAGTAGCGTGGGTTCGCGTTCAAGGTTTACAACTTCCTTAAGGAGTCCATTCACTTTCTCGGCTGTTTCGTCCAATTGTGAAGATAAGCGGCTCATGCCTTTCTCCTCGCGTACAATTCAGGTTTAAAGCCTCGCATCCTCAACCATTCAGCCGTTTTTCCTGTTAACACGACTGGAACTTCTTTTAGTTTTTCAATGGATTCCGCTCCAACAAGGAACATGGCGTTTTCCAACTCTTTAATCACGAATTGAAGCTTCTGTTTGACTTCCTCCGAGTTTTTCGTGGCGGGTCGCAAAATAGGCAAGGCCATGCTGACTAAATTCGCGCCTAGGGCTAAAGCCTTTGCAGCGTCCGTTCCATAACGTATTCCGCCTGAGGCTATGACTGTTAGATGGACGGATTGAACCACTTCAACGAGGCTCACGGCGGTGGGTATACCCCAATCCCAAAAAGTTTCGCCGAGCCTTTGACGAAACTCGTTCTGAATCCTCTTGGCTCTATGGTATTCCACTGCCGCCCAGCTTGTTCCGCCAACTCCAGCCACGTCAATACCAGCCACGCCGGCCTCTTCAAGCATCTTGGCTTCTTCAGCAGCTATGCCTGCGCCTGTTTCCTTGACTATGACTGGAACCTCGAGGGCTTGGGCAATTTCACCTATCTTGCTAAGAACGCCTAGGTAGTTTGTTTCGCCTTCAGGCTGAATAGCCTCTTGCAGAGGATTTAGATGGATAGCCAAGGCGTCGGCCTTCATCATTTCAACAGTCTTCTGGGCTTCTTTGACGCCGTATCTCCTAACAAGCTGAGGGCCTCCGATGTTGGCTACGAGGAAGGCTGTTGGCGCCTTCTTCCTAGCAATGGCGAAGGTGCCTTCCAATTTCGGGTCTTCAATGGCTGCTCTCTGGCTTCCAACTCCCATTCCGAGACCTAACTCCTCAACCGCCTCAGCGATGGTAGCATTAATCTTTATGGCCTTCGCAACGCCGCCAGTCATGGCTCCCACTATAAGGGGGGCGGAGAATTTGTGGTTAAAAACAACTGTTGATAGGTTTATTTTTTCTCGTTCAATTTCGGGCAGAGCCTTGTGTACAAAGAAGACATTTTCAAATCCTGTGGTTGTTCTTCGGGCTTGAACGTTTTCTTCTAGGCAGATTTGAATGTGATTGTTTTTTCTTTCTTCAATTTGATTAGGCAATCGTTTCACCTTTCTCTATAATCGTTCCAACGACTTTCTCGTTCTTAAGCGCCTTGTAAACCACGTTGGGTTTAGTGGCATTTACAATCATTGTTCGTATTCCCCTTTCTACGGCTGGCACCAACTCAAGCATTTTCCCGAGCATGCCCCCGGTTACGTCGGTTGCCTTCGACCCCTCAATTTTGTGTTGCAGGTTTTTCAATTCCTTTAGGGTGACGCGCTGGATTAAACGCGCTGAAGGATCGATTTTCGGGTCTGCGGTGTAGAGACCGTCGACATCCACGCCTATTATGATGCGATCTGCGTTGAGACGTATGGCGAGCGAAGAAACAAGTTGGTCGCCAGAAAGTATGGCGAAACCCATTTCTGAATCAAGAACGGCGTCTCCGTAAAGAATTGGCATAAATCCCATTTCAAGCATTTTTATTAACGGTTTCTCCTCCATGCTTTGAATTCGACCAGACTTCGTAACCACGCAAGATGAAGGCTGCACCCCTACTGCGGGAATATTATGCCTTATTAGAGAATCCACGATCAACTTGTTTAGTTTTGTCATGGCTTGGTGAGTTTTTGCAAACCCTATGATCTGTGAAGGGTCCCTGTAGCCCTCTTTTATTTTGTACTGCTCTGCAACAGGATGACCAAAGGAACCTCCTCCGTGAACGAGGACAAGGGGCGAAACGTTGGCTCGCGAAATTTCTCTTGTCAGTCGTTCTATTGCTGGCAGGCTGGGAGTCAACGGTTTTTCCTTGTTTGTTATCACGGAACCTCCGAGCTTCAGAACAGTTGGCTTAACGCTCAACCCTCACACCATCGCTGGTTTTCTTGTAATAAAAGCTAGAACAGATTATTGGAACTCCCTACTTATTTATTCTAACAACACCATTTTCTAAGCGAACAAAATCTCCCGTTTTTATTTTCGAAATGTCGATCTTATCAACGCAAGGTATTTCTGAGATTATTGCGCCAACAGCGACTACAGTTTCACACTCTTTGTTTATAATGCCGGCAGGAGCCGTACCACTCTTTTTCATTCTATAAAGAGTGTAGGACCCAACTGTTGATCCTTTACCATTCGGGAAAACCAGTATTTTTCCTTTCACTTTCTTTCCTTGCAGTTCATGTCCTTTCTCTATCATCTCGCTGGTGTTCGGATCTACTCCCCCGTAAAATGAGATTGGTTGTGTGGTGGTTATGGCTTCCCCTTCTGCAACTCCCTTTGAGATAATTCTCCCTTTTAACTCCATTTTCCTCTCACCGCAGCCTCTATGCATTCTTCTAAACTTCCTAGTTTTGTCTTCATATTGTTCTGTCTTGAGTAATAACATCCTTTTGCGGAGGTTGTTGCAACAGATCTAAATCTTCCTTTCAGTGGAGCTACTGCCATACAAGTATCGCAAGCGAATTTCCCTCCAGCTTTTTCGATTATTTCTGTGTAACTTCTTTTGTCAGCGAGTTGTTTCATTGGCCTTGAAGTTGCAACCCAGAATTCGGTGTTTGGAGATATGCTTCTGTTTTTTAACAGGTTTGCTATTTCAGCAATTTCTTTAATGGAAGAGTGTGGACAGCCTATACAGACGAAATCGATGACCTCAACATCATCATTAATGCTTTCGTATGCCTCTTTTATGTCCTTATCCTCGATGGTGACTTTCTCTTTTGGAGGTTGATGTTTTTCGGATCCAGGAGTTATTCCCTTCATATAAAATAGTGGTTTTGAACCGTAAGTCACCACCGAAGCACAGAAAGTTTTCAACTCGTCCAAATCCGCGTCTTTTACGCCTGTTATATATGGGATTTTATTTTCCACTTTTTTGCCAATAGAATAACCAAGAGCTCCCCAATCTGAGAGTTTTTCCAATTTAGCCTTCACGTCTACACGTGTATCTGGCACTCTGTTCTCTTCCAGATGAAGCCCATAGTATGGTGTTTTGCCAACGAAAGCTGCTGACAGAGCTGATGGGCCTCCTTCCCTGTTTGTCTTTGCTCCAATAACCGAGTTGGCGAAAGTAACTGCAGAGGACTCGGACCAAGCAATGTGTTCTCCATATCTTGGCAGGTTACCTATCAGGTAGGGCGTACATGTGCAAGAGATGATTATGCCCATTTTCCTGAAAGCATCTATGACCAAGTTTTGTTTTTTTGCAAACTCTTCGGAGATTCCAAGTTTTTTCCAATCTTCCAAATCCATTCCTGCTGGGTTCAAAGTTGTAAGTACTTTGACTTTTCCATCTTTTGCTAGTTCATTTAGGAATTCTAGACCGGCATCTCCGAGGTTATGATATGATACGCCGGCCACTTGAACAGAACCTACTCTTATGAGTTTTTCAGCGCCGTAAATATTTCCTAAGGCAACGAGTATCTCCATGGATTTTTTTACTGCGTAACCTTCTTCTCCATCCAGCATTCTTTCTTCTTCTTTTGTGAGGTACATATGATCACAAGAACTTGTTTAGATCGACCTTTCTGTATTGTCCTTTTTTAAAGCCTTTACCTGTTGTCTCGAATGGAATCGTTGCGTCTAACCCCATCTTGCATGTTGTCGCCTTTTTTCCTTCAGTTAAATCTCCAGATGGATCAAGAGAAGACCCTCTTTGTTTCGGTAGGATAACAGCGTCTTTATCTGCTTGAAATCTCGTTGCAATGGCCCATTCAACTTCGTTTGGATCATAGATGTTTATGTCGTCATCCACAATAACACAATGTTTCAGTGACGTGTGTCCTTCAAAGGCTGCTTTAATCGCTTTCTTTCCATCATCTGGATTCTTTTTCTTTATTTGCACCACCGCGTGGAGCCAGCTGCAACCACCGGGAGTTATGTAAACATCCTTACATTCGCAGACTTTGTTCACTTCGTTAAAGATTGTTGGTTCTCTAGGCATTCCCATCAAGAACTTATGTTCGTTTCTTCCAGCAAGTATGGTTTGGTAAATTGGTTTTTCTCTGTGAGTTATACAGTTGACTTCTATCACTGGTTGCTGTCTTACCTTATCAAGGATTCCTGTCAGGTCTAAGAATGGCCCTTCTGGTACTTTTTCTTTTGTTATTCTTCCCTCTAATACAATCTCGCAGTCTTTCGGAACCTCAACATCGATGGTCTTACACTTCACCAACTCTGTTTTTTCTAACGCGTTGGCCATTCCTAATTCGTCAACGCCCATTGGCAGAGATGTGGCAGCGGCAAGAAGAACAGCGGTTGAGTTGCCTATACACATTGCTATGTCGAGTTCACCACCAGACTTTTTAAGGGCGGTGTCCGTTCCTCTCTCTTCAACGATTCTAGCCACGAACTTGTTCTTATCTAGCAACATCAACCTGTGGAAACACGTGTTTCTGCCCAACTCGGGGTCTTTTATTATAGCTATGGCGGATGCAATGTATTTTC
>Ga0315314_1001480_pt1 | contig 21180 bp, 30 predicted proteins | sample TDP9_MG_FD_203631 | JGI IMG/M metagenome (GOLD analysis project Ga0315314, IMG submission 203631) | Freshwater sediment microbial communities from Lake Towuti, South Sulawesi, Indonesia - TDP9 | ecosystem: Environmental > Aquatic > Freshwater > Lake > Sediment | place: Indonesia: South Sulawesi... | reverse complement strand
TTCGAGAAAAGGCTCTAGAAACAGCCAATTCCAATCGGGACATAAAACTCCTATTCGCATGTTCTATCACCTATTTTGTCTTTTCAATCAGTCGTAATTTGTAAAAGTCATTGCTTATTATAATCCAAAACTCCGATCCAACATCTTTGCGTTCAAATGTAGAGGGTGGGAACCGTATGCCTATTGAATAAAAAGACGAATATTTGACATCAACACCAATTCCATTTACTATCAAATCATATCGGTCGTTATGACTGAGCCGTTGGTAAGCTAGATTATTTTGAATACAATATTGTTCAGCCATATCTTCTCCTCTTTTGCCTAAAATCTGTGCATGATCTGGTCTATAAACACCACTACTTTTCAGTCGTTGTCTTAATCGATCAGGAGAACAATGCAGAGTTAAGGCTATATCCACGACAGATTTACCTTCATTATACAAACGAATTTCTTCGTCAATGACTGATTTCGGTCGCTGTTGAATTATCGAAGGCTTCAATAAGCCCATTTGAAACCGTTTATTGTGAATACTAAGATGTGTTCTGCCTAATCGTTTGGCTATTTGTCTGGACGTCATTTCGAGATAATTGTCTCTCAAAAATTGTTCCTCTTCTGATGTCCATTCCTTGCCATTCATAGTCCCACCTCCTTCTCGAAAGTTTCACAGATCTTCTCGAAATATCGCATCGCGATATTTCTATCGAAAAATCGTCTAAAGGCATCTCGTAATGGCTGACCATTCTTGAACACACATATACTATAAGGTTCATGTTCCGTCATAGTTACAGTATACGGGCCTATTGTCTCGATCATCCTCTTTTCCTCCTATAGAGAAATTCCGTAACCCTCTCCTGAATTTCGTAAGTTATCTTTCGTACGTATCCATCCTCATCATAGTGTGACGAAAGGTAATTTAATAATTTCTGTGTATCTCCAAGAATTCTGAACATTAACTTTATACGACTGTAAAAATACGTCGTAAGGACGATTGCGGTTACCGCCGAGCTGAATCCTACGAGAATAAGGATATCGAGGAGATTCAATGTCGTTATTGTAATCATCATCATCATCTCAAACAAAAATTTTTAGCAAAGTCAAAAGTTCGCCATAGGACAACGTTATCATGGTATACCCTCTTTCATTTCATCTCTCATGAAGAGTTCTCCGCCTTGTCGTCTTAGGGCTTTTAATCTTATTAATTCTTCAATTACCGAGGAACCTTGAACCCAATCCATCCCGAATAGTAATAATTCCTCTTTTAGTTTCCATTCGGGAATATGACCATCGTTATCTCTGAGAATTGCAAATGCTTGAGCATATTGTGCACCTCTTCGTATTTCATCTCTCCAATAGATTTCAAGATTTATCATATTGATGGATTCGTCATCAAGTGTCACGAAGAGTTCTTTTCCGAACTTTCCTCTCATGATATTATATCCTATCAACATCTTTTCATATAACATTCTTTCATAATGAATAATATGTCTTTGTCTAAGATGCTGACGGATCTTTGCATCGAAACTCACAATTTCAATATTCTTTATCATCTCTTGTAGTTCTTTGAATTTCTCTCGAATGGTTAAAAGTCTCGGGATGTTCGCTTTAATATTCTTGCCATTTTCATAGGCATTATCGACTTCTTCGCGATCTTTTCTTGTCGGTATGAAATTCAGAAAGAAGAATCGTCTTCCTAATCCTGAGGATAAGTCATATCTGGCCGGTTGGGTCTTGCACCATAGACTAAGGTTCGTTTTATAGCTGATACGACCACCCGCAAGATGTTTGATTACATAACCTTTATCTAAGGCAGCTAACATCGCAGAATCGAGAAGTCTACTGTGAGGTGCTTGCATCATCGCAGTAATCGCAGAGAATTCCTCAATCCCAATAATACTTTTATTGAACATCTGCGCAGCTCCTGCTGTAATTACAGGCGTCCCATCGACGAACTTCACGGTGCCTACGAACCCGGCTTCAGTTATGCTACCTTCAAAAATCGAATCGACTCCGCTGTCTTTCAAGATCGCCGTGTCATCTCTCAAAAACTGTTCTAACCAGTATGTCCCGCTGAACCCCGGAGGACTAACGAACATTATATGCAATCTTGTGTTCGGCATGATTCCTGATTGCCAATAGATTCGTCTTTCTTGATTTGTTAAATTGAAGAGATGTGCACCTATACTAGAGATAAAAAATCGAGGGAAACGTTCATATTGAGCACTCTTTCGCCATTTCAATTCCTCGAGGATAAGCTCGAAGAGGTCCATTAATCCAGCAACCTTTTGATTCTCTGTAATGTCGACTGTCCAACACCTGTAATGGTTAGAAGGTCTTTGTCTTCCGCGAGAAGAATCTGTCGAAAGGAACCAAACCTCTGTAAAAGTCTTTCAGCAAGAGTCGTTGAGATTCGAAGTACTGAAGCGATATGAACGATTTTCATATCTGGACCATTCGGTAGAGATTCACGTCTCGGTAATCCCCATTTGCCCTCGTCGATCTTTTGTGAGACTTTATAGATTGTCTTCATCGCTTCTATCGTCATGGATTCTTTCGAGGAACCTTCTGTTGGTACTATCCATATCAAATTGATGTTATCTCGAACGATGATACTCGCGATAGTACCGTAGAACAGATCTTCATTCGTTTGTATATCCTCTGGGAGATGTTGTTTGAAGGTATCGAAATTACCTTCGACGAGAAGAAATTTGACAAGTCCTTTCGAATCACAGAATTCATTAAAGCGTTTCAGTTGGTTTTGCAACCGATGAGACATTAGGCTCGCATAGAGATCACTGATAGTCTTTCGTTCTACTCGCATCTTCTCGGAAGCGAAATCACCGACTTCTAAAGCCGTTCTAGTCGCATTGATGCCCAAGACCTTACATAAGTTAAATGTTTCTTCACGCTCTCTAGAATCGACAAGGAACATTCTCTCACTCCTAATATTTGTATCGAGACGATTCTCGCTCCACAGAAGGGACAAAATTGAAAGACATCTCCTGATTTGAGCAGTCCTATTCTGCTATGCGGAATGTAGCCGATGACACTGTCTTGAAGGATAGATCTCAGACGATATTTTAAGGCTCCTTTGAATCTCTTGCAACAGAAGTCTGTTCTCGTACTGATCGTATATTCACCGAGATATCTCCACCAGATTGTTGTTTGCCGAAAGACAAATCTTTCTAAATTCGTTTATATCACCTTTTTATCTAGATCACCGTCGGATCTATTACTCCGGCCTTCTTGAAGCCTTCAGCACGCTTCTTACAGGAATCGCACTTTCCGCAAGGTTTGTCATTGTTGTGATAACATGACCAGCTTAATTTCCAGGGTACTCCGAGACGCTCTCCTTCTCGTACAATGTCTGCTTTATCGAGATAGATGAGAGGTGCACAGATCATAATATTTCCGCCAGTGTAGATATCGAAGATTTTCTGCATTGTGTTGATGAAGGTATCCGTACAGTCTGGATAACTCGCATCGATCATATTGATTCCTATATACACGCGATTATAGTTGAGACTTTGCGCAATTCCCATCGCGTAGAGTAAGAAGAGACCATTTCTCGCGGGAACATATGTCGATGGTAACTTCTGTGTATTCAAGGGAACTCCTGTTGTTAACTCGGATTTCATCATCTTCAGATCGATTTCATATATATGATGTGGAACACCGAAATAGTCTGCGATCATCTTTGCATGTTCAACTTCTTTCGAATGTCTCTGTCCATAAAGAATAGAAATCGCTCGGACTTCATGACATTCCTCGAGGGCAATTGCTAAGGTTGTCATAGAGTCCATTCCACCAGACAATAATGAGAGTGCCTTTATCGAATGTGTTTTTCGATAATCCTTTTGCCATTGCGATGACGAAGGTGCTACGTGATTTGCTTCTTCTGATGACATCATCGTTTCTCACCTCCCATCAATGCCTGTGCTTCCGAACGTGGTCCTGTACTCCACAAGAATATGCCTCTTAACGCAGACGTTACGTATTCTCCTGGTGGAAATCCTTCGATTAACTTACAGGTATGCAGGGCTCGAATAACCACCATACATCCATATAGATCAAGATTCTTCCAGAGTTCGTCAGCGATCTGTTCCCCTAACCTTTCTTGTATCTGAGGTCTCAGTGCATATTTCTGTACTAACTGATCTAATTTTGACATCCCCGTAACACCTTTCTTCGGGATATACGCGATACTGACTGTTCCATGGAATGGCATTAGATGATGTTCACAGAGACTTACAAACTGAATATTATTCGAGACTATCATTGAACTGCTTTCAGAGTAAACTCTCGTTAACGTGACTTCCATGTCGAAGCCAGACACCATTCGTTTATACATTTCATAGATTCTTATCGGTGTTCTTTTCATGCCCTCGTCTGAAGGATCGATTCCTATTTCTACGAGAAGTTCTTGCACGAGATTCTCAATCTGCTGTTTATTCATGGTCTTTCACCTAGAGTATAGATTATTCTATATAAAATAATATAGACATTAGACACCTCTTCTATCAGTATACATTAATTTATGTATCTGAGGAAGAACTTTCACAGGTAGCCTATCTTCGAGAACTTTCTGTGTCAACCATTTCAATTGCGCGAGATAATCGAGAAGGTCAAACGGTACTTTTGCGACTGGCTGCAAAATCACTGGACCGCATAGACCGTTAAGAAGCCTCTTCATTTCTTCATAATCTCGAACATCTTGAATGACGAATTTCCATTCAGTAGCATCGTTCAATCGGAAGTATTCGAAAACATCTTTATCGAACGTTTCTCCACTAGACGGTAACTTTGGTGAGACTGTCCATTTCGTAACGAATTCTTCAAGTTCGTGTACTACGTCATCTCCCGGCACGATAGTACAGTTTGTCTCGACAGAGACCTCTTCGAGATAAATATCTGGATCGATTAACCTCGACAATTTTACTAGGGCATTTTGTTGAAGCATCGGCTCTCCACCGGTTATACATAATCTTTCGCAGTTATGTTCTTTGAGATATTCCATGACTTTATCTGCAACTACTTCTACGGATAATTCTTTGATCGTCACCCAAGAGTATTTCGTATCACACCATTTACATTTCAGATTACAATTTGAACATCTGAGAAAGACTGTTCTTTCGCCTATTCTTGTACCTTCGCCTTGAATAGAATAGAAAACTTCTGAGACGTTCATTATACGATCACTCCGAATTCTGATGTTTCCCAAAGTTCGACGGATATCTGTCGAGCTTTAACAATGATGTCTCTTTTTCGAAATTCGTTCCAGATAGCCGCACGAATATCCTTCGCTAATTTCTCACATGTCATATGTCCGAGGTTGTGATGATCGAATTTTTCTAGGGCTTCATCGACAGCATCGGAGAAGTCATGAAAGTCTATCCAGGGATCATATTGGAACTGTACCACCAGTTGATAATTATGGCCATGTTGTTCTCCACATCGTGGATGTCCTTCGATGTAATGTCCCGCTGAGAATTCAGTTCTATAGATTCTTTTCATTTCGCTCTCAGCCTCACTAGAATCTGTTGTTGTCAAAAGGTCGTCGATTCTAACCGTCTGTCCTTTCGCTAAGATACATTTCGCGATCATGATTTCACCTTCTTTATGAACTCTCTCATCCATACCTCTGTTGCGGCGTCAAATTCTGCCGTAACGAGGTTTCCATCGACAGTTACCGTTCTACTAGAAATAGTTGCACCTGCTAATTGTAGTAACGAAATATTTTCGTCTAAAGGAAATACTGAGACAGTTTTGTGCGCCACGACATATCTCAAGGCTGGAACGGACGAGCATATTGCTGCGAGAACCTTTCCTTGACTGTACATTTCTCTAACAAGCCATTCTACTGTTCGATCATAACAGAGGTATTTTGTGTCTTTCGGATGACCACTAGAAATTATTAGACCAGAATAGTCCTTCGTATCGATCGGATCCGTCAGCTTCTTTTCTATCTTAAACAGTTCGGTTTTCTGTTCGTCACTGATGAAAAGATTGACGGCACGTATATCCATTTCTATATCGTTCTTCTTCAGGGCATCGATGATTCCCCAGAACTCGATCTTATTATATCGATGTGGCGTTATAATAAGAATTTTCACCAAATCACCTATCCTTAATTGCCTCTCCTAGTGGTTTTGCAGTCTTTTCTAGATCCTGCTTATGTCGGAGATATACTGAATTGCGTCGTTTGAGGACTTCTAAAGGCATGTTGTGTGCCTGTATATAGTGCTTTAAAGATGCCATTAAACTCGTTATCGTCTGTCCTTCACTTGGCTCTATTCGCGCAACATCTAGACCGGATTCCATGAACATCTTTATTATAGGATAAGAGATGCGTCCTCTCATTCCGCGTCCTCGCTTCTCTAAAAGTTCTCTTTCCTCATCTGTTATTGGTTTTATGTCAACCATCGTTCTTTCTCACCTCCTTTAGAACGTATTCTCTTTCTATGCAAGACCAGCATAGACGACACGGTTCCTTGAAGGTCATTTGACAGCTCCACGTTCTGTCCAAGATTTCATCTCCTAAGATTTTCCGTCCTATTCTTGTTGCTTTCAATTTATCTATGTTCTCATCAATTGACATCCACGTGTTCACTCGGATGCCCGAAAGTTCTGAAAGTAACCGCGCATCGCGGTCTTCTATCGGCATGTGAAATTCGAAACCCTCGGGATGGTTTATTATTCCTAACCAAATATCCGTCCAACCTAATTCTTTCATTAAATCACACATTCTCAAATTGCGATTACTTTGTATTTTTGGACGCTTGGGGAATTCCCACTGCCATGGTCTCAGAATAGTTACATCCTTCACCCTTGAGAATATTCTTTGTATTTGCGGACACAACTCTCTAACGATTCTTAACTGTGGGTTTGTGAAGGTCCTTTTGATATCAAGGTATATCGGTTCCACGTCAACTTTTTGTGCAAGATACGCAACAAGAATCGTCGAATCTAAACCTCCGCTCCATAAGACGGTCTTCATAATCCCACCTAGGTTTTCATTCGAATTTCTTCGAATTGTAAGACCTTATCAGACTTTAACGATTCTTTCATCCGTAGAATCGCAATAGTCTTGTTTGTGAGAATGATTTTCGTTCCGTATTTCTCTCGGTATAATTCAAGAACTTGATCCTTCATTAGTTCTTGGATTCTTTTGACTACACCTTCGAGGTCTTCTGTCTTAACAATTACGTTGAGTGTCGCCGAAGGAATTTTAAGAATCTTCACAAAGTCTTCAACGTTCATTTTCCTTCACCTCCTTAGTACTTCTACTCGTTCTCTTATTCCGATGTTTTCTGCTGTTCAAATGTTTCATTTGGCATCTCTTCCACACATATATAGTTAAACCAACAGTTAACACAATGATCAGAAATCTTCATAGGATAATTATTTTCGAGAATACTCTTTTTCATTCTTGAAATCTGTTTATCTATTGCAGCCTTCGTTCGAGGATTCGATGATTCATAGAAGGTTTTTCCTATGCGATATTCAAAACATCCCCAGTGGGTTACTCTTCTGTCATAAACATGAGAATCATTTATTAATTGTTGATAGAAACAAAGCTCTCTTCTTAAACTGGAAATGTTATATATTTTCGGTTTATAATCAATTACTATGAGATTCTCGTCGAGCATACGATCGATACGATCGACATGTCCAGCAAAACCTAGAAACGGACCTTCTTCTCTTTTCTTAACGATGAAAACTTTTTCTCTCGCGACAGGTATGAAATATCTCAAAGGATCTGGAACATCTCTAAGCGAAACCCATTCGTAGGCTTCAAATCTCCAAAAGTTCTCCATTGCTTTCATGATTGAAAGATTATCTGTCGGTGGCATTAATGTTCTGAAATATTCTATAGCCTGCGTTAGATTTTTTAAGGTTTTTAGGTGTTCTTTGTCTATCCAATCGAAGAAATCACAGAAGACCTTATGATTCATACGGCCTTCAATAACAACCGAAGGGACTTGTTTTTCAGCCTTATCAACAAACATCAATTTGTACTTTCGGGGACATTGGATCCAGGCCATCAAGGGGCTTTTTCTTAGATACATTTTAACTTCTCCTTTATTTCAGGATGTAATTTCAAATATTGTCCACAAACAATGATTGGATTATCTCCATCGTCGAAGAATGTTTTACACGGACAAATGAGAGTACGTTTAGAAGAGGAACATGTTTGATAATCATTGGAGTGTTCGCAGATCATCAGAATAACCTCTGTTGTCTTTGTCCACTAGAGATTTCAGACCACTCGTAACCTATTCCTTTGAGAATATCTTCGAATTTCTTCTTGAAGAGTTTCTCTCGCATTAAGGACCAGTCGATAATAATGCCTTCAGGAACGTTGATGCCATCGGCGATACAAACAACTTTTGTCGATGGAATTCCTCGTGTCGTCTTCACCCATCCGAGTAGAGGCTTCTTATCTTCTCGAAAGACGACTTTGTAATTCTTCATCATATATTGCATACCACGAACCCATGGGCTTTTTGGTGTTAAGATATGGACACCTCTCGGTATGAACGTTTTCATCGGATCTAACATATCGACTTTATTATATTGGTCTCTAAGGTAACGTATCGCCTCTTGTGGATTATCCTTCAGAAGAGTTAATCGTAAGAATTCTCTCATTGTACTGCGTGTTATTTCTGCACTATCGCTTCTTCTTGGAGCCAACCCTCTAATATGGAGGCGATTAACCTCTATGCCATCCGCCAATGTTAAATGTCCTGCGTACATCTTCTTTGCGGCTTTCATCTCTTTCGACGATGATAATTTCTTGAATAATAGTCGTCTAAAGAACGATTCGTATTTTACCTCTAGAGGATAATTTGCCTTTCGAAAAACAGCCCTCTGTGCGAGTCTTTCATTAATTATTCGTTCGAGGAGAAGACCTTCTCTCCAATTCGAGGAATTTAATAAGACAAATATACTGTCAGTGTTATGGGCAACAACTCTTCCAATATTGAATGTGCCATTGTCCGTACAGATATCATACACTAATCCGTTATAATTGTATGGTCTGATCGATCGGACTGTTCCCTCTGGAAGTCTCTTGGACTTTCCTACACGTAATCCAAAGGACAATTTGTTAATTCCAGCAGATCTCCATGTCACCATATAACCGATTCTATACAACAGATATTCTATTCCGGCAGCCAGTGCATGACTTCTCACATCCGTTCTTTTGAATTCATCGACATACCTCTTATTATCGGTGAGCGAACCATCGCCTTTCCAAAACGTCTCAAGAAACTCCAATATGATGTCATCCGATGCATTTAAAATCCTCTTCGGTACTTTCTTATTTCGTCCTTTCCATCCTTTTAGTTTCGTCATACATTCCCGGAACAATCCTTGGGCTTTTACTGATACACATAATCTGAAGCATCTTGACGATTTTGTATAATTATGGAGATATGATTCGAATCCCAATACCTGTAGATCTTTCTGGATGCTTTCCAATTCTTCTTTATTGCAATTTATAACTGGTTGATCGTTATCTGCTATGAGACTACCTTCTGCACATATTATACCTAGAATTCGTGCTTCCTCGAAAGTCACCTCTTCATCGTCCTTTCCATAGACATACTTACCTGTCTCGATCCTTTGTGGATTTTCCGAGGGCTCTACTTCCTCTTCCTCAGGTGTAAACAACGAATGGTCCTCTGTGACCTCTACGATTCCATCGGATGTGTCGACTCGCATTATCTTCTTACTTGTCTGTGCAACTTTTACATATTTAATCTGTTTAAATCCATCCCTCGTTAGAACTTCGATATTCTTTTGGAAGTACCCTGGAACATTTGGTGCCAGTTCCGAGATGGGCAAAATGTCTACTTTTCCTGTAAGATCCCGGATAGTGACTGCCATATCAGCAGTCACACTATCTCCGTAGATCACATCATATCCATTCTTTCGGATTATGTCTCTACATAAGAGAATTGCGTCTCTTCCTAAGAACGTTATTGCATTCGCAACATCTAAGTCAAAAAGTCTAAACGCAGGAAATCCCATAACACCGTAGAAACTACATAAAAGGAACTTTACTATCGTTTCATTACTTTTCGTTAAGTTATATTCGGGAGTATCAGCTTGTCCTTCTTTTTCAAGACGTTTACGCTTTTCTCTCAAGACTTCTCGCTCTTCCATTAGTAATCGAACTGCCTTCGGAAGTAATCCTTCGGGTTTACTTAAGAATCGGACAGTCCTTCCATCGGGAAGAGGACCGATGAAGATATCACCATGATCATTTTTCATCTCGGGACTCAAGTTATGAGCCATTATCAAATTCGGGTACATGCTCGAGAAATCGAATAATGCTACGTTCTTATGAATTCCAACCCTCGGTTCGAGAACAACGGCTCCTTTCAACTTTTCACGTTTCTTATTCGTTCGAGGATTCGTCGGTAGAGGTCTATCTGAAATTCTTAGACACCACATGTCGATACATTTCGAATTCTCTAAGGAATCACGGAGGGGTAATCCTATTTTCTTTTTTAATCCCCAATAGAACTGGAATAGGCCTTGCGTTTTATCGAGAAGTCTTGCGGCAATTGCATCTCGACAACAATAGTCTAAGAAAACATCGTATCTTTGTGTTACGAGTAAATCGTCTATTCTATCACCATAATCTTCATAATGATAATCACAACCACCTTCTTTAATTGGAAGTCCTACGACGTATTTGAAATCATAACTAGGTAATTGTCCTGAAGCTATCGAACGCTTTAAATATGCGTCATGCATATCGACCGGCGATCGTCCTTCAATTATCGAGATGATTCTTTGGCCGAATTGTTTTACTTCAACCTTCCCAAAAGGTGAAAGATCATCAAGAACTCTGGTATGTAATTTCTTTTGTGCTCTATTGATAAGGTATGGCAAGTCGAATCTATTACTATTCCAACCTGTAGGAACATCTGGGTCGAGATTTACTGTGTAATCTACCCAAGCCTTCAACATTTCGATTTCGTTGTCGAAAACCTCAATCCGTGGTTTAATACCGTCGACTTCTATAGGAACTTGAGGTACTCCTAAGGCAAAAACTGTTATGTCATTGTCGTAATTATTACTATTGGAAATCGCAACTATCGGATAATCAGGATTCTCTGGTCGCGGTAAGAGTTCCTTTGGATTATGTGTCTCTATGTCGAAGTATTGAATTTTCGGTGGAACGCCAATTGAAGGTTTCGGAAGGACTTTATGTTCTTCTACTGACCATGCCGCGAAAAGTTTCTTATCGATCATATAACGATATGCATCGAATGGAAGATCCGCTTCATCTACGAATTCGTGTTTCCTTCTTTCGAATTCAACATCGCCTGTCGTTCTGAAATCAATTCTGTCGACTAACCTTCCGAAGAGATCTGGCCTAGAGTTTCCGGGAATATAACAATATGGAATGAAATCTGAGACCTTCGTAATATGTCGTACTCGATTGATATCTCGACCGATAAGATAAATAACTGGAACATTATGTTCGTAAATTGTCGAGGACGACATTAACTCGTAGGTCAAGGACTTCACCTATCCGACAGTTCTTGCAATATTCCTCAGGATGCTAATTTCTATTTGTGCATTCGCTAGTTCTCGATCATTCATGGTATACATCGTCGTTATTCTTTTATGATCATCCGGCGGTGCTATTGCGCAATTTCCAAAAAGATTTTGTTCTGCAATTGCTCGACTAAACGGTAATGAAGTATCAACTGAACGAATAATGCCTGGAGGATATGCCCAAAGTTCCCCGTAATAGTCAAGTCCTAAAAGGTGATGTTCATGACTGTATGACCAATATCCTTTTCGGAGAAGGTAATGTACGACAATGGGTCTCATCCGGAAAACTTTCTCTAACCAAACTGGAATACCAATGACTTTTATTTCTGGATATTCTTCAATAATATTACTGTAACACGCAGTCCATTCACTTGGAGTTTCACCTTGAGGAACCGCCATCAATTTAAAGCCGTTTCTTTCACCCTGTGTTGTCTGTTCAAAAAATTCTTTTATTCGAATCATTGTATGCCTAAGACTCCTGATAACATCAGGAAGAATAATTTCATCTACATCTAGTTCTTGTGCAACTCGGATAATATTTCTCGGGTTCTCTGGTATATTTTGTGGATTTTCGTAGACTCCATTATCCATGATTTTATAGTTTAATGATCGTTGATAGTGTTCCCTATAGGTTCTCTCGACAGTCCTCTGGATAAGGATGAAATCCATATCCGCTTGCATTTCAATGTGTGGAGTTGGAGGAATCAATGCTAAACGCATCACTTTCACCTTTCGTTAATCTCTCATATATCTTCACAAGGTAGTTCATCGCATCGATGATATTTTCAAATGCTGCTGGTTTCGAATCATTGCCAACTACTAGTCGTATCGCCTTAATTAAAACTAAATGCTCAAGTGTTTTTATCGGCGCAATATCCCAGGCAATATCGTGTACCTTGGCACGTTCATTCGTTAGTGTTCGTAATCTTTTTACAAGGTCATTTAATGCTCTATCGTAATCTGTCTGCTCTGTTAGATATGCCATCTCAAGAACTGTGTCATATTGTTCTTTCGTTAAAGCTGCCAAGACGAAAACATCACGCAAGTCGAAACCGTAGTCTTCCATAAGTTCCTGTATTTCGTGTTCCGAAAGTATCGGTGATTCTCCGATAACTTTGCTTATTCCACGTACTTTCAAACCTACCATTTTCTCACCTATGTTAAAACAATTGTCGTTTCAGCTTCTTTCATCAAATCACCGAGTTTCTTCATTACTCCGGCGGGAGCACATTTCATACAGAAGCCGTAGCGAAGATCGGATTCTTTTCCACAGACTTTACATTTCCCGTCGTTTCGGGCAGAAATGAATACTTTGAATTCTCTGACTAAGCGTTCCCTCAGGGCATCTTTGTCTTTCGCATTCGGAAAGGACTGTATCAACTCCGGGAGGGTTTCTGTCATCTTTATCGCCTTAGAAAGACGAGAGAATCTAGTCGATCTCGAATATCGATTAATAGTTGAATGATCGTAACCAATTCAGGAGAATAGGCCGTAGGATTTGCTTTCATTTCCTCTTCTATTTCCTTTCTCGTTCGGTAAGTCATATTTTCACCTCTAATTGAAGTTTCTCTCTCAATGCCTGTACGAGTTTATCGAATGTCACATTCTCTATCTCAAGGTTTAATGCCCATTGTGCACGACATTTCTCAACTACCGCGACATGTTTGTTCTTCTTTGTTATCGGATCGAATCGTAACTGTAGTCTGAGCCAGATATCTAACCAATAGGGTGTCCTTTTCGGCCAGGTCGCATGAGTCGTCGAGAGCTCTTTGCCTTCAGAAGAATAATCGCTCGATATTTCTCCCGTAAATATCAAATGTGTATGTTTCTTCGCGATGAGTTTCATGACCATCTGACGGAAACGTGCATTGGCCTTTCCCCATTCGGTCCGCATAATGGCTCCCGATTTTAAATGTTTCGTTGCGACCTCTTCGAGCCAGGCTCCAAGCCATGCTTGAATATCCGAGAGAGAATCGATACAAATCGTGCCTTTCTCGACACCTTTCAGTGTATCTACGGCTGTCTCAATCGCCTCGATATATTGAATTGGTGAGGTCGTTGAAGGGTCCATGTCTGCCAAATCCATAATTCTGATGTCTTTTTCGTCAGGAAAGTGTCTTCTGACGAGATATGCACCAGCATGTGTATCAATCAAATACACCGGTGCGGGTGCACTTTCGCAGAAGTAGGTTTTTCCACTTTCTGGCGGCCCATCGACCGCAACTTTCAACGACGTCATCGGTTGCTTTGTCAGAGGCTTAAAATAATCCTCTGGTTTCTTTACAACCATGACTTCTGGTTTTCCTTTTTCGCCCCATGTCATATGTTTTCACCTCCTAAAGTACCAGATACCCGTTCGTTTCACGTAGTCTTCGGAAACGTAGCGAGATTCTGTGCTGCCACATTCTGGACTTGTTCGTCGGTATGCGCTTTGCCGCAAACACAACCAAGGCATATCTTTTTTTTCACCTATTGACCCGAAATCACACTTAGAGGACTCACCGGTTTACGGTTTCTACCGATTTTACCTCCTAGACGTCGGTGATTTCGTTTAGTCATCTTGGATTTCTGTTTTACCCGAAATCACATCAAACCGATATTCTCGGATAACCCTGGAGTTTTACATCTGTGATCTCGTTTAGTCACTAGAAGAACTGTAAAAGACCTCTTTGTGATCTTCGTAATTCGCCATACCATAGATGACATGATGAACATCTATATGTTGTTAAGGTCATTCCACTTTCTGGCGTATCCTTGAAAGGTCCTGTCCAAAGAATTCTTTCGGTACTATTACAATTTGGACATTGAGACGCTGGTGCTTCAAGTATCTGCATGTTTCCGATTTTCATTAGTCAACAATCATCCTGTCAATTAATTTTCCCGCGAAATTCTTAGTCCGAGGGGTCCAATGGAATCTTACCGTTAGGTTTTTACTATGGATGATTTTTCTACAGCGATCTCGCATCTCACGTAGTCTATCTTCATTAATTCTCCAATGTCCTTGAAGTTGATTAACAACAAGCATCGAGTCACTATAGATATCAACTTCACTGCCTTCAGCAACGCATTCTAAGGCAAATTCAACAGCCATATATTCGAGAACATTATGTGTGCCGAGTAGATTGTCTTTCTTTCGAAAAGCTCCAGTATTTTCTACGTAATAACAGATTATTCCTTTTCCTGAGGCATCTACGTATATCTTCGAACCTCTCTTTTGTACATATATAGGTATTGGAACTCGTGGACCAATTGCCATCAGAGATTCCTCTGAGATTTTATCCATTGAAGAAAACCTCTATGTGAAAGAACCTTTCCAAGATTTTGCTCAGATATTGTGTCTGTTGCTATTTTCATGATCTGATCGCCTGTCTGTTCGGATTGATAATCTTTAAAAATTACAACGTATACTTTAACGTGTAGATCTGTTTGAATCTTTCCATGAAGAATTTCAATCTTTTTAAGATCTGCTGACAATTTTCTCAATCCTCACATGATAAATATTCTTGCCGTCTTTAACTGTTACAGTTATACGGCCCTCGTTAACTTCACAAAGATGTGTGAGGTAACTCCACGTCATAGATGTGTATTCAACCATGGTTGTTCCCACCAGTATAAGGAGTTATTTTCGTAACGTTTCGATCTCCTTAAAGTCAACCCTTCAAACAAGAGCATATATGGATGTCCGAAATTTGTCGGATTTAAGACTTCGTTAATTCCTGAATATTCTATCAGAACGATCCATTTCTCAGCAATTGCCTTGAGAATATTTGCGACCCTTATTATATCTTTCGGTTCGATATGCATCAGACAATTTTTCGAAAGAACCATATCGAACCTCGGGAAGGTTTCTGTATTGATTTCTTTGACATCTCTTTGACTAAGAGATACATTCGAAGCCTTCGTTCGGAGAATTTGTAATCTTGCATGTTCAATCATTGTTGGGCTAAAATCAATTCCGAGGACTTTCATCTCTGGAAACTTTGCGAATTCTTCGAAGAAGTAACCACTTCCGCAACCTATATCTAGTAAAGCCTTCGGTTTTGCTTCTTCAAGAATCGCACATATATCGGCCTTCACCTGTCGATGAAGTGAGAGGTTCTCAATTGGTTCAAACGGCCAATTGATGCCTCTTTGAGTCCAATATTCTTTAGGATTATAGGACATCGTTATCACCATAAAAAAATAGACGAGGTTCGTGTTATTCACGAGCCTCGTCATCGGCTTGGGATATTTTCTCCTCGTCTGGCGAGATGATCATTTCGGGATCCGCAATGATAGCGATGACGTTTACGATTACTGCCTTGATTTCCTCATCGAAGGTTCTCGTTTCGGTATTCCATCCAGCACCAGTTGAAGTTCTTCCGATAGCGTAGACATGAGAACCTTGGCCAACAGTCTTCAATTGACTATCATATTGTTCTGCCGGAACAAACAAGGTTATTCCGCGGACGTCTGAGGTCATTCCGAGAGATTCGTCTTCTAGAAGACACATGTACGATCCGTTACTGTTTGGTGTCCTATTGATGAACATGAGATCACCTTCCAGGATTACCAAACGTCTCGAATCATTCGAATTCTCGGTATGATACTCTAGAAGATTTATCAATTCCGGAGATAGTTCTCTTGGAGCACTTGAAAGAACATCGCAGAGGCCTCTTGCATCGAGGATAGGGGTAGGATTAGGACATTCTTTGAACTCCGTTACCGTTGCACTATTGAGGTCGTAGCGAATCTTTGGCGAACCTTGATCCTGTGCCATGTTGAGTTTCGCGACGTATGTCTTCCCTACGACGAAATTGAAGTTTGCAGCATCGCCAGATACCAAGATATTCGCGAACATCCTTAGAGCTAAATCGACTTTCCCTTCTGGACCTAGTGGACTCGCTAAGGCCGCAAGTGTTCTCAGCGGTCTTAAAGGTCTCTTATAAAAAGGATTTCTTCGACCATCGCCCCATTCGGGAGTGTTGTCGAGAGGAATGCCTTTTGCATTCGTGTAGCCATCACTTACAGCCTTCGCAGGATTTTCGGCATACATTGCAAGGGCTTCACCGTATCGTCTTGCATTTCGATCTTCACCGACAGCCAATATGAGAATCTCGTAATCCTCGGCGTTACTTCGGCGTCTCTTCAAGGAATGATAGACTTGCCACTTCGCTCTCTGTTCATAGAATACCGCAGTTTTACCTGGTGCCGCAGATTGCAACTTTAGAATAGCTTCGGCCATCGAGGTCTTTAGTTCCTCAATATTTCTGTTGAAAGATTCTGCCCACTGCACGAGGAGCTTTTGTGTTTCGTCGCTTGACATTTCTTTTCTTTTCTCCTATATTCGATCGTATAACATAGTTTTCTATGTTATTCTTTAGACGATCGTTTCGACAGAAGAAGAAACCGATTTGGCTCTTTCTTCTTCGCGACGTCTAATAAGAACTTTATATCTTTCGGAAACGATGTAATAGATATATCTACCCTTTTTGTTTCGTTCGAGACTTCCTACAACATATGCCATCCGAAGAAGTCTTCTGCACGTGAGAGGTTTCACACCCAACCTCGGGGCGAGTTCTTCTGCGAGCCATGCCTGCTCACCGAGAAGATCTATCCAGTTGATCGATTCGATTTTGAGCTTTCGTCTTTTACGTGTCTTTAGCGGCTCGCCCATTTGTCTAGTCCTCACAGTACCTGTCTTTATAAATTTGGTAACGTGACCGTAATATACTTGACCAAATATTTAAATCTATTGTTTAGGTCCTTGTTCCTTAGGTGAAAGATCCTCAATATGTTCGGCATAATGAGGAATCTTCATCATTAAATGTTCTTTGAGAATCCTTGCTCGATCAGTTAACACGATGAAAATTGAACCGATATCCGGTTGAAATCGCATATATTGAGCGATGGAAGATTTCCATGGTGTCCAAAGTTGCCAACAGGGGCATTGAATATAAAGATGTTCCTGATCACCCATATACGTATAGAAATGCTTATGGCCAAATAAGGCGAGGTGTGGTCGCGGGAATTTACCGTACGCTTCGGCTCCAGAAGCATAGAACATCTCTTTATCCATTGGTGTCGTTCTATACGTCATTCCTCCCCATTGTGTGTGACGATAATGGATCCATTTATCATTTAACTTTACGAAGCCTATGTCCCCCGCCCATACTTTTCGAGTGTTATTATCTATGAAGTCAGCGATCCTCACACCAACTTGAGTATCTAGACTATCATGATAATGAGAACTCGACACAATTCTCATCTCGATTTTTCGTTTCCGGTAATCCTCAATATAACGGTTGAAGATACCATAGAACTCGTGAACTTGCTCATCTATGGTCGTTGGGAGGGTGTCTGCGCCGTAACGAAGACGATTCGCTCCATGTAACATATCACCTAGGTGAAGAACCCACTGAGGCTCAATTCGACTATATTCGTCTTCGAGTTTCAGCCAGAACTCATATAATTCTTGTTGCTCGTCATTACAGAGGACCTTTCGTCCACTTCTCGTCTCATATTCTGGGAGGGCGAGGCCTCCGTCGGATCCTACATGAGTGTCACTTATTATTAGAATTCGAATCTCTTCCATTTTCTATTTTCACCCTCGTGAGGTATCTTTCTCTCCGAATACCTAATTTTCCTGCACGTATTTGAATGGACGTCCAACTGTGTCGCGGTAACTTTTCCATTATACGACTTTTCTCTTCTGTCGGATATAATTCCTCTAAAGTGGAGATTTCTTCTTGCAACCAGCAATGTTCGAGATTTCTCTTCAGATTCATTTGAAATGCTCTACGCGAAATAGCATCTCGCGTATGTCCATTAAGCAGTAATTCTAGTTCTCCCCATGCAGCTCTCGGATAATTCTCTTTTAGGATTCGATCTTCATTCTCTGTCCATTCGGGCATTATGTCTTCACCAGGGATAATATATACGTCTCGAAATAATCGAAGTCTTCTTGTCTAAAAGGCTCTAGATGTAATTCTTCACAAAGTGGTATAATGTCCTCGGGAGTTATGCTATTATAGTAGTCGTGGGCCATCAGTAAATCGCCAGGTTTTAGGAACCCCGCAAATTTCCTAATCTGAGGAATTCTATCGACTTTTTCTCCGGCATCACAAAAGACTAAGGCCTTATATTTCGATAAGAAATGACTTACTGGAATATCTATACAGGGACAGAAGATGTCCTGTTGAACGAAAGCAATCGGGAGATTCCGCGATAAACCATACCAATGATGTGGCATCTTTGTCTCTATATCGAATGTGAGAACTGAACCTCTCTCGAACATATGAAGGCCAAAGAATAGTGAAAGGCCTCCATATCCTGTCCCTAACTCTACGATTCTTCTTATATTTATATCTTTATCTAATATATCTTCTAATAAATAGAGCGTCGTCCATGCCTGTTGTATTCGAATACCTGCGAAGTAGAGTTCCTTCGGATATCGTATATCGACCATATCGTTGAATGTCAATACCAATTCTTATCACCGATAATATGATATTCAATACCTATATCTTTGAATAGATCTCTCCGTCGTACCCATGCTCCCGTGTTATCGAGAATAAACTTACATTTGTTCAAACAACCTAATAACTCTTCAGTTGTTGTTCGGATATAGCGTTTATGTGCCGTTGCGACTAAGATCGCATCACAATGAATCAAATCGTCGGGGTAGGTTATTGGCTGTACAATCTTGGGACTGAAAATCCGCGCAATCTCATCATGACTATAATAGGGGTCGTGTACGAATGGTTTCTGTAGTTCATCGACTATCTTTATTACCGGTGATCCCTTATGGACCTTCAAATCCGGTTTATAACAAATGCCTAAAATACCAACCGTTCCGTATCGATTTAATTGTTGTCCTATGGCCATGGTATGACAATGTTCCCAAGATGTTGCATCTTTCAATAATGATATGTTTATCGATGTTCCTTTCTGTACATAAAGTGAACTTGTCGGTATACAATAACCCCCGCAGCCTGCTGATGGATAATATAGCGGTATTCTCCAATGTGTCGCACATAATTGAAGAACCTTTCGAATATCAACATGAGAATACGCTCTTGTTAATTGCATCGCATAGACTACCGGAAGGTACAAAAGACTATTCTCGACACATTTCGTTAACTCTGCGGATATCAGGTCAGGAGCTTCGATAAGGTTATCCGAAACTATCTCGAGAATCTTTTGGGCCTTTTGAGAAACTTCCGGGCTACTACCCGCGAAAACCCTTGGTAAAGTCCTTATATTCTTTTCTGGTGATTCGAAAAAGTCTCTTCTCGGCGCAACTACAACGTCATGTTTCTCGGCATATTTCTGAGCAGTACCTGGAATTAATGTGCTTTCAATTATAACGAGACATCCATGAGGAATTTTTTCCATAACATCATCGACGAATTCATTTGTAGGTTTACCGTCCTTCTCCGTTGGAACACAAACGAAATGTGCATCACAATCATTCATCAATTCGGATTCGAAATAAACACTGATAAGGCCGTCGTCTACTAGGTCTTTAAGAGAAATACCTATCCAAAACTCTAAGTTCGGTTGTGTTATAATACCCTTTTGGATATTTTCAAGAACTTTCCTATCAGTGTCATAGCATACTACGCGAACGCCTTGTTGCGCGAAGGCTACTGCGGTAGTTAATCCGATGTATCCTAATCCCCAAATTCCGATCATTCGAACACCTCGAGCATCTTGACAAAATTCTCGATGAATGATGTGCCTTTTGGTGTTAACATCCACCCTTGGGGAGTTTCACGAACTAATTCGCATCGTTCGAGTTCTTTAAGTCTCAGCGTTACTCTATCATAGGATATATTAGCACAATATACTATTCTCGAAGCTTTCATTGGACTTTTCTTTGCAAGGCATCGACAGATATCGAATTTCATCTCGAGATCACTGCGTCGTGTCATTATGGTATCACCTTTTTCATGATAAAGGAATTCCCATGCCAGGAGAACCGACGAAATTCGAAAGCCTTCCAATATTTCCGTTTCAAGAATTTATTGAAGGCTAATTGTTCTCCGCGATATGGGTCTCCACGGAAGGTATTCCAGTCGTCAAAGATTACAATGCTTCCTGAGACCATACATTTATCTAAATATTCTAATACAGGAATCGTTGAATAGTAATAGTCACAGTCGATCCAGGCGATTGCGCAAAACATTAAAGGTTCTTCTTTTGCGAGATCTTCGAACCAACAACACCTCAACAGTATGCGATCTTTAAATCTTTCTGGTATCAATTTCTGAACTTCAGACATCGCATACGAATAATCTCCTTTAGAAAACACACCATCTTTATCAATGCCTTGAGGTTCTGGAAGGCCTTCAAAGGAATCAAACCCGAGAAATTTCATCTTGTCTATCCGGTGTTTCTCAGCGGTCAGTAACGCGTTTAAGAATGTCCTTCCACTGCCTACACCAAACTCCATGTAATTTCCTTCGATCTGGTTTGCTCTGACGAATAACATTGCCCAATTGATCATCTGTTCTCTTTCTGTAAGCCCTATGGCATTCGCCAGATCGACATGTAGCGTTCTATCGCTCATGTTTACTCACCCATTCAGCCAATTCATTTACTTTGTCAATAATCTGATGGAAG
>Ga0315314_1001478_pt1 | contig 21208 bp, 19 predicted proteins | sample TDP9_MG_FD_203631 | JGI IMG/M metagenome (GOLD analysis project Ga0315314, IMG submission 203631) | Freshwater sediment microbial communities from Lake Towuti, South Sulawesi, Indonesia - TDP9 | ecosystem: Environmental > Aquatic > Freshwater > Lake > Sediment | place: Indonesia: South Sulawesi... | reverse complement strand
AAGCCATATTACGGCGGGCAGGGCAGATTGGCGTAGAGGGAAAAATGTCTCTTTTTGCCTCTGGAAGATAGGGGAAATCCCCCAATTTGGCCGGATGGCCAGGAGAAAAGGGCAAAAGAGCCGGATAACCCGGCGAGAGCCGGGTTATCCGGAAAGTCTTGCTGAAGGCTATTTGCGGCGAGGAAGGCCTATTCCTCCATCTTGAGAAGTCCCTCTCGCAGAGCATAGCGCACGAGGTCGGCGCGGGTGCGGAGGTTCAATTTCTGCATTATCCGCGCCCGGTGGTTCTCCACCGTCTTGGGGCTCAAATAGAGAATGTCCGCGATTTCCCGGTTTGCATACCCCTGGGCCACCAGACGCAGCACCTCTAACTCCCGGTCAGTAAGCAAACTATGACCTCCTGGCTGCTTGTGGGGAAGCGGATGGTGGGCCAGATACTCATCCACCAATACATCGGCCAGGGCCGGGTAAATGGGAGTCTCCCCTCGATGGACGGCGCGGATGGCCGCGACAAGTTCCGTATCCGCGGCTTTTTTGACGACATAGCCGGAAGCCCCCGCGCGGAGACATTCGTCTAAATAGGCCTTGTCTTCGTGCATGGTCAGGATCAGGATCTTCATTCGCGAATGCGCCTTCTTGATTTCTTTGGCCGCCTCCAGTCCACTCATGCCTGGCATGCTGATGTCCAAGAGCACAATGTCTGGCCTTAGTTCCTCCGCCCTGGCGATGGCTTCCTGCCCGTCGTTCGCCTCGCCCACTACCCGGATATCAGGCTCGGCCTCCAGCAGGGCTCGCAGCCCGGCGCGCACCACGGCGTGGTCATCCGCCAGCAGCAAGTTTATCTTGTTCATTCCGCATGCCCCTGAGAAGATTCCACGGGAACCGATACAAAGACCGCAGTGCCCCGCTCAGGCGAGGATTCAATGGTCAGCCTCCCACCAACCAGAGAGGCCCGCTCATGCATTCCGAATAGCCCCAGGCTCTCTTTGGCATTGTCCGGCCCAGTCGTCTTCTGCACATCAAAGCCTCGGCCGTCATCCTCAATGATCGCCACCACAGAGTCGCGCTGGCGCTGCAAGACTACGCTCACATGCTTGCAGTTGGCATGTTTGGCGACATTTGTCAGCGCTTCCTGGATGATGCGGTAGAGCGCGGTTTCCACCTCCATCGGAAGGCCCTCATCGTCAAGCCCGAGGGCCTCATAGTCAACCATGAGGCCCGACCGGCTGGCGAATTCTTCAACATACCTTTGGGTTGCGGCGACAAGGCCCAGGTCATCCAGGCTGCTGGGGCGCAGTTCAAAGGCGAGGCGGTGGACTTCTTTCAACAGTTCCCCCACCGAGGAGCGCAGTTCTACAGCCTTTTCCCGCGCCTTCTCCAAGGAGGGCGCGGCTTCCAGGGCCCGCAGGCTCAGCATCAGCGACGCCAGGGACTGGCTGGTCTGATCATGCAGTTCCCGGGCAACGCGCTTGCGTTCCTCCTCCTGTGCTGAAATCACTTTCTTCAGCAGACCCAGCCGCATCACTTCTTTTTCCTTGAGTTCTTGGTGAGAGCGGGAGAGGTTCTCGATCATCGTATTGAAGGCAATCCCAAGTTGACCAATCTCGTCCTTCGCCCAGACTCGGGCTCGCCGGTCAAAGCCTCCGCCGCCCACCGCCGCCGCCACCTCCACCAACTCTCGCACCGGCCGAGCAAGAATGCTGGTCAAGAAGGCCGCCATTATCATCCCGGCGAAAGAGACGAGAAGGGTCGCCACAGTCAGGCGGGTGGTGACCACCCCGACAACCCGCCACAGCCTCTGCTCGGACATCCCCAGCCGCACGAAACCGGCACGGCCTTCCATGATGGGGAGGGCCACATCGTGGATCGGTCCTTCTTCGGTATCAAGAACTTGCAACCTGAATCGTCGCTCCCCGCGGACACTATTCGCAGCAAGCAAACCCGGGGGCAACCGGCCTCCGAAAGAATCTGCCGCGGCGACCCCAGCGCTATCAGTGACGAAGACATAGCGCACATCGCGGTTGTTTTCCAGAGTGTCTCTAACCAGTTGATGAAGGGCAAACAGGTCATTGGTAAGCAGCAGGTCCGCACTGCGCGCCGCCACGTCCCGGCCAATGGCAATGGCGTTCTGCTGGAGCTGACCTCGCAGGCTGGAAGTTAGCGTGGCCCGCACATGAAACGTCACACTCGACCCCAGGATCAGGGTCATGGCGAGAACTATCCCCATGATCTTCACCCGGATGGTGACCGAGTTCGCCCAGGACCAGAAGCACGCCCACAGCCGCCTCGCCCTCATTTTGCCTGCCTTACCTTCCTCACCAGATCTCGCACCGAGTCATAGGCCTGACTGTCGGGGATTACAAATCGGTCGATCATCAGACGATGAAGGATCCTCCTCCCCGCGGGGTCTTGATGCATGCTCAGGAGGATATCTCTCAGCCTGGCTTTGATGCGGCGGTCTTGGCGGGGATGCAGGACGATGGGAGGTATCCCATAGGGAGGAGATTTGTGAATGACCTTCACCTGCGCCATATACTGGGGATCTCTCGCCGCCATGTAATCATACACAAGGCTGTCAACCGCGGCCCCGTCCACTAACTTCTGCGCCACTGCTCTGATGGAATTGTCGTGGCTGTAGGTGAAGATATGCCTGCTGAAGAAGCGCTCCGGGGTCATCCCTGCTTGCTGCAATAACCCTGTCGGGTAGAAGTACCCAGAGGTGGACAGCGGATCAGAGAAGGCGAAGACCTTGCCTTTTAGGTCGGCGATGCTCGCCACAAGGCTGTCTCTTGGCACAATGATGTATGAATGGTAGACCGTCTCACCGCGAATGACGGGGATCACCAAGAGTTGCATACCAAATTCCCGCTCTCCTTCGACGAAGGCACCGTCGCACACGAAGGCCAGATCGCAGCGGCCATACCTGACCAGTTCGTTTATCTCTGCGTAAGTGCGTCGCTGCACGAGTTCAACAGGTCGGCTGACCTTAGCGGACAAATAATCCAAGAATTCGCTGTAGAGCCTGAGGGTCTCCCGGGGCGAAACCACGGGGGCAATCGCCACACACAGAGGAGCCTGTGTGGCTCTTGCCAAACGAGATGTCTGGGGCGATGCGGCATCTGACAGCCGGATCCTCTTGAGGCTTGGCTTCTGGCCGCAACCCGCGGTCATGACCAAGAGACTCAGGGCGCAAAGCGCTATCCTTCTCACCATCTTGCCTCCTTTCGCGCCTGAGTTGCAATGCTCCCTGGCTGGGAAATTCTGTGGGGCGCACCCATTTTCCTTTGGCAAGCACATTAGGCCGCGAGGAGCACCTCTGCCATGCGGCGCAACATCTCGATGCCTCGCACTTCGGCATCGAACAACGGGACCACCGCCCTCACACTTCCCCCGAAAACACGCTGGATTTCCTCCAGGTGGCCTTGCTGCATCCTGATGCGGCTGGCGACGAAGCCGCCGGCGTCCGCCGCCTCGCCGCTGATGACGCCGTTGACGATGACACCACCGCGGGGGATTCCGAAGTCCTCGAACCAAGCCATGAACCGCCGGATCACGGCGATGGGAAGCGCCTCTGGCAAGGTGACGAAGAAGAAGGCGGTCTGCTCGGCGTCCGTGAGCAAGCCCTTGGTCCTGCCCATACGCTCTCTGAAGTCCAGCAGGTAGTCGAGAAGTGGATCCTCCTCTTTCTTTTTGGAAAAGGAGAGCATCTCCCGCAGCGACTTTGCCTCCTCGCGGCTGCGCAGCATCTTTTCCACCCACATTGAGTAAACCTTCGACATTCCCAGCAGCCGGCGCGCGTTGGCGGTCGGCGCGGTGTCGAAAACGTAGACCTCATGCTCGCCGCGCAGCATCACCTCCACCATGTTCTCAAACATGGCCGACTCCTCAAAGGCCGGGGTCATCGTAGCCGACTCGACGAAATCCTCCGCCTTCGCGGCTATGTCCGAGAATCTGAGAAACCAGCCTATTTTTTCGCGGATCTCCTTCTTGGCGCGTTCAATTGTTTCCGCGGTTTCGATTTCGTAAGCACACAACCTCTCCACGCCCTCCACCGCTACCTCTCGCCCCAGGGCGTCCTGCCCCAAGAGGCTGGACAGACTGTGGACGGGATTAGTGGAGGCGAGGAGAGTGCGGCGCCCGTTGTCGGCCAACCAGAGCGCGGTCGCACCGGCCAGCGCGGTCTTGCCCACACCGCCTTTCCCCCCGAAGAACAGGTATCGCAGGCGCGGGTGTGCATCCAGATATGCCCGCATGCCCGCGCTGATCTGAATCACGCTTCCTCCCCGAACAGCGCCTCGGCGACTTTGGCTATCATCTCAAGTCCGGTGATGTCTCGTTCCATCTCAGGCACGCGGGCCAACACACTGCTGCCGAATTCCCGCGCGATGCGTTTCAAGCAGCGCTCCTGGAGGGCGACGCGGCGGCGCAGGAACTGAGGGACATCGTTGCCCAGGATTTCACGCTCCAGCACGCGGTTGAGCACATAGCCGCACAGGGGGACGTCATAGCGCTGGAACAGCGCCGCCGCCTTCTGGGTGTCGAGAATCGCCATCTCCTCGGGAACGATCACAAAGAAGAAGGCTGTGCGCATCCGGTCGGTAAGGAGCCGCGAGGCCGCGTTGATGCGCTGCTTGATGTATTGCAGTTCGCCCAGGATCTCATCCTCGGGAAGATCCCGGCCGCGCCGCATGATGGCTGCCACTTGGTCGTGCTCGCGCATCTGCTCACGCAGGGAGGTGATCTTGTTGATCCACTCATCGTAAATCTTCGCCATGCTCAGGTAATAAAGCGCATGTCCGAGGGGAACGAGATCGTAGATATAGTAGTCGTAGTTTCCCTCCACGATGATATCCACGACCTGGTCGAAGATAGCGCTCTCCTCCATGGCGGGCTCGGCCGAGGCGGATTCTATGTACTGGTCAATCTCCTCCGGCACACTCTCCAGCCCATACATGTGGAGAATCTTTTTGCGAATCTCCTCCTGGTAGGCGCGAATCCGCTGATCGGCCTCAACCTCTTGCGCCCAGAGGTTGGGCATGATCTGCGTGGGGCCCTTGCCGAAGATGTCGCGCTCAAAGATATCGCTCAAGGAGGCCTGCGGGTCAACCGAGAACACGAGAACGCGATGCCCCCTCTCCGCCAGCCAGTAGCCGACCGCCGCAGAGAAGGTGGTTTTCCCGAGCCCGCCCTTGCCTCCGAACAGGAGGTAGCGGCGGTCGGGATGGTCCATGAAGAACTGCGCTAATGCCACGGTGGCCGCCTCAGGCAAGGGAATCGGTAAGGTCTTTCTCGCGCAGCATGCGTCGCTTCCATGTGGATATCTGCGGAACCACATAGGGCAGCAGCCGAAGCGAGTAATAGGGCGGCAGAATGGGCACCCCCAGGAGGTCGCCTAGGGTGATGAGGATGAAGAGGTGCTCCATGGAAGCGCGCGTCTTGAGGGCAAGTCGGGTGGTATCGTGCACGGCCATGCCGTACATGAACTCCCGCAGGCCCTGCAGCAGGCCGCCCGGCTTCTGCTCCTTGCGCTTTTGGCTGCGGTTGCTCATTGCTGAGGTCTCGCGGAGGCTACTCGGCCGGCGCCGCTTCGGGGTGCTGCACCCTTTCCCGGCGCAAACGCAGGAATGCGCCTATTCCATCCGCAGCCAGCGACAGCGCTGCGGCGATGAGGAATACGGCTACCAGCGCCATGAGCGTGTTCCCCACTACAACTGCACCTGCCACCAATCCTTGCGTCACTTTGCTGAGCAACTGGTAGGCGGTGAAGGCGAGCGCGCCGATGGTGGTCACGAACATGAAAATCATAGGCAGCCCGGTAAACAGGACGCAGCGGCCTCGGGTCATGAGCCAGATCGTCACCAGCAGCAGGGCGAGGCTGGCCATCAGTTGATTTGCCCCCCCGAATAGCACCCACAAATACTGCCACCACCCGGTCTGCACCAAAAAGAACGCCAGACCCGCGGCTACGAGCGTCGCCAGGTGGACATTTCGCAGCGGCGGCAGAAAGTCGCCGACCAGTTCAGATGTGGCGATGCGCATGAAGCGCAGCACCAACTGCATGACCGTGATCGCCAGCACGACAATGAGCACGGCAGCGAAGGTCCGCCCCAATGCCGGGGGCACGCCGATGAAGGCCAGGAGTTTCCCCATGCCGATGGCGAACACGGCTCCCGCCCCCGGGCCGCCTGGCTTCATCATCTCCGCGTATTCCGCCCGACCGCTGAATGCAACCGCGGCGGTGACCAGAGCGAGCAGGCCGAGCAGCATTTCGGCGAACATGCTTCCCGCCGCTACCGGCTTCGCGTCCGTCTCTCTCTCCAGTTGCCGCGCCGTTCCCGAACTGGAGACGAGGCTGTGCCAACCGGACACTGCCCCGCACGCCAGGGTCACAAAGAGCATGGGCCAGATGGGGCCGATAGCAATCACCGGCTGGGTGAACGCCGGCAGCGTGAACCCCGGCCGGCCTACCAGGGTGCCGAGAGCCCCTCCGATCAGTCCCAGAAAGACGACGTAGAAGGCCACATAGTTCACCGGCTGCGCGAACCGCCAGATCGGCAGCGCCGCGCCGAGATAGCAGAAGAAGAAAGTGAACAACGCCCAGAGTGTCTGGTTGGCGGCGGCTCTTCCCATGAGCGCGCCCGCAGGAACATAGGTCCCCGCGACGATTCCCCCCACTGCAATCGCCACGGTGACGATGCTTGTCAGCACGATGTCCCGCTTCCAGCGATAGATCATCTGGCCCGCCAGCACCCCGGCTGCGGTAAGGGCGATAAGGCCGAGCATGGCCGCGCCCTGCTTGGCGAGCAGCCCCGACACGATGGCGCCGAAGGCGCCGGCCACCAGTAGCAGGTAGAAGTATATGAAGGCAAGGAGGATCAGCCGTGCCCGGGGCGACAGGAGCCGGTGACTGAGGCCGCCGAACGTCATCCCATCGTTGCGCAGTGACATCATTGCACTTGAGTAGTCGTGTATCCAGCCGAACAGCGCCGCTCCGAAGAAAAGCCACAGCATTGCCGGCAGCCAGCCCCACTGCGCCGCCATTATCGCCCCGACGACAGGAGCGGCACCCGCAATGGACTTGAACTGATACCCGAATAAGACGTTCTTGCTCGTCGGAATGAAGTCCACGCCGTCCATGTACATGGAAGCCGGCGTGGTGCGCTCCGCATCAGGGCGGACCACGAGCCGTTCAAACCAGCCCGCGTAGAGCCGGTAGCCGACAAAGACTACGATCAGCCCAAGTGCGAAAGCCACGAGCGAGTTCATTGCTGGCCTGCCGAGATGGCTTTTCTGCGCACGAGACAATGATGTCAGGGAAACTCGCCGCGAGCGTGCGTTTCCCTTGAAAACCGATTGTTGGGCCTCAGCGATTGTGAGGCATCTCTGCGACCGTAGTATATATCGTCGCAGGCCACGTTGCCAAGCGGCCTCGTGGCAGCCCTCCCGGTTGTGGTAGTCCACAAACTGGCCGATCGCCTCCCCCAGTCGGGCAAGGCAATGCTCCAGTCTACTCTATCTCCACAGATTCCAGCCCCAAGTATTCGCCACCTGGTGGCAAGGGAACCACGTTCCCGCATCCCGGACAGATATGGTTGGTCCCCCAAGGTTCCACTTCTTGCTTGCATTGCGGACATAGTGGTGGCCAACTTTTCACCTTGATTTCGGCGCCTTCAGCAAGCGTTCCCCGGGAGAGGAGTCCGAGATAGAACTCTACAGACAAGCGGGAACCCTCAGATAGAGGCCCTACTTCGGCCACAATTCTGAGCACTCGCTTGGCTCCTTGCCGCCGAGTCTGTTCCAGAACGGAATCAAGCAAACTCTCGGCAATTCCTCGCTCATGCATTCTGGCTTCCGCCAATCTGGCTGTTTGGGCTCCACCCTATCTGAAGGGCGACGGCGCACGCATTGTCGGTCTAGCGGCCCTTCTTCGCCTCAAGCAGGCGCTTCACACGTGCGACTAGGTCCTCTGGATCAATAGGCTTGTCAACGAAGTCCTGGACCGGGAGATACTCATATGGAGCGTATGTGCCGTCGCTCTGGTCAGGATAGAACCGGAGCGGCGTGGTCTCGTGGATTGAGGTGAGCACAAGGATAGGGATATTCCGGTAGGGTTTATCAAACTGGCTGCGCAGTTCCCAGACGAAGTGAAACCCTTCCGTCCCTTCGGGGAGCATGATGTCCAGGAGGATGAGGTCGGGATTCTCAGTCTTGACCTTTTCAAGGCCCTCCTCCTTGCTGGCCGCGGTGACCACCTGGTAGGCCTGTGCCTCCAGAATAACGCTCATCACCTTCACCAGGTCAGCATCATCCTCCACAATGAGAATCTTCGCTTGTTCCGTCATCTGTGAAACCTCCTCTGAGACTGGAAAGGGACAGTGGCCTCTGGAACTCTTTCTCAGCGATGAATGTCACAACCTCGGGCAGTGCCCTCTGCACCTCTTCCGTAGGCTCGGTGGCGTATCCCAGCGGGTCACTCACCTCCATAGCATAGATTACGATGTCTGCCGGAATCTCCAGGCCTATCGTCTTCCCTGCCTCCAATACGGATACCAGGTCGGCCCGATGCGGCGAAAGAGAACCCGCCCACTGGCCCAGGTCCGCGGCGGAGAGGCGATGGACCCGACCTACCTGGCGCTCGGCAGTGCAAACCGAGTCGATGATAATGGCTTTATCGTAGCCCACAACCAGGTCGAGCAACGACCAACCTGCCACGGAGGACTCAATCACCTCCACATCGGGGTCCTTCAGGACCTCGCCCAATTGCCGCGCAATCAGCAGCCCCGCGGCATCGTCCCTTCGAATCTCGCTGCCCAGGCCAAGGATGAGGGTCCTCATGGCACTACATTTTCTTCGCCGAGGGGTTCTTTTGTGAGGCCATCATGGTGATTCGCGTTAGTCCCTTCTGACCTCTTGAATGAGGTTCCCGGATTCATCATAGATGTTGACCCGGAGTGGCATTTGCCCCGGCAAGGAGTGTGTCGCGCATCCCAAGCAAGGGTCGTAGGCGCGAAAAGCCATCTCCACCATGTTGAGCAGGCCCTCCGAGACCTGGCCCCCCTTGATCAGACCTTGGGCAGCCCGCTTGATGGAAAGGCAGAGAGCGGCCTTGTTATTGCCGGTGGCGACGATGAGATTCAATCGCCTAACCAGGCCTTTCTCATCGGTCCGGTAGTGATGGAAAAGAGTGCCCCGTGGCGCCTCCACCACGCCGACCCCCTCGCTGGGAACCTCTGTCGGCAAGGTGCGTATCAGGTCACTAGTAATCTCAGGGTCTTGACTAAGTTCTAGCAGGCGCTCCGCCGCGTATATGAGTTCAATGACCCTGGCCCAGTGGTTGGCCAAGGTGGCGTGGACTGGCTTGCCGCCCAGGGTGCTGAACATCTGCTCATAGGCCTCCTGGGCCAGGGGCGTAGCCATCCCGTCGGCCACATTCAGCCGGGCCAATGGTGCGACCCGATACACCCCGCTATCCTTGCCATCCACCAGGCCCTTCCACCCGATGCTCTTCAGATAGGGGAATTTCAGGTAGGTCCACGGTTCGACATGCTCCCCGATGTAGTCCAGATAATCGGCCGGCTTGAACCGGGCAACCTGATTCCCTTCTGGAGCAATGACTCGGATGTCGCCGTCGTAGAAGTTCACGCGGTTATTGGCATCCACGAGGCCCATGTAATAACTCGTCATCCGGTAAACTTCGCCCAGTATCAGGTCCAGATAGGCCTTGTTCTTCAGAACGATGTCATCGAAGACTTTCAGGGAGAACTTGGCGAACTCCACACAGGACTTCGCCTTCTCCTCAATCTCGCGTCTTTCTTCCTCCGTGAGCCCCTTGCTTACTCCCCCGGGAAGTCCGCAGACCGGATGAGTCGCCTGTCCCGCCAGCGTAGCCTGAATCTGCTGGGCATAGGCGCGGTGCTTGATGACTTCTTTGCCCACCTCCACGCCCACCCTGGAGATCACCCCCAGGATATTGCGCTCCTTGGGATCGGCCTGAGGGCCGACGACAAAATCCGGTGCGGCCAGTGCATAGAAGTGGGCCGAATGAGAATGCACGTAGTGGGCTGTATAGTAGAGCTCCCGCAACTTCTTCGCCGCGGAAGGTGGCTTCACATGGAAGACGGCGTCCACAGCCTTCGCGGAGGCCATGTGATGAGCGCCTGGACACACGCCGCAAATCTTTGGCGTTATCCGCGGCAACTCCTCCACGGGCCGGCCCTCGCAAAACCGCTCGAAACCGCGCAGTTCCGGCACCTGGAGATAAGCATTTTCCACCTCTCCCTTCTCGTCCAGAAAGATGTCTATCTTTCCGTGCCCCTCCAGGCGAGTGATAGGGTCAATAGTGATTGTCCTTCTCATAGCCTGGCCCTCCTTAGCAGGGAAGTGGGCAAGACAAATCGGTAGAAAGTGCCCAGCCGATCCGGGATCTGATCAACGATGCGGGCGATCTCTTTGGGGTCCTGGGAATCAATCAGGGAGGCGATCGTGCCAAGCAGTTTCCCACCCTGGTCCGCGGCCTCTGGGGCGGGCCCAAAGCAGCCCCGACACGGCATGTTCGCCTCGATGCACTTGGCGCCACAGCCGCCACGGGTGGCTGGACCGTGACAGATCAACCCCTGCTCCAGGAAGCACTTAGTGGGATCGGGAATCACCTCCCAAAGGCGCTTGAATTCCTTTACCGATTTCTCCTCGGAACGCTCTCGCTTGCACTCGTCGCACAGCGTCTTGTCCGACGCGATCACCGACCCTGGGGGAGGCAACTGGCCCGATACGATAGCCTCCAGGGCCTGCCAGATGAGATTCGTCGGGGGCGGGCATCCGGGCAGGTAGTATTCTACCGGCACCACCTGGTGCAGTGAAAAGACGGCATCATAGAACTCGGGAAGTGTAAGTTCGCCCTCGGGCACTTGGCTGACAGGTTGCGGCAGCCTCCCCTCCTGGTTGGTGGTGCTCGGCGCGGAGAGGTAGACGCGATCAAAGACCTCTTGCCGATTGGCGACATTGGCCAGGCCGGGGATGCCGCCGAAACAGGCACAGGAGCCGAAGGCCACCAGCGTCTTGGATTTGGCTCGCAGCAGCCTGGCAATGTGTTCTTGCTCGGAGTTTCGGATGGCCCCATTGAAGAGGCAACCATCAATAGAGCCATCAGCCATTGCTTCAACATCGCGGTACTTGAAGTCCAGGGCCACCGGCCAAAACACAATCTCGGCTACCTCGGCAACATCCAGAACCTTCTCATCCAGGTCCAGCACTGCGATTTCGCAGCCGCCGCAACTGGCGGCCCAATAGAGGGCAAGTTTCAGCCTGTTCATCCCCTTCTCCCTTCTGCCAGCGATGCAAGCACGCCTTGCCAATTGAGGGGCCCCAGCCTTCGCACCGTCTCTGTCAACTCACGGATGACGACGGCTACCTTCTCGCTCTCGGAAGCAGAAATCCATTCCAGGCGCAGCCGCTCTCGCTCGATGCCGAATTCGGACAGCAGCCCGGCGAGCAGGGGATAGCGCTTCATCATGTTGTAGTTGCCTTCGCCGTAGTGGCAGTCGCCAGGATGGCAGCCGGCCACCAGCACACCATCCGCTCCCTCCCGGAAGGCCTTGAGGACAAACGTGGGGTCTATGCGGCCCGAACACATGACCCGGATGGGCACCAGGTTCGGCGGATACTTGATGCGGCTGGTGCCCGCCAGGTCCGCGCCCTGATAACTACACCAGCGGCAGAAGAAACCGACCAGTTGTGGCTCAAACCGCTCATTCACTTTCGCTCCCTCCTCACCCCATCACGCCACGAGCGCGCCCTCAATCTCGGCAAAGATCTGTCGGTCCTTGAATCCCTGTTGCATCGCCGCGCCTGATGGGCAGGCGGCGACGCAAATCCCGCATCCTTTACACAATGCTTCGGTCACTACGGAGATCTTCTTCTCTTCACTGAACTGGATGGCCGAGTAGGGACATACTTCAATGCATACCTTGCAGGCCGCACAGAGTTTCTCGTCAATCACGCAGGTGATAGGCTCGATTTCCACTGACCCGCGATCGAGCATCGCCAGGGCCTCGGCTGCCGCAGCCGCACCCTGGGCCACGCTATCCGGAATATCCTTAGGGCCCTGGCACGCCCCGGCCAGGAAGATGCCATCACTGCTCGTGGCCACGGGGGCCAACTTCGGGTGCTTCTCCAGGAAGAAGCCATCTGCACTGCGGGCGATGGAAAACAACTTTCCCACCCGGCCCGCATCAGCCCGGGCAACAAGCCCGGCCGCGAGCACAACCATGTCCACGGGAATCCTCCGCACGACACCCAGAAGGGTATCCTCGCACTTGACGATCAGCCGGCCTCGCTCCTCCGGGCTTTCCGCGTAGTCGGTCACTTGGGCACCCTTGCCCCGGATAAAGACCACGTCCTCCCGCAGCAGGCGATGGTAGAACTCCTCGTATCCCTTCCCGAAGGCGCGCATGTCAATGTAGAGTTGATAGACCCTGGCCTGGGGGACTTTTTCTCTCACCAGGTGAGCCATCTTGAGCGCATACATACAGCAGACGCGCGAGCAATAGGAGTTGTAATTCTCGTCTCGGCTTCCCACACAGTGCAGGAGGGCCACACTTTCTGGTTCACGCCCATCCTTGAGAAGGATCTTTCCACCCGTCGGGCCAGAGGCGTGTGAGAGACGCTCAAATTCCAGGCCGGTAATCACATTGTCAAACCGTCCGTAGCCCAGCGCAGCCACCTGTGAACAATCAAAAGCATCGAACCCGGTAGCCAGGATGATGCTGCCCACCTCCAACTCCAGATGCTCTTCTTGCATCTGATGGTTTACCGCCTCCGCCTCGCAGGCCTTCTCGCACTCCAGGCACTCCGAGCAGACCTCGCAGTCCAGACACCTCTCCGCTTCCCGGATCGCCGTCTCCTCCGTGAACCCCAATTCCACCTCGTCAAACGAGTGGATACGCTCCATCACCGGGGCCTCCGGCATGGGTGCTCTGGCTTGAATCTCGGCGACCTTGCGGGGCACTTCCACCGTCTTTATCTCCACCGGCTCCCGGCCTGCCCGCAAGTCCTCGCCGCGCAGGTAACGGTCAATGGAGATGGCAGCCTCGTGGCCGGTCGCGATGGTCTTCACGACAAGCGAGGGGCCGAGAACGAGGTCACCCGCCGCAAACACTCCGGGCAGATTGGTCTCCAGAGTGAGCGGATCAGCATCTACTGTGCCGCGAGACGTCACTCCCAGGCCCATGCCTTCCAGCACCGAGCGATCAGTAGCCTGGCCGACTGCTATGATGACCGTGTCCGCGTGCATGACCCTTTCCGTGCCGGGCTCGGTCTCCAGGGAAAGGCGGCCCTCTTCGTCGAACTCCATGCGCTTGACCCGGACGAATTCCACCCCCGTTACTTTGCCGTTTTCGCCGAGGACGCGAGTAGGAGAGAGGCGGCAGTGAATCCGCGTCGCCTCACCATTAATGGCCAGCAACTCCGCTTCGGTGGCCCGGACCTCGGCCTCAGTGGCGGCCACCTGCCACTTATGCGCTGGCATCTCCTCGCGCGACTCAAGACAACAGACGCGGACGACCGGAGCCCTCAGGCGCACCGCGGTCCGTGCCACATCCATGGCCACGTTCCCGCCGCCGATAACGACCACATGTCCCTCTACCTTCACCTCTTTGCCCAGGTTCACATCTCGCAGGAAGTCCAAGCCGTTCAGCACCCCTTTCAAATCAGCGCCAGGGATATTGAGCATCCGTCCCAGAGAAGCGCCCACAGCGACTAAGACAGCGTCAAAGCCCCTTTCCAGCAGGTCACGGAGCGTGATGTCCTTGCCGATCGGGGTATCCGTGATGATCTCCACCCCTAGACCCTTGATGTAGTCAATGTCGGCGCGGATGATCCCCTTGGGCAAACGATACTCTGGAATTCCTACAGAGAGCATGCCGCCCGGAATGCTCAGCGCCTCAAAGATGGTCACCCCGTAGCCCATTAGGGCCAAGTCATACGCCGCCGTCAGGCCGGCCGGCCCGGAGCCTATGACGGCTACCTTCTGCGGTCTCTTCTCCTTGATCTCTGGAGGCGGGGCCATTCCCTGCCGGAATTCATGGTCGGCAACAAAGCGCTTCAGCGCGGCAATGGCTACGGGTTCGTCAACTTTGCCTCTGAGACACTCATCCTCACAGGGATGGTGGCAGACCCGCCCGCAGATGGCTGGAAAGGGGTTCTTTTGTTTGATGAGAGCCAGTGCCTCCTTGAACTTTCCCCTCCCCACCAGTGCCACATAGCCGTGTGCGTTCACTCCAGCAGGGCAGGCCACTTTGCAGGGGGATTTATCGTCCCGCTTGTCAATCACAAACGCGTTCGGGACAGCCTGAGGGAAAGGCCGATAGATTGCCTTTCTCTGCGCCAGCCCCAGGTCAAACTCGCTCGGCACTTCCGCCGGGCATTCCTCCACACATTCGCCGCAGCCCGTGCACTTGCCCACATCCACGTAACGAGCCTTCTGCCTCACCCTGACCTTGAAGTTGCCCACATAACCGGAAACCTCCTCCACCTCGGCATAACTCAGGAGCCGGATGTCGGGATGCTGACCTACCGCCACCATCTTCGGCGTCAGGATACAGGCGGCGCAGTCCAGCGTGGGGAAGGTCTTGTCAAACTGGGCCATGTGCCCACCGATAGTGGGCTCCCGTTCAACCAGGTAGACCTGCTTGCCAGCATCGGCGAGCCTGAGAGCGGCCTCCATGCCAGCAATGCCACCACCCACTACTAGGACAGCCGGATGGACTGGAACTTGCGTCACCTGGAGAGGCTCATGCTCGGCGACCCGGCGCACTGCCGCGCTTAGCACCCGCTTCGCTTTCCGAGTTCCCGCGCCGGTGTCTTCCGTGACCCACGAGACCTGCTCCCGGATATTGGCCATCTGAAACAGGAACTGATTCAGCCCGGCCTCCCGGCACACCCGCCGGAAGGTTGTCTCATGCATGAGGGGCGAGCAGGAAGCCACCACCACCCGGTTCAGTTCATGCTGTGCGATGTCCGTCTTGATCATTTCCTGACCGGGGTCGGAGCACATATACCTGTAGTCCCGGGCAACCACTACCGCGGGCAGACTACTCGCAAACTGAATCAACTCCTCCACATCAACGGTTTGAGAGATGTTTGTGCCGCAGTGGCAAACGTAGACACCGATCTTCGCATCCATCACAGCAACCTCCTAGACCCGGATGGGCAAGGCCTTTTCAGCAGGGACCAGTTCCATCCCAAGCCCCAGTTTCTTCGCTTCAATACCCAGGGCGAGGCCAACCAGTTGAGTGAAGGGCAAAACAGGGATCACAAAATCAGTCCCGAACCTGCGGTTCAACTTCCCCTGATAGGCCTCCAGGTTCACATTGCAAAGCGGACAGAGTGTGGCGATGCACTGTGCTCCGTTCTGCACCGCGCATTCAAGCAGTCTTCTCACCAGTCCCTGGCAAACCTCCTCGCTGGTGGTCATAAGCATGCCTCCGCAGCACTCTGCCTTGAGGGGATAATGCACCACCTCCGCTCCCAGGGCCTTCAGCAGCGCGTCCAAAGTCTGCGGGTACTCCGGATGGTCAAAACTGGGCTCCGGACGACCAATCTGACAGCCGTAGTAGGGAGCAACCCTGAGTCCTTGCAAAGGTCGCCTCACCTGCTGTTGAATCTCGCGGCAACCCACATCGTTCGCCAGCACATCCAGAAGATGTCGCACTTTGACCCGCCCATGGTATTCCAAGCCCCCGGCCGCCAGTGCGCCACTGATCCTGCTCCTTACCTCCTCATACTCCCGAAAGTAAAGGTTAGCCTTCTTGAGCACCGTATAGCAGCCGTTGCAGACAACGACTAGTTGCGTGCCGGGCCCGCAGGCTTCCGCCAAAGCCAGATTTCGGGCTGAGATCGCGAAGGAGCGCAACTCTCGCACCGACATGTATGCGGTGGCACCACAGCAGTTCCAGTCCTCCAATTCTTGCAGGTGGAGCGCCAAGGCCTTACACACGTTCTCGCAGGAGAGCCGGTAGTGGCGGGCGCTCGCGTCAAGCGCACAACCCGGGTAGAAAGAGTAAATCATGACTGTTCCTCCTGCTCTGCGCGCTCCCCAATCTTGCGCAGTTGCGCCAGCCCCCTGATCTTGCTGGGTCGCAGTTGGCTGCGCCGGTGTGAGAAGAACCGAAAGGCCAGGGGAAGGAGACGGAACAGACCCCGCGGGTTGGTTTGGGCGAAAAACTTTGCCAGCAGCATACCCTCCGGGTTGCGTCCATAGCGGTCCACCAGGCCGACGAATACTCTCGACAGCATGGGTACCGATACTCCTTTGGGGTGGATCCGGTACCTGATGCCGAGCCGCTTGAGTTCATACATGATGTCCGTCAACTTGATGCCTGCGGGGCAGCGCACTGTGCACCCATAGCAGGAGGCGCACATCCATACTGTGTTGCTCCTCAGGACGCGATCTAGCATCCCGGCCCGGAAAGCGGCGATGATCTCGCGAGGTGTATAGTCCATGGCGTGACTGGTGGGGCAGGAACCGCTGCACGTCCCGCACTGGATGCACTCCTTGAGTTTTTCGCCCCCAGGCATTTTATAGACGTCTTGCAGGAAGACCTGCGCGATGTCCTCGGGCGTTTGCGCAACTCTGGCCGACGCCATGCTATTATCTCCTCTCTTTTTCATTCTTTTGCCGGAGGGCTTGCTGTGCGGACCTCTGGCATTGCGGTTCTCGGCTTGGTTGGCAGGGAGACCCGGAACGTGGTGCCCTGTCCGACCTTGCTTTCCACAGAAACTGTTCCCTCGTGCGTCTCCACGATGCTCTTGACGACCGAGAGCCCCAGACCTGTTCCTTCTTTCTGAACCTGCCTTGCATTCTCAGCGCGGTAGAATTCCTCAAAGATGTATGGCAACTCCTGCTCCGGTATCCCGATTCCGGTATCGGTGACGATGACTCGGACGGTATCATTGCCAGGTTGGGCGGCGACCTGCACCTTTCCGCCCTTCGGTGTGTACTGAATCGCGTTGGCGATCAGGTTCCCAAAGAGTTCCTCCAGTCCCTCCGCGTATCCCACTATGGTAGGTAGGTCAGGGGGAAGATCGGCCTCCAGAGTGACCTTCTTGCTTCTCGCCCTGGCCTGGAACAGACCCACTGCCTTCCGGATCACCTCGGCTACCTGCAACTCTTTCAGGGGGATGAGCCAGGCCTCGGCCCGAGACCGGGACAACACCAGCATGTCATCCAGAAGATCCAGTAGCCCGGCTCCTCGCCGAACCGCCGTCTGCACCATTTCCCGCTGTCTCTCCGGCATCTCCCCCAGGAGGCCCTTGAGCAGCAGTTGCAGCGAACTCTGCATGGCCGCCAGCGGTGCGCGCAGCTCATGGGACACCTTTCGCATATACTCGGATTTCACTCGCTCCATCTCGCCGAGGTGTTCGTATCTTGCTCGCATGTCCATATAAAGCCGCGCATTCTTGACCGCCAGGCCTGCTTGTTCTGCCAACATCGTCACGAAGTGCACTTCCCGAGCAGAAAAACGTCGTGGCCTCTCACTGTATAGGCGAACCACACCCAATACCTCGCCCTGGGTGCGAAGAGGCACGCAGAGGACGGAGGCAATCCCCTCCTGCTTGGCCTGTTCAGGGTATTGGAACCATGCATCGCTTGCGGCGTCCGCGACGGTAACTATTCTTCCCCTGAGCACTTGCTGGTCCACCGGGCTGTGAGCAACCTCCACCGGGCCCTTCGCCAGATAGCGATCGCTCAGGCCGTGTGTGCCTGCCAGGAGCAAACTCTTCCCGTCCTTGGCCAGCAACCTGAATGAACAGGCCTTCATGCCCATCGCGGTGGCCACTCTCTCTGCTATGGTGGAAAGCACCTCCTCCAGGTTCAAACTGGAGACGATGGAGGTCATGATCTGCCCAATCTCCGTGCATTCAGCCTCCGCACGCCTCACCATTTGACGGCGGCCCTCGGCTGTCAGCATGGCGGCGGCCAGGAAACACATCACTCGCAGCAAAACGGAGGCCGGGGAGGCTGCGCCAGCCAGTAGGCTAAGCGCGACGGCCACGACGGCCGTGGTGATGCCGCCGCCTAAGCCGCTCTGGAACGCGGCCGCGATGATGGGCAGATAGTAGAGATGCTCAGAACCGGCAAAGGGAAAGATAACGCGGAGCAGCGAAATCAGCAGGACAGCCGATAGGCTGGCAAGCCCGACTCTTGTGCCTATCAGCTGCCTCCACAGGCTCACTTCAGTCAGCGGCATGGCTGCGGTCCTGGCGGCCAAACAGAGAGACCACCGGAAACAAGATGGCAGAGAAGACGGATCGCACGGCAGGTGCCACTAGAGCATAGAGACTGACGGCCCAGCATGTTAGGCCGATCCTGCCATCTGATTCCACGCATCCAACAGTGTTCTTTGCAAGAAGCTCGTATAAGAAGGCGCAAGCACACCCCGCGCAATTCCGCGCTCGGTTTCACAAGCGACCCCTCCTAGTTCCAGCGGCCACGCCTCGTCTATGCTTCAATACCCCTGCTTTAGCGACAGTTATTCGTGTATTCGCCACATTACCTGACAGATTGTAGCATTTTTCACAAGCGATGTCAACGCTAGCCTGTGGGTATCCAGGAGATACTATAGCGTCAGTATCGCCCGAACTCGTGATACGCTCGCATCAGTTCCTGCACGTTCCGCACCGGTGTATCGGCCTGGATGCTGTGCGCAGTGCCGAAGATGTAACCGCCGCCTCGGCCCGCGATTTGGGCCAGGTTCCGCACCTCTGCGCGGATCTCGTCCGGCGTGCCGAACGGCAGCGTGCGCTGTATTGATACACCTCCCTGGAAAGCGATCTGCGAGCCGAACTGCGACTTCAACTCGGCGATATCCATTCCCTGCGCTTCCGGCTGGAGTGATTGCAGGACGTCCAGTCCGCATTCAATCAGGCGTGGGAGCAACGCCGCCACTGAGCCGCAGGTATGGTGCATGGTCTTTGCGCCGTAGGTCTTGGCGAGGCCGATGTAAGCCGCGAAGCCGCCCCTCAAATACTCATCCCACATGCGGGTAGAGACCAACAGGCCCCTCTGCGTGCCGAAGTCATCCCCGGAGACGACGAGGTCTATTTTGCCCCGCGCTGCCTCCAAGATGCGCTGGAGATAGCCGAGATAGAAGGCTCTGATCTTGCTGATGATGGCGTGGGCCAGGTCGGGACGGAGCGCCATGTCCACAAGGAACTGCTCATCCCCGCGCAGGTACATCGCCGGCTTGAGTTGCGCCACGCGGCTTAGCCGGTCCCCCATGAATGCCACCGCTCGGTTCGCCTGGAGCACGGCATCACACTGCTGCTCGATCGCGCTGTAGTCAAACCAATCGGGGGATGGCCAGTGGCCGTAGCCGAGGACATCGTCCACCGTTATCGCATCAGCCAGGGGTGACCTGATGACCTCGGCATACCGCTCAAAGCCACCGGATACTACCACCTCCACGACAATTCGGGGGACGCCCCAGATGTCAACGATTTCGCCCGGGCGCTCGCCGACCAAGGGCGGCCCAACGTACTCCGGGCCGGCGATATAGCGCAGGTCCACGTCGTAAGCGTCCAGGAGTGCCTCATGGGAGACGCCCAACTCGGCCTGGAGTTTACGCATACATCCGGGCGATGCCCAGAAGTCAATGGGGATGCGATCGGCAACCTGGTGGTTGACGGCGAGCAGGACACGGTCGCGGCATGTGGGTTGTCTTGGCACAGTCGCGTGAGGTCCCAAGACCTACGGAGGTGGTAAGCGCGGCGCTATTTGGAAGCGAGCCAGGTGTTCCGGCTTCCCCTGAATATCTAAATGAATACGATAAAGCCGCCCTCCCATCGGTGCGGTGGGGTCGAATCCTGCGGGTTCCAAATCACTGGGCCAGTATCTGCCGGCGGTTGTGATGTATAGATCCGTCAGTTCCGGCCCTCCGAACATTACGCTGGATACTTGCTTCACCGGCAAATCCAATCGGCGCGCGGCCTTGCCATCAGGATCATAGCGGACTACCTGGCCCCCATACCACTGCGCACTCCAGACGAATCCTTCAGCATCCACAGTCAGGCCATCGGGGATGCCTTCATCCAAAGGAACCTTTACGAAGTTGCGTTTATTCGTAAGGTCCCCTGTCTTGGGTTGGACTTCGTATGAGTAAATGCGCCGTGCTGCGGAATCGGCATAATAGAGTATGCGATTATCGGGGCTGAATCCAAGCCCGTTTGAGAGCCCTATTCCCTCATCTACTATACGAAGCGAACCATGGGTATCAATCAGATAGAGTTTGCCGGTCTTTTCCATGCCGGCATCGCCCCAGTAGCAGGTTCCGGCATATACGCGCCCCTGTTCATCAGCGATGATGTCATTGAAAACCAGAGATTCATCATTGAATTCACGGATTACCGTCGCATAGCCCTCCTGCATATTCCATAGGTGGAATCCGGTGGCGCCAGCGAAGACCATCCCGCCTCCCTGATTGAGGGCTATGCCAGCCACCGGTAGCCCGCGACTGATTATCCTCTTTCTGTTATCTGGCAGAGATAACTGGAATACGAGTGCGCTTTCAATATCTGCCCAGAGCAATCGGAAGCGTTCGCTATCCCAAATAGGCGCCTCGCCGCACAGATTATTATCATCGGCAGCGACTTCAAGTTCTTCCTTCACGTTCTATACCTCCAGCCGGCTTTGCGTCTATTCATCCGCTCTCGGGCCAGAATCTCTCTGTAATGACCTTTTGCTCCGTGAAGAAGTTGATAACCGCCTTGCCCTGGGCCTTGATATCTGCAAACTGCGATTCCTTCATGCCGCCGAAAGGCAAATAGGCTACGGGCGCCGGTATTCCAACATTTATCCCGATCATCCCACAATCAACTTCAAGTTTGAACTTTCTTGCCCAATAGCCATTCTGGGTGTAGATGGAGGCGCCGTTGCCATACTGATGATCGTTGATGGTGCCGATGGCTTCATCCAGTGTATCTGCTTTCAAGATGACTACCACAGGGCCGAATATCTCTGTCTCATGAATAGCCATTCCTGGTTTCACATCCGTGAAAACAGTGGGGCCGATGAAATAGCCCTTTTCACATCCCTTGACGACGAGATCGCGTCCGTCCAAGGCAAGCGTTGCGCCCTCCTCTACGCCAGTCTCTATCATCTTCAAAACAAATCTCTTGGATTCGGCGGAGATCACCGGTCCCATCACCATGGATT
>Ga0315314_1001477_pt1 | contig 21213 bp, 20 predicted proteins | sample TDP9_MG_FD_203631 | JGI IMG/M metagenome (GOLD analysis project Ga0315314, IMG submission 203631) | Freshwater sediment microbial communities from Lake Towuti, South Sulawesi, Indonesia - TDP9 | ecosystem: Environmental > Aquatic > Freshwater > Lake > Sediment | place: Indonesia: South Sulawesi... | reverse complement strand
CTGTTCAACCTTTCGGTCGTTGCCTTGTATGGATCACGGACAGTGTCAGGTAATGTTAGTCCTAAATCTCTATGGGCTTCTGCCGTAAACTCATCGAATCCTTCTATTTCAACCCAATATGCGTTTTCTCGACGCATCAACCTCTCCACTTTCTTGCTCACGCAATCGCCATTTCGTATACACCAGTATAGACCGTTTGGGAAGTAGCCCCCAGACATGAGCAGCATATCCAAAATATCCAATATTGATCTATCATTTCCGCCATAACCAATAACTACCAATCCATACTCCCTTGCAAATTGCATAAACTTATCGCGCATATTCTTCTCCAAAGTCTCCGTTTCTCTAACAGTGTTCTTTATACTATCATAAAGGAAGTCGCCATGAAGTTTGATGATTTTAGGACGTGTTGAGGTCACTCTAATATCGGCTACTGCGGAATCGTGAGCACAAACTATGGGTCTGCAGTTTGCATAAAGGAAACAAGCTTCATTCAGAAGATCATCAAAGTTCGGCGTAAATATAACATTGAAATAATTATGAGCAATAATGTTAGCCAAATAAATATAACCCCAAGAAGGCTTTGCATCCTTGACGCATTCTTCGATGTAAATCCGTCTTTGGCTTCGTTGATCATAGACCTTCTCAAACAAGATTGAGTATTCTTCCTCATCACTATACCAATCTTGCTTTGGCAACCACTCATCAAATGTCTCCTTACTTTTTGATTGTTCATACAATTGTCGGCGCCACTCATCTATCATCTGACACGTTGGTTTCACGCCACTAGAAACAGATGCCCCCGCCCCAACAAGAAGAGCAAAATTTGGTGTGTTATTACTCCGCTGCCCTATAAGGTTGATGAGATGCATTTTGTCCCGTTTATTTTGCTTTTCCAACATTGAGACATCCAAATTCTATTAGAGTGTAATTTCATATAACTCTTTTTCAACGCACTAGTAAAGAAGTAACTACACATAAGCTTAGGGGATGAAGAGAATCGTTTTTGAAAATAGGGTTTTCAACTTCTATCAAAGCGGAGAACCCTAACAGAGCCCGAAGCAACACCCTTTTCCAAAAAAGACTGCAAAAATTAACCTTTCTCGGCGCACTTGATGAAAAATCACAAAATTTTAAGTTTTCAACCAGAGAGAAGATAGTGATGATGAAGATGATGAAGAAAAAATAATTTCACCTCTCCCCCTCTATACTAGACCTAGACAGACAGACACACACGCACTCGAGCACAACGTTCACTTAACAAACCAACTAATCAAAGCCCTTCTCCACTTACGCACATCAAGTATAAGTTCCCTTGCAAGCCCCAAAAGTTCACGAGCCTCCCCAAGATCAACATCACCTAAACCAAAAGCCTCCACAACACACTCACGCATCCATGCCAACTCTTCTAAACCACTCAGCACCGAAAGAAAAGTCGCATGACTGAATTTGGTTCCCTCCAACACAGAAACAAACGAAACATAGTTCTCAACTATGCTGTAAAGCGAGGAACACAAATAATGAGAGGCTTCAACAAACCTTTCTCCATCAATAATATCCCTCGTCCTAGCAACCACACCCCGCAAAAAATCAATCTTCCCATAATACCTCAACTTGGTTCTGACCCTAAAATCTAAGAAATCGATCACAGACGTATTCTTCCTCATGCAAGAAGAAAAACCGTTCCAAAACCTTTCAAACAACTCAAGCCTTCTCTCCGCATCATCACGATTCACTTCAGATAAGTGACTCACAGTCAAAAAACCAGTAAAAATATGAGGCATCTCCAGTTTGTCAGTCGATTCTTCAAGAAGCTGGATAAAACGGCTACTAGAAACAGGCACAAAATTGACTTCCAGAAACGTCTTTAAGATAGACTCTACTGCCATTCCAGCAAAGACACAGGCACTTTGAAAGTCATCCCTCACATAAGCAGAAAAAGCCCTACTTAACAGTATATCTGATTCAACAACATGACAATCAGTTCTAAGATCGATACGATAGGGCTTCCTATACAGTCTGACCAACCAGTCTCTTGTGTCTGTTAAAGACCAGTCTTTGTCATACAAAACATATGTCTCATAAAGTCTTTGATCGAGTTCTAATGGAAACCGTCCAGTAAGCCATTTCCTAGGAATGTAATCAAGATCAACCATCACATCATTTAACCTAAAGCGATCCACATACTCACAGTCGAAGTCTCGTTTATCTATAATCAAGAGATCTAAGTCACTACTAGAAGTTGCGTCACCTCGACTCCAACTTCCAAACAAACCAACCCCAGAAACCGTTTCTTTCACACTTAATCGTCTTACGAACTTCTCTAATGGACCACGAATATGTTCAGGGAGCTGAACCATTTTAACCCCTGAAAGAGCTTTGACGTGTTACAGATTTGAATTCATCTGTTAATAAGCGTTCTAATTTTCTTCACTCGTTGTGAAAGTATTGCAGAAAAATGGAAGCTAAAAAAAATGATATGGTTCTCGCCTATTACTCATAAATACTTTTTCGAAAACCGTAAGATTTATATATTGAGACAAGCACTTGGCTTAAATACGGCGGGGCCAGATGGACGGTTTCTGCATCTGATCATAGATGAAGAACCCTATAATTGTGACGGATATCTCGCCCACTCTACTCCATCGAGGAAGAGAAACTTGGCGAAGAAAGAAAAACAACAGTTCATGGACAGATGCCCCGAGTGCGATAGTGTAAACCTCGTCCACGACTATGACACCGGTGAAACCATTTGTGGAAACTGTGGCTTGGTTCTTCGTGAACAAATGATGGACAAGGGTCCGGAATGGCGAGCCTTCACGCAAGAGGAGAAAGAGTCCAGAAGTCGAGTCGGTGTTCCCACATCTTACTCAGTCCATGACAAAGGGTTATCCACAGCCATAGGCCGTGTTGATCGTGACGCCTTTGGAAGAAAACTTCCGCTATCCACACGATTGCAGATGTGGAGACTGAGAAAATGGCAGATACGATCCAGAGTTCATTCTTCTGAAGACCGCAACCTTGCTCAGGCTATGGCCGAACTCGATCGCCTGTCAGACAAGGCCTATATTCCCAGTGCCGTCAAGGAGAAGGCTGCAGTTGTTTACCGTAAGGCTCTTGACAGAGGATTAGTGCGCGGCAGATCCATAGCAGCGATAGCGGCTGCTGCCCTTTATGCCGCTTGTCGAACCACTGGAACTGCCAGGACTTTGCGTGAGATTGCTGATGCCAGTTTGGTTGATAAGAAGGACGTTGCTCGATGTTATCGGTTGTTGCTTCGGGAGTTGGATGTTCAGATGCCTATTGCGGATCCTCTGACTTATGTTTCGAAGATTGCTGAGCGGACTGGGATTTCTGGTCCGACTCAAGGTTTGGCTGTGAAGATTTTGCGCGAGGCCAAAATGCAACATGCTGCCGCTGGGAAAGACCCTATGGGTTTGGCTGCGGCTGCCTTGTATATCGCTTGTTTGCAGAATAATGAGAAGAAGACTCAGAAGGATATTGCTGAGGCTGCGGGTGTAACTGAGGTTACCGTGAGGAATCGTTACAAGAGTTTGAAGAGGCAGTTGAAACTAGAACTGCCAGACTAATGCAGTGCAGTTAAACTTCCGCGTTCTGGCCTCGCCGTATCTAATATCTTTTAATTGAACGAAATTTGTGAGGAAAGACTTTCTTTAAATTTGTAACTTGTTTCCCCTACATATAGATTAAAGGGCTTCTCAAGAATAAAAACCAAATATCCGATCATACGTAGTGTTTGACTAGAGGTCAACTTGATGATTGTTAGACCTGTCAACGTTCCGGAAAAGAAGGCGTTAGGTGTAACGTTCAAGACTCTTGCAACGGGAACGAATATCATGTGCACAGTTATGTACTATAAGAAAGGCAATGTGGTTCCATTCCATAAACACCTTAGCGAACAAGTTGGATACGTGGTCGAAGGGAGATTGAGGATGAAGATAGAAAACAAGGATTTAGGCATAATTCAAGTTGGAGATTCTTACCTGATAAGAGGAAACATGCTTCATTCGCTTGAAGCCTTAGAAAAGTCGGTTGTGGTTGATGTGTTCTCTCCACCACGCGAGGAGTACAAGAATAAGTGACAGTTTAAGGAGACCAGTTATGGAGGAAAGCGTGATAACGAGCATTTCTAAACCGACTATTCTGAAACTTGGCGGATCAGTCGTTACAGTAAAAGATAGACCTTTTACTCCCAACGAGAAAGCAATCAAAAGGCTGGCAGACGAAATCGCACGATCCAACGTTGAATCTCTTGTTATCGTGCACGGTGGTGGCTCTTTTGGGCATCCAGTTGCGAAACAATACGAAATAGACAGAGGCTATAAGGATTCTTCGCAGATCATAGGGTTCTCGAAAACCCATCAAGCAATGACAACACTCAACAAATTAATCGTAGACTCCTTAATAGACCATAATGTTCCAGCGGTGGAAATCCAACCCTCGTCTTGCATAATCACGAAGTCCGGTCGAATTCAAACCATGGAACAAAGACCACTCACAAAATTACTTCGAATGAGATTCGTTCCAGTCCTTTACGGAGACGCAGTTCCTGACTCAGATATGGGATTCGCCATATTGTCTGGCGACCAACTCGTCTCCACACTCGCAATACGACTTAACGCCGACCGCATAATCGTAGGCTCAGATGTTGATGGAATCTGCACAGCAGACCCAAAAATTGACCCCTCTGCAAGACTAATTCATCACGTCAGTCTGTCTGAGTTGAAGAAACTTCAGCCCAGAATTGGAAAGGCAACGGTGACAGATGTGACTGGGGGTATGCTGGGAAAAATGATGGAGTTGATTCCGGCTATTGAACGAAGGGTACAGGTAATTATTGTGAACGCGGCGAAACCCAATAATGTTTACAAAGCCCTTAAGGGTGAAAAAGTTGTTGGGACAGTCATCAACAAAGGTGAAAGCGTTGCCAAGCCAAATTGAGAATAGGAAATTAGACCACATCAAAATCTGTCTAGAAAAGAATGTTCAGGCACGAGGTGCAACTACTGGGTTTGAAGACGTTTTCTTCGTGCACAAGGCTCTTCCCGAGATTGAAAAAGACAAAATCAATCTTCTTACAATCGTGTTTGGTCACAAGTTTTCTGCTCCTCTAATCGTTGGAGCAATGACAGGTGGAACTACAGAGGCTATGAAAATCAACTCAATTATTGCCGAGGCAGTTGAGGAAATGGGTCTGGGAATGGGAGTGGGAAGCCAACGTGTGGCAGTTGAAGACCCAAAACTGGGAAAGACCTTTTCTATTGTGAGAAAGAAGGCGCCAACAGCTTTTTTAGTAGCCAACATTGGTGGTCCACAGCTTGTGAAAGGATATGGCGCTAAAGAAGCGAAGGAGGCTGTTGATATGATTGAAGCGGATGCGTTGGCTATTCATTTAAACCCGTTGCAGGAGGTTGTTCAGCCAGAAGGAGAAACAAACTATACTGGAGTTCTCAAGAAAATAGGTGAAATTGTAAGAGCTCTTGATGTGCCAGTCATTGTTAAGGAGACGGGTGCTGGCATAGGGTCCGAAGAAGCCAAGATGCTTGAAGATGTTGGTGTTGCTGGCATTGATGTGGCTGGGGTTGGTGGAACGAGCTGGGCAGCGGTGGAGTATCATCGGGCATGCGAAACTCGTGATGAGTCTCGGCAGAGACTTGGTGAAGCTTTTTGGGATTGGGGGATACCCACAGCAGTGAGCGTTGTCGAAGTAGTGCAATCAGTTGACCTGACTGTTATTGCTTCTGGTGGAGTGCGTTCGGGAGTTGATGTTGCAAAAGCCATCGCATTAGGCGCGGATCTGTCAAGTTTGACCTCGCCCATTCTGCGTCCCGCCACAAAAGGCACTAAAGAAGTTAAGAAAGTGCTACAACTCATAATAGAAGAGTTGAGAAACACCATGTTTTTGGTGGGAGCCGATTCTATTCCAAAACTAAAGGAAACCCATCTTGTGCTCGTTGGAAAAACAGCGGAGTGGTTGCGAATGCGAGGATTTCACCCTGAATTATACGCTACAAGGAGAGGAGGAAAATCCGAATGGAAATAGATATTGAGGAACTTCTTGAAGAAAAGGCGCCTCTTATCAATAGGGCAATAGAGAAATACATTCCAAGAAAACACGATAAGGACTCGCTGATCTTTACTCTCGGTCCGCCAAGATATGAGTACAGTGAAGAAACCGTCAACAGGGCAATTTCGGAACCTCTGTGGGAGTTTTTGGACAGAGGTGGCAAGAGATGGAGACCATCTCTTTTCCTTCTAATATGCGAGGTTCTCGGGAAAGACCCTGAAGAGTTTGTGGATTTCGCCATAATACCTGAGGTTGTTCATAATGGGCTTTTAATGATAGATGACATCGAAGACAGCTCAGAGCTCAGAAGAGGAAAGCCATGCACTTACAGGTTGTTTGGTCTTGATATCGCAATCAACGTAGCGAACGAAATGTTCTATCTGCCACTCTTACCTTTGATTAAAAACAGAAACAAACTCTCTGAGGATAAGGTGATCAAGATATACGAGATTTACGTTCAAGAAATGATTAACGTTGGTTTTGGACAGGCGATGGACATCGCATGGCACAGAGGACTAGCGGATGCCGACAAAATAACTTGGAAGGAATACGCCCAGATGTGCGTGTTCAAAACCGGAACGATAGCGAGAATGGCGGCAAGAATCGCTGCGGTGTTGTCAGACGCCAATGGTGAACTTGTGGAAAAGTTGGGAGAGTTTGCGGAGTCGATTGGTGTGGCTTTTCAAATTCAAGATGATGTTTTGGATTTGGTTGGCAAAAGATTCGCTGAAGGAAAGGGTGGGCTTGGTCGAGACATAACAGAGGGTAAAAGAACCCTCATAGTGATTAATACGTTAGAGAAGGCAACCTACAGAGACGAAAAAAAGCTTTTGGAAATTCTTAACATGCACACGTCTGACCAAGAATTGATTGAGGAAGCCATAGCGATTGTTAGCAGATATGGCTCTGTAGAATACGCCAAAGAATTCGCACGAAACTTGGTGGCGAACAGCTGGAAAGAGATTGACAGTCTTCTTTCACCGTCTGATGCAAAGGAGAAATTGAGAGCATTCGCAGATTATCTTATTGAAAGAAAAATCTAGCTCCGTGTCCCAATGGTAAGGGATTATCTTTGGCTCCAACCACGAGCATGGAAACAAAAGAAACAATTCATAAGATCGCCCTTCTTAACGCATTTCGTCACGAAGGAAAGGCGCAGACGCAGTCTGTTCTGGGTAAATTACTTGCAGATCAGCCTCATCTTAAAACCAAGATAAAAGAGGTTGCCCTTCTTGTCAAAGAAGTTGTTGAGGAAGTCAACAAACTCTCACCAGCAGAGCAGAGAAGGCTGATTGAAGAGAGTTGGCCGGAGGCGCTGCTTAAAGAAAAGGTTGAGGAAGAAAGGGTGCTTCCTCCATTGCCTAATGTGGAAAAGTATGAGCGTGTTGTGACCCGTTTTTCTCCAAACCCCGATTGTGTTCTGCATTTAGGTTCAGCCAGAGCTATAATCCTCTGTTACGAGTATGCAAAAAAATATGGCGGATTGTTTTATCTTCGTTTTGAGGACACAGACCCGAGACTGAAGAAATCTGCGTTACAATTTTACGACTCCATTCGAGAAGACCTCCTCTGGTTGAGGTGCAAGTGGGATGCAGAGTTCATTCAGAGCGACAGAATCCCCACATACTATGAGCACGCTGAGAGGCTTCTTCAAAACGGCTACGCATACGTCTGCACTTGCCAACCAAAAGGATTCCGCAAAAAGATTTTAGCCAAAAAGCCTTGCCTCTGCCGCAACTTATCGCCCAATGACAGTCTTGTTCGATGGAGACACATGCTAGATGGAACATACAAGGAAGGAGAAGCCGTAGTAAGAGTCAAAACCGATTTGAACCACCCTAACCCAGCGGTTCGAGACTGGCCTGCCCTCAGAATCATCGACACAAAAAAATATCCGCACCCAAGAGTTGGAAGCAAATATCGCGTTTGGCCACTCTACAATTTTGCCTGTGGAATAGACGATCATTTGATCGGTGTAACACATATCATACGTGGAAAAGAACACTTAACCAACCAAACCCGTCAAGAATACATGTACAAGCACTTTGGATGGGAGTACCCAGAAGCCATTCATTATGGGAGGCTCAAGATAACGGGAGCCTCTCTAAGCAAGTCGAAGATTGTTGAGGGAATCGAAAGTGGCTTCTACGAGAGTTGGGATGATCCCAGACTCGCCACTTTTGCGGCTCTGAGAAGAAGGGGAATAACTCCTGAAGCGATTAAGTCTTTGATAATTGAAGTAGGTCCTAAAACTTCGGATGTGACGCTGAGTTGGGAGAATCTCTACGCTCATAACAGAAAAATAATTGATCCCATCGCAGATCGTTACTTTTTTGTGCACAACCCAATAGAACTTACCGTAAAGAAGATTCCACACCCCCTTAAGGCAAAGCTTCCTTTACATCCAGACCAGCCGAAGAAGGGCTTCCGTTCTTTTAAAATTGAACCAAAAGAGAACGTGGCATCCTTTGGGATTTCAAGCGATGATACTGACCTAATAAAAACGCGAAAGAGAATACGTTTGATGGGACTCTTTAATTTTCAAGTTGAAAAAATAGGGAAACGCCTAATTGAGGCGAGTTTTCACAGCGAGTCTCACGAGGAAGCAAAGAAGCTTGGTGCTCCTTTGATTCATTGGATTCCCGTTGGAACTGGTTTTCCATGCGAAGTCGTGATGCCAGATGCTTCTGTTGCTAAGGGGATGGTTGAAGACTCTTGCAGAGAGTTGCATCCAAATGATATCATTCAATTCGAACGTTTCGGCTTTGTCCGAGTTGATAACTTGAACAAGAAGTTGGGCGTGTATTTTGCTCACCGATAGCCGAGATTCGAGGACTTTCCGAAAACACAAGATGCAGCCTATGAAGCCATACAAATAGCAAACCAAACAACAAAAAAAGTAGCTAAAAACGTTATCTAACGAAGTTAAGGTTCAATTCTCTCTATCTCAGTGATTACGTCAAAACCGTCATCATAGCTCACTATGGTCTTTATCTTGTTCTCCAACGCCACAGCGGCGTGAAGGGCATCCCTTGGTTTTAGCCTATACCTTTCCACAAGCTCTTGCGCCTTAAACACCGTTGACTTCCTAACCCCCAACACCCTCAGATTCGGGAAGCCAAGAAACCTCTTACCCTCCTCAACCGAGTTTTCAATCCCGAAAAACTTTCTAATCACCCAAACAACCTCATCCCATGTGACGGATGACGTATACGCCTCAACCTTTGCCAAGGCTATGTTCAAAAGGAAGTCTTTAGACTTCTTAGCCTCAACCACGGCCTCTTCATCATAAATAACTGAATATAAAAATACATTGGAGTCAACGTAGAGCAAATCGCTCCTCAACCTCCTCCTCTAGCAACCTCTCCAAATCAACCTTTTTTATCAACTTTCTCCCAGTTAGGGAGCAGAAATCCTCAACAAACCTCTCAGGGTCCACTCCACGCTTAATCAAAACCTCTTTCTCTCCAACTTCCATCACAACCATATCTCCAGGTTTGATTCCTAAAAACTCTCTAATAACCTTAGGAATTACAAGTTGCCCCTTCTGCCCAATTTTTCTCCTTATATTCATTTTAACCACTAAGTATGAAAATGTTAAACTTATGATTTAAACCTTTTCTAGGCAACACCTTCTCTATACGAGGCTATACCCGTCTGTATCTCCACCCTAAACACATCCCCTCTATAGAGAGGCTCTCACACACAAACAGACATCATATCTAAATACGAAACATTCATAAACCCTACCACTGATAAAACTCTGCAATTTAAAAAGGGTGAGGCTAATGTCAAAGCCGTTTTACATAAAGTTTGAAATCCCAAAAGAAGTCGCAGATGCAGCCTATGAAGCCCTCCAAATGGCAACCCGAACAGGCAACGTCAGAAAAGGCACCAACGAAACAACAAAAGCAATAGAGAGAGGACAAGCAAAACTCGTCATAATAGCCGAAGATGTCGAACCACCAGAAGTCGTAGCCCACTTACCACTGCTCTGCGAAGAAAGAAAAATCCCATACGTGTTCGTGCCCAGCAAAGAAAAAATCGGAACCGCCTCAGGAATAGATGTCCCAGCAGCCTCAGCTTGTATAAGCGAAGCAGGCGACGCCACATCATTGATAAAAGAGATTTCCAAGCGCATCGAGGAACTGAAGAAAAGAGGAACTGGCTGATGAGCGAGAAAAGCGAGAAGGGCGAGAAAGCAGAGAAAGCCGAAAAAGAAGTAGTAGAGGAATTAACTCCCGCCGAAGTAATTCAAGTAATTGGACGAACCGGAACAACGGGCGAAATCTCACAGGTCAGAGTCCGCATACTAGAAGGGAGAGACAAGGGGCGTATCATAACCAGAAACGTGAAAGGACCCATAAGAACAGAAGACATTTTGATGCTAAAAGAAACCGAGAGAGAGGCAAGGAAGATCACACGGTAAACGAGAGGTTTCACTTGTGCCGAAAACACGAAACTGCTCCTTCTGTGGGCACGAGTTCTCATCAGGCGCTGGTATCATGTACGTCAGAAACGACGGAACAATCCTGTGGTTTTGCTCAGGCAAGTGCAGAAAAAGCTCCCTGAACCTAAGACGGGACGCACGTAAGATTCGATGGACAAGATATTATGGGAAGGAAGAAAAAGGGAAAGCATAATATCTATTCATCCATTTCCAAGAACCTTGTTTAACAATCTCTAATCACCATCAAACACTTCAAGTAACGAGGACTTACAAATGGACATTGTATTACTGGGTTCACCAGGTGTGGGTAAGGGAACATACGCCGACATCCTCTCAAAAAGATACAAAATCCCAAAAATCTCCAGCGGAGACTTGTTTCACGAAGCGATCAGGAATCAGACAGAACTCGGGAAAAAGGTGCAAGGTTACGTGTCCTCTGGGGAGCTAGTTCCCGACGAAATCGTCATTAAACTCGTAAAAGAGAGACTTGAAAGAGACGACTGCAAAAGTGGGTTCTTCCTCGACGGTTTCCCAAGGACAATAAAACAAGCAGAGGCGCTAGATAAATTCAAGAAAATAGACAGGGTTCTGAATTTCTTTGCTTCAGAAGACGAGATTATTTCTAGGCTCAGTGGCAGGAGAACCTGCAAAAAGTGTGGAGCCATTTTTCATATAAAGAATAAACCTCCCAAAACAGATGGGATATGTGATTATTGTGGTGGAGAACTCTACCAGCGCACAGATGAAACTCCAGAAACCATAAGAAATAGGCTGCAGGTTTATCATGAAAAAACAAAACCTCTAATCGATTACTATAGAAAAAAGCGGGTTCTGGCTGATATAGACGCAAATTATGGGTATGCAGAGATTGATAAAGTGATTTCTCAATGCGATAGAACACTTTCGGACATTTAGAAATCTGTAGCGACTAACAATTATAGTGCTGTATCCGCTCTACTCAGTAGAGTGGGTCAAAAATAATTTTGTTCTTCTTCTTCTCTGAGAATTTTACATGGGCAATTTTACGATTTTTTTCCAAATCTCCTCGTTATCAATGCATCCAATGTCTGCAGCGTTCAAGTTTCCACTGAAATAGCTGTAAGACCTCGCTCTGCATCCTCCGCATATGTATTTGTCCCTACAGTTTCCACATCCGATAACTCGTCCATCCACTTCGTATGTTTCGAGGTTCTCTCTTTTTCTTAAACTCCAAAGCATGGGATTGTTATCCCAAATCTGTTCAAAATTATCTTTCAATAAATTTCCGAGCACTGTATGCTTGTTTGTTGGGAAGAAAACACATGGTTTTATGTCTCCGTTAGGTTCTAAGGCAATGTAGAGCCTCCCAGCCCCACACCCACCTAGAAAGTTTGCCACTGCTTCTACGCCCTTTTTGGCGGCATAATGGGCAGAGACCGTGAAGTCTTCTCCTTTCTCCATTGCGAGTTTCTTTACCACACTTGCGAATTGGGGGCAAGTGCTGAAAAACTTGTCAACGGCTCTGTCGGACTTTCCGAATTTTTCCTCTTCCTCTTTTGCTTTTAGATATAAACCCACGATTTTTTTCCCTATGGTTTCCAGAAGTGACAACCTTTCTTTAGGGGTTAGATCGAGTTCTACAAGTTTCTTAGCTCTTCCAGTTGGGATATAATTGAAGTGCATGAATCTCACTTGCAATTTCTCTGCCATGTCCAGTATCTTTGAAGCCTCGCTCAAGTTGTCCCTGTGAAATGTTGTTGCTATACACGTGTCTAAGCCTTCGTCAACGCAGTTCCGTATCCCATCCATTGTTTTTTCAAAGCAACCAGGCATCATTCTGAAACTTTCATGGACTTTTTTGCTGGCGCCATCCAGACTTATTTCCACGTATTCTATGTCCACATCTTTTAGCTTCCTAACATTGTCTTTTGTGAGCAATGTGCCATTTGTCGCTATGCTCAGGTATGGTATCTTCTTTCTTGCGTAGGATGCGACTTCAAAGAAGTCCTTCCTGACGAGAGGTTCTCCACCAGAGAAGGATAAGGCTGGAAGCCCAACCCCTGCAATGTTGGACAATTCATCTATCGCCATGTATGCTTGATCCGTGGTTAGTTCTGGTCGATGAGGTCCCGCATCCTCATAACAGTGTTTGCATTTAAGATTGCATGAGTATGTTAGATTCCAGACCACTTCCACTGGTCCCGAGGGGACAAATGGGATTCGTATGCCATACTTTTTGATTCCCTTCACCATTAAGGCGAATCCCTTAAACCATGCATCTCCATACTCCTTGTCCAAAATTCTGTCTTTCATGAATCTCTTATCAGCCCGCAGTAGTCTACTGCTGAGTTCAAAGAGAGGAATCGCCAGTTTACTGTTCAGTCTTTCACAATTTCTGCAGAGTTCAATGTTTTCTCCGAAAAAGCCCTTTAGAGAATTCATTAGTAAGCTTCCGTCTTGCTCGCAGTTAACATCAAACCTCTCTATAACTGACTTGAGTATGGGGTTGATTGCGAGCAGAAGCGCATTCTCCAAGGACTCTTTCTGCACGGTTTCCCTCCCGTAAAAATAATCAGTTATAGAGTGCTTCCTTTAAAACTGTTTTACTCTTTTTAGATATCCACTTACAAAATGGTTTTTAACGTTAATGTGCCATTCATGTTGGAGGGCGCTCAAATGCCCATAAGACAACCCATCGTGGTGGTGCTCGGTCACATCGACACTGGAAAGACCCTACTTTTAGATCAAATCAGGAAGAGCAGTGTTCAAGCACGTGAGGCTGGAGGCATGACCCAGCACATCGGTGCGAGTTTCTTCCCAGTAGAAACCCTGAAGCAGATTTGTGGTCCTTTACTAGAAAGATTGAAGGGAAAAATACAGATTCCAGGATTACTTGTTATTGACACGCCTGGGCATGAGGCTTTTGCGAACCTCAGAAAGAGGGGTGGCGGTGTTGCGGATATAGCAATCCTTCTTATCGACATTCTAAAAGGCTTTGAAGCCCAAACCCAAGAGTGTATAGAAATCCTACAAGCAAGAAAAACCCCCTTCCTCGTGGCTGCAAACAAAATCGACAGAATCCCGGGCTGGAAATCTAACTTAACCAAAACCTTTCTCACATCCTATAATGGGCAGGACCCATACGTCCGTCAAGACCTTGACGAACGTCTTTACACGATCATTGGAAGTTTCTCTCGACTCGGTTTTCAAGCCGACCGCTTTGACAAGATAACCGATTTCACCAAGACTGCGGCTATAGTTCCAGTCAGCGCAAAGACAGGTGAAGGCGTACCAGAACTCTTAGCGGTCCTCGTGGGCTTGACCCAGCAGTATCTTCAAGTCCGCTTAAAAGTGACAGAAGGACCAGCGAAGGGTACAGTGCTGGAGGTTAAAGAGGAGACAGGCCTTGGAGTGACCATTAATGCCATCGTTTATGACGGAATACTTCAAAAAGGTGACCTGCTTGTTATCGGAGGGAAAGACAAAACCATCGTAACCAAGGCACGCGCACTTCTTTTACCCAAACCGTTAGATGAGATTAGAGACCCTCGAGACAGATTTTCTTCGGTTGACATGGTTTCTGCAGCGGCTGGAGTGAAAATCGCAGCTCCTGACTTAGGAGACGCCTTAGCCGGTGCGCCCTTGTACGTGGTTCCTTCTGAAACCGACCTTGAGAGGTATGTTGAGACCGTTTCTGAGGAAGTGGAGAAGATTAGAATTGCCACTGATCTGGAGGGTGTCGTGTTGAAAACTGACACGTTGGGCTCTCTTGAGGCAATCAGCGAATACTTGAGGTCAAACAATGTTCCTATACGACTCGCAGATGTTGGCGATGTTTCCAAACGAGACATAACCGAAGCCACCGTGGTTAAGGAGCGTGAACCACTCTATGGGGTTGTTCTAGCCTTTAACGTGAAGATGCTGCAGGATGCGGAAGAAGAAGCGAAAAACAGAAAAATTCCAATCTTCCAGCACAACATCATCTACCATCTCATTGACGACTACACGAAATGGATGAAAAGTGAACAAGAAGCTCGTCTCCAGAAAGAACTCCAGACTCTAATTAGGCCAGCCAAGATAAAAATTCTATCCGGCTACATTTTTAGAAGAGCAAAACCCGCCATTGTAGGAATCGAAGTTTTGGCAGGAACAATAAAACCTAAGTATCCTCTTGTTAAAGAAGACAGCACCGATATTGGTGAGATCAAACAAATTCAAGATAAGGGGCAAGCCATTTCTGAAGCAAAAACTGGGATGCAAGTGGCCATCTCGCTGGATGAGCCAGTTGTGGGACGACACATATTCGAAAAAGAGACGCTTTATGTGAGAGTGCCAGAAGCTCACGCCAAAGTCTTGTTAACGAAGTTTGAAGAACAGTTATCAGCGGAAGAGTTAAGCGCACTAAACGAATTCGTTGAAATGATGAGGCGCAAGTCGCCTTTCTGGGCAGCTTAAGAATTCTTCCGAAACTGCGTCTTAGTATTCGTCGTTCATATAGTTTATTAAGTCTCTTGATATAATATACCATGTCTTAAACCGTGTAGATTTCATCGCAACATGTGATGAGGTAAGATGAAAGCCATAGAAGAGGAACCCGAGACTTTACAAGAAGAGCGGAAGCCCTCAATATTTCGCAAAGTTTACCCCATCTACGAACCCTATGTTTACGCTGCAGTCGTGAAAGAGCCAACCACCCACAAGATACGATACGAGACGATTGAGCCAACTCTTCTCAAGGAGGAAGAAGAGAAACTCCAAGAAATCAAAAGTCTCCTCATGGAAGAAATGGACGTCAATCTAAAAGAGCTTGAAACCAGAGAAAAGGCAGGCGATTACCTCAGAAGCAAGGTTCTAGAAATAATAAAGGACTATCGCATAAAAATTGCGAAGGAATCTATCGACAAACTAATCTACTATATTCTGCGAGACTTCATCGGCTACGGAAAAATCGATCCCCTCATGAAGGATCACTTAATCGAAGACGTATCCGCCGACGGAGTCAACATTCCAATTTATGTTTGGCACCGAGAGTACGAATCCATACCTACCAACATCGTCTATGAAGACGTGGATGCACTAAATTCCTTCATAATGAGACTCGCATATTTGGCTGGAAAGAACATCTCTATCGCGACACCAATGCTTGATGCATCTCTACCAGACGGAAGTCGTATTCAACTAACCTACGGAAGTGAAATCACTCGAAGGGGTTCAACCTTCACTGTCCGCCGATTTCGTGTTGATCCGCTAACGATTTCAGACCTCATCTCCTTTAACACTTTGTCATCTGAGATGGCTGCTTACTTCTGGTATGCCATCGAAAACAAGGCATCCATCCTTGTGGCAGGGGGTGTAGCCGCAGGGAAAACAACCACTCTAAACTGTCTGTCCATGTTTATAAAACCCGAATTGAAAGTTGTGAGCGTCGAAGACACTGCGGAACTTAACTTACCCCACGAGAATTGGATTCCCTCGATTGTGCGACCAGGATTTGGGTTCCAAGAGAAAGGAACTGGAGAAATCACACTTTTTGATCTCTTGAAGGCTGCGGTAAGACAAAGACCAGATTATATAATTGTGGGTGAGGTTCGTGGGGAAGAAGCATACACGCTTTTCCAAGCAATGGCGATGGGTCACTTGGGCATGTGCACGCTTCACGCCGAATCAGTGGACGCTGCCATTCGTCGACTAGAATCCGAACCCCTGAACATTCCTAGGTCACTCATCACCATGATCGACGCGGTGATGGTTCAGTTACGAACTGAGATTCAAGGCAAACCATCCAGAAGAGCCTTCAACGTAACAGAAATTACGGCTCTAGACCCGAGAACCAGGGAACTTCTGACCAATGAAGTGTACCGCTGGGACGCAAAACACGACACATTTTCCTACTCTGGTCACAGCCACATTTTAGAAAAGAACATGAAGACACAGGGCTTAGAGGAAGAGGAAATACAAGAAGAACTTCATAGGAGAAAAATGGTGCTAGAATGGATGGCAAAAAACAACATTCGAAAATACACTGATGTCGCCACAGTGATCCGAGAATACTATCTTGATCCAACTCGTGTCTATAAAAAAGCTCGAATGGGAGTGAAATGAAAACAAGTGCATCTAGAAAACATCTTCGAAAAATCTATCAACGAATCGTAAATGTGTTAAATCCATTTGTCTCTCCCGTTCTCAGTCGCTTTTGTCACTGGATTAAGAGTGTTCAACTTGGAATGACAAAGCCTCAAATGTTAGCTTATCGAGTGATCGGAGAAAAAACTGCTCGTTTCTTACCTTTGTTCAAAGATATGGACAATAACCTTTGCAGATCCGAGTTAATGGTTAGTTTTAAGGCATACGTCAGCCTAAGTATTCTCGCAACATTATTTGCTTCAATTCTTGCTTTAGTAATTGTACCGCTTTCTTTGATTTCAATTCTCCGCCTTTCCCTCTATTCTTCAATGCTCTTTGGCTTTGGGATAAGTTTACTCGTGGGAGCCTTTACCGTGATCGGTTTCTATGTTTATCCTATACATCGTGCAGATAGCTTGAAAAGAACGTTGGAGGACGGTCTTCCCTTCACAACTGGCTACATGGAAATAATGGCTGGAGCAGGTGTACCGCCATACAGAATATTTCGTGCTTTAGCTCAGATTGACGCTCCTTTGGCGGTTTCAAAAGAAGCTAGGGTAATAACAAGGGATGTAGAACTTTTTGGATTTGACGTTATCTCGGCTTTGGAGGCTGCGTCCAAACGATCACCTTCCGACAAGTTCAAAGAGTTACTTGAGGGTTTCATCGCAACAGCCCATTCTGGAGGAAACTTAGCGAGTTACCTAAGAGCCCGCTCTCGTCAGTACATGAAACTAAACAGAATCGCCTTACGGAAGTTTTCGGATACCCTTGGGGTGCTCTCTGAGTTCTATGTCACCATGTTGGTTGCTGGTCCACTCATTCTTGTTGTGATGCTTGGAGTTATGGCGATGCTAGGTGGAAGCTGGTCTGGTTTGTTCAACTCCCAATCCTTGCTGTATCTACTCACTTACCTTGGCATACCCGTGGGATCAATCATGTTCTTGATAATCTTGGACGCTCTCTCACCGAGGCGATGAACATGCCCAAAATTGAAAAGTGGGAGAGAAGAATCGCGTGGATTGTATCTGGCATCCTAGGCACCGCCATAATAATAACGGCAATGATAACGCTCTTTGGAAAGCCACTCTTTGACGATTATATGTTGCTTGCCTTAGTTGTAACCGTCTTCCCCTCAGCTGTATTGGACTACATGAATTATCGTTGGAAAACATCCGTGAACGAGCATCTTCCGGATCTATTTCGAAGTATTGTTCAGGCTCAAGAAACAGGTATGCCCTTTCCGCAGGCTTTAGCGGAGGCTTCTAAACGAGACTATGGACCTCTAACTAAGGAATTAAGGAAGATGGTGGCTCAGATGTCATGGGGGATGCCCTTTGAAGAAGCCTTTCAGTCTCTGGGTAAGCGTGTAGACACCACATTTATGCGGAGAACGGTCCCACTCGTAATCGAAGCCAGCAAGTCAGGTGGAGATGTCGAAAGAGTGTTCGACCCCATGGGAAGATTTATACAAATGAACATCTTGGCGAACAAGGAACAACAAGCTCAGACAAGACCATATATCGCCATCGTCTATGTTGCATTTTTTATCTTCCTCGTCACTATAACCTTACTTTTTAAAACCTTCTTTGTCCAGATGATAGATCTCCCCATTATAGGATTCTCTTCTTTGAACCCTGAAACAACAAAGAGAATCTTCTTCCACATGACTGTGATTCAAGGCTTATTTGGTGGTCTTGTTGCTGGAAAAATGGGAGAAGGCACCGTAAGCGCTGGTCTAAAACATAGTGTAGTTCTTTTGACATGCGGATATTTCGCTTTTAAACTGCTTTTGTAAGGGATGAAGAAATGAAAAAGATATTTTTGAACAAGAAGGGAATCGCCCCAGTGTTAAGCAATCTCTTACTAATGGTTATTGCGGTTGCTGGAATGTCCATCGTAATGACCGCAACATACGTGATTACCAGCAACCTGCGAGAGACCATGGGAGAACGTTTCATCGTGGAGGATGCCTATTTCACGGCAGGAGAGGTCAATCTCTACCTTCGCAACATTGGCAAGGCGCCAATCAAAATAGGGGCAGTTTATATTAATTACACCGCAGAAACTTTTGCGTCACTTGAACTGGACATTGGTGATCATGGTTGGTTGAATGTTACCTATTATTGGGATTCTGGCTCCCTATATCACATTAACGTAGTGACTGTAAGGGGGACAGGAGTTGCAGATTATTACGAGTCCCCCGCTTGAAAATTCTGAGAATCGCTTCCACAAGTCTTCTGAAATCAAGCAATTAGAGGTTCTAAAGCCCTAAGCACTCCCTTCTGGTCCTTTGCTTCAATCACGTCAATTTTGTAGAGAACTGCAAGTTTCTTTCCGTTTTCACTTATTTTCGGTACCGCAACCACACACGCCTTATCGGGAGCAACATCATAAATCTTTGCAAACATAGCGATGATTGGTTGTTCAGTAACTGCGTCATCGTTTGAGGTTGCGAGGTCGAACACGATTACGTTTTGAGGTGTTTTTTCACGAAAAGCTGTTATGTCAAATATGTGGCTAGCACCGGATGCTCCTTTCAAGTGTCCTGGACTTTCCACCTTGTATCCACGTGTTTGCAAGAACTCTTTTATCGGAGCAATCAGAACCCATCCCAAAGAGGCTTCGTTCATCGCCTGACTGCTCAAAGTGTATGAGTACACGTCTATGTAAATCGCATCTTCAAACCTGAAGTCTTTGTGGCAGTCGCGGCAGAAGTGTGATGTGGTTGGGATGTCGAAACTTTTGTCACATTCGTTGCAGTTGCACCAGACTCCAGCCTTCCTGTAATCTTTATCGACCTTTGTTAACGTTTTATTGCACCTTGGGCACACAAGTTTATCATCCGTCCGAAAACGCTCTTCAGTGTCGATATATCCACATGGAACATGTTCAATCAGTGAACTTTTCTGGACATCAAAGGATTCGCAGTAGGGACATCGGTAACGAACAGAAACATTAGCTGAATTACAATTTGGGCAACGAAGAACTTTATCATAAAGTTCCCCTTCCAGCATTCCTTCTTTAGAAAGTTGTTTCAAGAAAGCATCGACATCAGAAGGAGAACCAACAATTGCTTCGACAACTGGATACCTATACCCATATTTGTAGTCAAAAACGGGGTCGATTCTCTTAATCTCTCCGCTAATGAATTTGCTTAGAAGTAATTGGACTCTATGATCCTTGTAAACTTCAGCTTGTTGAATCTTTGAAGTCTGGGACATGGTTTCCATCCAAACTAGCTTTCATGAGTTGATATTCAAACCTAACTTAATTTTGTTGTGCCCTCCACTCTGTACTCAGATTTTCAATTTAATCTTGAACTCGCAACATTCCGCACCAGTAGCCAAACATTTCACTTCAACCGCCTCCACAGGTTTCCCAAATACCACACTCATGCACCCAGCGAAATAGCCACGGGTCCAGTGGCACACTTTGTAAGGTTTTTTCTGTCTTGCAAGTGCCTCAAATGCTTCCTTTACGATTATTGTTCCTGTAAGGTCTTTGAAATCGATATTCCGAAACTCAACAATCCCCCAGCCCAAGGCTTTTGCAGCTTGGACTATCGCTGAAATCACATCCTTGGCTTTTAAGTTGTACGTGTTTCTTAACTCTGTCGCTGTGTAAATGCCAATTTTCTTTCCAACGTTGTAAAGGACCGCTTCCAATCCTGATGGTGTCAAGATTCCTTCAAAGCCTTCCCATAACGCCGCGAAAGTGTCTGTTCCCATGATTATTGCCCTTGAACTTCCGTGTAACACTGGAAAATGTATGACTTCATAGGGTGTTGGTTTAGGTTCTTCAAACCTGACATTGGCAACTTCGCGTAAGCTTTGCAACTTCTTTTCTAGATTCTGAATGCTCAGTGTAGCCTTTGAGACGTCTATGAAAGATGTCCAAGCTCCGAGTTCTGGATTGCTGGGGATGTAGAAAAGTGCTCCTGTTTTAATGTTAACGTTAGCGTCAGCCAACACCTTCGCTGCTTTAGCTATCGCTCCTCGAACATCTTTAAGAATGATGCACACTTCGTATAATTTTTCGCCTGGTTTGACTTCTTCCATTGAAAAAGTTCTCTTTGGAAGTTCTGAAAACACTTTTTCCACCTAGAATTTTCACCTAACTTGATGTTGTCCTTGTTATCTCTAAAGTTTATGAAGCCAAAATCTTAACAGAGAATCTGAAGATAACGTTTTAATAAGATGTTGAAATCTTTTCTAATACAGAAGACCTTGGAGAATTCAAGCATGTCTCGAGGGGAAAAACGGTTGGTTCATTGTCCTCAGTGCCGTTTCGCCTTTGATATATCCTATGGTAGAACATTTGCGTGTTCAGGGTGTCCGTCTCTAGTTCAATGTGACATGGCAAAGTGTCCAAAATGTGGACATGAGTTTCCATTGTCAGGTTCGTATGGTCGTACATATTCTAATAAAGGGTATACTACATCTGCAGAGCATTAACATGCTTGGTGGAAACTTACCTTTGAACACGCACAAAAGAGCACTAAAAGGAAAGAAAAACTACATTAATAAGAAGGTGACATCTCAGAGTCAACGTGAACAGAAATTCTAACTAG
>Ga0315314_1001476_pt1 | contig 21228 bp, 17 predicted proteins | sample TDP9_MG_FD_203631 | JGI IMG/M metagenome (GOLD analysis project Ga0315314, IMG submission 203631) | Freshwater sediment microbial communities from Lake Towuti, South Sulawesi, Indonesia - TDP9 | ecosystem: Environmental > Aquatic > Freshwater > Lake > Sediment | place: Indonesia: South Sulawesi... | reverse complement strand
AGCGATGATGAGAAGAACAGGGTTAGTCTTTGCCTCTTGCACGAACTCTTAAAAGACAAGTCGCTTGATGAAATCCTGAAGCCGGGAGGTGAAAAGAATGAACAGAGTATTGATTGAGATATATCTCAAAGAAGGAAAAGAATTTATGAGAAAGCACCGGTTTGAGAAAGCATTTAGGCGCTTCAGTATGGCGTTGGAAATTGACCCGGAAAATTACGAAGCCTTGATTTGGAAAGGGAGGATTCTGATAGTTCTGGGCAGATATGCGGACGCAATTAAGTGCCTCAATCACATTTTGCTGATTGACCAAGAATGCGCAGAGGCGTGGGCCCTCAAAGCCATGGCGCTAGGGGGACTTGAGCAGTCTACCGAAGAATTGAAATGCTATGACAGGTCATTGGCTCTTGATCCGGAATGCGCCCTGGTCTGGCTCATGAAAGCCGATAGACTGCGACTAATGAAACGATACGAGGAATCTCTTGAATGCTACAACAATGTAATAGCCCTTACACCCAAGGACGCAAGAGTATGGGCTTACAAAGCGATAGTCTTGTATAGGCTTGACAGGAAGAAGGAATCCGAGGAATGCGCAGAGAAAGCGATTGAGCTTGACCCTTCCCTCGAGCCACCTTCCGAATGAAGCCTTTTTGTTGAGGTATGCGATGGAAAGTATTTACATTCGTAATTGGTTATTACAGCAGACGGAAAAATGGCAGAAGATAAAGTCTGACGTCATTGCAAGGTTTCCTGACTGTAAAGATTTTCTTGATAAAAGCTATCTTGTGCTGACTTGGAACCAGGGCCAGGCAAAGATAACGAATGACCAACGTGGCATACCTGCAGCACCGTCGATTGGTGACATACTGGAAGGGGCTCAGGTAGAAGTGAGATTTCCCGTAATAAACAAGGAAGTCATCAACGAAATAACGAGGCACGTCTTTGTTGACCACAGACAGAGCTACGGCATTAGGGTTGTCCTCGCTGGACAAATGCCAGCAAAAATCCTCGAAGGAAAGGAAGTGGGAACAATGAAGCCGATAAAGAAATTCAGGCAGGACAATTTTGAAGTAGCAATATGGGAAAATCATGGCAGTAAGGACGGCAAGGAGTACAGCTTCAAATCGCTCAGCCTGACGAGAAGCTGGAAGGACAAAAACCTTCAGCCGAGACGCGACGTCATGAGGCTTCGGAAAGCAGACATAGCAACGGTCATCGAGCTACTCACGAAGGCGAGGCAGGAGCTGGATTGAGTATTTGGCCTGTGAAGGGAATCGTAGATGAATTAATTTCTGTGTAATAATACGGAAAAAGGTTAAGTGAGAAAAAGCGTAAATAGACTCTGTACTAAAATAGTAAGAAAGAACTCTTTCTTGATTTGTTGTTGGTGGTTCATAACTAGTAAACATCGATACTTTTATATATTCAGAAAGTTTAGAATTAAAAGAATGAAAATTAAGGGAATAAACTACAATGCAGGAATACAATACAATTCCTCAAAGAAAGTTAGCGGTAAGATAGATTTGAACCGATTGAAGAGGGATTTGACTCTGTTAAAAAAGTTAAATTGTAATGCAATTAGAATGTACGGGACCCTCGTTGATAAGCTTTTTTCTTATTCTGAAGAAGCCTTGAAACACGGTTTTTCTGTTTGGATTTCTCCAAGATTGATAGATGGAACCAAGAAAGAAACATTAGATTATGTTAGGTTTTGTTCAAGGAAGGCTGAACAATTAAGAAAGGGATATAAAAAGGTTGTTTTTATTGTTGGCAACGAGCTCTTGATTGATTCGAGGGCTATTTTCAATGTAGCAAGAAAATGGCAAAGAATAAACTTTCTTAAATCTTATATTAATTTTAAATATTCAATCAAGAATGAAATCGCAAAATTAAGAAGGATATATCAACCAATGCATAAATTCTTAGAAAAAACAGAAAGTTCGATCAAGAATTTTGTTGAGCTTTTACGAATAACAGCCAAAAAATGCTTTAAGGGGAAAATTACGTATGCTTCGTTTCCTTTTGAAAAGATAGACTGGAGCAAGTTTGATATAGTTAGTATAAATTTTTATAAGAGCCAATGGAATGCATCAAAATACATAGAAGAATTAAGGAAATTCAAGTCGTTTGGTAAACCTGTTGCAATTACTGAATTTGGTACCTGCGCATATAAAGGAGCTTCAAAGCTTGGTGGCGCAGCTTATGATATTGTGAAGTATCCAGAAAAAACAATAAAGGAAGGCATCGTTAGGGATGAAAGTGAACAGGCAAAATATCTAAGAGAACTAATCGAGATATACAAAAAAGAAAATATTTTTGCAGCTTTTGTCTTCGATTTTAAGGAAGAACACAAAATTTATTCTAGAAATCCAAGAAAAGACCTAGACCTATCTTCTTTTGGAATTGTAAAAGTTTTAAAAAATGGTGAAGTAGTAACTAAAAAATCATTTGATGTTATTAAAAAGCTATACGATAAGCGGGCTTAGTAGAAGTCAATGGCATTACTTCGTGAAATCTGTCTGCTCAATTCTATCTCACTCGCTGTGATGCCAAAAAGTGGCATATGTATAAGCGTCTATCACGTCGTGTTGACATTTTAGGTTACAAGGGTCGATAAACGCATGGGAGAAAAATTGATTTCCATGATGTTTTTCTCTACAAGTTTAATATTTTTTCCTTTACGCTACCAAGAATTTTCCCGAACAATTGGACCATTATAGTAAAACACCGTAGCAAATCAAAATATCGTTCATGATTTACTGGCAAAAAAGACATCCTCAGGGATTTGAAAAATATAAGATAGAGCTTCCAATCCACCTTTGGCGTGTTAAAAAACTTCTTTCTTAGTTTTGAACTTGCAATTCCCCATTTGAGGTACTGTTTTATTAACCTTCGGAGAGTATGTGGGAAGATATGATAAACTTTTAAGTCAGGATAAAAATATAATTTATGCCCTCTGTCAGTTACTCTCCAACAAAGTTCTATATCTTCTCCGCAGTTCCCAAATTTGACATCAAATCCTCCCACTTCGTCTAAAACCGCTTTTTTATATGCACAATTTCCCGTTATTAAGGAACCTTGGAATTTATGATATATGGTCTCCTGTATATTTGTAGGGAATTTCATAATATCCAAGAAATTCCTGTTTGAAAATTCTTGAGTTAAATTCATACTTTCTAATGGTAATAGGGGCCCCCCAATGCCGGAGATTTCTGGATACTCGATAAAAAATCGGTTAACCTTTGAGAGTGAATCGCAGGGGAGATAACAATCAGAATCTACAAAATATACTATTTTTCCTTCCGCCGCTCTTATTCCTGCGTTCCTTGCGACTGCGGCCCCTTTTTCCTTTATTGTTATTATCTTCGTTGAATTGTATTTTTTTGCAATTGAAAGGGTGCCATTTTTACTCCCCTGGTCAATTATTATTACCTCAAAATTCTTAAATTCATTAGAAAAAATGCTATCAAGAGTCTTTGCGAGAGTCCGAGAGGATTCCAAAGTTGGGATTAAGATACTAATTTTATTCTGTATCATCTAATTGTTGAAAAGAGAAATCCTAAGATAAATAGCGTTAAAACAAGCGTCCATGTCTTTATAGCTGTTTTCTTCCACCATCTTTCTGGTATTATCGTTGCCCACTCACCGCGTAGTTGACCGGGTGGATGGAAAAGCTTCACATATGTAGGTTTTAGGGACCCATTTTTGAATCCCTCACAAATAAAACCGAACTCATAAACAGAGAAAAACAGTTCTGCTAAGAAGGTGCATAGAAAACCGCTCTCCCGAAGGAACACAGACTTTAAGGAAGAATCTATTAAATGGGGCAGGAGAATGCTGGCCGGGATCAATAATAAAAAGTAAATGTTTTTAAAGAAAATAGCAATAATACTACTTACAATCGGGATAATAACCCAGAAAAGGCTATATTTTGGAAGATCAAGAGAACTTTTCTGGGGGAACTTTTGAAGAAGATAAAAATCCGCCCGCCCCCAAACCCATGTGCGAACAAGATTTTTTTTGAATGATGACCATGTTTCCTTCCTGTGATACACGACAGCTTCTTTACTGCTAATAATATGGTATCCTCTGGCCGTTACTTTCCACCCCAAATCTACATCTTCGCCTCCATGTCTCAAAGGCCAATTCTTATCGCACCTACCAACCTCGTTTAGAACATTTTTGTTAAATGATATGTTAGTGAATGTGCCCCAGGGTGCATGTTCCGTTATGTTCGCAAAGCCAAAAGGCGTGATAAAAGGTGTGCTTGTCATAACCTTATGCGCGAAAGAATCTTTGCCAACGAACAAAGTAAGCCCCAATACTCCTCCTATTTCATTGTTATTTTGCAGATATGTCGAGTAATGTTCACAAATTAAATCTTCTGTCACTTCGCAATCGCTATCTATAAATAAGATAATCTCGTAGGAGGCATTTTCTATTCCTGTATTACGGGCAATATTTAAATTTCCTTGTGCACGATAATATTTTGTGTTATTTTCAACACATATAGTTTTTATCTCGTCTCTTAAAGATGTATCAACAACTACAATCTCGGCAGTTTTGTTAAATTTTTTTGTAAAATAATTAATTGCTTTATCCAAACTCTCCAAGAGTTTTCTGAGATATTTAATGTGCTCATAGTAGGTAGGGATAACTACCGAGACCCCATTAAAATTCTTGTTTTTTACCAGCATTACTTCCTTTCAATCTTAGTTTTGTTTTTATAAAAACTATTATAGAACCAACTGTTCTGTATTCTTTTTTCTATTCTCAATCTGAGAATTTAACACATCTAAACAATTCTCACATGAATTAGGTAAAGTCCTTTGCCGAATATCATTCAAAATTTTTTTTAATTTTGGCTCGTTAGCTTTCTTTAAAAGATTTTTTGCCTTATGTAAGTGTTTTCTAGGAAAATGGCGGTAAAAAGTACTACCCGGCAAAGGGCGAGGGTAGAAACTGCAGCAAGGTAGGATATTGCCTAAATAATCGATAAAGAAGAAATTTTCTCCTGAGGCGCAGTGTCTAGTAGTAATATTTTTATCCTGTATATGAAGCTTGCTTTTTTCATAGTGATCATCACAGAAATCTACAATGTCTTCTTCAAGAGACAATCTATGGATCTGAGTTAATAAAGATATGTGATTTTTAGATAGTCCATATTTATCATAAATAGAATGGTGTTTATCAAATTGCATAGGTCTGAACTGGGCTCTTATAACCCCTATATCTTTGAAAAGGCGAACTAATTTTTGTATTTCTTCTACATTTAACAAAGAATTTAGAACAGTATTAGTCCATATTTCTACTTGCCCTTCATTTATTTCAAACAATTGTTTAATCGTTTCTATTGTTTTTGAAAAGCTGCCCTTAGTTCCTCGTAAGAAGTCATGGGTTTTTTCTAAACCGTCTATACTAAATTGAATGATATCTACTGTTGAGATAATATTTAGGAGAATTTCTTCCGACAATAGGGTTCCGTTAGTTGAAACACAAATGATAAATCCAAATTTTTTAAAAGTCCGTGCTATTTTAAAAAAATCCGGCCTCAGAAAAGGTTCTCCACCTGTCAGCCAAATGTAGACCGACTTCCTAATTCGGGAAGCGTATGTAGAAATTGAAGAACCAATATCAACAATTTCTATAAAATCCACATCAGGAGCGTTATTGTTTCTCACTACGCAGAATTTACAATGCAAATTGCAATGTCTTGTGATCTCCCAACTCACGTATATGCTATTTAGTGGCGGTCTTTCCATCTTTCACTCATATCTTCTTACGGCCAACTTACTTTCTTTTAAGCCTAGACGGAATTTTTCATTTAAAAAAATGGTTGCTGCTAGCATGGAAGGGTGCAATAAATGAATTTTGCCTTTTTTTAATCTTTTTAATAATCCAGTTTCAGCATTAAATTTTTTCGTTTTTTCTATGATCCAGTGGTGAAGTTTATCAATAGCTACTTTTAAAGGAGCGTACATTTCAAAAAAATCTAGAGGGAACTTCTTTTCAACGCAAGAATTAAGTAAATTAAGATACCGGTATATTTGAGTTTCCAGCAATCTACGGTTGTCAGAAGGGAAATTGATAAGTTTACTGTACAAGCCCAACGCCTCTCCAGCCCTGTATAAAAATAAAAATTCTCGAATACGCAAAGGAAAAGATTCCAACTGTTTTCGTATTTCGGCGATGGAACGATACTTGTCAAAAAGAACTATTCCCTTTACTATCTTTGCAGCCTCGTATTCCCAGTTTTCTGGAAAATAGAAATATTTGTTTATAAAGGAAAAATAAAACCCAAGGGGCCTGAAATCCATGTCAATCTTTACCCCCATCCTTGTTATTTGTTTATAAATGCCGGGAGGGCCGGATCGTAAAAAAAGAAGGTCGACATCGTTATGCCCTTTTTTATTTGAAACCCAGGACCCGTGTAGTATAGCGCCAGCAATTTCGGGTTTACTGGCTTGGTTAAGTATAATTTTCTGTAAGGCTTCAAGTTGTTTTGGGCTAAGGCACTTTGCAAAAATTGAAAAGATACGGGCTTTAATTTCGTGTTCCGTCATTTCTAATCCTACAATCTATCAATCTCTTGCGCTTTGGCTTAATTCTCGGTATTTCTTTTATTTTTACCTGTCGAATTCCCGATTTTATACCCATTCTTTTTCTTATTTTGTTATTAATTTCTGATATTTCTTTATAAGATAGTCTTCCACCAGTCTCTACTAAAATGTTGCACATGGAAATATCACCTGTGCCATACAATTTGATATAGTACTCGTAAATGTTATCATGCTCCAACAAAATCGTTTCAAAATCTTGGCTACTTATAACTTCTCCATTAATATATATAATATTTTCCATTTTGTCTTTAAACCAAATTCTTGGAGATCTCTCACCACATTCACAAATGTCAAAAGAACAAACAACATAATCGTTTGTCCAATATCTAATAAGTGGCATACCTTCTCTTGTTAACGCTGTCACAACCAGAATTCCTTTTTTAGTACAATTTTTGGCTTTTGCTGGTTCTTTAGTTACAGGGTCTACTATTTCTACATAGACATGGTTAGTTGCTATATGCATACCATTTTTAGTCTTACATTCTCCACCAAGTGGGGCAAAAATTTCCGATAACCCAAAGGTATCATAAACGTCAGCATTTAGCAATTTCTCAATTTGCCTTTTTCTTGGTAATGAAATCGGTTCAGCACCCAAGATTATTTTTTTTAGATTTGAGGACAAATTATTTCTATTTTCCTCTATTATTTCCAAAATGGCGGATGGATAACCCATGTATATTGAAACTTTACTCTGTTGGATTAAGTTCCATAGTTCGTGAGGATTTAATAAAAAAACCCCCGTTGGAATTGCAACAGCTTTGCTTAATAAGAGCATTCTCAACATACAATAGCCCGGCATTGCCATCTCGAACGGAGCATTTACTATACCCACTTCGCCTTCGAAAACACCTATTCTGTTCATGGTTTTCTTAGCAAGCTCATCTATGATTCCTAAATCAGATTCTGTATAAAAAGAAAGAGTAGGCTTTCCCGTTGTTCCTGAGGAAGAAAAAATTAATCTAACATTTTTTCGTGGGACTGCTAAAAAATCATAGGGTTTCTCTCTTAACATATTTTTATATGTAAAAAATCTCATCTGGATTAACTCTTCAAAGCTCGATGATTTCAATATCTTAGAATAAAAGTTGGACCTTTTTGCCCATTTAATTACGTTATCCATCTTTCTCTGTGTAAATCACGCAACTCATTTCTATTCATTTTATTTGGCCAAAATTCTATTTGCTCTTTTTCTAAATCTCTTTTTCTGGCGTCTTCCCTAGACATTTTTGTTTAATTTAGCATATTTTTCCTTAAAAGTCTATATATTCCTTAATAATTAGGTAATCTCTTGGGAATATCCACCCTCATTTCTGCCATTTAAATAGTGAAGGGACTGTGAAGAAGGGAACACTGAAATGGAAAAAAGACTTCTTAACATTAATGAATTATCACAATATCTTGGAATTCCTAAACAAACCATTTATCAATGGACAAGCCAACAGCGGATTCCTTTTATAAAAATTGGAAGACTTCGATTCGATAAAGAAAAGATTGATAGATGGCTTAAGGAGAAAAGTACTGAGCCGAGAAGCTTTTGAAGAAAACAATTGAAAAAATTTGCATAAGTTACTATAATTTAAATGGAACTATCGGGAGGCAAGGAATGAAGATCCGCAAGAGGAAAGGCAAGAGAGGCGTAGTTTATTTGCTGGATTATCGAGTGAATGGGTATAGAAGGGTTGAATCCCTGGGCAGGATAACAAAGAGAGAAGCGGATCTTATCATGGCTCAGAGGCAAAAGGAGATCGCCGAGGGAAGATTTCCAATAATCAAGGACTATAAGAGGGTCCTGTTTTTTGATACTTGTGACGAATTTCTGGAATGGTCACGGGCCCACAAGCGTTCATATATCAGGGACGAAGGCTTGGTCAAAAATCTTAAATCTTATTTTGGCAACATTCCGCTTTATCAGATAACCCGGAGAAAGGCGGAGGAATATCAGGCATGGAGAATCAATCAAAGAAAGAAAGACGGTAAGCCCATATCTCCTGCAACAGTAAATAGGGAAATAGCCATGCTAAAAAGAATAATCAACAAGGCAATGGAATGGGGAAAAGCGAGCAAGAATCCAATCTCAAAAATAAAGATGTTTCCTGAGGAAAGAAAACTTCGATTTCTTAGTCAGCAAGAGTTGGAACGACTTATTGAATGCTCTCCTGAGGCCTTAAAACCGATTGTTATAGTTGCGGTATTTACGGGAATGAGGCGAGGCGAAATTCTAAATTTGAAATGGTCTAACATTCGTTGGGACCTGGGTCTGATTTATGTGGAGCATACCAAAACCAATAAAATAAGAGAAATTCCGATGGCAAAAGTTGTTAAAGATATTCTCTGGCAATTAAAGAAGAAATCGAAAAGTGAGCATGCTTTTGTAGACAGAGAAGGGAAGCCTTTAAAGACACCAAGGCACTGGTTTGACAAAGCCGTTAAGGATGCAGGAATAAAGGATTGCACGTTTCATACACTCAGACATACCTTTGCCAGTGACCTGGTAAAGGCAAATGTGAATCTGAAAGTGGTTCAAGAATTACTCGGTCATAGAGATTTGTCGGTAACGCTCAGATATGCTCACCTGTCACCGGGAGTTAAAGAACAAGCGATCCGAATGCTCAACAGTGAATTAGGAGCGGTAACAAAACGGTTACAAATTGGTAACAGGCAGAAACCCGAAAAAGCCATCCCTTTGGAATTACTTGAAAATAAAAGGAGATTTGATAAAGCCGACGTAGCTCAGTTGGTAGAGCAACGGTTTCGTAAACCGTAGGTCGAGAGTTCGACTCTCTCCGTCGGCTTTATTTTTATTGGCTTTTCCGCAAGGGCTATCTCTGACGCTTCTTGCGGCGCTATCTGCGTGGCTATGGGAAGATAGTGAGAATCTAATAGTGCCACTACTAATTGGCTATTTTCTTGAAATAAGTCTGAATTCCCGTAATGTCATCTTGATTGATTGATGTCCTAATAATTTCATATTTAAAGATTGCTAAATTCAAAAAATTACACCTCAAATAGTCAAGCTGAAAAATAAGACTCCCTCCTGATATTACCAGGTAATGAACAATTTGTCTCTGTAAAAGCTCCCCAAGATAGGTCTTTCTTTGGGCAAAAAATTTTACGAATTTGGACTTTAGACCCATTGAAAAAGGCCCAATCCTCAGTAAAATTATTTTAGGGTTGCAAGAGATCATTGTAATTATTGGCTTATATGGTCTGTTTTTTCTTCATCTTGAAGATTGATTTCAATACTACGCCCTAGACCCAAGAGACTTCCTCTAACAGAACAACCACACCCGATAAAAAGATTACGTATACAAGTCCCTTTTGCGAGGCAGCTTCGTACCTTATTTATGGATTGCTGATAGGGGTAATAGCGTGATGTTGATTTTTTTGGGTTTATGCCGCATATTGCGTAGATTCACCTACCTGCTCTATGCATTGTCTCTTGTTTTCTTTTTTCTGCTTTGCTTTCCTACTTTAGCTTGGTCCCAAGATGAAATACCCCCAGCAGCAATAACTAACCTGACGGGCCAATGTGATAATGCTACAGGCGATGTAACCCTCTACTGGAGCGCTCCAGGAGACGATGACTGGACAGGCACTCTCGCTGAGGGGAGCAAATATAGAATTGACTATTCAAGTTATTCGAAACAATGGAGCAACGACGACTACAAAGTTGAGATTCCTACCGATAGCGTAGCCCCACACACCCAGGTTTGGCACACCATTGCGGGCCTCACTAACGACACAACCTGGTATTTCCAAATCTGGGCCGCCGACGAAGTCCCCAACTGGTCAGGCCTCTCCAATGGCGCGACTGTCTGGGTCTACATTGAAGACAATACACCGCCGGCAGCAATTACGACCCTATCGGCCGTACCGGGAACTAATGGTGGCGATATTGACCTTTCCTGGCAAGCTCCTGGTGATGACGGTGGTGCGGGCATATTGGATGGGGAATACAGGATAGACTACGCCACTTCTACCAAGAGTTGGAATTTTACCGACTATGAAATATCTATTCTAGTAAGTGACGTCAACCCCGGGGACGCTCAATCCCGTACAGTTACAGGTTTGAAAGAAGGGACGACCTATTATTTCAGAATCTGGACGGCAGACGACGCAGGTAACTGGAGTGGAATATCTAATGGAGCAACTACCTGGGCAAGAGATATTCCTCCAGGAGCAGTAATTAATCTATCCGCCTCACCAGGAGAGATAGATGGGAAGATAAAATTATCCTGGAGTGCGCCTGGCGACGACGGCAACAGTGGCGTATTAGCCGGAGAATACAGAATAGATTACGCTACTTATGACAAGAGTTGGAATCCCACCGATTACCAGATTTCTATTCCCACCTCAAATGTAAATCCCGGAGATGGCCAGTACTGGCAGGTATTAGACCTGACCGGTGGAGCGACATACTATTTCCGTATCTGGACAAGAGATGAGGTACCTGACCATTGGTCAGAGATATCTAACGGTGCCACCACCTGGGCGCCGGCTATTGCTCCCGCCCCAGTTACAGATTTGGAGGCCACCCCCGGTGCGACAGAAGGTTCAATTGACCTAACCTGGACCGCGCCAAGAGAAGATGGCGCAATGGGCGGTAAAGTCTCTTCCTACATTTTGAGATATGCTACCTTCAGTGTGAATGATATAGGGGATGCCACTGTTTGGTGGAATCTTCCTCAGACTCTTACTGGATTGGATGGAGGTTCGCCAAATGAGCCAGGTGAAACTGAAACCTTCAGCATCGGAGGTTTATCTCCTGGCAATATGTACTACTTTGCTGTAAAAAGTAGCGACGATGTAGGGTCTATTTCGCCCATTGATACTAAGACTGCCAGTTTCAACCAGGCTAATGCTATGGCCGCTATTGATGATACTCCGCCAGCAGCGATTACCGACCTTGTAGCCGAACCGGGAGGATACGATAGGATAGATTTGTCCTGGACGGCGCCAGGGGATGATGGGTGGCAGGGGACGGCAACGAAATATATTATCAAGTATGCAACCTACGAAATCAATGCCGGTAATTTCGAAGCTGTAACGGATGTAAAGGAGAGAAGTGTCAGTGTGAGCGGAGGCACTTCCGATAGTGAGACAATAACAGGGTTAATGACCTATACTTCTTACTACTTCGCTATAAAAACGGAAGATGAAGTTCCTAATGTTTCGGGTATCTCCAATTTTGCCAGTTCTATGACTGGAAAGGATAATCTACCACCCAGAGAGCCTTTGGGAATCAGGGGAATTCTAAGCGTCGATGGAGAGGCGATGAGCGTAAGCTGGCGTGCTGTAACCAAGAACGAAGATGGGACGCCCTGCACAGACCTGAAGAGATACAATATCTATCGGGCTGCAGTTGTTGATGGTGAGTATGTCCAAGTGGGCTTTGTTGCCGCCGGAGAGTCTTTAGTCTGGACAAATCCAGTGAATATTAAAGGGCAAATCTTCTACTACATGGTTAGGGCTGAGGATACTTCCGGCAATCTTAGCAAGACGTCAATGATTGCCGATTCCTCGGCGGATATGAATATAATCGCTGTTAACGATGAAGACAGGTCAACGCGTATAGTCATTCCGAGAGAAATTGGGCAAATTCTTTACAAGGAGACCAACTCCTACGGTGAAGACATAGTAATGGAAGTCTTGAAGGACAGAGAAAAAGATGAAAGGCTAATCAAATCTTTCATTTTCACAGCCAGGGGAGGACAGAGTGGAAAAGAGATAAAGGGTTTCGTTTTTGATAGACCCCTCGCCAGAGTAGTTCTTGCTTACGAAGTTGAGAATGGATACGTGAAAGCAACCTCATCAGTTCCGGAAGAGCTTGCCTCTGAGCAATTGGCTCTGTTCTGGTTCAATGGTTTAGAATGGATTAAATTGGGGGGTGAGGTAGATGAATATTTGCATCTGGTAAGTACAAGGTCAAAACGTATTGGTAAATACATGATCAAGGTGTCTTTCGGCGCTACCTCGTTTGGGATTGAATCCATACAACCGGATAAGATATTCACTCCCAATGGAGATGGCTGGAATGATTACCTTGAGATTCATTATGCCAATCCCAGGGATGCCTTTGTGAATGGTAAGATCTATGATCTGAGAGGGGCTCTGATTGCAGAAATGGAGAAACGGTCAGGTGCAGAAACGCTAATATGGAATGGCAAAGATACAGATGGGCATACTGTGCCAGGAGGCGTCTATATTTATCAAATAGAAGTAGTTGGTGCTGAAAACAAGATAATCAACGGGACAGTAGTAGTGGCTCGATAAAAGGTGAAGAGATGAGCAAGTCAATATGGAAGGCCATCTTAATACTATTACTTACATTAACCTCTAACTTGCCGCAAGTTTTTGCTCAATTTGAGGATTTGGGAGTGGGAGCCAGGGGAATGGGAATGGCAAATGCCTTTATTGGCTTAGCTGATGATGGCTACTCCATCTACTATAATCCAGCCGGCCTGGAAAGGATTGGTTGGAAGGAGCTGGTTCTGGACTACGGGAAGCTCTATTGGGGACTGGACGATGACTCTCGTTTAGGACAAAGTTTTGTTGGCTATGCTCATCGCATTGGCAATCTGGGAAATTTGAAAATAGACGGGACACTCGGATTCGGTTGGCTAAACTTCGCTTTGACTCGCTACTACAGAGAGGATACTTTTATTCTTGCTTTTGGGAAGAGAATTCTCGATATTAGGGCAGGCTCGCTTGCGGCAGGGCTGAGTCTCAAAGTACTCTACAAGGCGTTCAAAGACACGCTCTACACTGAGAACGCTGTCAATCTCGATACAGGCGAGCTTAAGGGGGGAAGAGACCCTGTCTTCGAGAATGGCTATTCGCATACGGGTTTAAGTACCGACCTTGGAATTCTCTACGACCTCGGTAAACACCATACACTTGCCTTAGCCCTAAAGGATATTAACGAGCCTGATATGGGCCTAGTGGGCGAAGATAAAGTAGCCTTCGCCACAAAGTTAGGTTATGCCTACAGGTCTAATAATTTCAATATGACATCTGATCTTACCTTTAAAAGAAAAGATGTTACTATTTCAGCCGGCACAGAGAAGTGGTTTTTGGGCAACACTTTGGCTGTCAGGGCTGGTTTAGGTATTGGTACGAGAGAATACGCCAGCCTCTGTCTCGGAGCAAGTTACCAATATAGTAGACTCTTTCAATTCGATTATGGTTTTGTCTATCCACTGATGGGTGTTTCCAGTTTTTATGGTTCGCACCGTTTCTCACTTACCTTAAGATTTGGTGTTAAAGTCCCGGAAAAGGCAGAGCTTGAGGAGGAATTAAGAAAAACCAAATCTGAACTCGAATCAGCTAAGGAGGCAGCCCAAAAGGCAAGACTTGAGGTTGAGCAGATAATGAAGACAAAAGAGACATCGGAGATAGAAATAAGAGAAGCTCAAGAGAAACAACGAGAGGCTGAGGAGGCACTTCATCGATTAGAGGAAGAATTGCTTGGTATCAAAGAGAAACTCCGAGCAGAAAAAGAGGCTAAGGAAAGAGTAATAGAAATGCAAAGATATTGGGAGCATGGTTTCAGTTACTACCAGGAGGGCGAATATGAGCAGGCTATTTTAGAATTTGAAAGAATTCTGAAATTGGATCCAAGCCACACTCAAGCAAGGCGCCTTATCATAGAATTGGAAGCAAAAATTCAAGAAAAAGTTCGGTCAAGAAGGACAAAAGAGATAGAAGAAAGTCAAAGCCATCATACTAAAGCATTAAGAGCCTATTTGCAAGGTCGTTTAGAAGAAGCCATTAGAGAATGGGAAGAAGCATTGAAATTGGACCCCGGGAACCCAACAATCGAATCCTGGCTGGAAGGAGCCAGACGAGAATTCGAGTTAAAGGAGAAAAGATGAGGTCAGTTTTACCCTATAGCCAGTCGTTTTTTGGACAGGCTTGTGGAGTTACACTGCTAAATGACGTAATTCCCCCAAAATATTGCCGAGGGCAATAAGAGAGAAGGAGGAGTTAAAAAATGAAGCTTAAGGACTCATTTGGTAAAAAGTATGTGTGGATTTTGTTGCTTATTCTCGTAGCAATAGTATTTATGTTCAGATTTAAGTATATGCTAGCAGGAGATCGTCTTGTTCGAATAAGTAGAATTACAGGAGAAGCTAAACTTTATGAGTATGACCGTGACTCCGGCAAGTTTGTTCATAGTAAGACAAAGAAATTACAATTGCCGACATTGGAAGAAGAACTGGACAAATTCATGCGAAAGGAATAAAAGGGTGAGAAAAGGTGGTGCAGGAAAGACTCTTTTTTTATTGCTTGGTTGAAGAACGAAAAGGTTGTAAGTAACGAAGCGGGATGAACTACTCTATAGCCGCATTGCCCACTTTTGTTGGATAATGCGGCTTTTTTTAATTTATTTAGAAACAAGTTGAAATTTTGCATAAATTGTGTTAAAATAATGCGTGAAAAATGAATAATAAATTGGTCAGATATTGCAATGTAATAATAGACTTTGGTTTGCCAGTCTTAGCCTTCCTTATTGCTCTATCTTTCTATCTAAAAACTTACGATTCCTGTCAGATTAAGATTACGCTTCTGCACATTGGCGCTACGATTATTATAGCAGCGTGGATTGTTAAAGTAATTGAGAAAGGCAGGCTACTGGAGAGTAGAGAACAGTGGCTATTCGCACTTCCTGCTCTCTTTTTCCTTCTTTCAGGCATCATTTCCTTTTTCATTTCCCCATTCAAATTCACCAGTTTTGAGGAGGTTACCAGGAGAGTTCTGTATGTGGGAATCTTTCTGATTGCTCTAATTGAGTTTAATAGCTCCACAAAAGTAAATAGAATGTTTCGCTGGGTCCTCGCTGCTACCTTTATTGCTGTCTTCTACGGTTTGATTCAATTCATAGAACTGGACCCGTTTATCTGGAGGGGAGCTTTTGGAGATAGAATATTTTCCACCTTTGGCAATCCAAACTTCTTTGCGGCCTTCCTGGTACTGGTTACTCCTTTAATTTTGACATTTTTCGATTTTTCTAACTTGAAGGAGACGAAAAGGACAGTTGCTTCTCTAATTCTGGTGGTGACCATTGGTATCCTTTACTGTTTTATGCAATTTTTGGGAAAGGAAGGACTGATGCGATTGGGAGGTCTGGGAGCCGCCGCCTTTACTTTCTTTGTTGAAAATAAGACCTACGCTTTCTTCTTTCTGCTTCTGGTTTCTTTATTTCTAATGGTGTTAGTCAAAATGAAGTCAAAAAAGCTTCTGGTTCTTTTTCTTTTTATCGTTCTGGTTAATATCCTTATGACCAGAACCAAAGCGGCTTATATTGGTTTTGCTGCGGGAAGCTGCTTCTTCGCAATCGTGACCACGCTGTTTATCGTTCCGGCGACAAAGAAGCAGAAGAAAATTTTTCTGGCGGTTTTCCTATCGGCAGTATTAGTAGGCACATCCCTTGGGGTAGTTTTCCTTTTGCGTCAGCGAATAGACTCGGTGCGTTTCCGGGTCTTCACCTGGCTTTCCACGCTGGAAATGATTAGAGATTATCCTGAGGAGGGAACTGCGATTAAATCTACACCATCGAGAGAATTGATTCATGCATTTTTAGGGACAGGAATAGGCACATTCAAGATAGTCTATCCCGCTTTCAGGCGCCCTGAGATATTCCATATTGAGGGAAAGCATAATACCGAAACAGACCATCCAGAGGATGAATTTCTCGAGGTGTGGTACGACGAGGGAATAGTTGGACTGGGGATATTCCTCTGGCTATTGACGATATTCTTTTACGCTGGATTAAAAAGGTTAAAACAGGTTACCGGCTATTCTATACTGGCACCTCCTTCTTCCAAGATTTCCCGGGCTAATCCAGCCTCCAGGAAGGCTTCCCAATTCGGGATGGGCTATCGGCTGGACAAGTTAAGCAGACGTCAATATCTCCTTTTGGGGTTACTCTCAGGTCTATTTGGACTTTTAGTGCACAACTTCATGTGCGTGAATATGAGATTTGTATCTTCAGGTTTTGTTTTCTGGCTTTTTCTGGGATTGCTTGGTGCTCAGATAGTGGGTGAAAGGGATAATCCAGGTTCAGAAAATAACAGGACATCCAGCTTCTTGCCTAATTTATCATCCCGAAGGATAATCCAGGGGATGGTCATAATTCTTGCTCTATTTCTGGCCTTGTTCTTCAGGCGATTCTTGATAGCTGACATCTACCATAATGTGGCTATCGCTTACTCCAAAGCAGGTATGTGGGAAAATGCTTTGAAGGCTTATCAGAATGTTTTGAAAAATAACCCCTATTATGCAATGACTCACTATTTTATGGGCAATGTTTACAACGATAGATGGGATATGAAAAGAGTTTACGACCCTCAATGGGATTCTGTAGACCCCCGGCAGAAATATTTCTTTCCTTCCATTCATAAATTGTTGTACGGGACAGGAGAGGACCAAAAGATTCCCCGGACCGATGCTGAAAGGGCCCTGGCGAAGTATGCCGATTTGAAGAGACTGGCTCCCAACTATGTCCAGGTGCACTTCCAGCAAGGAACAGTGTATACCAAGTTGCAAGAATGGGATAAGGCTATAGAGGATTTCGAGAAATACCTGGCTCTCGACCCTGTATACGCCCCTACTTACTTTAAGATGGGCTGGTGCTATGTTCAGAAGAAGGACTGGGCGAAGGCAGAGGAGGTCTATAAGAAGGCTGTAGAATGGAATCCAAAGTTCGGTGAGGCTTATATGAACTTGGGCAATGTCTATTTTATGCAGAGTAAGTTCCGAGAAGCTGAAGACTGGTACAAGAAGGCGGTGGAGCTGAACGATTCTGACATCGGTGCCCACAGGAGCCTTGCGGTTTTCTACTGGAACGTAAAAAGATACGACTTAGCTCTTAAAGAGTGGAGAAAGATATTGCAATTGGACCCTGAAGATAAACAGGCAAAATCAGTACTTGAACAGATAAAAGGTAAAAATCTGAAAGTGGGAGATTGACCTCAGTCTCCTCTTCTCTCCGCCAGGTTGCGAGCACTTTTGACCAGTGGCGGTTTTTTTCTATTATGGGAATGGATTTCGACCGCATTATAAAATACATTTTTTTTCTCGTCTTTTTGATTTGCCCTCTAATCTTTCTTACTGATACCACGCGCAATCCTTACATAATTCAAGGTGTTGTGCTGGGGATAGGTCTATCTCTGATTTTAGCTGCATGGTTGGTAAAGAGTAATCTCAAACGGCAAATCATTTTGCCCAGAACATACATCGACAAACCGCTTTTAGTCTTCTTTTTGTTCTCTCTCCTTTCCGTCGCTTATTCCTTCTCCACTCATCCGGAGATGAAACTGGCTATTTTTTCCTTTGCTGGGAGAAACCTCCTGTTCCTATTTCTAAATTGTATATCGGTCTTTTATATAACCGTATACCTCCTTCTTCACGATGAAAGGAATCTCAAAAGGTTACTCTATATTGCCTTTGTAGTGGGAACGCTTGCTTCCCTCTACGCAGTTCTTCAGTATCGAGGAATTGAGCCCATCTGGCCAGGGAAAATAGAGCCCTTTGGCAGTCGTAGCGTGTCCACTTTTGGCAATCCCAATTTCCTGGCAAGCTTTCTGATTCTGCTCTTGCCCGTAATAGCAGTTCTGGCGCTTTTGGAAAAATCTCTGGTAAAGAAACTCTTCTTAGCTGGACTTTTCGGAATTAACTTCTTTGGACTCCTGGTAACCCGCACTCGTAGTGCCTGGCTGGGGCTTTTTGTCGCTTCGATTTTCATTGCTTTCTTCCTCGCCTTTCACCAGGTGTCTCTACTTTGGAGAAATAGAAAATGGTTAATTTTCGTAGCCGTACTTCTATTTCTGGTTATGCTCTATCCTGTAAGCGTCGGGCGACAAGGGGAAAGGAAAGTTATGGTGGCAAAAGTAGCTATGGAGAAAGTTAAGAGCATTGCCGATTTTGAACAGATGGCTTATGTTCAGAGATTTCTAATCTGGCAGGCAGGCTACTCCATGTTCAAGAAAAGTCCACTTTTGGGCCATGGCTGGGGAAATTTCGAGATTATTTATCCCTTTCATCAGGGGAAATATCTCAACATAAAGAAGTACTCTCCTTTTCGCACCCATGCCAATAATGCTCACAATGAAATTCTGGAGATAGCTTCCCAGACAGGCATTGTGGGGCTGGGAATATACATTTGGTTATTCATCCTCTTTTTTAAAGTAGGAATAGATGGCTACAGAAAACTTACTGATGAGTATGATAAGAGCGTCACTTTGGGCCTTCTGGGAAGCATTTTTGGCATGCTCGTTGACAATTTGTTGAATGTATCCCTCCATTTCCCAATGCCTGCTCTTCTCTTCTGGGTATGGATGGGAATGGCAGTGGGAATATCCCAGAGAAGGAGCACGGTAGAATATGGGATTTCCCTTAAGAAATTTCTTTTTTACTCCCTAGATTTTCTTTTTGCAATAATTATTCTGGGGGTAATTATCTTTAATCTCAGATACTTTCGAGGGGAAATTCACTATTTTAAGGGTTTTAAATATGCAAAAAATAACGCTACTTTGGGAAACGCAGTTAAAGAGTGTGAGCTATCCTATAAGATTTATCCCCTGAATGTGGACAACAACTATGAACTGGGCAATGCTTACGCTCGCTTGGATGAGAAGGAGAAAGCGATTTGGGCTTACCTTAAAGCAATAGAAGCAAATCCAGGCTATGACGAGATATATTCAAATTTAGGAATTATGTATGGAGAGAGTGGACGAATTGAGGATGCTATTGAGTCTCTAAATAAATCGGTTGAGATAAATCCCCTCTCTGTCCCCACCCGGTCCTACCTCGCCCAGATGCTTGTTAAAAGAAGCGAATGGGAGAACGCTAGTCACCAATATCGAGAAATATTAGAGCTCGAGCCGGAAAATTCGAAGGCCAGGACAAATCTCTCCTTCGTCCAGGCACAGATGGAAAAAAAGCTCCCTCTTCGTTCACAGACTGACGAGCTAAAACTTCTATTTGAGAGGGGAGAAAAATACATAAAGGATAAAGATTGGAATAGAGCGGAAGAAACATATATGAAAATTGTAGAGCTTGCCCCTGGAGACATAAGAGCGCTCCTCTATCTGGGTAATATATATTTTAGCCAGGGTAAGATAAAGGAAGCTATCAGCCACTACAAGAAAATAATCGAATTATCTCCCACATTCGATGTCGGCATTCACAATAATCTTGGCCTTGCATATTTAGAGTTGAAAGAGGTTGATATGGCAAGGGAAGAGTTCCGGAAAGTTTTGAAAGTAGACCCTGAAGACGAATTGGCCAACAGGAAGTTGAGAGAGATAGACTCAGGGTTTAAAGGGAAAATGAAATAGCATAACTTGACAAGATAGATGAAATCTGTTAGATTATACCCGTGTAGGCATAATTGAACGACGGAAATAATGCTGAAAAATCAGTTATAAGGGAGAGAAAATGAAAAAACAATGCTTTCTATTGATGTTATTGATAGGATTGATTGTTATTTATTTTTCAGGTATTTATTCTATTTTATCAGCAGCAGAAGTAGTCGATCTAATAGATACCCCCACGCCTGAAATTACCGGACAAGGCGGGTATAATGTCAATTTTCGCTTCTATAGTATGGAAACCGACGGGGGCAGTAATAAGAATGGACTTCTGGTGGGCCTATTCTTCGGCGTATTGGAACATATGAACCTGGGAGTCTATCTTGATACTGAGAATATTATTGGGAATAATGATATCAAGCTCAGGCGTCCTCGGCTGTTTGTGAAATTTCGCCTTTTCAGTGGAACAGTGCACCTGCCCGCAATCGGTGTAGGATACGACGATCAAGGTTATGGAGAATATGAGGACGGAAAGTATGAACAGAGAGAAAAGGGTTTCTTTATAGTCCTTTGTAAAGAGAATTTTCTTCCCAATTTGGAAGTATCTGTAGGGGTTAACGGTTACGATTTTGATAGATTCAGGGTTAGAGGGTTCGTTAGCTTCTTTTCTAAGATGTATGAGAATGTAATCCCAATGTTAGAATTTGACAATCTGGGTGGGGGAAGAGAGAACAGGATAAATGTGGGCATACGCTATTTCATCACGCCAAGCCTAAATATTGAAATTGACGGAAGAGATATAGGCCATGAGTTTGACCGCATCTTTCGTATCGGATACATGAGTGCATTTTGAATTGGCAACGTAAAGAGTGCCCGAGCCGACTGGTCGGTCGCCCTTCAGGGTGACGAAGACGGCACTCTAAAGAGTGCCCGACCAGATGGCACCATAAATGGTGCCCGAGCCGACTGGTCGGTCGCCCTTCAGGGTGACGAAGACGGCACTCTAAAGAGTGCCCGACCAGATGGCACCATAAATGGTGCCCGAGCCGACTGGTCGGTCGCCCTTCAGGGTGACGAAGACGGCACTCTAAAGAGTGCCCGACCAGATGGCACCGTAAATGGCGCCCGAGCCGACTGGTCGGTCGCCCTTCAGGGTGACGAAGACGGCACTCTAAAGAGTGCCCGACCAGATGGCACCATAAATGGCGCCCGAGCCGACTGGTCGGTCGCCCTTCAGGGTGACGAAGACGGCACTCTAAAGAGTGCCGGACCAGATGGCACCATAAATGGCGCCGGAG
>Ga0315314_1001474_pt1 | contig 21237 bp, 20 predicted proteins | sample TDP9_MG_FD_203631 | JGI IMG/M metagenome (GOLD analysis project Ga0315314, IMG submission 203631) | Freshwater sediment microbial communities from Lake Towuti, South Sulawesi, Indonesia - TDP9 | ecosystem: Environmental > Aquatic > Freshwater > Lake > Sediment | place: Indonesia: South Sulawesi... | reverse complement strand
TCGACCCTGGAACGCGCCTCCTCATCGAATTCATGACCCTTCCGGAGAGGGGAAGCGTGCTGGATGTTGGCTGTGGGTATGGACCCGTAGGAATAGCCGCGGCCACCTTTAATCCAAATCTTAAGGTGGTCATGACCGATGTGAACGAGCGAGCGGTTTGGCTGGCCAAGGAAAATGCCAAGCGAAACGCTCTTCAAAACGTGAAGGTGAAGCAGGGTCTCCTCTACGAGCCTGTAGGAGACATGAAATTTGAAGCCATCCTCTCAAACCCCCCAATCACTGCTGGCATGAAAGTTGTTGAACCCCTCATCACAGAAGCCCCAAAACACCTTGTCAAGGATGGACTACTACAAGTCGTTGTTCGATCAAAAATCGGCGGGAAAAGACTCACCAACCTCATGAACAGAACTTTCGGAAACGTGGACATACTCGCTAGAAAAGGCGGATATCGGGTTCTCCTCTCAAAAAGCTAAAAAACATGGTCTCCTCTTTTATCTAGGCTGCACGCCGGGGTGTCCTAGGGCAGGCGAAGCGGGAAATCCGGTAGGGAGCAGTCCTGTCCCGATAGGGCTCACGCCTGGAGTTGTTGAGATAGCCTGTGGTCCGCAAGGGCCGCGTGGGTTCAAATCCCACCCCCGGCGCCATCATGGAACCCAGGCTGGTTTCTAAGAAAACCTATGAAGCAATAATCAACTTAGCGTTAACCCTAAAGAAAGACGGTTACAGGGAATCAACAATTATAGGTTACGTTAGGGCTCTGAAGCAATTAAGCAAAATCAGCAATCTATTCGATCCTGAAAACGTTAAAGAGGCCATCGCTAACAAAAATGTCAGCCTTGGACGAAAGGAAATCCTTGTTAACGCGTATGCCCTATTCTGCCTAAACATCCTTCAAGTTCCATTTGAACGCCCAATCTATAATCGAATCAGAAAAATACCTTATATCCCAACGGAATCCGAGATTGACGCTTTGATAACGGGCATCCGTTCCTATAGAACAAGGGCGGTGTTGCAGTTGATTAAGGAAACGGCGATTAGGCCGGGCGAAGCGATTCAATTGAGGTGGAGCGATATCGATTTCCAGCAAAAGATAGTGTATGTAACGCCGGAAAAGAATAGTGATCCTAGAGCCCTCAGGATATCGGATAAATTAATTGCCATGCTGAATATGCTTCCAAGGAATGGACACGCTGTTTTTAATTGCAGTTTAAACCAGTTGTGTCATCGTTTCTTTGATTCAAGAAAGCGATTAGCCAAGGCGAACCCCAATTTGCTCAAAATATCATTTAAAACGTTGCGCCATTGGAAGGCAACAATGGAATACCATAAAACCAAAGACCTGTTATACGTGAAGCAATTGCTGGGCCATCGTTCTATAACGTCAACGCTTGTTTATACGCATTTAATAAACTTCGAAAACGATGAATTTGTCGTGAGGGTTGCTAGAACGCTTGATGAGGCGTGCAAGTTGGTTGAGGCGGGCTTTGAATACGTAACGGAAATGGACGGAGCAAAAATCTTCAGAAAACGCAAATAGGGCTGTGTTGAAGGTGCTCAGTTAAAAGGCGAGCACCACCCCATATTTTATTGGAACCGCAATCCATTTCTATCCTTCAAATCGTGAAATTTTGAATGATTTTTAGATTCATCTTAATTTTTGGACTACAGAAGTAAGAAATGCTTTCGAACTTGTTAATCCATCTTGATAACGCTCATTTCTAATCAAATCAGTTGTTGGATAAACCATTGGGTAGAACGAAACCGAATTAAATCTTTTGACTTCCTTGGAGTCCATACCAAAGATAGTCTCTAGCGTATGTCTTACATTATGTTGCCAAAGCTCAAATTTTTCTTCTTCTACCTGATCAAAAGGCATTCTCATTTTCCTTAGTTCTTCGATTTCTCTTATTAGACCCTCTAACTGTAATATTAATAATCGTTTCTTTCTTACTCCCCCCCAAAATTTTTGAAAAATGAATAGAATTATGATAATTATGATCACAGAGCCCAGTATGATAGGAGCTGAAATTTTTAATCCAAGAAATTCTGCCCAAGCTACATTAATTAGATATATGAAATCATCGAGTAAACCAAGTGTGTGAAGAGAAGCTAATCCCCCTAAGATCACAATTATTAGGACTAAAATTTTCCATAAAGATTTAAGAAACATCCACAATGCTTTAAGAAATTTGTCTTTCACTGCCCCACCAATAATAGTTACGTAAAACGAAATCATATACTTAAGTGTAGCTGCAAGTTGTATCATCGCGGAGGCTAAGACACGCTAACGACAGATATATGAATGTGAAGAAAACATTTCACAGGCAAAAGACCTGAAAGGCTTGAGCGAATCTGTGATAAGGCTGGGAGCCCTTCTTCTTGTTGTAATCTGTGATAGTTATCATATACGGGCTTCTACCTCCCTATTCGGTATTAATCACACGCTTGGAAACAGAGGTACTTTCTCTTATACAAGACCCCTACCCCCTCTTCTAAGGTGGGTGAATAACAAGGTTAATTGGGAAAAATTATGCTGCGTACAATGATTTTCTTAATAGATTAGAAATTGGTATAGTAATAGAGAACGTTTTCGATAACTTAAACGTCGAAATATTCTCTCCAATAGTTTCTTTGGGTTAGTGAGAACTAACATCGTCTCTTCGGTTTGTCTTATGCGAAAAAAGATATTAGTCGATGTTTATGTTTAGGTTATGAGGTTGCCTTTATGCATATTAAGGAAATAAGAGTCGAACCGGTTAAGGAGTCGATTGAACCAGTCCTAAAATTTAACGTAACGATGGAATATACAAGACTACTCGAAGCCCCATTAAGTGCGGAGGGGGTTCTTCTCGCTGAAGATAACAAGGTTTTAGTACCTATCAGAGCTTATTTAAGTACGATAGAGCCAAGCAAGTTTATTGAGCTTGGAGTTAGGCTAAGACAACAAGAGCAAGTCACTACTGTCGTTTCCTTTATGATGACGTTAAGTAATAAGGCATTGGACTACATAGAGAGTATAAGAGATAAGAACCCTAAAAGGGACGTAGTCTTAATTCTAAAACTTAAAGTACGCTCTCTTAATACAAGGGCCATACTATCCTCCGTAAAAGAAATGGGAATGGGCCTGTCAAAAGTTGTGGTGCCAGATATAAGGCTAGAGATCGAAAGGATTTTCCGTGACGCTGTAGCGGTTTGCTCTCATTATGACCCCGATTATACACCTAGTCGCACTACTATGTGGATAATTTCAGGTGATGGTGGCCCTGTATTCTTAGGTTTAAATGAGCAAGAGATCTCCACATCAGTCACGATACCCTCAAGCTACTGGACATATGATTTCGCTCCCTATCTTGGATTGGGAAGATACTTCGTGGTTGAAGTCCCCCAGCTAGAGATGGCGGAACTAATTGGCGGAGGCGAGTTTGCAACAAGGGTGAATGAGGCTATTTATGCACTAGCCAAAGTTGAAAAACGAATTCTTGAAGGAGAATGGAACGAAGTTATGGAAGATGTAAGACCAGTGCATGAGTTACTAAGACATCGCACATTAATTAAAGACCTCCTTAAAAGAGACGGATACACGGAGGAAGCAACAGAGTATTTACTAAATAGCATACAGAATCTTTTCGACTGCTCCTCAAAGTTCCATCATAGAGTGGATCAAGCGGGGAAAAAGATTCTCCCCGAAATCAAAGCCTCTAAAGAGGACGCCTATTTAGTTTATGTGACTGCAGCGGGACTCGTCAATTTACTTGCACGTAAAATCAAGAGATACGGGGAAAGCAGGTAGCATTTAACAATTTTTTTCAATGACAACAAAGAATAAAGAGACATTAAAATCTGCCATCGCAAGTATCCGCATCCATTGCCTTTTCCAAATCTTTCTGATTGGGCTGGAAGAGTAACCTCATAGCCTTTAAATCGTAATGTCACTATCTTTATGTGGTACGGAACATGTCCATAACAGGAGAAGAGTTTGAGAAGTTACCGTCGGAAACTTTACATGGAGAATACGTGCGGAAGTTGCGAGAGATAGGTGAAAGATTGGGGTTTTATACAGCAGGTGTAAAAACTCGTTTGGGCGTTCTTGACTGTGTATGGAGGTTGAAAGGAAACATTCGCCTTCCTCAAGTTGAAGATAATTTGCCAATTGCTGCTTTCGAGGTTATTTGTTCAGAGGAACAAAAAGCAATTCGTGGAAGCACTTTAAACATGATTGCCGCAAAGCCATCCTTAGCCGTTTTCGTTCTCGTTAAAGAAGGAATCTTACAAAAACGGTTTCGAGATACCACCCCTGAACAATGGTTGAGACGGATAGAAACATTTGTGGATAAAATAAAGCAAAGTTTTTCAGGGATTTTAAGAATTGCCATATGGAACGAAGAGGATGTTGATAAATTATATTCACGCAGGAAAATGCATAAGGCTCCTTCCGACGAACAGATGTTAGCGGCTTTAACAGCGATTTATCAGCGAACTGGCAAGCCAGCCACCAGCAGGCAGATAAGCGACGAACTGGGAATTGAAGATGCAGATTTCGGCAGAGGAGCCGTCCGCAGAGCCATGAAGAAGCTTATGTCAGAAGGCAAGGTAGTCGGCGAGGTAGGAACAGGAAAGGTCAAATTGGCGTATCGTCCAGCATAAAAAGGCGAAATAAATCGCCAAAATAGTTATTTTGATTTCCTTCTTTTCCGTTTACGCCAGCCCAGCTTCATGGCTTCTCTCTCAGAAATCGGTTTCACATGGATGCATTCGCTTTCTATGTCGATTTCAATCAAACAAGGTTCACCTATCTTAAAGGGAAACGCTGTGTCTTCACTCACTTTTGTAGGTACATAAATCCAGATCCTAGCGTATTCCCGCCCTTTACTGACAGACTTTCTTCCAATAATTGTTCCGATACCGACACGTGTCAAATTAAGACCCGTTTCTCAAGGTATTTATCTCCCACTATGTTACTATATTCGATTACCATGTTGATGCACTAAATTTTTATAACCTAGGGAGCAGTAATATTGGGAATACTCTTGTCAATGAAGTGTGCGATAACTAGGAAGCCGTTAGAACTAGGGTTCATGTATGTTTCGAAAGAGATGGCTCACCTCTTTCCGACTGCTAAGGCACCAGTTAAGGTAATGGCCGTTTTTGATGACGAAAAGGAGATTGAGTTGATGTACAACCCAAAGTATAGGAGACTTCATGGATTGACCGATTTTTATAGGAGGCATAATGCTCAAATTGGAGACATAGTTAATGTTGAGGTTCTTGAACCACTAAAAAAGTATAGATTTGGATTCGAGAAAGCCTCTGTTACCCGAGAGTTAGCAGAACTTCCTGTTAGGGAAATGAGGCCCATTATTTTAGTTGGACCACCCATCAACTTTCGAGGGCTCATATATGCGCCGGTCAATGAGAACGGCGTCATATTCCTCTTCAGCAAGGTTGCCGAGGATTTGGGCATCACCATAGAAGGCATTCAGGTCAAGTTTCCGGACGCTTTTGGTAAAAAGTACGAGAAGGATAAGGGATACCCAATTACCATTGAGTTTGAGTATAGAAGCAGTGAGTATGAGAGGCATGGTCATCCAAAAGATGGATGTAATCTTATTGTTTGTTGGGAGCATGATTGGAAGGAGTGCCCAATACAAGTTATTGAGCTAAAGAGCCTCGTAAAGAAACTATCAGGCTAGTATCTTTTGCCTTTTCCGTTATTAGATCTTAAAAGTAAAATATATTATAATTGAGCGTATATTAGTAATGATGGTTTATGGTGAATTATTGGCTCTGTGTAACAAATGAGGAAAACTGGAAAGTAATGAAAGAGCGAAAAGTTTGGGGTGTTCCTAAGCGAGATAGGCGTCAAATTGAAGGTGTAAAAACGGAGGACATTCTTGTATTTTATGTGATGCCTCAAACGATCGCAGGTATTTTTAAGGCGACCTCGGAACTTTTTGAAAGTGATGAGAAGATATTTAGTTGGGCAGAGTTTGGCAAGTACGAGCTCTTTCCGTATCGTGTTAAGATAGAGCCTATGGTTATACTTGAAAAGGGAGTTCAATTTAAGGATCTAATACAGAAGTTAAGGTTCATAACGTATAAGAAAAGGTGGAGTGTACATCTGAGGAGAGCGATGAGAACTATTCCAAAAGAAGATTACGATTTGATTTTTAGCGCTGTTAAAGGAGAGTAACTTGTCCAAGCACTAAATAGAGGTTATGAGGTGGCGTTGAAATGAGTGTTGCAGGCGAAGCCGCTATGATAATTAAAGATCATGTGGCGAAAGCGAGTCAAGTGCATAAGCATCCAGCTAAGCTCTCGGTTTTATTAAGCCTGCTTGAAAAGCTCTTTGGGGTTGGGCTGGAAGAGCTGATACCTGGCATTGAAAGCAAGCTTGGAAGCAAGCTGTGGGGTTTAAAGGGTAGCGCTGACCTCGTCTTCTCTAACGTAGTTTTTGAGGTGAAGGTTGATCTAAGGAAGGAATTAGATGACGCTATACAGAAGCTAATAAAGTATCTTCAAGTGTTGCATGAGCGGGAGCCAGAGAGGAGAAGCATTGGCATAGCGACAGACTCTATAGAGTTTAAAGCGTACGTTCCGGTTCTTAAGCGTGGTCAAGTTGTTGATCTAAGGGAGATTGAATCTATAAATATTGCCACGGCGACCCCGTCTGATAGCGTTTTATGGTTGGATTCATTCATCTTTTCTCAACCGAAGATTAGGCCATCGGCCAAGGACTTAAAGTGGAGATTTGGTCCTGGTAGCCCAACATATTCCATAGCTGCTGATGGGCTCCGCTACCTTTGGAGCGAGGTGGAAGGTGAGAAGGATGCAAAGCTCAAACTGGATTTATGGGCTAGGAACATGGAGATAGTTTACGGTGGCAAGCCGGAAATCAGCTCCTTCATAGACCATACTTATCTGGTTACCTTGGTAAAGCTGATAGTTTACTTGAGGTTAAGTGGAGACGACATAGTGAGGGAGGACAGGATAAGGAGGGCTCTGACGGGCGAGTATTTCTCGTCGTATGGTATCGCGAACCTCATTGAAGAGGACTTCTTTGCTTGGATTATGCATCCAAAAGTATCTAGCGAGGCTTTAAGGTTGGTCTGTAACGTAGCCAAAGAGTTGTTGAGGTATGACTTCTCCCAAATCGATGAAGACTTCTTCAAAGAAATCTACCAAGAAATAGTTGAGCGAGGTGAAAGGCACAGAATAGGAGAATATTACACTCCTGAGTGGCTTGTTCAGCTAATTCTAAAGGAGGCAGTTAGCTTATGGAAAGAGAAAAATCAAGGCTTTCCTAGGATTTTAGACCCAGCCTGTGGCTCAGGAACCTTCCTCTGCAATGCCATCCACATGGCGAGGGAAGAGCTTCAAAAAAGCGGGGAGCCACCAGATAAAATCTTAGAATTTATCGTTAGTAACGTGGTTGGTGTTGACGTAAACCCATTAGCAACAGTCATAGCGAGAGCCAACTACCTCATAGCCTTAGGAGACCTGCTTCAATTAGGTAAGCCTATTATAATTCCCGTCTACGTGGCAGACTCCATAAAGATGCCGAAGGTTTTAACTACCCTCGCAACTGGAGGAGGTGTTACCGTCTATGAGGTTGATGCGGATGGTCACCCTATTCAAATACCAAAAAGCGTGGGCGTTCAAAAGGCTGTATTAAGCCAAGTTTTTGAAGCGTTTAGGGACGCCGCAAGCGCCTATAGGGCTAGAGCAGAGAGGAATGAAGCCCTTGAAATTTTCAAAAGAAGAGCTTCAACGTGGCTGTCGGCAGATGAGTTTGAGGTCTTAAAGTCAACATTAAACACCATCCTGACACTTATGGATAAGGGGTTAGACTCCATATGGATTTTCATGCTTAAAAACGTCTATGCCCCGATAGCATTAATGGAATCAAAATTCGATATAGTTATTGGCAACCCTCCGTGGATAGCCATGATGTATATTGAAAATGAGAGGTATCAAAATTTTGTTAAGGAACAAGTATTAACTTATGAATTATTGAATACAGATCAGGTCCATTTATTTGCTAACATGGAGATTGCATCACTTTTCTTCTGTAAAGCAAGCGATCTTTACCTAGTGGATGGTGGAATGATAACATTCGTTATGCCCAGAAGCGTTTTAACAGGCGCATTACATCATGTTAACTTTAAGCAGTTCAAGAGGCCTAAACACAAGTTACTCAAGATATTTGATTTAGAGGGTGTATCTCCTCTTTTCAATGTGCCATCATGCGTATTTATGGCGAAAAAGGGACAAGCCATCGTGTACCCTGTGCTAGCCAGAAGTTTTTCAGGGAAACTCGATGAAAAGAATGCTCGACTAGTCGATGCTATAAGGCAACTATCCATTAAAGATTATATGTATAGACCACTTGAGATTCCTACCACGCGTAGTTGGTATTATGATAAGATTAGAGAAGGAGCACCATTACGTCCAAGAAGCCTATGGTTTATCGATTTTGATATACACCCAGTTTTAGGAATAAATGTACTCCGACCTTCCGTTAAAACATCAAATGATGTACTTAAAGAAGCTAAGGATCGATGGAAAGAAATAGAGCTTCGCGGAAGCGTTGAAATTGACTTTGTATATGCAACTTCTCTGGGCAGGGATTTAGTACCCTTCTGTTTTAGACCGAGGCTCGTGATCCTGCCGATAGAACCTACTTCGGCTGGTTACAAACTTTTTAGCGTTGAGGCTTTAAGGAGTAGAGGCTTTTCCCAGATGGCAAACTGGCTTGAAGAGGTTGAAAGCATTTGGGAAAAGCGAAGAACAAAGAAGTCGAAGCTTCGCTTTCCCAGTATATTGAATAGGCTCGATTATAATGGTTTATTGTCAATACAGAGCCCGAGTAAAAGGTATGTTATTATTTATAATGCACATGGAACAAATATAGCATCATGTGTAATTGACAAAAATTCATTAGCAGATATCCACGTACTCAAAGCTAAGATACGGTATAGAGGCTTCATCGCGGAAGACGCGAGTTGGTACTATGAGACAAATGACGAACTGGAAGCTCATTTCCTTTGTGCTATTCTCAACTCTTATAAAATTAATGAATGGATCAAACCCTTGCAACCACGAGGCATCTTCGGTGAACGTAGTATTCATAGAAGACCGTTCATGCTTCCCATACCCAAATTTGATGAGAATAATCCATTACATGTCAGACTTACTAAACTCAGTAAACAATGTCACTCCAAGGTTGCAGGACTCGATTTCACCAAGAAAAGCATCGCCGGTATAAGAAAGGATGCTAGGAAAGTTGTCGAGAAGGAAATTACTGAAGTAAATGAGCTTGTATCGCAGTTATTAGGACTTTAGGTGGATTCCTATGACTGTTGAACCTATTTATGGGGATAAATTGAGGGAGAGGGTTATACTTCTTAAGAGGTTCCTCCCCCACTTAGAATGGAACTGGCCTAACGAGGTTAAATCTAAGGTAAGTGAGCGGGTTTTTGAAGGTAAGCTACCGTTAAATCAGTCGATAAACATTGAGGAGCTCGCTAAAGCGGTTGCAGATGGGCAGCTTGAAGTCATATTTCCCAATATATGAAGTTCTAAAGAAATTAGCCTTAAAATAAAAGCTGGTTCAAGCTAAGGCTCAGTTATACTTCTTTCGTGATTATTTCAAATCTCCAAAATAATTCTCCACATTTTTTACAGTGGGCCTCTTTTTCGCGGATGTTGTATTCGCTTTCGAAGTTGCATGTTGGGCATTTTATTTTCTCTATATGCCCTGTTGTAACATACTCGATGTCTTTAAAGACTCTATTTAAAAAGTCGATGTCTTTGGGTTGAAGCTTTTCCAAAGCTCTTTTCATCTCTTCAAATCGCTTTCTAACACCCATTAACTCTCTATCTTCTTTGAGGGCCTCGAAAGCGAATGATGGGAGCACCCTTCTATAATATAATCTCCACGCAAGCATGGATATCCACATGGGAAGCCAGCTTTCAGTGTTAATGGCGGTTGTTATCCATTTTTTGGCAACATCATAATCTCTGAGGTATAAACCTTGTAAAAGCGTATATGTGATTAAAACACCAATTTTCTCGTAAAATTGCCTTAAGAATGCCTCATCTGTTAAAGACCGATCAACGGCTTCCTCCATTACATCCCTAAAAAGGTATCGAGAATCAATATTGAAAAGAAGACCAGCCATCCCCTTATCCTCATCAATTAACTGCGGAGTTAACACATAATGAACCTCGTCCTTCTCCGTGTCATAGATTTTTGTGACCTTCCCCTCATGCATTAATTGCTTTAAATGTCGTGAGAGGGTTGAGCGAGAGAACCCGGTTGATTGCAATAAGACTGTAAAGCTTTCCCCACCCGGCGCGTCAGCCAGTTTATTGAATATCATTTTATGAGCCCGAGATCGAGCCCCCTCATAAGGCATAACAATCCCCTTAACACAATTAAATTTTTGATATAAAAAACTTTAGTCTAATTTTATTTCAAAATGAAACTTTAAATATCTCGAAAATATTAACCATAGGATGTGGAACGTAAAATGGTTAAACAAAAATTTGTAAGGCTTAAGCGGTTCAAGCTTCAAGTTCGGAAGCTATTAGGCTATTTGCCTCCCATAGTTCGGGAATTTAGTTATTACGGCCACCCTGTAGCTGAAGTAACATTAACCGAGGAGATGATTAACACCGCAGAGGAGCTGGCTTTTAAGGTTCGGAAGTTGGCTAGAGAGAAGGGTCTACGTGAGGTAATCTCGGCCTCCCTTGAGAAGGAGATTATTGGACTGCTGAACCATTTTGGCTGGTTTCAATACGCTTTCGGCGACTGGCGTGAAGGGTTGCAATTTCTTAGGATAGGTGAGGGGGACGCCATGGATTCTTCCTATAAGGGTTATAGCATCGATGTCAAGGGTAGAAGTCAGCCATGGCATGATCTCATGATGGTTCCTAAGGAGCAAGTTGATCGTAAACCCCATGATTTTTACATCGGTGCGCAAATGGTTGGCCCTCGGAAAGTTTGGATATGGGGCTACGCCACAAGCGATGAAGTAAAACACGCGGAGATAGGCGATTTCGGTCACGGACCAACTTATGCGATTCCGTTCATAAAACTTAACCCCATTAGCGCTATGCTAAGGCTAAGACCAAAGGATAAAAAGTTGGTGAGTTGATGAAAAAATTCCTTCGCTCCCAACGGATAGACTTGGACCTCTTGGATCCTCCAAGATTTCATGACCCTGAGGATAAAATTGACCTCGTAGAACTGCAAAGGATTATGGAAGGCATTGAAGCCGAAAAAGGGCTCATATCTCCCCTTGAGGTAAGGCCCATACCTAACAATCGTTTTCAGATAATTATTGGATGGAAGCGGTACTTAGCTCAACGTAAACTCTGGGAAAAGACCCAATTACCCGAGTATAAGGAGATTAAGGCTGACGTATACGAGACGGACGATGAACAAGCCATCCTTCGCTCGCTCACCGAGAATTTAGCAAGAACGGGCGAGTTGCAGTTAACTATAATGGATAAAATAACATATCTTCATGAAACGTTAGGAATGTCTCTGGATGAAATTAGTAAGGCGTTGGTTAAAAAGCCCAGCTGGGTTAAGGCTTACCTCAAAGTGCAAGAGGTAGGCACCCCCTTTTTGAAAGAGAAAGTCGAAAAGCACGTTATAACGCCACAGCAGGCAGAGCCGCTAACAAAGCTTCCGGAGCCTAAACAAGCTGAGGTTCTAGAGATTGTAAAGAGCCTGGAGAAGGAAAGGGAGAAAAAGATGCCAGTAAAAGAGGTTAGGGAAATTGTGCGGGAACATATAAAACGTGACCCTGAAGAAGAACTGCGAGATCTCATGTGGATGCATAACAAAATGAAGGAAAAGCGGGCCACGCCTTATAGCCATCTTTTAGGAGAAGTGCATTGGAATCGAGTTCCTTACTTAATAATCGATGAGGAGACAGAAAAAGTCGGCGAATATTTCCATAGATGTATCTATAAGTTTAGGGGGCGCGAGGTCTATCCCCTATTTAAGATAAAAGAGGGACAGGAGATTCTAAAAGGAATAAAAGTTGGAGGGTTCTGGGATCCAGACACGCATGACGTGACGGTTGCTGGAGAAAAGTTTGCGGATGCGCGGGATAACCTAATTCATGAGCATGCCCATTTCTCCCTTTATAAGCCTGTTGATTGGGTAGCGAAACTTTACGATGAGCTATGCCTCGAATATGAGGAGGTTTTACCTTTTTGGGCTGAGAGGGAGGTTTGTTTAACCGATCCTAAGGAAAAAGAAGCAAAGAAGCAAGAGATAATTAAACAGAAAGTCAAGGAGATCGAGGCGTGGAGGGATAAATACAACAACTGGTTTGCAGACGAATCTGAAAAAGTCGCTAACTGGTTGACTGAAAAGCTGAAGAAGGATGGTGTTTGGTGTGCTTAGACGCTTTAGATTGAAGATTTGGAAGAAAGCCCCCAAAGTGGAGTTTGTGATTCGCCAGTTCGGGGCTCCCGACCCCTCGGCTCCAGATGGCTTCAGACGCTATACTGTGTATGACGAAGGGCAGGTAAAGAAACTTCAGAAACGCTATGGAAATGAGGACTGTTACGTCTCAGTATACCTGTATAAGTCAGAGGACTTTGATTCCTGTCTGATCTCTAGCCCCTACTTTGTAGATCTTGACGCGTTAGATGTCAACGAGGCTTTAAACGAGGCCCGCAAATTCATAGAGGTCTTGTTGAAGCTTGGAATAAAAAAAGAAGACATCCGTATTTTCTGGTCTGGAGCGAAAGGCTTTCATGTCGAGGTTCCTCTGGAAGTCTTCGGGGGAGAACCTCACAGAGACCTAAATAAAATTTGGAGAACTCTTACGGAGTATATTGAGGAGTACCTAGGCGAAAAACTTAGCTGTCTTGATTGGCGAATCTATGACCGTCGTCGGCTTTGGAGGCTTCCCAATAGTGTAAATAGCAAGACAGGTTTATACAAGATTCCGTTAAGCGTCGATGAGGTTTTAACTCTAAGCGTTGAAGAAATCAAGAAGCTTGCTAAACAACCTAGAGAAATCAAAGCTGGCACTGAGAGCATCCAGCCCCTCCCTAACCTTCAGGAAATTTGGAAGGAACTGGTTCACAAGGTGGAGAATCCTCCAATTCAAAGCCTAAAGCGGGTTGCAGATAGGAAACCATACGATGGAGATGATCCTCCCTGTGTTCAACACTTGTTAGAGCTAAGGATGAGGGAAGGCGAGGGACGTAATAACGCCGCCATCATGCTTTTCTGTTACCTATATAATTTCCGAGGCCTTCTGGAGAAGGAAGCTGTAAGTCAAGTTCAAGAATGGAACAGTCGTCAATACGAGCCTCTCTCAGATCGTGAACTCAAGTCTTTAATCAAGTCTGGGGCGGAGAAAGGCTACGTGTACGGGTGCCACACCCTCGAAGCCTACGGCTGCAATCGTGTAACATGCCCCCTCATTCCGAAGTTGATGAAACCCTTCACATCGGAGACCCTTGAGAAGGCTAAGAAACTGCTAAAAGAAGGCAACCTCTGGGTTTGCTTCAATCACTTGACGGATCGATGGGTCGTACGCGACTACTCGGTTAGACGAAGCGTCGCCAGAGTCTATGTATCCGCTTTCACTGATGACCCTGTTAATATAAGCCTCCTCGGAAGAGATAGCATAGGTAAGACCTATAACGCGGTTGTTGTGGGAAAACTGATTCCGGAATCTATTATCTGGTTCCTTGCAGGCTTAAGCCCTACAGCCCTCGCCCACGACTACGGCAGCTACGATCAAGAGAAAAAGGCGTTCATCGTAGATCTTTGGCGTCGAATTATGCTGTTTCTGGAGCCTCCCCACCAACAAACCCTGCAGAAACTGAAACCATTGTTAAGCCATGATAAGCAGGAGGTCAGCTACAAGATCACGGATCGATCAAAGGGCGGCCGGTTGAGAACTACAACTACTGTTGTGAAGGGCTGGCCAGCAGTAGTAATGTGTGCCGCCAAGTCTGGGTATGTAATGGAGTACTCAAGCCGATGGTTAACGGCGACACCTGAAATTTCAGAAACTAAAACTAAGGAAGCTATGAAGAAAATTGCGGAGGTTGCAGAGAACCCTGAACAATTCCAGGAAGATGAGAACGTCAAAGTTTGGAGAGCAATATTCTCTACGTTAGCCAATACGGCTCCCATAAAAGTGAAGATACCCTACGCATCCATCTTAGCTGAACATTTTACGGTCCGTGGACCCGAAACAATGAGGGTGTTCAACTTATTCCTTCGGCTTATAAAGGCCAACGCGGCACTCCATGTTTATCAGCGGCAGAGAGACGGCGAATACGTAGTCGCCAACCTCGACGACCTCCAACAAGTCCTTGAAGACTTTAAACCTCTCGCAGCACCCACCTTCCTCGGTGTAAGTAACGACGCTTTAAACCTCTACAATGCCCTCATCGGCCAAGAAAACCTCACCTTCCACGACATCGAATGGAAAGCCAGAGAAGTGTTCGGAGCCGAAACACCGGAGTCAACCCTGCGAGACCTCTACGTGGAACGACTAGTTGAAGCCGGTTTCTTAGAGCAGAAGCCTGACCCTAACGATAGACGGCGTATATTATACGATGCCGGAGATAAACCGGTGGAGATCAAAGTCTTCGACGATGAGGCTAAAGTATTGGAAGAAGTAAAATTAATAATTCAGGGAGAATGTGACATTTCGAGAAATAGAAAAACTGAAAATGTCCCTAGTGCCGCTGGATTATTTTCACCGGAAAAACCCACGCTAGAAACAGAAGCACATTATCGACGAATTAAGCCCGCCGAACCATGCGAACAATGCGAACAGCACCCAGTTGAATACGAGATCCAATTGGAAGACGGCTCAGTGTTGAGGCGATGCCCGGCATGCTTCCAGAAACTACGGTCACTACTTGCTGGAGTTAAGGTTATTGAAAATGAAGGCTGAACAAGCAATTTCCCCCATTTAAATATTAAAACTTAATGTCGCCCTTCTCCATTAGTTCCTTAACCTTCATCAAAGAATACTGGACTGCGTGACTTCTATCCGCGAAGTGCCCCATCTCGACTTGTTCATCGATCCACCTAACAAGCTCAGGCAAAAGGCTGACGGTGAGTTTTACTTTAACCATTGTTCCTCGATTACTAACTTTATTTTCTGATGTTCTTAGAACTTATCTGTATTCGTAAGCATTTATCGGTAAACGTTATATTCGTGAATATGTACACAATTTCGTTAGAGGTGAGAGGGGGCATGAAGAAGATAGTCTTTATAGTAGCTTGGCTAGTTGAGGATGAAGAGGCCTATGAAGGAAAGACAAACGCTGACGTTGAGAAGGAGATTTTAGAAGAGAAGCCCATAATCCCATATGTGTCGTGGATAGAGAAAGTCACAGTTCTCGATGTCCACTAACCGGCGACGCATACATATTTGGTTCATATGTGAAGCTCTATCTATGGGAGGAATCCACTGCGGTTGCACAGGAGACCCTTGACTTAGCCGAGTTAAGTGCTTAAGAGGCTTGGTATCGTATATAAAACCCGAGCAGGTAACCTCATTTCGTAACATCATGGGCACAACATTCCTACGATTAATTCCTGTCTCCTTTAATGAGCACTCTTATAGCCTCTATATTCATTGAAACCAATTCTTTGGATACTGAAACGATTTCATGTTCTACTCAGAGAAACCTATACCCAAAATCTTTTCATTCAAATTCCTCTGAATCCCAATTTAAGACTTTTCACCATATTTAACTACTATTTCTAAGTGTAGTTAATTTTTTCGATGATGATTTGGCTTTCTTTTGAGGTTAAAGGCCCGTTTTATGGCTGACCAATCCTTTAAATAACGCTTCTGCCTTACTTTTTTCTGAGGATGCCAAAAATGAGCGAAACGAGATCCGAAACAAGTAAGGGCCGCGTGGGTTCAAATCCCACCCCCGGCGCCACATTACTTAGCAATTTAATTGTTTTTCTAGGTTTCTTCCTAGATAAGCCCTAGAATTAGCCTATTGAATCTACGGTTACTTTCTATTTTGGTACATTTTTAGGACTTTCTTGATGTATCTTGTGTGTAACCTTTCATGGTCAACAAATCTTCTCAGCATTTTTTTAGCTGTCCAGAGATTGCAGATCATCGCTTCTGGGGCCACATGCTTCTTTGGCTGGAAGACTCCATCCCACTTTTCTCTTGGTAGATTTTGCAAGTTGTACAGTGCGGCCTCTCTTGTAGAATTAAGTAGCTCGAAAACATCTTCCGGGATTTCTTCAGATAAATCTATGTCAAGACGTGTGATGTACCACCATTCTACAATTCCTATGTGTCTCAAACAGTTTCGGATCGTACGAGGCTTTTCAGGTGGTTGCCAATCAAGAACTTCTCCGTTTAAGGCTGAAACAAGTTTCAGCAAGTCACTGCGAGAATATTCCATTAACCGTATTGTCCTTTCAATATCTTCACTGCTAATCGGGAGAACCTCTGACCAAAACAATGGCTCAGGCTTACCGGCCTCTACCGGATTATAAGTGACGCGGAGAACCTCGCCTTCTACAACTTCTACTTCGTCGGCCTTGATGCAAGGTCGTTCGCCATGCCTCTTCAGCCACTCAATCCACTCAACCACAGCAGCCCTCACTTTCTCTAAGGCACTTCTAGGAGTTCTTCCAAAAACCCAACAACCAGGGCAATCTGGAACAAAAGCTCCCGTCCCACCCAAACCAACCTCTAAACAAACTGGAACTTTCATTTGGTACACATCCCTTGCTGCTTTCAACAGTTCACTTAAAAAGAAGTTTCATAAGTTTAAAAGATATAAGGTTGAGGTTCAGAGTGTGCAGCCTCTAAACGAACCCTAGGTTTGTGTAACCGGATAGTTTTCGATTAAGCACTGGGTTTGAACTGTAAGGGATGATGAGTGCATCTATGTCGTGCCTGTTATCCCACTAGTAACCGCTCCCAAATATCTTCACGTTGATTAATGAACAGTGCGACAAAGAGAATTCCGAGGAACGTGTGCACGATCAAAGACGCGTTTGCCATGCCTCCCAATGCAAGGCAGATGGGGCTGGGTGTTGGTGGCGAGAAGGGCCAGAAGAGGGGGTTATAAGAGTGGTTTATGACATCCAACAAAACATGGGACAGGTTGCCGAGGAGACACGAAAAGATGAGACCGAGGGAGATCCTACACCTCTCTTTAACCTTAACTTTGTCGATCTTGAAGAAATAACTGGATAACTTCGGATAGATCAATACTGTAAATGCAACGGAGAAGACCGCCCCTATGGTTGTGGCTCCCAGCAAACTGTGAAGAAACATCCTTTCAGGAAACCTATACCCGAGCAAAACGTATAGAGTTAGTGTCTCAAGGTCTGGAAACATCGAACTCACGATCAATCCGGGAAGGCTAAGTTTTCTGTTAAGCTTGTAAAGGACGTAAGCCACGGGATAATGGAAGGGAGTTAAAGGCAAATTTCTACCTCATCGCTCATGCTATAGGCTCGAAATCTGTATATGAAGTTTTTTGAAAATGGCGCGTTCAAGTGAACAGGTGCTAGCTCTCCGGTTTCTGTGAGCTAGGAGAGGATGTGTTTTAGGAAATCGGTTGGGGTGTATTGAAGGATGTTCTTGGCTTGATAGGAGAATCCGTGGGCCACTAGAACCCTCAAGATTCTTTGGGGGTGGAGGCGATTTTCCAATAGGAGTTCGAGGGCGTGAGTGTAATTTCGGTTGAGCTCCCTTACAGCTAGACGCTGTTGTTTGGACGATAGCTGATAATCCTTGCATTCCACGAGGTAGGCTAGGGCCATGTTTGGTTTGACGGCTAGAACGTCGCAGTGGTTCCTTCGCTTAAACACGATGTAGCCCCGCTTCTCGAAAGCCTCAGCGATCTGATCTTCCAACACTGCACCACTCATTTCGTAGTCATCCTCCCGTTACACTAGTCGACGTTAAAGATTTAACTTTCGTGAATAACTAGTTAAGAAAATCACCTTACCCCCTTTATTAATTTCCTTCCTAAACATCGAATTTTCTTTCGGTAATCGCCCGAAGTAAAGTTTAAATAAACTATACGCAAGTGGAGACATCCCCGCAAAATCTTTTTTATTCAATGACAAGTTTGGACATCGTCTAAGTTTTGCTCATCCTTTTTTAACCACGATGTTTTAAGTATCATATGTAAAATAAACTAGGTGATGAAAGTTGAAAAGGATTATATCTGCAAGCGTAAGGGCTGTATTGTCCAACCCAGACCTGATGACAAGCGACTATATCTCAGCTCTCACGAAAGGTCATGGGGGATTGAACATTGCTGTAATGTGTGCAGCCAACGCTATATCGTTAGAATTACTTGAAGGTAGAGACATCATAATGAAACCTCTCAATCAGCCTGAGATTGAGGTAGATATTATCATTCTTAAAGGCGTGGAGGCAGCGAAACTAGCTGGTGCAATTCCAGCTAATGCCGCTCTATTGACTGCCGGATTAATTTACATAGCTGGGTCTAATGTGCGGGCAGGTTGCCCAGCAGGTAATCGAAAGCTGGGTGCTAGCGCTAGGATGATAGCAGGAGCAGACAAGGGCGGTGTCCTTCTTATTCCAGCCGGAAAATCGACTAATAAGATCACAGCGTTTCCAGCCGTACATGCTATCCACCACGCGATGATGAAAGGGAAGCTTACGAAGATTCAGGGGGCTACTCTACCAGGGGGAGTAAGTGGTGTCCTTTATGGCCATGGTGCGCTCGGGGAAGACTTCGTTTTTCCAGAATTGACCGAGAATATTACAAGGATTGGTACTGAGACCATGCTAAAAGCCTACTCAGGCATGGGAATGAGGCCAAATCCTTTCATGTCGGCAGTTTTGGCGACTGCCGCCACAATGGAACTCTTACATGCTGATGCAGAATATGAAGTTGAACAGGATGGAGTTTGGTCCAAAACTGATACTGCCCTGATGGCGGGTCGTGTTGCAGCAAGAACCGCTAAACTTCCAGAGAAACTTCATCTCAGAGGTACTAACGAGGAATTTGTTACTGCAAGGTTAATCGGAGATCTTGGGTTAATATTTAAGGATATAGGGACACCGACTGTCGTAGGTATAATATCGTTTTTGGATATTTTTGCATGTTTCAAGGAAAGTGATATCTTAGGAACAGGAAGCAGTGGGGGGCCTCATTGTCCACCTCAAGGACATCAAGGGGTCGCTGACAGTGCGATAATCCTTAGGGTTCTTGCACAAACCAAATCTATTGATGACGCCATCCAAGCTGTCAAGAAAAACAAAGAAACATTCATCGACCCCGAGATGGCAATGGTTGCAAGTAATACCATTGCAAGAAAGGCCGAGCAAGTCATGCCGGGACCCGTGACGGATGCGATAATACGCGCTACCGAAGAAGAGACGCTGAAGGCTGTAACCGAGAGAGCGGAGGAAGCCTTTGAAAGTTTGACAGCTGGCAAGAATCTCGCTGAAGTGGTCAGAGATTTAGAGTATAAGAGAGTTAAAAAAATAGAAAAAAGCACTGCCAGCCTGTTAGAGCAGAGGATGGGGAAGAAGATAGAGATACGCGTAAAGAAGTTAAAAGGAGGCGCGAGAAGACCAGACGACTTCTCTAGGAAATATTACGGGTTCGACGTAGACGCGGATGTTGAGATAACCCTCGATGGCAAAAAAGTACTTCTTGAGGGACTTTCTCACAAAGTCATACCTGATGCTGTTATAAACAAGAATAAAGAGTTTTATGATGTCATTCCTATAGCAGCGCTCCCAATTCGTGAGCTCATGATATCTGCACACACTATCATCAATGTAACTGTACCTGTAGCCGTCGCTTGTGCCATGAACAAGGCAGATCCAAAGGAAGCAGCACGGGAAGCAGAAGAAGCCGCCTACGTCACAACTTGCAGACCGGGAGCAAAGTCAAGGGCCAGAAAAGTTGGAGAAATAGCGTTAAAGTTCATGGAACAACCTTAAAAACGGTTTTTCCCATACCTTTATCAATTGGTGTAATTCATGCTAATCGTTGCGGCTCTGGATGACGTTTCGGGGGACACGGTCTCTTACGCCATCGACAAACTGCTCGATAAAGGCGCAAACAACGTTCATGTAACCCAAACTGTAACGAAAAAGGGAAGGATTGGCCTACTCTTCTTCATAGATGTCGATGAGAAAAACCTCGACGATGTAGGTGAAGTTATTATGACCGAACTCGGTTCCACTGGATATAACGTGATTAACACAAAACACTTTCACACTGACAACAGAGTTGCGGTGCGCAAGGTTATCATCAGATCTAAACAAGAGAGCATTGATGAAAGCGTTAGAATTAAATCATCTTTTTCCTCCAAAGGAAAACTGGTTAAAGTCGACCCACAATCTGAAGACCTTTCAAGAATCATCAAAAGTGCAAAGAAGAAACTCGGGATTAACTTGACTTTCCGAGAACTCAAGAAAAAAATCCAGGAAGAAACAAGTATGAGGCGTGGCGAAATAATATTAGAACTGCCTTGCTGAGTAGATAGTTGAGATTTTTTCAATCAATTCTCATACAATTTGATGTATACTTAAAAAGACTTTCAGGATCGAGCGCGCATCTCACTATCCTGAATATACTTGTCCGTTCAATAAGATATGGTCGTAAGACGAAAAAGAAGTGGGCTTTGAATACGTCTGCGAAATGGACGCCTGTAAGCTGTTTTGGAAACGTAAATAAAAACACGTAAGGTTTAAATAAATTACATGTCACTTCGTAGTTAGCTCAAAAGAGTATATGGACGGTTCAAGATGTCTAAGGAGTTTCGACACATCATTCGAATTGCCGACACCGACTTAGACGGCGCCAAAAAGGTAGGTCACGCCATAGCTGATATTAAGGGCATAGGGATCAATCTGGCTAACGTGATTTTACAAAAAGCCGGCATCGACCCGAAAAACCGCTTAGGCTTTCTCTCCGAGGTTGAAGTAGAGAAGGTTGAGGGCATCATAAAGAACCCCCTGAAATATGGCATTCCAGAGTGGTATCTCAACCGCCCCAAGGACAGGGAGACTGGAAAGAGTCTTCACCTTATTGGTTCCGATCTAGTTCTTCAAATAAAAACGGATGTGGATCAGATGAAAAAGATCAGGTCGTGGAGAGGTTTTCGTCACGCTTATGGGTTGAAGGTTCGAGGACAGCGAACCAGAACAACGGGTAGGGCTGGAAAGGCTATGGGTGTGAAGAAAAAGCCGAGGG
>Ga0315314_1001473_pt1 | contig 21239 bp, 19 predicted proteins | sample TDP9_MG_FD_203631 | JGI IMG/M metagenome (GOLD analysis project Ga0315314, IMG submission 203631) | Freshwater sediment microbial communities from Lake Towuti, South Sulawesi, Indonesia - TDP9 | ecosystem: Environmental > Aquatic > Freshwater > Lake > Sediment | place: Indonesia: South Sulawesi... | reverse complement strand
CGACATACTCAGCCGAGGAGAAAGCGATGCAGGGCTTGTGGTGGCATCGGACCCAGTCGCACACTTTCCAAACGCAGCCGCCCAAAACTTGGTTAAGAACCCACTCGTTGTGATCGATCCTCAACCCACACCCACCTCTGTGATGGCTGACGTTGTGATTCCCTCCGCCTTTGTGGGAATCGAGGTAGAAGGAACCGCCTACCGCATGGATCACGTTCCCTTGCCACTAAAAAAGGTTGTAGAACCCCCAAAAACATGCCTTCCCGACGAAGAAATACTCAAGAGAATTCTTCGTGAAGTGCGCAAACTAAGGAGGAAATACAATTGACACAACTCATCATCAAGAACGGGTTCGTCTACGACCCCCTTAACGAAATAGACGGAGAAAAAATGGACATTTTCGCCAGCAACGGCAGAATAGTTGAGAAGGTTGCTGAAAAGAAAGCGAAGATAATTGACGCTTCTGGAATGATCGTAATGCCCGGCGGAGTTGACATACACTGTCACATCGCTGGCGCTGAAGTGAACTCTGGGCGCCTTCTACGACCTGAAGATCACGTTAAGGATGTGGAAGTGAAAACTGCTTTAACTAGATCTGGCGTAGGCTACTCCATTCCATCAACCTTCACCACTGGTTATCGTTACGCAAGAATGGGCTACACAACCCTAATGAATCCCGCGATGCCTCCACTTGAGGCCCGCCACACCCACGAGGAACTCGAAGACACTCCAATTGTTGACAAGGCCACATACCCGCTGCTGGGAGACTGGTGGTTCGTGCTAGAATACTTACGAGACAACATGATAGAGGAGTGCGCAGCCCATGTTGCTTGGATGATGAACGCCACAAAGGGATACGCCATAAAAATAGTGAATCCCGGCGGTTTAGAAGCTTGGGGTTTCGGCAACAACGTGAGAGACCTCTACGATCCAGTTCCGTATTTCAACATCACACCAGAGGAAATCGTGCGTGGACTGTGCAAAGTGAACAAGCTCCTCAACATGCCCCACACCATTCACGTGCACACCAACAACCTGGGAAAACCAGGCAACTATCTAACAGCCTTGGACACTATGAAGTGTGTTGAGAACCTTGCCAGCGAGAAAAAGCCAGTTATTCATATCACCCATTGTCAATTCTGCGCCTTTAAAGGGTCTGACTGGAAAACGTTAGAGTCTGGAGCCGAAGAAATTGCGAAGTATGTTAATAATCACAGCCATGTAACCCTTGATATGGGGCAAGTGATCTTCACCGACACAACAACTATGACGGCTGATGGTCCTTTCCAATATCGGCTGTATCAACTCAGCGGAAATAAATGGATGAACCACGACGTAGAAACAGAGACCAGTTCTGGAATCGTGCCGTTTAGGTACAGGCGCAAGAGTTACGTTCACGCAATTCAATGGTCAATCGGACTCGAACTCGCCCTGTTAATCAAGGACCCGTGGAGAATCTACCTAACAACGGATCATCCCAACGGAGGTCCCTTCACCTCCTATCCGAAAGTCATCTCTTGGTTAATGAGTCAAGTCGCGAGAGAAAAAATGCTGAAGAAGATCAACAGAAAGGCGAGAAGAAACAGTCTACTCTCCAGCATAGAGCGTGAGTACAGCTTCTATGAAACAGCCATTATTACACGGGCTGGTCAAGCAAGAGCATTAGGTTTAAAGCAAAAGGGACATCTCGGACTGGGGGCTGACGCCGACGTAGCGATTTACAGTGTGAATCCAGAGTTGGTCGATGCCTCTAAAAAATACAAGCGTGTGAGAAGGGCTTTCCAAAAAGCCGCGTACACTATTAAGGGTGGAGAGATCGTTGTCAAGGATGGCGAAGTAGTAAAGTCTGTGGATGGAAAGACTTTCTGGGTAAACCCCCAACTGTCCTCGCCCGCAGACATCACTGCGGATATGAAACGCAAATTCCGAGAGTACTGGACCGTTGAATACGAAAACTATCCTGTTCCAGAAAGTTACCTGACCGCTTCATGTCCAATTCCTGTTAGAGCGAAGGTTTAGAAGATGTTGATCACCCTCTATCCAAAATATTTGTTTAGAATCCCTGTGGTAGCCGAGTGCATAAACCCCGACCTATTCGCAGAGAAATCAACCAAGGAAATAGCAAAAACGCAAGTTTGGGAAGGAAACCGAAAAAGAACTCTAGCCGAACTTTTCAAAATAGACCATGAAACCAGTAGTCCTTCGGAAAAAGTCACTATTAAAATCTGCGGAGATGTCAGCAGAGTCAGAAAAATCGGCACAAAGATGTCCACTGGCGAAATTGTCATTGATGGCGACTGTGGCATGCACTTAGGCGAAGAGATGAGAGGTGGAGTAATCACTGTGTCTGGAAATGCTGATTCATGGACGGGATCTATGATGAAAAACGGAACAATTGAAATCAAAGGAAACGCAGGCGACTACATCGGGGCACCATATCGAGGAAGCACCCACGGGATGAGTGGCGGAACGATAATCATACACGGAAACGCAGGGAACGAAGTCGGATGTTACATGAGGAATGGGCTCATAAAAATAGATGGAAACGTTGGACAGTTTGCGGGGATTCACATGAGAGACGGAACAATTTATGTAAAAGGAGACTCAGAGGGACGTGCTGGAGCTGAGATGTTGAAAGGAAAAATAATAATAGGTGGTTACATTCCTTCGATTCTTCCCACATTTACTATTGACACTATAAGTCCGAGTGTAAAGGTAAATGGAGAAAAAATCGACGGTCCCTTCTACAGATTCATAGGCGACCTCGCAGAAAACGGCGACGGAAGATTGTTTGTTTCAAAAACAAAAAATCCACATCTAAGCATGTTAGAAGAATATCTATAGGTGCCTATTGAACATCTATTTTTATGACTTACACACACGTTTTATGTAGGTCACTTACAAATATGATTTAGGAACTATCACAGAATTTTATTACTATTTAAAACTTAGACGGATTTCAATGTTGATAAATTCTTTATAAGCCTTTTCCACTCGTTAGGAAAATAACTCTTAGGTGGAATCTGAACACCATTACCACTATTAGAAAGCCTATAATACCATCTTGCTTTATTTCCGAAAAAACTTCTTGCTTTTTGGTCATAGTAATTGGTTTCTCTATAGGTCACGTAGAACAGTTTGATTTGAGGATAAGCCTTCTGAACAATCTCAAATGTGAATTTCACACGCTCTATATTCGGTTGACTATAGAAACCATGCGATTTCACCTCAAAAACGGCTAAAACGTCTTGAGGTGCGACTCCGAAATACTCAATAGCGTTTTGCCTAACAATCAGAAAGTCAAATTTGTAATCAATCCCTCTTATTTTGGATTGTTTCACGATTCTGTAGCCTTTAGATATAAATGGAAGCATCACGTTTTCGAGAAAATGTTCTTCAAATCTGGCTCCTTTTTCTTCCGCACTTGATTTGAGACAAATATCGTTCCATCCGTTACAGAATTCTTCAAAATCTAAGGTCAACCAATTCCCTCATTCTTATATTAACTAATTTGTAGTTTAGTCTTTCGATTTCTGATTTTCCAAAGGCTTAAAATGTTGAAAGAAATACTAAGTTTTGGTTGTGGAGATGCCAAAAAAAACCAAAATAGAAGAGTTACATCCTCACCATGAAACAGTATTGGGCTGTCTGCGATTAGCGTTAAGCAACTTAGACAACACAAGTATTACAGATAAAGAGAAGATTTCAAGAGCAAAACATAATATTAGAGATGGGTTGAAGAGATTAGGCTTTACAGAAGAATATGTCGATAATCCACCGTCAACTCTGAGGCTTTAACCTTTCCTCACTTTCTCTTTTATATTCTGTTTTTAGCCTAGTCAATGCTTTTTCTACTCCGCAAACACAACATATAAAATCCACTAAGACGGAGTAAGAGTGAAAATAATGAGCAAAGAAATGACAATAATTGGTGCCATTCTTCTTATTTGCGGAGTAGTCTTCGGCATAATACCAGACCAGCAGGCTTAGTCACGGAACCCAACTTCATAACTGAAACCTTAAAGCATTGGCAAATCCCAGAAGGTAGTTGGATGGAGCCCAAGTCTTATACTGCTGAGTTTTTTTTTGAGCGAACTGAATCTGGATATTGGGTAGATTTTGACCTAACCACAAATTCTACTATTGAGGTAACAGTAGTCGGAGAACCTTATACTCCAAGCGATGTTATATTCAATGCTAGTGGAACACGATTTACCCAAACGCATATACTTTTAGATTATTTCTCTAACTTGTCTATATTTCTAGATAATTCGAACTCGTTTCCAATATCGGTTAGTGGAGGCATCTGGATTAGACATTATGTAATGACAGATGTTGCGGTCACAAAATACCGTCTTGCACTAAACCCTACACGCCTAACCTATGGAATCTTAACTGCGATTATTGGGGTTGTAATAGTTGCTGTCGGGTCAAAAGTTTACAAGTCAGTCTAGAAAAACCATTATAACACAGAGTTTATGAAGGAAAAGTTATAGCAGAACCAGAAGAATTAATTAGAATAGTGAGTCAAAAATGAGTGAACTGGGAAACCAAATAAAGAAATGTGGATGGTGCGGGGAAGAAATCAAAGACGGTAAATATTTCATGGTTTGGAAAAAAGGCAAACTCGTAATGATATTCTGTAAAAAATGTTATTTTGAACGTAAAGACCTCAACGAACACTTACGGAAAATGTTAGGCTAAACCGTGCGATTCAAAAAGCACTAAAGAGAAACTGTTAGAGAGACCTTACGAATAGAACCTCCTACTCCTTTCTGATTTTTTTCTGAAATGCGGAAAACCTATAGCACAACTAAAAGAACTAATTAGAATTAGGAAACAATAACACTTTATTTGGGAGCAAGAACTATGAGAATACTTGTTTTCGAGTCAGACAATATCCCTACAAAGAAAATTGTTGCTGTGATAGGTAATGTTTCCTCAAAGAAAGTTATGTGGCTTGGTGACCGTCCAGATAAATGTATAGAAGAATTAAAGAAGAAAGCAGAAGAAATAGGTGCAAACGCTATCATAAACTTCACCTACCAATCTGCAGGAGCGCTTGGGATATATGGCACTTGTAGAGGATTAGCAGTAAAAGTTGAAGATTTGAAAGAAGAGAAGGTTTGAAAACGCAAAAACTCCTCGCCTTTCACTCAAAGAGTAATCAACTGATTGAATTCTCAATTTTTTAAGGCTAGAGATTCCGAACTAAAAGTTTCCTTTCACCCTCCCTCCTCCCCCTCTTTATAGGTAGTCTCACACACGCACACACCAAAAACAATTGAAAAAAGTTTATCAAGTGATATCAAAGCAGAGCCCTCGAACAAAACCCAAAACAGTGTCTATTCCAAAACCAGACAGTCAAAATAGCTGCTCCATTCACCAGTTGATAATGATAACCAAAATTTTTCTCTCCCTCCTCTATACTAGACCTAGACAGACAGACAGACACCCACAAAACCCTCCCTAGACCTAGCTATACCCGTCTGTCTCTCTGCTCTCTATAGAGAGCCTCACTCACACGCACACACAAACAAAAACCTCAAAAACACAACTCCCAATTCATTAAACACCCACAACCACACGGAGAATTAGAAATGCCTCAACTACAACTGAGCGTAAACCAAGCAGCACATCAACTTGTAAAAAAATTATGCAACGAAGCCGACAAGTACGGCATAATCGTTAAGGATACAAAATCAGGTGCAACCCTAATAGACGCTGGAATTGAAACGAAAGGCGGTTTTCTTGCTGGAAAATTGATCACAGAGATATGTTTGGGTGGGTACGGCAAGGCACAAATCTCTCACGCACATTTTAATGATCTTGAATTCCCCTCGATTTTCGTGCACACCGATTATCCTGCCATCGCAACGTTGGGATCACAGTTTGCTGGTTGGCAAATCAAAGTCGGAGACTACAGCGCCATTGGTTCTGGACCCGCCCGTGCGTTGGCTCTAAAGCCTCGGGAAATCTACGATAAAATCGGTTACAGAGACGAAAAGGATGTTGCAGTGATTGTCCTCGAAACTTCGAAGGAGCCACCTGAAACGGTAATCACCTATATCGCTGAGCAAAGCAAAGTCACTCCAGATAATTTGTCGATTGTCTTGGTGCCTACCACATCCATAGCTGGAGCAATCCAAGTGTCAGGAAGAGTCGTAGAAACTGGAGTGCACAAACTTATGAAGTTAGGTCTTGACCCAAAAGTCATAACGCACGCTTGGGGATACGCTCCGATTACGTCTCTCCATCCAAAATTCGCTCAAGCCATGGGAAGAACCAACGACGCAATACTCTATGCAGGAACGACATACTACACCGTTCAACACGACAATGATGAAAAACTGAAAGAAATCGTGGAAAAGGCGCCTTCTCTTGCCTCCAAGAGTCATGGGCAACCATTTTATGAAATATTCAAGAATGCGGGCTATGACTTTTACAAGATCGATCCCAATCTGTTTGCTCCAGCGGTTCTCATGGTGAACAACGCCAAAACTGGTAGCATCTTCAGAGCAGGGCAAACCAATGTAAAGGTGTTTAAGCAGTCAATAGGGCTTAGCAACTGAGCATTTGCGCAAGCAGGAAAATGCAATGCAGGAAAACAAAGAAATTTTGAATGAATTATATGACGCAGTTGTTTTTGGCAACGTTAAGAAGGCTCGAGAAATCGCAGAGAAAATAGTTCAGAGATCTTTTTCCGCAAACACTGCCTTAGAAAAAATGAGGGAAGCCATGAGAACGGTTGACGGAAAATACGAGAAGAAGGAGTATTTTATTGTGGACGTGGCCTCTTCCGCTTCTGCTATGCGAGAGGCTTTCAAAGTTCTTGAGCCCCATCTAAAAGTTGACTCAGCAGAAATCACTGGAAAAGTCGTAATCGGGTCGCTTAAGGGCAACGTCCAAGGTTTAGGAAAAGACATCGTAGCAGCAACTCTTCGAACTGCGGGTCTGCACGTTGTGGACGTTGGAGTAGACATCCCCCCAAAAGTGTTCGTGGATACCGCCATGAGAGAGAAGGCGCAGATAATCGGGGTTTCCATCTCGGTGGAAGAAACCATTCCCTTTCTCAAAGACTTGGTTGAACTCTTGAAACGAAGCAAACTAACTGGCACAATTAGAACAGTGATTGGAGGCCAAGCGGTTTCTGAACAAACACGTCTAGAGTATGGAATTGACGCGTATGCCAAAGATGCCTGGGACTGTGTGAAAAAAGTTAAGCAACTGTTGGCGAACGCGTAATATTATGCAACCCACTGATAGATGATTGAGGCAGAAGTATTCCATCTACTAAATAGCATGTTAAAATAAAAAGAGGAGTTAGGTTATGGCAGTTCTACTTCGTTGATCTCTTGAAGAGTCTCCAGATCATTCATCTTGACTTTCTTGTTCGATATCGTATAAAGTACATCGTGTATGTAGAGCGCTCTATTCACCCAATAGCTACTCTCCCAGTCGCCTACACCGTTTTCTTGGTGAGTTACATTGCCCCTAAGCACAAACCCATCGCTCAAAGTTATGTTAAAAACGTACGCGCCCTGCCAGAAGCCCTTTGTATAATACTCGTCGCCTTTCACTACGACCGTCATTGAGACTGGAATGACTAGCAGTTGTCTTGACTTGTCGAATAGAAACGCCTTGTGATCCGTCAAGGCTGTTGAATCCGACCAGTCGCCTTGAACGATGTATTTGGCCTTTTCCGCCGGTGCGGTAACGTTTGTGACATCGAAAAGCGACAGTTTCACGTTACTGTCTTCTTTGCCCACACCAATTATGTGGTTTTCATCGTAGGGATGAAGGTAGTCTGAGAACCCAGGGATTATTAGATAGCCCAAAACCTTAGGTTCAAAGGAGTCGTTGAGGTCTATCACGAAGAAGGGGTCCTTCTGCCTAAACGTTACAAGATAGCATTTATCGCCTATGAACCGCGCTGAATAGATCCTTTCTGTCAGGGCAAGACCCTCCAGCTTTCCAACAATGCTTAAGCTCATGTTGAGAACGTACAAGTTATTCTGCGATGGATTTTCGGGACTCCAAGTTTGGCCAATCGTGGTCGCTATCCTGAAATACTCGCCATGCTCATCCATGGAAAACTGGTTGAGCATTCTTCCCGGAACCTCGCCACTTGCTTCGCACTCGATTTCCCCATCTCGTATGCGAACTCTATAGACTGGAGTCGCTTCAGTCCAGCTGGTTTCGAAGACCTCTTGTTTTTGCATTGTTATGTAAATGTTATTTAAAGAGACATACACGCAACTTGCGGATCCCAGCAAGAACGTCTTGTGCTCGGTCTCAGACTCGTCCAGTTTCAGGTTAAAGGCGACTATGGTTGTGAATTCATAAGAGTTGTCGGACACGTTGGAATAATAGATTTCAGTTGGTTGTATTGTCTCTGCTCCGTTTTGGGATACAATCGTGGGCAGAATCACGCCAGAGTCACGCCAGAGTGTTGGCTGACTTGTCACTGCATATACGTAGTCACCTATCATTCGTGAACTAAAATAGGATCCGTTAATCGTAACATCTCTTATCCAGATGGGATTAGTTCTATTGGACACATCATAGACGTTGACAAATGTCTCGCTGCTAGTTGAATAAAATGGGTAAGGAGATATAATCGCTTGTAGTGGTGGCAATATTGCTGTTTCATTCGGTCTAACAATTATCTCTGCAACAGAATAAGCCTCTACTGGCTGATAGAAGTATGATTCCCCAAAAACAGCCAATCTATCTCCGTTTATGAAGATTCCTCGAAGCGTTCCGTTAAGGCTCATCTGAGAAAGAACCTCCGCGTCTTCGGCTGGATACGCCTTCAAGATGGTGACGTTGTTTCCTGAGACTATGTACATGTATTCTCCATCGGTTTTCACCAAGTCTGCCTCATCCACTCCTGCAACCTGAACATTAGTTACCGAGTATTCGGGACCACCTTGAGGCACAAAGGTGTTCACATCCACACCCTCCCGAATACCTGCAGAATATAGGCTATACACTGAGGGAGTTACACCTGGTGGCAATGGTATTCTCGGTGATTCTGAAATCTCCATGTAATAATACGGAGTCTTCTGAACTACATTCAGATAGTTCTCCAGTTCCTCGTAGGAAGAGAATGTACTTAATGCGCTCACGCTGATTTGGGGCAGTAGTGGGCGTATTCCAAAGTTGAGGCAAACGGCACCTAGTATGGTGGCTAGTAGAACTGCTAGAATGCTGTAGACTGCTGCTTTCTTTTTGATCTCTCTCTGCATCCTAAACACCAGCAACGATAAAACGCATCCTGCTATATTATCCTAATTTCTGGTACATTCTGTCCAGAAATTAGAACGGCTTTGACAGCCAGATGCGAGCAGCCTCATACCAAAATATTGCACAGATGAATGCTCCGAAAAACGCGATGAAGAAGTTTTCCCGCGAAAGGCTTTCCATAAGCACAGCTAGGTAGATTACATAGAATGTTGTAGAGAAAACCGCATAAAAGAAATACCTCGGAAACAATAGTCTTCCCAGCTTGATGAAATGCCTAAGCACTCCGATTTTAACCTCACTAGTCAGTATGTAGCTGCCTCCAGTACTCTGCTTCTCAACCAAGCCCAACTCGCATAACCGGTCGAGATGATGTTGCGCCACGCTTGGACTACTAAAATGTAAAGCCCTTTGAACCTCCCTGGCACTCATTGGGCAACCATTTTTCAAAAGAAGCCAGTAGACTTTCCAAGCTTTGCCACGAAGCTCGAATTCTAATTTCCTCTCATCTTCAGTCGACAATAGAAAGACACCTATAGAGAAGTTCTTTCAACTAGCCTTATAAGTCCACTTTTTAGAACAAGCGTACTATTTAGGTAGACAAAAGTTGAAGGCTACCGACTTCTTGACTTAGGAAATTTTGTATATTGGATGAGTTGCGACAAGGGGCTTTATGCCCAGTCGTCTCATAGCATAATACGCTATTATTGCGTCTGCTATCGCGCATGCTGGGATCAGATTTTTTGCCTGCTTTATTGGTCCGTAAATCAGAAAGTCAGCTCCGTTAAATTGCGCAAATGTGTGCGCAGATATGTTGGAAGCTGCGAACCCCTCCTTAACCAACCCTTTTTGAGACATCTTCCAGTAGTAAGTGGCGTTCGCAGGGGAACAACCTGTAGGATATCCCAATTCGTTCTTGACAAGTTTGATGGCTTCAGAAGCGTAAGCGATGCTTGGCACATCAAAAACAATAGTATCCACTAAGATTTTCTTGATGCTAGCCTTCTCCGCAACTTTCAACAAACCAATTTGCCCATTAAATCCCTTCAAAATCGCGACTCTTCCCTCTGGTGAGTAGTCCATTTCATTCTGTGCCAGAAGAATAGCCGCAGATATGCCCAACTCACGAATCGCATCTATCTCATTTTCTGGTATTCCAGGAAAAATCGCGTTAAAGATGATTCTTTCTTGCAAACCCAATTCTCTGGCAATTTCTAGACCAGCGACACGAGTTTCTGTATTTGCTCCATCGATTAGTATGGCGTCGTTGCTGTGTTCTGAGACGAATTCGATGTACTTTTTCATGGCTTCCGGATACATTGCCATAACATCAATGAAGTGCGGAACCCCTGTTTTTTCGGAAAGTTCTTCAGCCCTTGTAATCCACTTCTGCACCTTTCTTCGGTCGAACTCGCCCTTTCTGTGGTTTGTGACTTCGGGCATTCCCTTGTAGAAGACGTTTCCCATCAATACCGTGGGTAGTTCTCCGGGCTGTCCGCCTAGTTTTACCTTCCCGATTTCAAAGATTTTCTGTTCAGCCTTAAATTTGAACAATCGGTCCACTTGAGTCTATGTTTTGGCTGCAAGGATAAATCTCTAATGTTTGACTACTGCCGACCAGTACCCGTTGTTTCCTTGCGATAGGTGAAGAAATTGTTGACAAAGTTTCCGAAGCCTTGGTTTCCTACCAAAGCCGCCATCAAGAAGCTCATTACGATAACTTCCACCCATGCTTTAGGCAACACGAAGATGAGTATACCGGCTCCTCCACCACCTATGAAAAAAGGTAATAGACTGACAAAATAGATTATGGTGAAGAAGAATTCGGGCACGTAAGAAGCAGCCACTAATGGAACTGTTAGAATCGACTGCCGTTTTCTTTGATTCATGTTGAAACCCTTGTACAGCATGCCTGCAGTGAGCCCAGTCAACGATTTTCCAATAGGCAGCCCAATTAGACCAAGCCAAGAGCCGGTGCCCATCGGACCGAAGTAGATTCCTGGGAAGATTCCTGCAAATAATCCTGTGATGAAACCCACAAAGGGTCCCCCGTAAAGAGCCGCTATGAAAACTCCCACTAAAGAGAAATCGAGGGCAACGCCATGCGTTATTGGTCCCAAGTGAAATGAAATAAGAAATAGAGCATTTCCAAATGCACTCATCATAGCGATAAATGAAATCATCTTTGAATCCATTGCTATCACCTCATATTAACCTATTCTCAACGGTTGTTAGTCTCTAATTATTTAAGAGTAACTACTCGAAAATGCGTGAGCAGATGCTTGAAAAGATTTTAATGGTTCCAACAACAACTTCTAACCCAAGAGTGAAGTGAAGACATGTCCGATCCTGTCAAAATACGACTTGAAGAGCTAGAAGAGTGGTTGAAGCAAGAAACCTTCTCCGTCACTCAGCCCATCAAGAATGAAGCAACAAAACTGGTTAACGATGTCAAAGGCAGGCTGGATGGAATTAGAGAAATCAGTGAAAAAATGTTAGAAAACGGCGAAAAGGAAATGCTGAAAAGTAATCCCAAAACCTATCGTCGAGCAAGAGTGGTCTCCAAACTCTCCCAGATCACATTAGAAATACTTGACGACACCGAGATTCCAGATGAAATCTCTTATGAAGGACTTCAGACGCTTCATGGAAATTTGGGAAAGACGATTTCAGCGATCGGACAGGAGAGGGGGAAATGGTTTCGTTACATAGAGCCCTACTTCATATTTGACCGCCGAAGATTTGACTTTGCATTGAAAAGAGCCGTGGATTCACTTAGTGAACTACGCAGCTTTTCTTCAAGCAGATACGTGAAGATAAAGGAAGTAGAAGAAGCGCTTTCCATGGTTAGTAAGATTGTTGGCATACTGAACGAATCAGGCGAATTGGAAAAACACAGAAAACAGACAGAACTCAGAAGAAAGATTTTGGAGAAGGAGATAGAGGAAAAGCAAAAGGAAATATCCCTGATTCAGGATCAAAGTGAGGTCAGTGAACTCTCAAGGGTGAACGAGGAAATCGAGGAACTGAAAAGACAGGTGAAGCACAGTTTACGCCATCTTCAGAAGCCGTTTCTAAAGTTTCAAAGTCTCGTCGGAAGTTCTGAACACTCTCTGCCTCCGAATGAGGCGAATAAGTTAGATGAGTACTTGAAGAGTCCGTTCATGGCTTTTGCGACTGAAGAAGAAAAGTTTCCGCTTCTAAGGAGAATTCTCCAAGGATTAGAAGACACAATAACCCAGAGAAAGCTGAAGCTGAAAAGCAGTCGCCTGAGGAAGGCTCAAGAACAGATCAAAAACATCCTTCACAGGGATGCGTTGGATTCTCTTCACCAAGACTGTAAGACAGCGCTCTTGCGAAGACAAAACCTCTTAACTTCTAAAACCATCTCTGCACTTGAGAAAGAATCGGAGCAGATCAAAAAAGACTTGGAGGAGTTAAAAAAGGAGAAAACCTTTGTGGATTCCAGATGGTTCCTTCTACATGAAGAACACAGAAAAACTCAAGAAAAAATTGGAGCTCTAAAGAAAGAGTTAGAAGAAAGCATTCGGGAATTGACAGGTAAAGCGATTAACATAATTTTAGAATGATTGTCGATGTCGTTAGCGTCTTTTCCTTTTTTTCATTGAAAGACGATTTAATAAATCAAGAGCCTTTTCTTCTTTCTCAACAGGTCTTGTTTTTATCGCATGCGCTTTCTCTGCTTCGTCAAAAAGTTCTTCGCCCTTCTTTGTCCGAAGAACCGTAAAAGTCCAATCGGTAAGTCCAAGTCCACCAACTGAGATGTCTGCGAGTTCGGCGGAAAAGTCACTACACAGAACGCAACTCGTGCGAGTGTATTGTTTTGCCTCAGGTAACGAGATTTCTTTTTCTTCCCCGTTTTTCATGGTAATCAAGACCTTGCCTTTGATGTTAGTTTTCTTTATGTCTTGTGGATTGATGCCCATAACCCCTTGAAAGTGTTTTTCCATCAATCCATGGTAGGTAAAACTTTCAGTGCACATCAAACCAATCACAAAACCCAATTTTTCCGAGTACTTCTTCAGTGGAAACATTTGGATTCTGCGAATCGCCAGCGTCTGACACGGAGTGCCAACAAAGGCTACACTCTTCTTATTTTGCTTCACTCCCTCTTGAAAGGCGATCAGGTTAGGTGAATAGAAGTATCTTGTTCCAGCACACTCGGAAACCTCTTCTGGAGTTGTAGCCAACCTTGGAACCGGGTATAATATTCTTTCCTTGCTAATCCCTGAAATCGCTGCTCCATCAATTGCTCCATTCTTTAAAGCAAAGCTGAGAAGAGCGCTTACTATCCCACCATCTTGGCAAACCCGAAGGATTTTTTTGTCTGTGGCTTGGGCGATCACGAGACGTTGATAGATGCCGAATTCTTCCTCTGGTTTGCTTCTCCTTCCAAACATGAACTCTTCGAGTGCGGGCCAAGACAAATCGTACTGAGGACAAACTTGGGGGCAAATGCCACACGCTTTGCATTCCTTTGCTATCTTCGGTTTCTGCTCCACGTAATCTAAACAATTGAGGGGGCAGACGACAACACAAGCGGCACAGCCAACACACTTTCCAGGAAGAACCACTCCCTTTTCCAAGGATTCTTCAAAACTCACTTTGGTTGATTTTTTTGTTGCACTGACTGCCATTTTCGTTCACTTTTTGTTCTTTGTTTTGTAATTTTTTGGTGGGTGTAATCCGCACTATTCTTATAAAGTTTGTTTTTGGTGTGAGCCATCTTCTATATTCACATCTTAAACAGAAAGATGCTATTCTTCCTTTTCAAAATTTTTCTTAATCCATGCTGCCATCTCTCTGAATACTTTGTTTCCACTCACATCTATAACGGGAAGCCTTATGTTCCCTGGGACTTTGAATTCTGGTTGATGTTTTTCTAATATTGCATAATGAAGAAAACTCCAATGAACTCTACCATCAAGCTTTTCTCTGATTATATCGTCAGTATCACGAAAAATGCCTATTTCATATACAACACCATCAACCCAAGTCAGAGGTTGACCAACGCCCCCTTGCTCAACTCCGAGACTATGCGTACTAAGAAAATGTTGTAGAGGGAACTTGACAACTTCATGAACAATTATCTTTTTCCAAGGCTGATATTCAAACTCTACCAAGTTAAACCCCAATTCTGTTGTGTACTTCACTGTTTTATCTTTATAAATTATGAATCTACCATTATTTAGTTTAATACCCTCAGTGTATTTAGGTTATTTCCTTAACTTGACTTAAGCCATTCTGCTCTACCCTTTTATAAGTTTGCTTCTTAATCTTTTATTCTCGTCTTCATTCAATAGTGCGTGACAAAGATGAGAGTTGTAATAAGAGACACTTCTGACCTAATTGGTAAGGCTAGAAAGATGGATGCCAACGAATTTCTAGAACTGACTGAAACTGTTATTCAACAATTAACCAATGAACCCAAGCATGTCAAAAACTTGCGAGTCACTGGCAAACTTGTTAACATGCCATTGAAAGGCGAAGTTATCGTCGTTGGAGACATTCACGGGGACTTGGATAGCCTCATGCATATTTTGAAAGAAAGCAAGTTTCTTGACAAGATTCGAAGAGGCGACAATGCCTTTGCAGTTTTTCTTGGTGATTACGGTGATCGGGGTGTCTATTCTCCGGAAGTTTACTACGTTGTCTTGTGGCTGAAAGAGCAGTTTCCCGAAAGTGTTGTGCTGATGAGGGGGAATCACGAGGGACCCGACGACTTGCTCGCTTATCCGCATGACCTGCCAAGTCATCTAGACAGAAAGTTTGGTGAAGACGGGTCGAAGGTTTATAGAAAAATCCGTGAACTCTTCAACCACCTATACAATGTGGTATTAATGGAAGGAAAGTTCGTTATACTTCATGGCGGTGTACCAAGTCAAGCAACCACAAGAGAGGATTTGGCACTCGCTCACGAAAAGCATCCACGTGAAACCCATCTCGAGGAAATTCTTTGGAGCGACCCCATAGAAGGCGTAAAAAGAACCTATCCGTCGCCTAGGGGAGCCGGAAAACTCTTCGGCGAAGACGTTACAGACAACCTACTGAAAATGCTGAATGTCAAAGTGGTCATTAGAGGGCACGAACCCAGTGAAAAAGGTTTCAAGGTAAACCACAGTGGCAAAGTCTTGACGTTGTTTTCGAGGAAAGGCCCGCCATACTACAACCATTATGGAGCATATCTACACCTAGACCTCTCGCAAAGGATAGAAAATACAACGCATCTTCTAAGGTACATCCATACCTTCTAGACTTCTAATTCCCTATTTCGCTTGCACACGTTTCCAATGCTTCTTTGTTTTATGGTGGCTTATGCAGCAAAGCAAGGCATGAACTATTCCAGTGCTTCAGTGAAGAAATCTGCAATTTTTCTGAAGAGAATCTTTTGATTTTTTGTTTTAAATATTCCATGCCCTTCATCTTCAAAAACCAGTAGATCGTACTTGATTTCGTTTTCTTCCAGCTCTCTCCTCATCACTTCCATATTCTTAGGTGTGACGTTGGGATCTCGGGCTCCCTGTACGATCATGAGCCTGCCCTTGATTTGTTGGACATAGTTTATGGGTGATCGTTCATAGTATCGTTTAGGCACTTCTCTGGGGCTTCCTCCAAGCATTTCTTCCGAATAAGGACGTAGATCTGGACGGGTTGTTTCATAGTCAACGACTAAGTCGGTCATTCCACAAATAGGAACGGCTGCGGTGAACAGCTCAGGTGCCTTGGTGATGGCGTACCAGCTAGAGTAACCACCATAACTAGTTCCTGTAACACCAATTTTACCTTTCTCAGCTATTCCTCGCTCTATCAGTGCCTTGACCCCAGCCCATATATCCTCTTGTTCGTCGCTTCCCCACCCGTTAACTCTAATTAAATCCTCAAATTCCACTCCGTAACCCGTTGATCCGCGATAGTTCGGAGCGAACGCATTAAAACCTCGCGAGACAAGATATTGAGTTTGAGGATTAATGGCGTCTTCGGCGTGGATGGTAGGTCCACCATGAACGTAGACGATTGCTTTCTTGCTTGCCGTCTTTGAACGATAGAGCCATCCATGGATTTTCAAACCGTCTTTGGCGTTCCACTCAAAGTCTTCTGCGGCGGTAAGGTCTTGCCGTTTAATAGTTGTTCGTTCCCAAACATGAGTAAGTGGTCGAAATGTTTTGTCTTTAACATTGTTGATGTCGAATCTAACGATTTCATGTGGTTGAGTAGATGAGTAATAGAGACCTACCCATTCTTCATTTGTCACTGGTCCTATGGGCATGAGTGACCCCTTAATTTTAGGTAGAGATTTCTCTTCCATGTTGGTTAAGTCAATTATCGAGGGTTGCACCCTTGCTTTTTGGTACTCCAAAACTATCAGGTGATGCCCATTGATAGGGCTTTGTATTCGCTCAATGTTACGGTGAGGATCATCGATCAACCAATTGATCTCCCCTTCCTGAATGTCGTAAATCCCTAATGAATAATACTTCTGCGCTTCTTCATTTTTGGTCTCGGTGATGAAACCAACCTTTCGCCCGTCAGGCAACCATACGGCTTGAACCTTCGCTTTTGGTCCGAAATTAAGTATTTCTCGATCCTCTTCTCCTCTGATGTCTACTAGCCAAAACTGATCCCCTTTTGGGTGAATGTCTTTCCGATTGTAGAGCACATGGGTTCCTTGGTTGTTTAGTTGGGGATAAACCCATGTTGGGTTTTTTGGTTTTGCTAGGACCGCTCTCTCTTCCGTCTCTAGATCGTGTCTATATACCCATGTAGGCTCTATTTCCTGTTTCTTTTCTGCATCATAATTGGCGCCATAAACGAGCCACTTTCTGTTTGGGTGCAATGACCCTCCCCGCAAGAAGAATCTAGGATCTTCTTCCGTTAAAGGCATCATCTGCTTGGGCTTGTCTATTTTGACCTCGAATAATCTCACCCTTTCATTCCTATCCTTGTCTTCTCCCACGATCACGGACTGAGAATCAGAAGCGAAGTTTACGACGAAAGTTGTTTCTGGCGTTTCCGTTAAAGCAACAGGCGGGGCTCTTCCATCGGTAGAGACAACAAACACATCAAGGTTAGGATGAACGTTTTTCCAGGTGTATGCGACATACTTGGAGTCTCTCGAAATCATCTGACCATATATCACTGGGACGGTTAACAAAGCCTCTAAGAAACCATTTCCTACATTTCTATTTCCTGCAACCATTTAAATCCTCAATATATTTCAGCAAAAGAGGTAAATATACTTCTCTTCAATCGTGCGCATTACTTTTGATAGAAAGCAATTTAATAACCCAAGCTACGTGAAAAAGACAGAAGGAATGCGGTTGAAGATTGGGATCATGACGAGAAACGAGAATGGCTGGTGCTCCTCTCAGTTGCGAGAGACTATGAGAAATCGAAACATAACTCCTGTGTGCTTTAGTTTCACCCAGCTTGTCGCAAGAGTCAAGTATAAGCCTCAGGTGTCAGTTGGACGAATTAACCTCCTCGAAGACCTAAGCGCTCTCATTACACGTCCCATTGGACGTGGCTCTCTTGAGGAAATAATATTTAGAATGAATCTTCTTCATAGGCTTGAACGTTTTGGCATGTTGATTATAAACCCGCCGTTGTCTATTGAACGTTCAGTTGACAAATATTATGCCCTCTGTCTCCTTGATGAACAAGGCATACCTGTTCCACGCACCGCCGTAACTGAAAGCCCCGAAGAAGCCTTGAAGTGCTTCCAAGAGTTGGGAGGAGACGTAGTTATCAAGCCCCTATTTGGCTCCAGAGGAATCGGCTCAACCAGAGTTTCAGACCCAGAGATCGCCACAAGAATCTTTGGGGCTGTCTCCTTTTATCACGGCGTACTCTATCTTCAAGAGTTCGTTCCTCACGGAGTTTCTGACCTACGAGCTTTTGTTGTGGGAGACCACGTCGTGGCTTCTATGCGTCGTGTGGCTAACTCTTGGAAAACAAACGTCAGCATTGGTGCAAAGCCTGTATCCACAAAATTAAACAGTGAACTTGAGAGCCTTGCAGTAAAAACAGCGAAAGTGATCGGCTGCAAGATTGCAGGGGTTGACATACTAGAGGGACCCAACGGACCAGTGATCGTTGAGTTGAACAGTCAACCCGGATGGAGGGGACTGCAATCGGTTACGAAGATAAGCATTGCAGACGAGATTGTGAAGTATGTTCTTTCCGAAATAAAAACTTAGAAGGATTCATAACATGCGGGAAGTTTCAGTGTCAAGAATTGATTTGCTAACTAAAATGTCAAAGCGTAAGAAGGACTTGGTGGCGGAGGAAACTCCCCTTCACATTTTCCTTAACCAAACACACTACGTAACAATTCTTTGCACTCCGAGTCAACTGAAAGAACTAGCGGTTGGATACCTCCTTTCAGAAGGTTTACTGAAATCAACTGATGAAATACGAGAAGTGCATTTGAAGGGTGATGGCAAGTGCTTAGTGAGGCTGAAACCCAATGTGAAAGTTGAAACGCAGATTGCAATGGCCCAACCCTTCGCGAGACTAATCGTTTCGGCCTGTGGCTCCACAGACTACTGGCCCATCACCAAGCTCATGGACAGACTTGATCTTCCTGAAATCCCCAAAGGCTTCAAAGTGGAGGCAAAAATCCTTTTGGAATCGGTTAAACAACTTAACAAGCTCGCAGAGGTTTTCAGAAAAACTGGAGGGGTTCACGTAGCCGCAATCTATTCAAGAGAAGGCGAGCTAAAAGCCTTGGCGGAGGATGTTGGACGTCACAACGCAGTGGACAAGGTCATTGGAGAATGTGCACTTTTTAGTGCACTAAGAAGTGTAAACTTCAGAAACTGCTTTTTGGCTCTTAGTGGGCGACTCACAGGCGACATCGTGTTGAAGGCAGCTCGAATGCAAATCTCAATTGTTGTTTCCATGGCTGCGGCCATCAACTCTGGCATCGAAGTGGCGAAACGCACTGGAATCACTCTCGTCGGCTTTGCTAGAGGTAACCGCATGAACGCCTACACACATGCCGAACGAATAACCTTTCTGAAGGAGTTAAAAGGCGCAGTTTCATGAAGACATCTGTGATTGTTCTTGCCGGCGGGTTTTCTAAGAGATTTGGACAGGACAAAGGTCTGGTTTTGTTGGCTGGTAAACCTCTCATTCTCCATGTATTAGATAGGGTGTCGAAGATTGTTGACGAAAGTCTGGTTGTTGTCAGCTCGGAAAGCCAAAGGAATGCCTTCTCAACCCTTGTAAGTTCTGAGACTAAAGTAATTATAGACAAATATAATGTGCGAAGCCCGATTGTTGGAGCACTAACTGGATTTGAAAACACAGTTGGCGAATACTCTTTGTTGCTTCCTTGTGACGCACCGTTTGTTTCAAAAGAGTCTGCGTCTCTTCTATTTGACCTGTGTGTCAACAGAAGCGCTGTTATTCCTAGGTGGCCTAACCGGTACATTGAGCCCCTTCACGCTGTTTATCATACAAGGTCGGCTTTGAACGCTTCAGAAACAGCCTACAGTGAAAAGAAATTGGACTTGCGTTCCATGATCGCCAATCTGAGGGGAGTGCGCTACATTTCAACTTTGGTTCTTCAGCAGATAGACCCGAAATTGATGACTCTGTTTAATGTCAACACGCCTGAAGACTTGAAGAGAGCAGAATCCAACATAGATAAACAACTTTAAAATGTTGCCCATTATTTCTTATCTGCATGCTTTTCCAAGACTTGTCTAATTTGTTCCCAGACAGTTTCACTTTTGTCTGTGTGTGAAAATTCTTCCAGCTGTTTTGTGGCCCATGCCCTTTTTCTATCGTAATAAATGACTAGCAAAAACCCAGCAGACAAAAGAACAAAGCCTGTGAGTGTTAGAATCAGCCCTAGAACACTGCAAGGCTTGGAGAGTGGTTGATATGGAAAGATAAGGAACCACTGAGGAGCTTCCACTACAACAATGGTTACCAGTAGACCTCCCACCAGTGTGATCATGCCTAAAATTACCATTAAAAACGCTAGAATTTCGTTATGGGCAATCTCATCTACCTTTATGTTCAAGAAATCTCTGTAAGCCATTTGTCCCTACGACCAATCATACCTATGGAGTGCCTCTGCATCCAAATTTCGTATTATACTCTGCGTCAAGTAAGGTTTGTGAATGTAGAATAACTATCCAATATCCAAATATTGAAACTCTTAAACGACAAATCATATAGAGAGAGCAGTGTTTAAAACAACGAACGATGATTTCAACCTCAGATGAAGCGTACAAATTAATTGAGGTAGAGTTTGAGTATGTCACAGAAATCCAAAGGGAAAAGATTTTCAGAAAACAAAAACGAGTATGATCCATTAAAAAAAGACGTAGTTCAGATAATTGGCGTGAAAGGATTGCCCATCATAAAAATGAAGGACGATCTCGCCAAACTCATATGTGTCGCAGCAGAAAAACAAGGAACCCCTATCGAAAACAACGACATCTTAGTCATTACCCATGTCGTCGTTTCACGCTCGGAAGGAAACGTCGTAGACCTAGAAACAGTAACTCCCTCAGATTTTGCAAAAGACTTCGCGAAAAAGTTTGACAAGGACCCAGCGGTAGTCGAAACCGTTCTTCGGGAGTCCAAGAACATCATTCGTATGGGTGATGGGAAACTCATCACAGAAACTAGGCACGGTTTCATTTGTGCCAACGCCGGGGTTGACCGATCAAACATTCCCGGAGAACGGAACGTTGCGCTTTTACCAAGGTATCCCGATCGTTCGGCACGGGCAATCCGGAAGAAGATAAAGAAAGTGACCGGAAAAGATGTAGCCGTCATAATTTCTGACACACACGGGCGACCGTTAAGAGATGGTGAAATTAATGTTGCCATCGGAGTTGCTGGCATCAACTCGATCCGAGATCGAAGAGGGGAAACCGACCTGTTCGGGTACGTTTTGAGAGTCAAAAGGACCGCCATAGCAGACGAGCTGTCTTCAGCCGCAGAATTGGTCA
>Ga0315314_1001471_pt1 | contig 21245 bp, 25 predicted proteins | sample TDP9_MG_FD_203631 | JGI IMG/M metagenome (GOLD analysis project Ga0315314, IMG submission 203631) | Freshwater sediment microbial communities from Lake Towuti, South Sulawesi, Indonesia - TDP9 | ecosystem: Environmental > Aquatic > Freshwater > Lake > Sediment | place: Indonesia: South Sulawesi... | reverse complement strand
GAAATCTCTCTGCACTTGTTGGAGCGCCTTGCGGACAAATCGGCAAATATATGTACACCACGTCAGGGTCATGGGACGACTGGATGTACGGCAACAGAAGCACATTCGCCTTCACATGCGAAATCTACACAAACAACAGCGCATGGCAAAACGACCCAGGACCAGACCCAGACACATGGTGGGAACGAGGAGTCTTCCAATTCTTCAACCCAGATCCAAACCAAATCGAAACAGTGGTCCAACGCTGGCTACCAGTCTTCACCTACATCACAAATAGAGCAATAACAGAAGCCTACAAAATAGCCACAACCAATGTCATAACCTCAAAAACCGTTGTGGGTCGAGGCTACAGCGTAAACGTAAATGTCAGCGTAGCAAACCAAGGCGAATTCACCGAAACCATCAACGTCACAATCTACGCCAACACCACAGAAATAGGAAAACAAACTGTTACCATGTCAAATGGAAGCTCCACTATTGTTCCTTTTGTTTGGGATACTTCTGGTTTGGCTAAGGGCAACTATACCATAAGCACTTATGCTAAGCCAGTTCCAGGCGAAGCAGACACTGGGGACAACACACGTGTCGATGGTTGGGTAACTGTTGCCATGGTCGGCGACATAAGCAGCGATATCCCAGGCGTTCCAGACGGAAAAGTGGACATGGTAGACATGTACGAAATAGCCAAAAGATTCGGTCTAAACTATCCAGACCCAAGATTCGTACCCAACTATGACGTAGATGGCGACACGAAAATCGATATGGTAGATATGTGGATAGTATCAAAAGAATTCGGCAAAATCGACCCATAAACACTATCATTTCATAGTCTGAAAGTCATCGTTTATGCTTTAAACCACTTAAATATTAGATATTGTATCCGCTTCATTTCGATGTCTGGTATAGCTATTATGAACCGTTTGCGAACAGTTGTAGCTAGTCTCCCAGCCTTTACAACTTCAGTAGCCGTAACCTCATCCCTCATCTTCTTCACAGAAACCATATACGGCGCATGCTCAACACCCGGCCCATGCTTATACACAGCAAAGTCACAGCCATATTTAATGCCTGGTGTGACAATAAGTTCACTTTCACGCAGATCCTTATAGACAGCATATTTCAAGTCAAACTCATCATACAATCTTCTTGCTCTTCTACGAAGATTCTCAAAGCCGACACTTGTCTTTTCTGGACCCTCCAAAACCACTATTTTCTCTTTCTCTAAAAGATAAAGCCCTTCCATAAGATCAAGAATTAGAGGAACGTCGAATTCTGCTATCTTTGGCTTTGGAATTCCAACTGGCTTACCATAAAAACCAATTTTATAAAGTTCTGACCCCTGCTTTGGGTTCCAAACAACTAAGAAGTTTTCGATGAATTCTGCTTCAATTTTCTCAGGCACTATTATTCCCTTTTTTTCTACATGGCAAAAGATAACACACGGGCAGCATCTGAAGCATCTTCTGCCTTATCCGCAGCATCTTCTAAGAGTTGAATTACATCTCTTAATAGCAGCAGAACTGGGATTTCTATGTGGCTACTGATTATCTTTATTTCCAAGTCTCTGTACAAGTCGTCAACAGCTTGCTCTGCAACCTCTACTTCCCTAGCTTTTTCAAGGGTTTTCGTTGAGCCATAACTCAATGTCATCGTAGTTTCCCTAAGCTTTGACACAGTTTCAAAAACGCCTTCAGACAGTTTCAGCAGACCTTCCTTAATTTCTTTAGGCACTTGCCAATTCTTCTCCAATATTTCTACTAGCCTAAAGGCTATGCCTTCGCAGAAATCTGCAATTTCGCTTGTCAAGTTTGTGAAGCGGAGAAAATCTTCTCGACTTATCAAAATAGCTCCTATAGCTGCGAGCTCACGTGAAACCATTCGTCTTGCAGTGTCTACTTCCTCTTCTGACTTTCTGATTTCAACGAACAACTGTCGCGCAGCATTTTTGTCGCCTTTTGTGAAAGAATCTGCTATCTGTGGGATCTTTCGAGCAATTTCCACAACCTTCCTTAGGTGATCTTGGCAAACGTTTAAGGCTCTTCGTTTAACCCGTTCTTCTGTCTCCACTGGAAAAACCATAGGCTCTAACCCTCAAATTTCCCTATCTTGACCGCTACATAAGATGTGAGGAAGTATTAAAAAAGATAGCTAAAGAAATCGAACATTTTAGCCCTTAATTAGTTTACAAGTCTCTAAACCCTATTTTGTCGCGGAAATAGGCGTGAAGCAGCATTGGAAGTTTAGTGATTTCTGTTCTGACTTGTTCCCAAGTGTCGCGGTCACGCAAAGTTACGGTGTTATCTTCAAGCGTTTTATAGTCAATTGTCAATCCAAGTGGAGTGCCTACTTCATCTGCCCGCGCATATCTTCTTCCAATAGACCCTGAATCATCATATTCGACTGTGAAGCCTTCGTTAAGCAAGGCGTTATATACTTGTTTTGCCTTTTGTGGCAAACCATCTTTATTTACAAGAGGAAAAACACCGACTTGGATTGGCGCAATTTCTTTCGGAAAACTCAGCAACACTCTATCTTCTTGTTTCCTATATGCATACTCTAAGGCAATGTAAGTCAGTCTATCTGATCCAAAACTTGGCTCAACTACGTGTGGGATAAATCGTCTTCCTTTTTCTTCAACTTTCTTTCGAAGAATTTCGACATGCTCTGGCAATATTTTGAAGCATTCAATTTCAAAGAAACCTTTCTTCTTTAAAGATGCTTCTAACACTTTAGGGTTGACTGTGGAAAGTATTTTAGCAATTTTGGGTGCATCGTTCTTGAAGGTTCGCCCTATTGTGGACATGGCTGGTTTGATAACGACCTCTTCTTTTACTACTGGCTTCTTGTATTCTTTGTATGTTCTCATGTCTACGCCGCTGAATTCCATGTGACGTTTTAAGTCATAGTCTGTTCTATAGTTGTGACCTGAGACTTCTGTCCATCCCCATCTGTCAAGGTAGATTTCTTGATCAAACCCTTGGGCAGAGTAATGTGCTCTTTCCCATGTGGCTTTTTCCATGAATCTTTGCTTTTCTTCTGGAACACCCAATTCCACTAAGAAGCGTTTTGACAATGCCATGAAGAATGCTTGCCACTCTGCTTTAATGTATCCTTTTTTTAGGGCTTCTTTGGTTGTCACTTCGATAGGTTCTTTTATGCCCTTCAACTTCTTTTCTGCAAGTACGAGTCTTAATTTTTCGTTCTCAACATCCTTCAGCTGAGGGCAATTTGGTTCCTCTGGGTCAAAGAAGAATTCGACGTCTATGATGGTTAGTTCTCTAACTCTTATTGGACCTTGTCTTGGCGAAATCTCATTTCTCAACGCATGACCAATTTGGACAACCCCAAATGGAAGTTTCTCTCTTGCAATTTCGTGCAGACGTTTAAATTCTACGAAGATTCCTTGAGCTGCTTCTGGGCGTCCATAGCCCACGGCTTCTGAGTATGGACCAATAGTCGTGGTGAACATTGTCATAAAATATTTTGGGTTGCCAAGTTCTCCTCCGCAGTCTGGGCAGCGAACGTTGCGTTTCTTGATTTGGGTCATTAATTCTTTGAGGTTGAGTTTTTCGGTTTCTGTATCGCTCATTTTAGCCTGTTCTTGGAGAAGATGGTCTGCTCTAAATTTTCTTTTACATTTTTGGCATTCAACCATGGGCTCTTTAAAGTGTTCTACGTGGCCCGATGCCTCAAATACTTTTCCTGGCACAATTACTGAAGACTCTATTTCCTGTAAGCCGAGAGGGCGTATGAAGAAGTCTCTAAACTTGTCTTCTATTCTTCTTTTCAATATGGAGCCTAATGGCCCAAATGTTATGAATCCGCTTGCTCCGCCATAAATTTCGCATGATGGCCAAAAGAAACCTCGGCGTCTGGCGATTTCGCTTATGATTTCAAATTTGTCAACGTTTGGCATATTTTTGGCTCCGCAACTTTATTTTTATTTCAGGATTCTCTATATATGCCTAATAATCTTCGTTATGTAGGTTTCTTTTCTTTAGGAGAAACGTTTTAGGCTTACATTGATATTTTCCTACAACATTTGCCATAGGCGAAAAATGCATGAAGTCCGTTTCAGAGCACGCGTTTAGAAGAAATGTCTTTTTCAGTCTTGGGTTATTCCAGTTCTTGACTTTTGTTAGGCGAGGCGTTTTCTACACTTTCATGATTAACTACCTATTCATCCTAATGCAGGCTGTTACTTCGACTGCGATGCTTGGAACTCTTAATATGATTTCTTCAGCGTTGGGTCAAAACCTTTTGTGGGGCAAAATCTCTGACCGCTACAGATTGCGAACCAAACTCATTATCATAGGAGAGTCGATTGCAGGTTTCGCTTATCTAGGCGTTTTCTTTTTGCATCGGTCTTTAATTGATAGTGGAAACAGTTTTGCAGCAGGCTTGGCAATTATTTTTGGGCTATCGTTGCTTGAATTCTTTTGGTCAATGTCAGATGTCGGTTGGGCAACATTATTAACTGATGCCACAACTTTGCAGACGCGTGGCACAGTTGTTGGAATACTCAACTTCGTGGCTTCACTGGGTAGAATGGTCGGCATTGTTTTTGCTGGTTTCCTTTACGCAGATGGAAACGGCTTCCGACAAGGAACAATTTTCTACATCGTGACTGCCATGTTATTCACTGGAACAGCAATAATGTGGTCGACTTCAAGGTCTGCCAAAGCAACTGTATCAGTGAAAGATACACGATTGGAAAGAGGAAGTAAGGATAAGGAGGCTGAGGATGATTTGGAACACAAAAATAAAAGCGTATACAAATGGTTTCTCATTTCATTAATCATCATTGTGCTAGGAGCAGCGTCTATCGGTCAAGTTTTTCTACTTTTCTTAGATCTCAAAGAAGGCTTGAACGTAAGTGACCTTGAAATGAGCCTAATTCTAATCGCTTGGACTATTGGCGGAATGATTGCCAGTCTTTTGTCGGGGAGACTTGCGGACAAGTTTGGGAGGGTGAAAGTTATTTTGTTTGGGTTGTTTTTAGCTATTTTAACGCCTTTTTTCTATGGTTTGGTGCCTTCTGTTTTGACTATGGCTATAGTCTATGGCTTGAACGGCATATCTTTTTGGGCAATTCAAACTGTTGGTTTTGCTCTTGCAGGCGACCTAACTCCTATATATAAGAGGGGTCGTCTGTTGAGTGCGTATAATACTGTGATGGCGCTTAGTTGGGGACCTGCTGGGCTTCTAATTGGCGGACCATTAGCAGACTTTCAAACTGGAAGGTTAGGCTTCTCTGCGCAGGCAGCCTACATTAATTGTTTTCTGGTTTCGTCACTTATCGTGACATTTGGTGCTGTGGTTTTCTTTTTGAAAGTTATGAGAAAAATTGAAAGTTAAGTGAAGTTGAATGACCAAGACAATAGTACTTGACTCTAAGGTTGTGGAGAGTCTTTTGAGTTATGCAAGGATGCTGCATCCGAGGGAGGGAGCTTTGCTTTTGAGAGGAAAAGTGGATAAGGAGAAGATTGTGGTTAGCGATGTGGAGATTCCGCCCTTTGTCACTCATGGGAGCACTTTCGCCTCTTTCCCATTACACATGCTTCCAATAGACTTCTCTATAGTGGGTGTAGCTCATTCTCACCCATCAGGCGCTTTAGAACCATCTATGGCGGATTTGAACAAGTTTTACGGAAGAATTATGGTTATAATTGCCTACCCATATCAAAAGCAACAAGACATAATTGTGTTTAACAGAGAAGGAAAACTGTTGAAGTATGAAATTGGTCAAACATGAACACTAGTCATGTCGCCCTTAGATGAAAATTGAATATAGAAAAAGGATAGGAAATTCGATTTAAATCATTCACCGAAGTGTGCTGCGATTGCATAAATATCTAGCATGTTTACATTGCCATCTAGAGCGTCAGGTGCGACATCACATTTGATATCATATCTTGTATGACCTGTGTAAGATCCGAACGCTAAAGCGCACATGTACATATCTTCCATGTCGATCTTGCCATTGCCGTCTAGATCATACTTGCTGGTTGCTAGGCTTTTTGTCATAGACAATGATGCCATGCCGAGAACGAACACTGAAACTAGAAGTATTGCTACTATCTTGTTCCTCATTTCTTTCTCTCCTTTCTCTCGTGTACCTTTGCTATGTTATCCGTTTCGTGTGCGCATATAAAAGATGTTATGGAAGAGTCTTCTAGTTCAATAGTGCATCCAAAGTATCTGCGTGACATCTCTTATATCTTGGACACTTAACCCGAAACATCTAACCATGCTTTATCACTTATACCATTCCTATCCTTTAGGCTACATAAGGTAGAAGAGGAACATGAAGTTTTATGAGCAAAGCCATACACTTCAATAGGTTCGGTGACCAAGAAATGTCCAAAATCAAAGTCGCATTAATCGGCATAGGAAACTGTGCTTCAGCAATAGTTCAGGGCATCTACTATTACAGAAATGCCGAAAAAGGAGAAGGTGCCTTAGGACTTAAAAACCTTCTAATAGGCGGCTACCACCCTAAAGACGTAGAATTTGTAGCCGCATTCGACATAGATGAAAGAAAAGTTGAAAAAGACCTTTCACAAGCAATTTTTTCTCAACCAAATAATGCTCCAAAAATAGCAGATGTTCCAAACTTGAACGTTGAAGTTTTGAAGGGTCCAGTCTTAGATGGCGTAGGCGAATATCTAAAGAATGTTGTCAGAATTAGCAAATTAAAAGACGTTGATGTGGCTCAAAATCTAAAAGAAAGTAAAGTGGATATGGTGATTAATCTTCTTCCTAGTGGCGCTGTTAAAGCGTCGAGATGGTATGCGGAAAAGGCTTTAGAGGCTAAATGCGCCTTCATAAATGCTACACCAACACTAATTGCAAGTGACGTTGCATGGGACAAACGCTTTAGACAGGCAAAACTGCCCATAGTCGGCGACGACTTGGTTGACCAAGTTGGCGCAACAATACTTCACAAAATTCTTCTCAAAACCTTAGCAGACCAAGGAGTACGCATCGCTGAAACCTATCAACTAGACGTTGGCGGTGGAACAGAATCGCTTGACACTTTGGAGAGGTCTAGGGAGGCTAAGAGGGCTATGAAGACAAAGTCGGTTGAGGCTTCTCTGCCATACAAAGCAGCGGTTGTGGCTGGCTCAACAGACTATGTAGACTTTCTCGGCAATCGCAGAGACAGCTTCTTCTGGATAAGAGGTTTCTATTTTGCAAAGACTCCTATGCAACTAGACCTGCGACTAAGTACGGTTGATGCTCCAAACGCTGGTTCAGTGATGCTTGACGTTATAAGAGGAGTCAAAATAGCGCTTAACAGAAAAATTTGTGGCTCACTTATAAGCCTTTCAGCGTATGCTTTCAAGAATCCACCACAAATGCTACCATTGGAAACGGCTGAACAATGGTTCAAAGAATTCATAAACGGAAAAAGAAAACAATAGATACGCTCTGCCATCAGAATATATAAAGAGTATATATAGGAGAGGGCTATAGAACTTCTCCTATACAGACTATTCTTTCATCACACAATATACGAAAAGTTAAAGTAAAAGAGAGGCTCATCAACATCAACAATCAATTGGAAGTAACAACATGAAAATCAACATCACCACTCAACACTACAACCCACTACTCAAAAGAAAAGAAATAACCTTCGAAATAAGACACGAAGAAACAAAGGGAACACCACCCCGCGTAGAAGTCAGAAAGGCACTAGCAGAAAATCTAAAGGCAAATGTAGAACTAATCTACATCAGAAAAATGCAAACAAAAACAGGCACAATGCAAGCAAAAGGAGAAGCCAACATCTACGACACAATAGAACAAGCCAAACTCGTAGAATCCCAACACATAATTGAAAGAAATGTGCCTTCAGAGAAAAAACCAGAAGAAGAAAAGGCAGAAGAAAAACCCAAAACGGAGAAAGTAGAAAAGACTAAAGAACCCGAAAAAGCCAAAGAAACGCCAACAGAGAAAAAGGAGAAATAGTCTATGCCAGAAAAAGCTAAAGAAGCCAAGAAAATCGAAGAAAAGAAAGAAAAAGAAGAGAAAAAGCCTGAAAAGGCTGAAAAAGTAGAGAAAGTAGAAAAGGCTAAGGAACCTGAAAAAGCTAAAGCTCCAGAAGCACCAATTGAGAAAAAAGAAGAGAAAAAACGAGAAAGGAAACCTAAAAAGAAAAGGCCTGGCGTTTTTTCACACTATAAAGTTGAAAAAGAAGGATTCAAAAGGTTGCTACCATTCTGCGAAAGATGTGGTCCAGGATATTTCATGGCCAATCATAGCAACCGTTTTACATGCGGGCACTGTGGCTTCACAAAATACAAGCCTGCAGAAACTCAATCCAGCCAGTAGCGCACGTTTTAAATCTTTAGACGCTTATTGATGATTCTGTAGATGAGGCATTGTTTAGATGAGCGAATTTAGGATTCAAATAAGAATTTTTGTAAACAACATTTCAGCAGAAAGGCTTTGGGAAATTGAAAAACCAATTCCTCCAGTTCAGATAGCTACAAACCTCAACCTTATAGGAGTTAATAAAAAACGAGAAGACATATTAGAGGTTCCATTCGTTTTCACGATAAACTACACGCCAGCCGTCGCACAAATCAGCCTAAGAGGAAAAGCACACGTGAAGGGAACAAGAGAAGAAATCATGAAAATTCACAGCACATACTTGGAGAAAAAGCCTCCACCACCTCAACTCTTTCAATCCATATTTAACGTCGCATTCACGGAATCTATTCTCATCACAAGAACTCTTAATGTGCCTCCACCGATTCCACAAATTCAACCGCCTACTGAACAGAAAAAACCTTCAGAACCAGCTTATCGAGCATAAAAAGAGAAGTTAAGTTATTACTTTAATGGAACATACATCGAAGACCGTGAAGCACCTATACCTGGAGTCCCATGCTTAACTGGCTTATTAGTCACAGCAAACTCGCCCAAATAATGCCCAATCATTTCTGGCGCAACATCTACCGCAACAAATTCTTTTCCATTATGAACAAGTATTCTGATGCCAACCATTTCTGGAAGAATCACCATATCACGTGCATGAGTCTTGACAACGATTTTTGCACCAGTTTTAAGCGCTTCCTTCGCTTTTCGAATGTTTTCTAAAAAGATTCTCTGTTCTGGTGAAAGTCCTCTTTGAAGACTACGGCGTTGCCTCGAAGGAAGCAAGTGAATGAATTCATCCATCGACATGCCTAGAACTTCTTCGAGAGTATGCCCACGATAGGCAAATTCTCTTGGCATTCTATTTTTTCCTCACAAAACTTGGTTTACGCGAGTTTATTAAATCTTTCCAACTTAGGCTCGTCTCTTTTTGCGACCGCGACCGGTACGTCTTGCAGCTATTAAGCCTACTTTTTTGCCTGGTGGTGCTCCACGCGCAACAGTTGTAACTTTGCGTCCGCCCCTTTTGCTACTTCCATACGGGTGCGCAGCAGCTACCATAGCAACACCGCGAGTCATGTGATATTTATGGCCCTTAGCTCGCATCCAATATGCCCTTGTTCCAGCTTTCATCCAAGGCTTTTCAGTGCGACCACTAGCGGAAAGAACCCCAACAGTGGCTCGGCAAAGGCTGTTTAGGTATCGGGTTTTGCCTGAAGGAAGTTTTATCATTGTTCCGTCTGGTGTATGGGCAATGACTGTTGCGTAAGCGCCTGAGGAGCGAGCAATTTTGCCGCCGTCTCCAGGCGAGAGTTCAATATTGCATATCATGGTTCCTTCTGGAACACTGCCTAAGGGTAATACATTGCCAATGTCTACTGAAGCTTTGCCTCCTACTTCCACTGTTTGTCCTTCTGCAACGCCTTCCGGAACCACTGAGTAATAGGTTAGGTCATTTTCAAGTTTTATTGAGGCTAACGGTGAACCTCTGCCAGCCTCATGTAAAATTTCTACTATACGACCGTGGAGAACGCCTTCAAGTTCTTCTTTGGACATGACTGGATAGTGAATTGGAGCTATTCTTTTGTGTGTAGCTGCTCTAAAAACCGGTGAGCCTCTACCGCGTCTTTGAACTCGAATGCGTTTACCCATGCCAATTTAGCCTCCTTATAGAATACCAAGTTTGATTGCTACATCAACTGCCTTGTAGTCTGGATGAAGTTTCACGTATGCTTTTTTCTCGCCTTTTGACGTGATTAAGACATTCACTTCTGCTACTGCAACCTCATAAAGATGCTCTACTGCTTGTTTGATTTCTTTTTTGTTTGCTGCCCTATCTACGACGAATACTAGTTTGTTTTCGGTTTCAAGCATGCGGCTTGTAACCTCAGTCATTAATGGATACTTAATTACTTCATAAGGGTCCATCGCTATCTTTCTCCAAAGAGTTTATCCAACTTTTCCAAGGCTGAATTTGTCCACATGGTAAGTCTTCCAGGATGAGCACCTGGCGATAATAGTTCCACGTTTAAACTATCCACTGTAACAATGTCAACGCCTGGTATGTTGCGTGCTGCTTCAGCTATTCCCTTATTCTCGTTGATTACTATGAGTGGCCCAACTGCCTGTTTTATTCTTCTGCCGCGTCCTTTGCCCTTTCCAGCTCGGACTTTGCGTCTTTCCCTTACGCGGTATATGTCTGGCCAAATTCCTAATTGTAGAAACGTGTCTTTTACATCTTTGGTTTTACTTATCTCTTGGATTTCGTCTGTTACAATTAATGGAAAGTCCGGGACTTCATCTATGACATGTCCACGGGAAGCCACGATTTCTTTTAACGCTGTAGCTGCTATTGCTGAATGTAGAGCCAACCGCATTTCTTTTCGTGGAATTTTTTTTCTAATTTTCTTTTCAACTAAAGGGGGATGGGCGTTTCGCCCACCAACTGCTGATGGGATGAAGGCTGCGGTTTGCCTCCCTTTTAATCTTGAGACTCTGGATACGCCAAAGCCGACGCCTCGTGATTCTGCTGTGTTGTGTTTGCCAGCCATAACGTCTCTGCCTTGTGGCTGAAAACTGTGAGACTGAATAGCGACAACAGCGCGCTTTATAACATCCTGTCTGAGAGGGGTTTTAAAAATTTGGGAAAGACGAACTTTTCCAGTTGCTTTGCCTTTGAGGTCAAAAACTTTAGCCGAGACTTTTACCATTCCTTTTCACTTACCATTTTATTATTGAAGCGATTCTAATGATATTTGCGTGATTTTTGGTGGAACTTTTGGAAACTTTATGGGTGGGCGCGCTGGATAGCGTAGTCGTATGAGGCGTTTTGCAGGTCCAGGTAGACTCCCCTCTAACAGAACATATGTTCCTTTTATGGGACCGTATCGTAGGAAACCGCCTTTTGGAGAAACTTCGTTTCCGTTGGCGCCGATTTTTAGGATGCGTTTGTTGTATTCTGTTCTTTGGGAGTAGCCCATTTGTCCTGACTTTGGAACAGTGTATAATACTCTTGCTGGATGCCATGCTCCTTGTGTGCCGACACCTCTACGCATTTTTCTGGATTTTCTATCTCTAATTTTTATGCCCCAACGTTTCACAGGCCCCTGAATCCCTTTTCCCTTAGTCACTGCGACTACGTCTATGAACTGTCCTTCCCTTAAAGTGTCTGTCACAGAAACTGTTTTGCCCAACAAATTCTTTGCGTATTCGAACTGTTCTTTGACTGAACCGCCATCTACTTTGACTTCCATCACATCAGGCTTCTTCTTTGGAACACCTGCAAGCCGAGGCTGCGTGGCGGCTAAGAAACGAAATTCAGCTATGTTGCCAAGGTTTTCCTCCATCTTTTTCAGACCGTTTGTTGGATCAAAGTTTTCTGGCAATGTGAAAACTCTTTCAAGATCTTTTGGAGGGTCTTTCATCCATGCCTCGGTAAATGTTTGTAAGCCATAATTATCTTTTGTATAGGCACGAATTGCGCAGATTGTTATTGGTGGAGTATCAACAACCGTGGCTGGATGAAATGTTTCTTTGCCAAAATCTGGTGAACCAGGCTTATCTTCTATCATAAATATATGGGTCATTCCTGCTTTGTAGCCCATAAACCCTAGCGCTGTGGGTCCTTCTTTCACTGAAGGCCAAAACCTTATTCTGCCCACTTGGCTTGCAGCGCGTCCTCTGGGTAAGTAGGCCAGTGAACCTCGTTTTGGTGCGTGCTGCTTACGATGACCCATGCAGTTAGCCTTCTTTTATTACAATGTTTTTTCAGCGTTGTCTTTGTTTCAATAAGAAAATTAGGTTATAAATGTTCCGAAAGTAGGATACTGTTAACTCTTTGGAATCCTTAGACAATTATGCGAAAAGGTGAAATACGCCATAAGACTGAGAAAGAATGCTAGGTGGCAAATATGAAAGGAATTGTCGTCTACGACACTTCGCATGGGAACACTAAGATAATTGCAGAAACTATCGCAGAAACGTTGAAGGAATCAGGACTAAAAGTTGACTTCTCACACGTGAAAGATGTTAAAGAGTTACATGCCAAAGACTATGACTTCCTCGTTCTCGGTTCTCCGACAAAAATAGGTAACATGAGCTTTACTTTCAGACGCTTTATCAGCGGAAAGATAAAGGGAGAGGAGTGGAAGGACAAGCCATTCGCATCGTTTGACACTGAATTACCAGATGTAATTCAGAAGAGTGGTGCAAGCGCTGCAGAGAAAATTGCGAAAAAGCTTTCTGAGAAAGGGTTGAAACAGGTTCTTCCTGTCCTGAAGACAGCAGTTCTAGGAATTAAAGGACCGCTGAAAGAAGGTGAAATCGAGAACACTAAGAAATATGCTAACGAATTGGCTTCTAAACTTAAAGAAAAATAATCGCCACATTGCAATCTGTCATGTACCCAAGTAAATTGTTGCCCTGATTTCTTCAAACATTTCTCTCTTGGCTTTACATATTGGGCAAATATACGGTGGTTCTTCACGAAAACACACGTAGCCACATTGTTTGCAATACCACATTTGTAGTTTCGTCTTCAAAGGAATCGCAGTTAAAGCAGGCACAAATTCAGCGGGTTTCTCCACCTTCTGAGATGCACGGGCTAAAGCAATCTTTTCCTTCGGTCTTCTTTCAGGTATTGACTCAATAGGTTTTTTCTCTTCAACAACATCCTTTCTAACAAAAAGCGCACAATAACAGCATCCATACTCTTCTACATCTGGGTCTCTATAATCGCATGGGCAAATGATGTCTCTATCAAGTTCAAACACTCCCGAAGCCAGTCTACAAGGACAAGAAGGATAGCCATAACGGTCTTCGTTTGTTTTCAAGCCCTCAATCAAATCTGCAAGAAATTCCGGGTCAGGATTCAAGTAGTATCCTCTGTCTTTTGCATCGCTTTCTGCTCTTCTTCGTGCTGCTTCTAGAGTTGTCAAAGTTCCAATGCCTCCGTTATTTTATCTGGTTTATAACCTGTTATCAGAGTTTTGTCATCAACAACTAATGTTGGATAGGATAACCTTCCTCCACGTTCAATGATCTCTTTCTCAATCTTCTCTTGATCTTCATCGTTGCATAAGTCGACGTCAACATACTCGAATTCGACGCTATTGTTTTTGAGAAATTGTTTTGTGCGTTTGCACCATACGCATGTGCTAATGGCGTACATGAAGACTTTGTGGCTTCTCTTTTTGCCATTAACCTTAACTATCTTCACTGTTCTTCACTAAGCGACTTTTTCGTCGTTAGCCGATTATATAGATATCGTGCTCCTAAGGCAACTAACCAGCCGCAAACAATGAAAACAGTAGCTGGCATAGCCGATTTTGAGGCTGCCTCCTCAGCTGAATACCATTGTTTCAGCAATTCAAAATACCATAGTTGAAATGCCCCAAAAATCAAAAATGCACATGCAATGAAGACAATTGATACGTACCCAAATCGTCTTCCATATTTCTTCGCAGTTTGAATGGTGAGAAGACTCGAGAGCATGATGTCGCCCAGTCCAAGAAGCATGCCAAAACTTTGATATGGAAAAGTTGGAACAAAAATCATGACTGGCAACTTCAGCCCAACGATTTTCTTGCTAGATTCTACCATAAACCCAGTAACAAGAACCTGAATAATATCCATGATAGTTAATAAGCCAGCAAAAACTGCTATTGTCTCCCAGCCGAAGAGCGTACCCATATAGACTGAAGCAAAAATCACGAAGATTGCCGCAAATATATCCATAAAGATTAATACAGATACGTCTGTGCGCGGCGTATTCCAAAAAACAAAGTACAATGCAAGGAATATGGCTGGAAACAAAAGTCCAATGTACCATTTTGACGTGACTATGTATGTTGATAAGAATAACATCATTGAATAAAAGATTAAGAAAAGAGCTAATATTGCATAGTCTGGGATGACCACCAAGACTGTTACGGCAATACCCATGACTACTACGAGCACAACGACATCTCGTATGCTGAATTTTTTCTCCTCAAGAATTAACTTAACTTTAGCTTCTAATTTTGGATAAAGAAAGACTGCCGCGGCTGTTAGGAAGAAGAGTGCCGATGGAAGCAAGATGTCGAATGGCATGCACATGAATTTGTATGTCTTAAAGATTTACTTTTTGGTCACGAATCGAGTAGGTTTAGGATTGCAAGAGAAACAAAAACCGCTTCCTCTGTCCTAACCGTTTCAGTTCCTTGGTTCGGTATCGTATTGACCGTAAAATGGGCAATGTCCTCTAGTTCAACGTGTTCATGGGCCACGATTTCATATAAACCCTGGGTTGGTGCACCAAACGCGATAAGAATACGACGTGACTTCTTCCAGCGGTCAGTCAACTTATCTCTAACTTTTGCGAAAGGTGCACCACGTTTTGAGGTCGCAACCACCAAGTCAAAGGCGCAGGTCTTTATCAACTGTCCAAAAGAAACATTTGTAACTGTTATTCTGTAACCCCAATATGACTGAATTTCACTGCGATTTGCCAAAACAGCTTTTGGGTGTTTTCCAAGTTCTATTATTCTCACTGTGGCTCGGTCGTCGAGTGAAAGTCTTATATTAGGAACAAGTATTGGACGTTCAACTCCTATTTCCACAAGTGAGCCATCTTTGGTGAAAGATGAAACGGCTCCTTCCCGATATTCTCCAATTTTTAGAGCCTTCATCTTGTCTGATAATGGGTGATGTGGAGTGCGTAAAGGAGGAAGAATGCCTGCGTATCGTAGTTCAGGTCTAATTTTGAACAGTCGTTTACGCAGATATTGGGGAGTCTCAACGTAAGAAAGTATGGTAGCGATTAAGTTTGAGTCTTGACCTTGATTAACCTTTGGAAGGTCTGGAAATATTATGATTTCACTTATGCGAAAAATTGCAGCTACTCTTGCTAATGAGCCGATTTTGATAGTTTTTTCTCGAAGATGAGGAATGTCAGAGACAAAGGAAGCAGGCACCGCGATGGAAACTTGTCTATTAGGAAGCATGACTAAGCCTTCTGTTTTGTTTGTTATTAAGCACATCTTGTCTTAAACCTCTTTCTTAAAAAGGAGTTTTAATGAAATAGAAGCAGTAGCTAAGAGGCTAAAAGAGGCTAGGAAAAAGTTGCACAGAACCACCATATTAGATAGAATAGATGACATAAAAAAAATTGACAAGAGTGGCATGCTTGCCCACTGCTTGAAAACTGCAGAATACTGTCAAGACATTATTTCTCGTACTGAAAAAGTCGAAATCCCCGCGAAAGTAAGAATCGCCAGGAGGATGGTTGAGTACAAGGAGCCTCGAAACATTGTTATTGCAGGTATGGGTGGCTCAGCAATTGGAGGAGAAATTCTTCGAGATTGGTTACGAGACGAAAGCTCCATTCCAATAGAGGTCTGCAATGATTATGCTTTGCCAGCTTACACGAATGAGCATACATTAGTTTTTGCTGTGAGTTATTCTGGAGAAACCGAAGAAACACTTACCGCGTTCGCAGATGCTATTCGCCGAAAATGCATGGTCATCGCAATTACGTCTGGTGGGCATCTTCTATCTTTCGCCAAAAAACTGCGATTGCCTAGTGTAGTAATTCCAACTGGGTTGCCGCCTCGCGCTGCACTCGCTTACGTATTTTTCCCACTTCCTATTTTGATGGAGAAAATGGGCGTTCTTGCGAGCAAGAGGAGTGAAATTGAAGAATCAGTGCATGTTATTAAGATGGTAAGTGAAGGAAATTCACCTCAAATTCCCACAGAGAATAATTTTAGTAAAAAGTTGGCATTGCAGCTTAAAGATTCGGTGCCAGTGATCTATGGCTTTAGGCAGTATGGCGCAATAGCGCATCGCCTCAAGACACAGTTTAATGAGAACAGTAAAGTTCCAAGTCGATATGAAGTTTTTCCTGAACTTAATCACAACGAGGTTGTCGGATGGGAAGCGTCAGAAGACTTGACAAAGATATTTTCAGTTCTGCTGATTCGAGACAGTGACGAACCTGATGGGATAAAGAATAGAATTGAAGCAACTAAGTCGACAGCGTTGCAGAAAGCGAGAAAAGTTCTGGAAGTTTACGTAAGAGGAGAAGGAAAACTGGCAAAAATGTTTTCAATACTGCATTTAGGAGATTTCACGAGTGTTTACTTGGCAATTCTAAGAGGTATTGATCCAGTTCCTGTCAGAACTATTGACGAGATAAAGATGGCGATGAAGAGAAAATTTAATGCACTAGAGAAAGTAAAGAAAGAGATTCGGAAGATGGCAATCACGCCTTGAAAAGGATTTCAAATTGAATTGGAAAACACTGATAAAAAAAGAACTGGTGGAATGGTTACTTGCTGGCGAGCCTTGGGTAGTCTATCGCGCACTAACTGATCTTCTAGGCATGAAAGAGAAAGAAAAGGCGGTCATAGCGACAAGAATAGCAATCCCGAAGCATCCACACATAAAGAAAATTTTCAAAGGTTTAAATGAAGACGGTTATTGGGGAAAACCGAAAGACATTCATACGTAGTGGCCAAGGAAAAACACTACATTCTGGATACTTCCTATGCTGGCTGATTTCGGCTTCACCGTAGAGGATGAAAGGATTAAGAAAGCCTGCGAATACGTGTTTAGCACGCAACTCCAATCTGGAGGATTCGGGTGGGATCCACCAACAAAACCCGGTGATTGCCACAGTGCCATAATAATTGAGTCATTAGCAAAACTGGGTCATCGACAAGACTCTAGACTACAAAGAGCTTATGAATGGCTCATCAAAAGACGGCGTCTTGACGGCGGCTTTTGGTGTAAGGACACTGGGCAAATTGGCGGACCAAGAGAGAAGGAGCCGAGTTGCGCCTTGGCTACAATGTTTGCGCTTGGGGCATTGGCTCAAAATCCCAAATTTCGAAATAGCGAAATCGCAGAAAAGGGAGTTGATTTTCTTTTTAAGTGCTGGGAAAACAGAGGGAAGATAAGGTATGCAGGGCATGACAGTCAAGTTGGAACCAGATGGGAGAAATTGAAATATCCATTCACTGACTATAAAATCTTGAAGTTTCTTGATGCTCTATCTCGGTTTGAATACGCTAAGAAAAGGCTTCGTGAATCAGAAATGGTCAATCTGCTTCTCTCAAAACGAGACGAGAGAGGAAGGTTTACACCCGAATCAATCCATAAGGTGTGGTCTGATTTTGACTTTGGACAAAAAGAGAAACCTTCGAAATGGCTCACTCTTTTGGCTTTGCGAGTAATAAAGAGAATCTTGCTTTGAGGGCCGAGGCCGAGATTTGAACTCGGGCGCTAGGCTCCACAGGCCTATAGGCTACCAGGCTACCTCACCTCGGCCACTATTTCACTGACTTCGGCTACTATTTTGAATCTTGGGTTATCACTTGCGTTTCCGCAAGTACACCAAGCCTTCTTTTTGGCAAACGTATTCGAATCCCACTTCAAGCAAGGCTTTGATTTCGTCGGGCTTTTCAGCGACTTTTACAGTGAATTCGTCGTTTTGCTCTTCGAATAGTGTGCGCTCGATATTGATATAGATTTCAGTATTGCTTAAGCATCTGTGACCCAGAAACTGCTTAACGTAGTATGGGTCTTTAGTCTTGTGATAGAGCATTGTGGCTTTCCAATGGCGAAATGTATGGAAACTTATTTTCAGTAGTCTTGGGTTTTGAAGTTTGAAAGCTAAGCGTTTTCTGGCTTTGAGGAATGTGGTTTTCATTGAGTTTATAGGTCCGTCGCCGAAGATTTTGACGCTTTCTCTTGGAAGCATGTTTAACATCGCTGTTAGTGTCGCTGAGACCTTCCACATTCTTGGGTTGCTTCCTTTTTCGGGTTCGTTCAACGTGATTAGGTTCTTCTCAAAGTCAATGTTTGTCCACTCAAGTCTTTTTGCTTCGCCGCTTCTCATTGCTGTTTCTTTCAGCAGTTGTAGGAATGTCGCTGTCTTTTTTCCGCAGCCGGCTATTAGATTGTTGAGTTCTTGTTCTGTGGGTATGAAGGGGAATTTGCGAGTTGTTTGGCATTTTGGTTTCTCCCATGTCATGCTGTTGAATTTGAGGAAGGCTGTGTAGGCGTTGATTACGTTTCTGCGTCTGTTTTGGCTCCATGTCTTTTCTCTTGCTAATGCGGTTTTTACTGATTCTGGGTCGAAGAGGTTGGCGTTTCTTTTTATGAGTGCTCTTAGGGCTCCGAGGTTGCCTCGGATTGTTTCATGTGCTAAGCCTTTCTTTTCCATGTGGAAGGCGAATTCGATGAGTTTGCCTTTTGTGTCTGCTGTTGTGTGTGTTGTGCCCTCCAGCTGGGCTTTTTCTTGTCTGGTTACTTCGGTCAAGTTTTTCGATTCTTCTGTCAAGAGATCGCATACTTGACGAGTATAAGGTATAATTCCTGACCTTTTTAAAATCAGTCTATGAGCTTTCTGAATACATGCAAACATGTACAAGGAGTTGTTCCAAAGTGGTGGAGGAAATAACTGAAGAGGAATTTGAAAAGTTAGAGGTTGTTGGGAAGCCGATCAAGGTTTTTGAGAATGCTGCAGATAAGATAGACAAATACAATTATTACGACAAAAAATGCAACAATAGGAGATACAACATAGCCTATAGTAGGGTTCTTCAAGCTAGAGGAGACCAATCTTGCTTAGTTGATGAGAACGGCAATGTGGACGAAGATTCTCTGGGAGTCGTTGAAGAAGCATTGATAGCATTTGATATGAATGCATATGGGCAGATGGGAGACAGATTCGGAGACAGAGTAAGAAAGAAACTCAGCAATTACGATTCTAAGGTTCTCCTGAAAAAGTTCAGGGCATTGTCAATACTTTCGCCAGAGATTAAAGGATTGGAGTCTGATACTGAGGATTTCTATAACATCCTCTCTGCAAAAGAAGATAATTGCTTAGATGCAAGAGGATATGGCTTTAGCGTTGGCGCGACCAAAATTATGAACTTTTTGTTCCCTGAGTTATTTGTAATTGTGGACAAATGGGTCAAGAAGGGTCTTCGTAAAACTGGTCCTCTCAATTTTCGAAAATACTGGTCAGTAATGACTTTATGTCAAGATCAGTTGAATGAATGGCAAACATCCCACGGAGACTTGAAGAACCTCATTAAACTAGATCAGCAACCTACAACTTTGACGAGAATCTTCGATAAATGTGCATTTGTGATGGGAAAATTCGGCTTATGAGTGCTTGTGTGTGGCGATGCGCATGCATATTCATCATAGAGACAATACTGAGAAAGAGGTAGAAAAACACCTAAACAAACAACAAAAAAAGCCCTCTCTGCAGTGCCAACACACTAGAAGGTTTTGTCTGAATGCAAAATATAGAGGGGGTAGGTCATGAGGTATTACGTAAGCCTAATCGTTTTAAGAAAAAGACACATACAATAATTCTCTAGTTAAGGTGAACTGCGTGTCTTCCTCTCCATTAAGCAATACACTCAAACGAACAAGCAACCTCCTACAGACAGGCGCTTCAAACCAAGTAACAGAGTATGAAAACCGCTTCCAATCCCTGCGAACTCTACATGAACGCCTTCTCTCAGACGTCATTATCTCAAACTTTGACAATAGGCGAGCATGTGAAACAGCAAGGCAATTCTTCGGTTCGTCAATAATCCGCTTTGCAGGTATAGATGGAACGTTATATTCTCGCCCATTATTCGACCTCATAATCTTCTTCGGTGGCGCCTATGCCTCAACCGGCACAATCAATTTCAAAAAAGACGACAAGCCAACAATAGAATACGACACAAAAACCCTATCTCAAGCAGCAGGCATCTCCAGCGTTGTCCCAGTCTATATTAATGAGGTTCCCGACATAGACCAAACTTTCTTCGACCTTGAACAGCAAGGCGAATTAACCTTAAACAAGCCACTCATCGACGAAGCCATCATAAGCAATGCTACAATTGCCAACTGGATAATGACATTCGCCGAATACTACCTAGCCTACAAACTAGCAGCAGACCCAAACCAAAACACACACATAATCCTACTAGACAGAAGCCTCTCAGCAGAAAGAGGCAGCCTACTATACGACACATCAAAAAGAGAACTCTGGAAAGCAAAATCAACCCTAATAGGCTACAAAATAGACAACCACCCAATAGACATAAACGACCTCAGCATAGGCAGACAACACATCATAAACCCAACCCTAAAAATCCCACCACCAAGAGCAGACTACCTCCGCTACGCAATAATCAACCTAACCCAACAAAAAGGACCAATAACAAAAAACCAAATCCTCCAAGAACTAGGCATAAAAGACGAAAAACGCATCAAACGAACAGAAAAATACCTCAAATCCTCAATTAGAGAAAACGTCCTCACAGAAAAAGACAACACATACACAATAAACCCAAAATACACAACCACATGGACACGTCTCCAAAAACTTGTCACAACTATAGGCGACCGCTTCTTCTACGAACAAAAACCCGAAACAATTACATCAAATCTTATGAAAATCCAAAAAGACGGCAAAGAACACTGGCTCACAACTCTCGACATAGCCTTCCTCACACTATTCTGCCTCCAAATGCTAATCGAAGAATGCTGGAAAAACAAAATCCTCCTCATAGGCATAACAAAAGACACAGCAGCAAGAGACTTCAAACGCCAACTCATACCCATACTACAAAACGAAAGCTTACTCAAAGGCAAAATCACACCAGAAGAATTCGAAAAACTACCAAACACAGACCGCATGATACTCCAATCAGCAAGCCTCTTCAACCCAGAAAAAGTCAAAGTTCCGTGGACCCTAATCGAATACGACTCAGCCTTCAAAACAATGATACCAGATCCACAAAACAGAAAAGGCTACGTCCTAGGCGCAAGAAAAAACAGAATCAGCCTAGAAGAAACCTTCCTAAAAA